>Ga0308166_1001069_pt1 | contig 31086 bp, 20 predicted proteins | sample PhyCR2_2_FD_202137 | JGI IMG/M metagenome (GOLD analysis project Ga0308166, IMG submission 202137) | Phyllosphere microbial communities from UC Gill Tract Community Farm, Albany, California, United States - DLSLCC.R2 | ecosystem: Host-associated > Plants > Phyllosphere > Unclassified | place... | reverse complement strand
TCGGGGTGTAGCTTAGCCCGGTAGAGCGCTACGTTCGGGACGTAGAGGCCGGAGGTTCGAATCCTCTCACCCCGACCATGTGTTTTCCCCCTTGTTTGCAGCATTCGCGCTTCGCCTCCCGGGTATGGCAGCTGCTTCAAAGACTACCTACCGTCGGGGTGTAGCTTAGCCCGGTAGAGCGCTACGTTCGGGACGTAGAGGCCGGAGGTTCGAATCCTCTCACCCCGACCAAGAATTCAATCGACAGCGGCCTTGCGGGGCCGCTGTTGTCGTTTACGCCTGCCTGTTTGCACTATCGCCTTCCAGTTAATGCTCCGTTGTAAATTTCACACCAACCCATCATAATCGTCGTGCTTGCCGGCCGCGGGCCGTGGTTGAAAAGGATAAGTATGGCGGGAGAAATTATTCGGCTTGGCGACAAGACAAGCCATGGCGGCACCGTATTGGAAGGGTCGCCTACCGATATCTGCATGGGCAAGCCGATCGCGTACGTCGGCCACCAGACCCACTGCCCCAAGTGCAAGGGCAACTATCCGATCGTGGAAGGCGTGCTCACCACCACGTTCTACGGCAAGGGTGTGGCGGTGGCCGGCATGAAGACAGCCTGCGGCGCGGTATTGGTGGCAGGCCAGTTCACCGACGTGGTCGAATGGAGCTCGGGCGGCAATGCCGGACCGGCGTCCAGCACCGCCGCCGGCGCGGCTGCAGCGGCGGCAACGCAGGCGGCGGCGCCGACCGAAGCCGCCCAGGCCCACGCCGATGCCGCAGGAGACGACGACGTCGAGATCGAACACTACTACAGCCTGGTCGACGCGGACGGCAAGCCCATCGATGCCTACCGCTACGACCTGCACCTGTCCGACGCGCTGCACACGAAAGCGGGCGTCTATTCAAATGGAGAAACGGTCGTGATCAAGGGAAGCGAAGAGACCCGCCTCGTTACGTGGCTCGACAGAGATGGTGGATTGCGGGCATGAGCGACACCGACAAGATCAGCGACGAGGAACGTATCCTGGCAGCCATGGCTTATGGCGAAGCCTCGAACAAGGATGTGCCCGAGGAAATCGCCGCCCTCGCCTTCGTGCTGGTGCGCCAGCGGGATGCGCGCGGCTATTCGGACATGAGCACCTTCGTCACGAAGGACCAGACGTTTTCCTTCGTGGTCAAGGACGGCAACCAGCGGTACGCGAAGTTCAAGAAGGCCAGCGCAGCGGAAATCGCCGCCGATCCCGGCATGGCCGCCGCGCTCGACGCGGCGAAGAAAGCGCTTGCGAACGAAGGTACGGACTATTCGAACGGCGCGTATTTCTGGGATGGCGCCGACATCAAGTCGAACTACAAGAACCATTTCAAGGTCAAGCACGGGATCAAGTTCACGGATCCGTCCCACAATATCTATGACATCAAGGAATCGACCAAACTGGTGATCATCACCAAGACGATCGTCAAGAAAAAGAAGGGCAAGGTGATCAGTTCGGAAACGGTGGAAGTGGCAAGGTACGACCATGTCTACGATTCCACTGCCGCATACGGCGGGACGATTTTCTGGAAGAATAATCCCGATTATGTAAAAGCGACCGGCGCGAAGGAATACAAGTGAAAACACTGTTTGCTGGACTCATGCTGGGCGCCCTCGCCGCCCATGCCGTCGCCAGGCCCAGCCAGGCTGTCGTCGACACGTGTCTGCGCACCGAGAGCACCTCGCCCAAGGTACGCTACCTCCCGATCGCGGCGGACGCATTCCAGGTCACGGAAGATGAAGACGCGGGAGAAACCGAGATTGCGCTGAAATACGGCAAGGACACCGTCGGCACCTGGGAAGTGAAAAAGCCGCAAGCGTTCGGGCTCCTGTTCAACGGGAAGAAAACGCCCCTGGCGCGTGTCACGCGTCTCGACAAGGACAAGGCACCCACGGCGTTCAATCCGTATGAAGCCATCTGGGGCGAGGCGCGCGAAGGCCGCAATTCCTATATTTGCGCCACCTTCAATTTTGACGGCCTGGGAAAGAGCGGCAGTTTCCAGAATGTGCGCGGGCTTTACCTGATCGACCGTCACGCGCGCACCGGGGTGACGTACTACACGTTGGGCAATATCGAAGCGGCCGAAAAGTAATACGCGCATAACGAATATAAAGTCCTTGGATACATGATTGGCGAACCGGCGGTTCGCCATTTTTCTTTCCGACCCGCTCTACCGCAGGTGCACATCGAAATATGTGCAGCGGAATGCACGACGACATATGCTATCGTCGGTGTTCTCAGAGAGAAGTCATGCCCGCTTCCGTGCGCCGTCTGCTTGCCGTCCTGCTTCTCGTTCCCGTGCTCGCGGCGGCGGCGGCGCCGCTGCGCGTGGTCGTGGACCAGAACTATCCACCCTTCGCCATGCGCGATTCCAGGGGCGAACTGGAGGGCTATTCCGTTGACATGTGGCGCCTGTGGCAGCAGAAGACCGGCGTGCCGGTCGAACTGCTTGGGGTCGACTGGCCGCAAGTCCAGCCCACGCTGGAGCGCGGCCGGGCGGACGTAATCGACACCATTTTCCTGACCGAAGCCAGGCGCACGCGCTTCGATTTTTCCAAGCCATATGCCGCGGTGCACACATCGATCTATGCCGACACGTCCATCGCCGGCATCCACGACCTCGACAGCCTGAAAGGATTCGAGGTCGGCGTCCAGGCCGGCGATGCGTGCGGCGAGCGGCTGGAGCGTGCCGGAGTGACGGGCGTGCGTTACTTCCCCACTTACAAGGCCCTGTGGGATGCGGTGTCGAGCCGCAGCGTCAAGCTGGTTTGTGGTGAAGACCATGCCGCCGAATACCAGCTGTACCGGAGCAATATGCATCGCCACTACGTGAAGGCGTTCGAGATCACGCGCAGCGAATTGCGCCGCGCCGTGCGCAAGGGCGACGCCGCCACGCTGGCCCTCGTCGAACGCGGCATGGCCCAGATCACGCCGGCCGAGATCGCGGCGCTGCACGACACGTGGATGGGCCGCCCGCTCGCCTTTGCCCGCTACGCACGGTACACGGTGGATGCCCTGCTGGCGCTGGGCATCCTGGTGGCGGTACTGTTGGTCTGGCTGGGGTCGGTCCGCAAGGCGGTGCGCCTGCGCACGGCCGAACTCGAACGCGAAAAGGCCCAGCTGAACACGCTGGTGGAAAGCAGTCCGGACCTGATCTGGCTGAAGGACGGCGCCGGCGTCTACCGGGCCTGCAACGTGCAGATGGCGGCCCTGCTCGGCCGTCCACGCGAGGAGATCATCGGCAGGAACGACGTCGAGCTGTTCGGCGCGGAGACGGCCGAGCGCTTCCGGCACGACGACGCCGCCGCGATCCGGGCCGGCCGGCCGCTCATGGTCGAGGACCAGGTGACGGTCGGCCGCGCGCCCGGCGTACGGCTGTTCGAAACCCTCAAGACACCGATTCTCACGCCGGACGGCACCCTCCTGGGCCTGCTCGGCGTGGCGCGCGACATCACGGAGCGCCGGGCGAACGAACGGACGATCCGCGAGCAGGACCGCCTGCTCCAGGAAATGAGCGCCCTGGCCCGGATCGGCGCCTGGGAAGCGGTTCCCGCCACCGGCGCGTTCCAGTACACCGACGAAGCGGCGCGCATCTTCGACGGCGCGGCGCAGCCGCTCACGCTGGCGGCTTGCCTGGCATGCTGCGCCGACACCGACCGCCTGCTGGCGGAACGCGCGCTCGACGCCGCCGCGTCCGGTACACCGTTCGACCTGGAGCTGGAAATCGCCGGCGCCGCCGGCACGCGCAAGTGGATCCGCCTGCTGTGCAGTCCGGCCGCCGAGGACGGCCAGCCGTCGACGCTGCGCGGCACGGTGCAGGACATCACGCACCGGCGCGACCTGGAAGAATCGATGCGCATGGCGAACCTGATCTACCAGACCAGCTCGGAAGCCATCGTCGTCACGGACGGGAACAACCGCATCGTCGACGCCAACCCCGCGTTCACGCGCCAGACGGGCTACGAGCTGCGCGACGTGCTCGGCACCGTGCCCGCGCTGTTCGATTCGAGCATGCACGACAGCGGCTTCTACGAACGCATGCGGCACGACCTGGCGACCCAGGACCACTGGCAGGGGGAAATCCAGGACCGCAACAAGGACGGGACATTCACGGCCAAGTACGTCAACGTCCGGATCATCCGCCAGCCGGACGGGCGCACCTACCGCCACGTCATCCAGTTCAACGACATCAGCGCGCAAAAGGAAAAGGACGACCTGATCTGGCGCCAGACCAACTTCGATCCGCTGACCGGCCTGCCGAACCGCCGGCTGTTCCTCGACCGCCTGGAACAGGATATCCGCAAGGCGCACGGCACCGGATGCGGGCTGGGCGTCCTGCTGCTCGACCTGGACCGCTTCAAGGACGTCAACGACGGTTTCGGCCACGCCACGGGCGACCGCGCGCTGGTCGAGCTGACCCGGCGCATCGCGCGCTGCCTGCCCGACGATGCCACGATGGGCCGCCTGGGCGGCGACACGTTCGGACTCGTCGTGGGCGAATTCGAGCGGCGTCCGCACCTCGACACCACCGCCGAAACGGTCCTCCAGGCCATCGCGGCGCCGCTGCGCCTGGGCGCCGCCGATACCGCCTACGTCTCGGCCAGCGTCGGCATCAGCGTCTATCCGGACGACGCCACCGGCGCGGCCGATCTCGTCCGGAATGCCGAGCATGCGGTCCACCTGGCCAAGCGCGCCGGGCGCGGCCAATTCCAGTATTTCACGCCGTCGCTGCAGCAGCAGGCCCATGCCAAGCTGATGCTGACGAACGACCTGCGCGAGGCGCTGGCGCGGCGCGAACTGCAGGTGTACTACCAGCCGATCGTCGAAGTCGCGACCGGCCGCATCCACAAGGCCGAGACCCTGCTGCGCTGGACCCACCCGGAGCGCGGCGCGATCAGCCCGGCCCGCTTCATCCCGCTGGCGGAAGAAGCCGGACTCATCAACGAAATCGGGGATCTGGTGCTGTGCGAAGCGATCGCCAACGCCAAGCGGTGGCACGCGCGCTACGGCCGCGTGATCGAACTGAGCGTGAACATCTCGCCGTCGCAATTCGGACAGCGCGGGCCGCTCTCCTGGCTGGACCGCGTGGTGCACGCCGGCCTGCCCCGCCACAGCATCACGGTGGAAATCACCGAAGGCGTCCTCGTCAACGACGCGGAGCAGGTCATCCACTGTCTCGGGGCCCTGCACGCCGCCGGCGCCAAGGTCTCGATCGATGATTTCGGCACCGGCTTTTCCGCCCTGTCCTACCTGAAGATGTTCGACATCGACTACCTCAAGATCGACAAGTCGTTCATCAATAACCTCGCCAGCGACGGCAGCGACAAGGCGCTGACCGAAGCGATCGTCGCCCTGGCGCACCGTCTCGGCATCCAGGCCATCGCCGAAGGCGTCGAAAGCGGCGCCCAGCGCGACGCGTTGGCGGCCATCGGCTGCGACTACATCCAGGGCTACTTTTATTCGCAGGCCGTCCCGGGCGACCGCTTCGAGGACATGCTGGAGCGGCAGATGGCGCATTGAGGGACGGGCTTGCTGGCGACAGGTGCCGATCGATTCGCGTCGACCATTACGCTCAGTTGCGGCCGCTCGTGCCTATGGTCGAAATCAGCTTCGCGCCGCAACTGGTGGCATGGCCTTCGAACGCGACCGGCACACCGGCGATCAGGACTTGCGGGTCGCCTTCGGCGATCACGCAATTGTCGTGGCCGCGAATTGGGCATAAACAGCGGTCACCCTGGCGTGCTACCGCGACGCCCATCACTTTGCTGTTGGGGGCAGCCGTGATGACCTTGCCGCCATGCGTGGTCGGGTCGTTCAGTCGGATTACCTTGCGCATGGGGTACCTCTCGAGATGAGAATGATATCGACGCAGAAAGAAACTGCGTCGATAGCGGATGAGAAACGCATTCAGCGGGAGTAGCCTTGCGTCTTGTCCTGGACGTCGTGGCGGATTCCCCACCACGGCAGATAGGCCGTACCGCCGCCGCGGGCACGGAACCATGGCTCGTTCGGCCTAATCGGTCGCACTACCGCTGGCGGTACCACGAGGGTAGCAACCGGTTGCGCTTCGTCGGTCGTACCCGCTACCAGCACGTTCTTGCCGACATGGTTGGCGTAGGCGATGCCCAACGCGACGTTCGTCAGCGCAGTGCCCGCACCCATTTCGCCCAGCAGTTCGGGGGTGTTGAATGTCTGCTTCATGAAGTCCAGTTCCGGCATCTCTTCCGTCACGGTCCGCGCCAAAGCGGTAATACGATCCGACATCGTTGGCTTGTTATTGCTGGCGTCATGGATCACGTAGCCCACATCGGTCGTCTGCTTGCCAGCGTTTTGTGCCGCCTTCTCGACGGCGGATTTCCATGCCTGGATCGCGCGTGGCGGTTTGTGCTTGCCGCTCTCGAAATCGGCGACCTTCGCACTGGCTGGATAGCCGAGCCAGGCCAGCGGAGCGCGTTCAGTCTTGAAGTCTGGCCCCGCCAAGATCAGTAGGACCATGTTTTCGTTTATCTGCTCGTCTTTAGGAGGATAGCTCGGTGCATCCCAATTCATGACCCAGACGGTCTCTTTTGGATGAGCCTGCAAATAGTCCAGAGCAGCCGATAGCGACATGAATCCGATGTTGGCTCCGCCAAGCGTCACGCGAACATCTGGTGGCGTGCTACGTGTCCATGAGTTCGGGAAGCTAGGCGAGCCAATACTAAAAGCTTTGACAATCATGTCTCTTGTGTCATTTGCAGCGAGTATGGGATCAATCCTACCTGCAGGGAGACCGTATTCGACATGAATGCCAGCTAGCTCACGCCAATTTGAATTATCTTTTACGTCACGTGCATTATAAAAATATGTAGAATCACTAAAATATATGTCTCTATACAATAGCATCGTTGTCTTTACATATTTTTCGTGAAAGGCTTGAAAGCTTAATTTACCATTGCCTGAATTTACTATCTCTGCAACAGCTTGAATCTTAGTAAATGTCTGCGGCTCGGCTTTCACCATATCGTCGTTCAAATTAGGCTTAACCAATCCAAGCGTCCAAAGGAGTTGCCATTCAGTTGGGTAATCCATGCGCTCCAAAGGATTCAACCATTGCAGACCGACAACTTGAGCCATGTACGGATGTGCTTCCGAAGCGCCCGACTTACTCGTTGCGGGCTCAGCATGAATAGGACGAGCTCCGATCGCCATCGTGACGCCAAGCGCGAGCGTGAGACAGGAACGCATGAATTGACGAACACCACCCGCAGCACGAAGCACTAGCTCAGCCGGTAAATTTTGCATTTAAACTTCCAGATAATTGATCTGCGAACCTACGCGAAGTCGATCATGCTGCTTAACCGCGACCGCTCGGACCCACGGTCGAGATCAACTTGGCGCCGCAACTGGTCGCATGGCCTTCGAATGCGACCGGCACCCCGTCGATCAGGACTTGCGGGTCGCCTTCGGCGATCACGCAATTGTCGTGGCCGCGAATTGGGCATAAACAGCGGTCACCCTTGCGTGCTACCGCGACACCCATCACTTTGCTGTTGGGGGCAGCCGTAATGACCTTGCCGCCATGCGTGGTCGGGTCGTTCAGTCGGATTACCTTGCGCATTGAGTCTCTCTCAAAACAAGAATGCTGTCGGCGCAGCGCAAGGCTGCGCCGATAGAAGATGGCAGACGATTCAGCGCGAGTAGCCTTGCGATCCGGGCCGTGCGTCATGACGAAGGCCCCACCACGGCAAGTAAGCCGTATTACCGCCTCGGGCACGGAACCATGGCTCGTTCGGTTTGATCGGTCTTACGACAGCCGGCGGGACGACCAATGTAGCGACGGGTTGCGCTTCATCCGTAGTACCCGCCACCAATACGTTCTTGCCGATATGGTTGGCATACGCGATGCCCAGCGCAACGTTTGTCAGCGCCGTGCCTGCGCCCATTTCGCCCAGCAATTCGGGCGTGTTGAACGTCTGCTTCGTGAAGTCCAGTTCCGGCATCTCTTCGGTTACTGTCCGCGCCAAGGAGACGATGCGATCTGACATCGTTGCCTTATTGTTACTGGCGTCGTGAATGACGTAGCCGATGTCGGTAGTCTGCTTGCCGCCGTTGTGAGCAGCCTTCTCAACAGCAGATTTCCATGCCTGAATGGTGCGTGGAGGCTTGTTCTTGCCACTCTCGAAGTCGGCGACCTTGGCTCGGGCTGGATAGCCGAGCCAAGCCAGCGGCGCGCGTTCGGTCTTGAATTCTGGCCCTGCCAAGACCAGTAGGACCATGTTTTCGTTAATCTGCCCGTCTTTCGGAGGATAGCTCGGTGCATCCCAATTCATTACCCAGACAGTCTCTTTTGGATGGGCTTGCAAATAATCCAGAGCAGCTGATAAGGAAGTGAACCCTCCGTTGGCGCCTTCAGAGGTTACTCGTACATCAGGCGGAGTGCTACGAGTCCACGAATTCGGAAAATCAGGGGAGCCAATACTAAAAGCCGTAATAATGAGGTCTTTTGTGTCATTTGCAGCTCGAATAGGGTCGAGCTTGCTTGCAGGGAGAGCATACTCGACGTGTATGCCCGCCAACTCACGCCAAGTCGACTTATCTTTGACATTGTGCGCGTTGTAGAAGTACTCCGAATCACTGAAATAGATATCTCGATACAAAAGCACCAACTTATTCACATATTTTTTGTGAAAGGTTTGAAAACTCATTCTTCCATCATCTGAACCTACGACACCTGCCACGGCTTGAATTTTAGTGAACGTCTGCGGTTCAGTCCTAACCATATCGTCGTTGACATTAGGTTTAGCCAGACCGAGCGTCCAGAGAAGCTGCCACTCGGTAGGGTAGTCCATGCGCTCCAGTGGATTCAGCCATTGCAAGCCAACGACTTGTGCCATGTACGGGTGCGCTTGCGAAGTAGCCGACCTACTTATTGCCGGCTCGGCATGAACAGGACGAACTCCGATTGCCATCGCGACGCCAAGCGCGAGCGTGACACAGCAACCCACAAATTGACGGCCCCCGTCTGCGGCTCGCGCCAGTAACCCAGCCGGTGAATTTCGCATATGATTTTCCAGATAAGTGATCCGCCAGCCGACACGGAACCGCTCATGACGCTTAACCGCGACCGCTCGGACCCACGGTCGAGATCAACTTGGCGCCGCAACTGGTCGCATGGCCTTCGAATGCGACCTGCACACCATCGAGCAGGACTTGCGGGTCGCCTTCGGCGATCACGCAATTGTCGTGGCCGCGAATTGGGCGTAAACAGCGGTCACCCTTGCGTGCTACCGCGACGCCCATCACTTTGCTGTTAGGGGCGGCTGTAATGACCTTGCCGCCATGCGTGGTCGGGTCGTGCAATCGGATTACCTTGCGCATCGGGTTTCTCTCAAAACAAGAATGCTATCGGCGCAGCGCAAGGCTGCGCCGATAGAAGATGGCAGACGATTCAGCGCGAGTAACCTTGCGATCCGGGCCGTGCGTCATGACGGATGCCCCACCACGGCAAGTAAGCCGTGTTGCCGCCGCGGGCGCGGAACCACGGTTTATCGTATTGAATCGGCCGCACAACGGCCGGCGGGACCACAAGCGTGGCGACAGGTTGCGCCTCATCGGTCGTACCCGTCACGAGCACGTTCTTGCCCATATGGTTGGCGTATGCAATGCCCAGCGCAACGTTTGTTAGCGCCGTTCCTGCGCCCATTTCGCCCAGCAGCTCGGGTGTATTGAAGGTCTGCTTCGTGAAGTCCAGTTCCGGCATCTCTTCGGTTACAGTCCGTGCCAAAGCGGCGATACGGTCGGACATCATTGCCCTGTTGTTGCTCGCGTCATGGATAACGTAGCCGACGTCAGTCGTTTGCTTGCCGGCGTTGTGTGCCGCTTTCTCAACGGCGGACTTCCATGCCTGGATAGCGCGAGGCGGCTTGTTCTTGCCGCTCTCAAAATCGGCCACCTTGGCGTTGGCAGGATAGCCGAGCCAGGCCAGTGGGGAACGTTCGGTCTTGAAGTCAGGCCCGGCCAAGACCAATAGGACCATATTTTCGTTAATTTGCTCGTCTTTCGGAGGATAACTGGGCGCATCCCAATTCATCACCCAAACACTTTCCTTTGGATGCGCTTGCAGGTAGTCAAGCGCTGCCGACAGTGAACTGAAACCAGCGTTAGCACCGCCCGGTGTGACACGCACATCAGGAGGAGTATTGCGGGTCCAAGAATTTGGGAAGTTAGGATTTCCAATATCAAAATTGTCTATGATAGATTCTTTTGCAATATTTGCCGAATGTATCGGATCAAGTCGTCCTGCTGGGATAGCGTATTCGACATGAATTCCGGCTAACTCCCGCCAATTTGACTTATCCTTAATATCGTGCGCATTATAGAAGTAATCAGAATCAGAAAAGTAGATATCTCTAAATTGATTTATCAACCTATCAACATATTTTTCATGAAAATCCTCGAAGCTATCTCTACCACGATTTGGATCGACGATACCTGACACAGCTTGCAGTTTTGAGTATTTTTGAGGCTTCATTTTTACCATATCATCACCTTCGTTAGGCTTGACAAGACCAAGTGTCCAAAGAAGTTGCCATTCCGTTGGATAGTCTTTGCGTTCAAGTGGATTTAACCACTGCAAACCTACAACCTGCGCCATATATGGACGCGCCAACGGCGACGTTGACGCCGTAGCTTTGACCGCCTCTGCACCAACAGGTCGGGCAGCAACTGCCGTCGTAATCCCAAATGTAAGAGTAGCAAATACTGCTGGAATAGCTACTACACGGGTCAGCAATTGAGCATCACTGAGTGAAGGCGTCGCGTCCGAATTACTTCGGATAGCAATCACCCCTACGGAAAAGGTTATAGCGATAATGAATGCAAGAGCACTGTAACAAATTTTTCGCCACATCATATTTTTTAATATTTGCATGAAATTCCTTAAAATCAGATAAACGATCGTCTATTGATGATCTTTTTTGGCATTTTAGCCATCTCATTGTTCTGGGCCCAATCCGCTACTTTTTTCCTGTCCATCAAGCCACGTTTAAAGTACTGGCCAAACTCTGCTATAGGATTACTTTTCTCCAAGCCCCCTAGATATCGCCAATCTGCCATTTTTCGCAGATCCGCCAGATCCTCCTTAGGAATGTGACATACACCGATTGGAATATCGTAAGCCAATGCCTTCTCTGAGTGTTCTGAGTTCGTCAGGATCGTCGAGTGGTCGGTTGCGGGAGTATTTACAGTGTCGGCCAATATCATCTTAATTTTCTTGGTACGCCAATCCTTGTAACTTTCGCTCGCACTATCCAGATCATCCTCTTCGTTTGCAGGTGTACCGTCTTCTCTTAATTTGATATTAGGTTTCTTATCTAGGCCTTCGCGTCTCGCACGCATCCGCAAATATGCGTGATGTTCATAGAGCAAACTTGTCTCATCCCCAGATTTGCCCATGGCTTTATCAGTTTGCCTTGGTTTGTCCGGATTTAATGAATCAACTGGCAGAAGGTGTTCGCCTGCATATGGATCGTCAGTATCTCGTTTCTTCTCTGCATTGCGACTGGAACCTTGTGCATCGATCCACTCGTCAAATTGTTCTGATGTGTTTCCGAAACGCTTGGACCGAGGCTTGAACGGAGTAGGCAGTCTTGGAGCCTGCAGAGGCGTCACCCATCCTTTGTCCTTTCCATTTTCCTTCTCAACAGGTAATCCATTGATACGGATGCGCCCTACCTTGAAAACTATGTAGAAAATTGGCGCGCCAACAACTGTCAGAACTTTAGCAATAAAATCTTTGTTGGCATCCAACCCTTTACCAATCGAATACTCAGCGCATGGCGATTCCGGATACCAAAATCTTTTATCGCCGGGCTTTAAATTGCCTCCATTCTCATCTTTCACATGATGATTTTTCCAGAAATCATATTGTGCATAGTCCTTTTCTGGCTCCTTACCAACTGGAAAACCTTGCGCAAACACGCGTTGGCAAAATACGTCAGACCCTTCAGTATGCCGGATCTCCGTTGCACTCATGCCCCTCCAGCCAATGCCCTGTACGGGTGACGCCGAGATGACCTGATCATGGGGATTAAAATAGAGTGTTACCCTACCATAATTAGTCTTCTTTTGATCGGAGCCAAAACCGCGACCTTCTCTATCAGTCTCTGCGGAAAACTTGTGATTTTCGTTGGTCATGAACTTGTCGACATATGCAGCAGGTTGCGCCATCGCATGACCTTGCGCCTGCTGTCTCATAATCTCGAAGAAATTCTTCAATGTTCCAACGCGGGCTTCATAGGTCTGACGGCCAAACCCTGTCTCTTCACTGCCCGTAGTGAGTTGAGTCCACCCTTCTACAAAATTTCCGTCCAGCAAACTATACGGCGGATTGCACAGCACATATGTGTTAGCCACGCAATTGCCAGTATTACCACTGCAATCTGTCACCTTATCCAAGCGATCGCCGAGGAAAGCAGCCGCCAGCGATACCATGTTGCCTTGGCTATGGCAAACGATAGTGACGGGCACATCGGCTTGCTTCTTGCGAATCTCGCCGATCAATTTTGCCAGCCGTAGCGCTGCAACGATGTAATAGCCTCGATGCGGGCACGCATATACCATACGGTCATTAGTTGGATTGATGTGCTGCGCATGCAACCAGAGGAACAGTTGATCGTTCAACCCCTCTTCCCAAAGATCGGGAAGCGAAGAGCATCCATTGGCAAAGGGACCGCCGCCCCAATAGTCTTTTTCGTTCAGAAAAATCGCGTCGCCAAAAGTTTGGAGATCCTCGGCACTGGCCTTATAGCCCCACCGAAATTGAATTACGGGAGAAAAGTGCGACTCGTTCTCGATGAGAGTCTTGAAATCCTTGTCCGGATTAAGGTAGCCGTCCGGCGTCAAGTCACTCATATAGCTTACTGGCGTAAGCTGCCCACCGTCGATATTCGGATGGTCAATCTGTCCTTCTTCACGTCCTAAACGCGTATTGAGCCCCTTGCAAAGCCCCTTCTCACCTTCTTGATACCATTCGCCATCGGAGTTCACGCCGTGTACAAAGATGACGATACCCGGCAGCGGCAACTGCGCGATCACGTCATGATAGAGTTTTCCTGCACACTGACTTAATCCGAGGCCGCTGTCGCGTCCTCCTAGCAGTACCACGTTCGGCTCACCCTGCGTCTGGGCGGTATTGTTTTCATCTTTAAACATTGCAGTCGCTTACTTCAAAAGGTGTTTGAACATCACACTGAACTGTTCCAGGCGGTCAGCGGTCACCGTCGGTCCTTCGCCCGCCGCATTGGTCTGCCCGGTAATCGCTTCGCCGCCGTCGCGGACGATATGCACTTGCATGCCCTCGATCGGCTTACTGTCCGTGGCACGCAGCAAACGCGGCGTCCTCTCAAACGCCCCTTCCCCAAAACTCGGCATCTCCGTCTTCTCGCTGGCCGGCCCATTCCAGTGATGCTCCGCCGTCTTCACCGTCAACTTGCCCGGCCCGCCGATCTCAATATCCCCGCCTTTCAGCCGCAGATATGCGCCCCCGCTGACGATGAAAGTCATCTCCTGGTCAGCCATCGCGATCATCCGTTTGGCGGCCGTGACCTTGATGTCCTTCGCCGAGACCAGGTTCATGTTGTCGTGCTGGCTCTGCAGCAGGAAGTCGCCGTTGTGCGCGATCTGCGTGATGCCGTCGCTGTGCGAGAACAGCGAGATGCCCTTGCCGGCGTTGACGTTGAAGCGTTTGCCGCTGGCTAGCTGCATGTGCTGCTGTGCGACCGTGTCGAGGTTGACGCCGGCATAGCTGACAATCGTCTTCGGCGTGCTGAACGCGATGCCGGCCGGACCGGTCAGGCTCACGGTCGGCTTGGCGTCGCCCGCGACGTCCGCGTTGCGCGCGCCGGGGCCGGCTTCGAGGTCGGCTTTCAGTCCGTCCTGGGGCGCCGGGTCGACCGGCATGCCCTGGTGTTGGGCAGCGTATTCGCCCAGCGTCTTGAACAGGTCCAGGCAATCCTGCATCAGCGCCAGGTGCTCGCTGCTGGCCAATTGCGTGCCGGCGGCGTCCAGGCGTTTCCAGGCCGAGATCAGCAGTGACTTGGCCGTGCGGATGGCGCCGCTGTCGTCCGTGCGCAGTTCGAAACCCTGGCCGCGTGGGTCCGCCTTGCCGTCCTGGCGCGGGTGCGTCAGGTAGCCGAGGTTCAGCTGGCTGTGGCCGTGGACGCTTTCCAGCTGCGCGCTGATTTCGCCCGGCGTGTCGTCCATGCGCAGCTGGTTGTAGCGCTGCGATTGCGACTTGCCCTCGCGGCTGACGATGCCGGACAGGTAGCGGTCGCCCGGCAGCCGGCTGGCGCGGCTGAACGACGGCGGTGGCGTCTTGCCGCCGTGCGCGCGGCCGATGATGAGCGGCTTGTCCGGGTCGCCGCCAACGAAGGCGCACAGCACCTGGTGGCCGACGCGCGGCAGCGAAATCGTGCCGTACTGTTCGCCGGCCCACGGGTTCGCCACCTGGACCCAGGCCGAGTCGCGGTCGCTGTCGGATGCGCCGACGCCGTGCGCGTGCGCGTGGTCGTCCTCGCGGCAGCCGGGGAAGCGCACCTTGACGCGGCCGAGGTGGTCGCAATGGATCTCTTCGTTGACGGGGCCGACGACGGTCACGTACTGCAGTTCCGTGCGCGGCAGGTCGATGCGCGGGTCGTATGCGGGCACGATCGGGATGCCACGCCGCACGCAGCTGAACCGGTTCGTGTAGCGCACGCCGCGTTCCGCGCTCGCCTGCGTCAGCGCCGCGCTGTCGTCGCGCCAGCGGTTCAGCGCGAACAGGCGGCGGGCCTGGTCGTCGAGCGTTTTCGGCAAATTGTTCTCGGCCTCCACGCGCAGTTCCGTGACGATGAATTCGCGCTCGGACCGCGCATGCGTGTCGAGTTCGGGATGGCCGACGATGCTGTTCCACTGGCCGACGCACATGTTGCGCTCGCTGCCCTCGCCCTGGAAGGTCTTGGCTTCGTATTCGTGGCGCTGGATGCGCGCGACGCCCAGGCTGCGGTAGTCCGTATCGTCGTCGGCGACGTGCGGGGCGTCGACCATGTAGTCGTCCAGGCTGGCGGCGAAGCTGTTGCCCAGGTCGCCCTGGTCGTTCATGCCGTTTTCCTGCGTGGACGTCGGTCCGTTCACGAGATAGTCCCAGCTCTGGCGGCCGATCTTGCCGGGCGTGAGCGTACGTACCGCGTGCCAGGCCGTGATGACGTCACGCTTCTCCGTCGCGTCGTCGCGGTGGTAGCGGACCTCGCCGCCGGCGTTTTCCTTGAGCGACATGGCGTCGTCGAACAGCACCAGCGTGTGCAGCGGCGTTTCGTCGTTGCCGCGTTCCGTCGCCGTGCCGGGCTGGATGAACCATGAGATACCGCGCCGTTTCCACAGGCGGCGCAGGAACGCGCCGGTCGACTCGTTGTACTGCATCGTGAATTCGCGCGCCGGGTACGACTTCAGGTTGACGAGATCGTAGGTGAACGCGCGCGCCGCCACCGGATTCGCCTGGCGGAATTCCTTGAGCAGGATGTTCGTGATGTCGATTTCGTTGGCATTGCGGAAGACGCGCGTGTTGCTGGTCTTGTCGAGCAGTGCGAGCGCGTCGCGCACGACCAGCTGGTACGTGGCCAGGCCGCCGTCGCCCTGCCCTTCCGTCGCCGCGGCCACGATGCCGCACACGGAGCGCAGGCCGCCGGTATCGGTGACGAACTGCAGTTCGACGGGATTGGCGATGAATTGCTTCAGCGCCAGGCCGGCGCGCGTTGACACGCACAGCAGCGAGTAATCGATACCGCCGCACATGCTTTCGATGCCGCTGACGTGCTTGACGAGCAGCAGGTCGTCAAGCACGCCGCGCGCAGTGAAGATGCGCAGCCGGATGGGGCGGTTGGCATCGGTCAGGGTGGAGGAAACGCTGGAAAGGGGCATGGACAGGTCTGGGCGGGCCGAAACCTGTCAATGATAATGAAAATACGTAACAATTTTCTCACACATTATTTCATGATATTGTTAAATATCTATAAAATCATTATGTCCGACAGGTCTGCATGCCAGCGCCCGTCGAGTGGTCCGCCACGCGCGGCACCTCGGTCGGACTGGGCGTGCGCACGCGCTCCTGACGGACGCACCAAAGCCAGCGGGCCACGCCGGAAACCCGGGTGGCCTGCCGGCTTTTCGACGACTTAATACGCGCTCAGCCGCCCGCCTGCCCCAGGATCGCGGCGGCACGCGCCATCGCTTCCGGCGCGATGCGGGCGCGGATGCCGTCGAAGTCCGGACCGCGCGTGGCGTCCAGGCCCATGCGCGATGTCGTGCCGATGCCGGACGCCGACGGGTCGAGGGCGCTGCCCGGCAGCCCGTCGACGATGACGACGTCGCGGTGCGGCTGCATGTGCGTGGCCATCGCCCACAGCACCTCGTCGTCGCGCGTCACGTCCACGTCCTCGTCCACGGCGACGACGGTCTTCAGGTACGGATCCCAGCCCAGCAGGCCGAGCATGACCTGGCGCGCCTCGCCGGGCCGCATCTGCTTCACCGCAACGTAGGCGTGGAAGTGCGTGCCGGAGCTCGGGTAGTGCACGGCCGTCACGCCCGGAAAGCGTTCGCGCAGCTTTTCCACCATCTCGGATTCACGCGGAATGCGGCCCAGGTTCAGGTGCTCGGCCGAGTTGCCGCCGACGACGTCGACCAGCAGCGCATCGCGCCGGCGCAGCACCGACTCGACCCGCAGCAAATTGTTGGTGGAACGGTCCGATGAATAGCCCGAGAATTCGCCGAAAGGTCCCTCCGGCACGCGCGCCTCGGGATCGATGACGCCCTCCAGCACGAACTCGGCGTGGGCCGGCACCGCGATGCCGTACCGCGGTGTGCGCACGACCTCCAGCGGTGCGCCGAACAAGCCGCCGGCGACGTGGCGCTCGTCCACGCCGAAGGGCACGCGCGCGGCGCCCGCCAGCATGAACAGCGGATGCGCGCCGATCACCATCGCTACCGGCAGCGGTTGCCCGCGCTCGCGCGCGATCTCGAGCAGGCGCCACAGGTGGCCACGCGAATGCAGGCTGGTCGCGATCTCGGCCGGGCCGTGCAGCGTGGAGCGGTGGAAGCTCATGTTGCCCACGCCGGTGTCCGGATGCTCGGCGATCAGGATGGCGTTGGTGATGTACGGGCCGCGGTCGGTGGCGAAGTGCTGGACGATGGGAACGGTGCGCAGGTCGATGGCGCCCTGCTGCACGAAGTCCAGCACCGGCCCGCGCGCGACGGACCGTGGCGCCACGAGCCGGCGTGCCCTCGCCTGGTACTCGGCGTGGATGCCCGCCGCCGGCACGCCGAGGATGCGGCCGACCCGTTCACGCGAGGCGAAGATATTGGTCACGAGCGTCGTGTCGATGCCGGCGACCCGTTCGCACACGAGCAACGGATGGCGATTGCGCGCAGCCAGCTGCCACACCAGCGCGGTGGCGTCCTCGCCGCCGGCCAGTTCGTCGCGCACGATCAGCACATCGTCGGGATGCTCGTCGCGGTAGGCGCGCAGGAATTGATGGAAGTCTTGCGGGATCATGATTGCCTCGTTCGATGGATGGGGCGGCGCGCCCATGCCGGCGCGCGCCGCCCGGCGGCCGGCTACAGGCCGGCGTACGGGTCGGTCAGGCGCAGCTGTGCCTCCTCCAGCGTGCGCGGGGGCGGGGTCGTGCGGATGCCGCACAGGCGCGCGATGTTGTTGCCCATGTAGTCTTCCAGGCCATCCTCGTCCAGGCCCATGCCGTGCGGCGGTTCGGAACACAGCACTTCGAGCTCGCGCAGCCACATGCCCGGCTCGTTCGGCGGCGAGTCGGTGCCGAACACGATCTTGTTGCGCGGGAGCTGCTTCGCGAATTCGACGATGCGCGACTGGAAGCACCAGCCCGACTCGCACACGACGTTGGGCGTGTCCATCGCCATCCAGAACGCCTCGAACGAGTAGTTGCCGCCGGTCTGGATGCCGAAATGGCCGATGATGAAGTTCACCATCGGGAATTCGCGGATGATCGGATAGAACATCGTCGGGATCGTGTACGGCCCGTCGCCCGTGTGGATCAGCACGACGACGTTATGCTTCGCGCACATCTTCATCGCGGGACGCAGCCAGTCGAGCGCGCGGTCGGGCCGGTAGCCGTGCATGTTCGCGTGCAGCTTGAGCATCTTGAAGCCGTACTCCTTCACGTGGAATTCGAGCTCCAGCGCGCCCTCTTCCGGGCCCCAGCGCGGATTGAAGGTGAAGTTGCCGATGAAGCGGTCCGGGTACTTCTGGCACAGCTCCGCGATATACGCCATGTAGTCGCGGATGCCGTCGCGGCCGCGGCGGTTGCCGTCGCGGTAGCCGGTGTTCCCGGGCGGCGGCTGGATGAAGCCCATGTCGATGCGGCGCGGCTTGCCGTTGATGATGTACGGACCGTCCATCATTTTCAACAGGCGTTCGCCGGTGAACGGCTCGCCCGTGTGGCGCCAGGCTTCGTCCACGAGGTTGGTCGGGTGCAGGTGGGTGTCGATGATCATGTTCGGACTCCGGAAAAGGTTGGCGGCTCAGCGATCGTTGACGGGCGGCTTGCCCAGGCGCGCCTGGGCTTCGGCCACCGTGCGCGGCGGCGGGCTCGGTTCGAGGCCGATCATGCGTGCGACGTTGTTGCCCAGGTAGTCCTCGAGCGTGTCCTCGTCCAGGTTCAGGCCCTGCGGTGGCTCGAAGCACAGCACTTCAAGGAGGCGCAGCCACATGCCCGGTTCGTTCGGCGGCGTGTCCGAGCCGTACAGGATCTTGTGCTTCGGGAGCACCTTGGCGAATTCGACGATGCGCGACTGCAGGCACCATCCCGATTCGCAGTACACGTTCGGCAGGTCCATCGCCAGCTGGAACGGCTCGAAGCAGTACACGCCGCCCGTCTGCACGCCGAAGTGCGCCATGATGAAGTTCACGTTCGGGAATTCCTTGATCATCGGCACCCACTCGGTCGGGATGCTGTAAGGACCGTCGCCCGTGTGCAGCTTCACCAGCACGCCTAGCTCCGCGCACTTTTCCAGCGCGGGACGCAGCCAGTCGAGCGCGCGGTCGGGCCGGTAGGCGTGCATATTGGCCTGGAACTGGACCATCTTGAACCCGTACTCGCGCACATAGCGCTCGATCGCGCCTACGCCGTTCTGCACGCCGCAGCGCGGGTTGTAGACGAAGCAGCCGATGAAGCGGTCGGGGTACTTGCGCACCATCTCCAACGTGTACGCCATGTAGGCGTCGATGGATTCGGTGCCGGACTTCTCGCCGTCCGTGTACGTGTAGATGGTATTGCCTTGCGGCGGCTGGATGAACGCCTTGTCGATGCGGCGCGGCTTGCCGTTGATGATGTACGGGCCGTCCATCATTTTCAGCAGGCGCTCGCCGCTGAACGGGTCGCCGTCGTGGCGCCAGGCGAGATCGACCAGGTTGGTCGGATAACAGCTGGTGTCGATGATCATGGGGATCTCCTCACAATGCTTCAGGTTGGAAGGCGCATGGGGCGCCTCGCTAAACCGGAGGACTGTCAGGGCGCGTTTGCGAAGGACAAATGGCCACCGACGGACACTCCGCCAGTGAGCAATCTCCTACCGGATGCCGCCCGGCCCACAAGGCCGCGCGCGTCCGGTTGAACGCTTCTACCCACTACACTACTAAACTATTTATACCGTTTAACGGATGTCGCCGTCAACGTCTTTCTAGATGTCGCGCGCCAGCCGCAACACGTCGGCGTTGGCCTCCGCGCGCAGCGCGGCCATGTCGAGGCCGGGAATCGCATCGTCTTCCACCAGCACGCGCCCCGCCGCCAGCAGCCATTTCAGGCGCGGCCGGCCCGCCGCCACCACCGGTCCGATCGCCATGTCGTGCAGGCCGAAATAGCGCGGCGTGTCCAGGTCGTACACGGCAAGGTCGGCCGCCTGCCCCACGGCCAGCGTGCCGACGCCGTCGAAGCCCAGCACGCGCGCACCGCCCGCGCTGGCCCAGTGCACCACCTGCTCGACCGAGACCGTGTCGGCACCGGCCTCGCCGGCGCCCTGCGGCCGCGGACGCGTGCCGGCGCCCGCGTGGGCCCGGTGCATCAGCCAGCAGAAATGGACTTCGCTGAGCATGTCGGCCGCCTCGTTCGACGCGGCGCCGTCCACGCCAAGCGAGACCGCGCCGCCGAGCCGGTGCAGGTCGGGCGCACGCGCCACGCCATCCGCCAGGCGCGCATTGCTCTGCGGGCAGTGCGCCATGCCGGTGCCCGTCTCGGCCAGCAACCGCAGTTCGCCGTCGGTCAGGTGCGTCAGGTGCGCCAGCGAGACATCCGGACCGAGCCATTCGTGCTCGGCCAGGAATTCGATCGGCAGGCAGCCGAATTCGGCGCGGCAATGCTCCATGAAGCTCACCGTCTCGGACATGTGCGTGTGCAGCGGCACGTCCATGCGCCGCGCGGCACGCGCCATTTCCCGCAGCTCGCCGCGCGCCACCGAGACCGTGGCCGTGGTCGGCGCCAGCGCGACGCGGGTACGGGCGCGCGGGCCGCGCTGGTGGTAACGCGCGGCGATGCGCTCGACGTCGGCCAGCATGCCGTCGAGCGTTTCCGGCGGCACGCGGGTGCTGTCGTCGTCTTCCAGCTTGCGCGTAACCGTGCCGCCGCCCCGTTGCAGCATGAAGCGCACGCCCAGCCGGTCGGCTTCCTCGAACAGCGCGGCCGACGCGTCATAGCCCATGCCCGGCGCGTAGATGTAGTGGTGGTCGGCGACGGTCGTGCAGCCGGACAGCATCAGCTCGACGAGGCCGATGCGCGCGGCCAGCCGCAGCCGCTCCTCGTTGTAGGCGCGCCGGTAGATGAACGGCACCGCCTGCAGCCAGGGGCTCAGCGTCAGGTTGATCCCGGCCGGCACCCCCTTGAGCAGCGACTGGAACAAATGGTGGTGGGTGTTCACCCAGCCGGGGTAGACGACGCAGTCGCGCGCGCCGAGCACCCGCTCGCCCGGCTGCGGCAGCAGGTCCGTCCCCATCTCCGTGATGATGCCGTCGGCCACGCGCACGTCGCTGGCCGGGCTGCGCGCCGCGTCGCCGCGCGCGCCGGTGAGGATGCTGTGCGCACCCTTGATCAAGTAGTTGTCGCTCATGATGCCGTCCTATTTCGGTGGCGTACCGTCGATGCCGTTGACGAGGAAATTCATCTTGTCCAGTTCCGCGGCCGTCATCGCGCGGCCTGCCGGCACGCGCTGTTTGCCGGCCTGGTCGACGATGGGGCCGGCGAACGGCTGCAGCGTGCCGGCGGCGATCGCCTTCTCGGCCTCCGCGAACTTGGCGCGCACGTCCGCCGGCACCGCCGCGTTCAGTGGCGCCATCGTGATCATGCCGTCGCGCAGTCCGCCCACCGTATTCGCCGGCTTCCAGCGTCCCGCCAGCACGTCCTCGATGACCTTCGTGTAGAAGCCGGTCCAGGTCTCGACGACCGACGTGAGGTTGGTCTTCGGGCCGAAGCGCGTCATGTCGGAGTAATAACCCACCGTCGGGATGCCCTTCTCCTCGCCCGCGGTCACGACCGCCACCGACGAGGTGTCGTAGGCGAGTAGGTCGACGCCGAGCGTGACGAGGGTATTGGCGGCCTCGCGCTCCTTGCCGGGGTCGTACCAGGCGTTCACCCAGATCAGCTTGACTTGCGCGCGCGGATTCACGCTGCGCATGCCGAGCGTGAACGCGTTCAGGCCCTGCAGCACCTCGGGAATCGGAAAGGCGCTGACGTAGCCCGCCAGCCCCTTCTTGCTGACGTGGCCGGCCAGCACCCCTTCCAGGTAGCGGCCTTCGTAGTAGCGGGCGTTGTAGGCGCCGACGTTGCGCGCGGTCTTGTAGCCGGTGCCGTTCATGAAGATCACGTTCGGCGCCTGACGCGCGACCTTGAGCGTCGGTTCCATGAAGCCGAACGACGGCGTGAAGACCAGCTTGCAGCCTTCCTGCACGAAGTTGCGGATGACGCGCTCCGCGTCCGGGCCCTCGGCCACGTTTTCCACGTACTTGGTCGTGATTCTGCCCGCCAGATTCGCGGCGATCGCGCGCCGCGCCAGTTCGTGCTGGTAGGTCCAGCCGCTCTCCCCGATCGGATTCGAGTACAGGAAGCAAGTCTTCATGGGTTCGGCCGCGCCGGCCGGCAACGCCAGCCCGAGCAGCAGCGCCGGGATGGCCTTGCGTGTGTCGTATGACATGGTGCGTCTCCTTGTTGTCGTGGTCAGGCGTCGGGCCGGAACGACTGCCCGAGCGACGCCGGCGAATGCAGCCGGATGGTGCGCGGATTGCGCGAAATGAGAACGAGCACGGCGATGGTCGCGGCGTACGGCAGCGCCGACATCAGCTGCGCCGGCACGTCGAGCCGCAGGCCGGTGCCCTGTACGAACAGCTGCGCGATCATCACGCCGCCGAACAGGTAGGCGCCCAGCACCACGCGCAGCGGCCGCCACGTGGCGAAGACGACGAGCGCAAGCGCGATCCAGCCGCGTCCCGCCACCATGCCTTCGGCCCACAGCGGCGTGTAGAACACCGACAGGAACGCGCCGCCCATGCCGGCCATCGCGCCGCCGAATGCGACGGCGGCATAGCGCAGTGCGATCACGCGGTAGCCCACGGCGTGCGCCGCGGACGGCGACTCGCCCACCGCGCGCAGCACGAGGCCCCAGCGGCTGCGGTACAGGAACGCCAGCACGGCCGCCACGACCGCCCACGACAGGTAGACCATCGCCTGCTGGTTGAACAGCGCCGGCCCGAGTACGGGAATGTCGGCCAGCAGCGGCACGCGCAGCGGGGCGATCATCGGCAGCGGCGCCGATTCGAACGGCTTGCCGATGAACGCTGCCAGGCCCACGCCGAACAGCGCCAGCGCGAGGCCAGAGGCGACCTGGTTGGCCATCATCGTCAGGGTCAGGAACCCGAACGCCAGCGCCATCGCGCAGGCCGCCGCCATCGCCGCCACGACCGCCAGCGCCGGACTGCCGCCGGAAAACGCGACCATGAAGGCAGTGACGGCGCCGATGGACATCATGCCCTCCGCCCCGAGATTGAGCACGCCGGCCTTTTCCGTCACGAGCTCGCCCATCGCCGTCAGGATCAGCGGCGTGCCGGAAATGATGGTGGCCGACAGCATCGATGCGATCAGGTGGTTTTCCATGGCAGTTTCCCCAGGCTGGCGTTGCGGTCGAGGCGGAGGCGGTAGCCGATGAACAGGTCCGCGCCGAGCAGGAAGAACAGCAGCATCCCCTGGAACACCTTGGAGATGGACGCCGGCAGGTTGATGAACTGCTGCGCCTGTTCCCCGCCGAGGAACAGCAGCGCCATCAACAGGCTGGCCAGGCAGATGCCGACCGGATGCAGCCGTCCGACGAACGCCACGATGATGGCCGCGAAGCCGTAGCCGCTGGAGATCGATTCGGTCAGCTGGCCCATCGGACCGGCGACTTCGGCCACGCCCGCCACGCCGGCCAGGCCGCCGCCGGCCAGCATGCCGACCCAGACCGCGCGCCGGGCCGAATAACCGGCATAGCGCGCCGCCGCGTCGGCCTCGCCGGCCACCTGCATCTGGTAGCCCCAGAAGCTGCGCTCCAGGAAGACGTAACCCACCGCCAGCGTGCCGAGCGCGACGAGGAACGCCGCGTTCAGGCGCGTGCCCTCGACCAGGACCGGCAGCAGCGCGCCGTCGCCGAACATGCGCGTCTGCGGGAAGTTGAACCCTTCCGGATTCTTCCACGGTCCGTGCACGAGCCACGAGGCGACGAACTGCGCGATGTACACCATCATCAGGGTCACGAGGATTTCGTTGGCGCGCCAGCGCGTGCGCAGCAGCGCCGGCACCGCCGCCCACAGGCCGCCGCCGAGCGCGCCGGCCAGCAGCATCGGCACCCACGTCCAGGCGCCGCCATCGCCGGCGTACAGCGCCACGCCGGTGGCCGCGACGGCGCCCATGACGAACTGGCCCTCGGCGCCGATGTTCCAGACGTTGGCGCGGTAGCCGACGGCCAGGCCGACGCCGATCAGCATCAGCGGCGTGGCCTTGAGCAGCAGTTCGGTCAGCGCATACGTGTCGCGCAGCGGATTGAGGAAAAAGACCTTGAAGGCGCCGAACGGCTCCTTGCCCAGCGCGGCGAACAGGAACAGGCTGGCAAACAGCGTGAGGGCCACCGCCGCCAGCGGCGACAGGTAGCGCATGGTGGCCGACGCGGCGGGCCGCGCTTCGAATTCAAGCAACATGACGGTGCCCCTTTCGCGCGTGCGACGCGCAGCGTGCCCACGGTTCGAGCTCGCCGGCCGGCGGCCCGTCTTCCTCCTGCGGTGCGGCCGCGGGCGGCGCGTCGGACGAGGCTTGCCACATGCCGCTCATGCGCATGCCGACTTCCTCGATGCTGGTGTCGCGCGCGGGCGTCGCCGGCGACAGGCGGCCGCCGGCGATGACGGCGATGCGGTCGCTGATCTCGAACAGCTCGTCGAGTTCCTCGGAAATCACGAGGACCGCCGTGCCGTTGCTGCGCAAGTCGAGCAGCGCCTGGCGGATGAACGCGGCGGCGCCCACGTCGACACCCCACGTCGGCTGCGCGACGATCAAGAGCTTCGGGCACTGCATGATTTCGCGGCCGACGATGAATTTCTGCAGGTTGCCGCCCGAGAGCGAGCGCGCCTGGGCATCGGGACCGCCGCATTTGACGTCGTACTGTTCGATGCAGCGGCGCGCCAGGTCCTGCATGGCCTGCACGCGGATCAGGCCGAACCTGAGCAGGCCGCTGCCGTACGCGGTCAACAGGCCGTTGCGGGCCAGCGACATGCGTGGCACGGCACCGCGCCCCAGCCGCTCTTCCGGCACGAAGCACATGCCGAGCTTGCGGCGCCGGTCCGGCGACAGATGGCCGGCGGCGGTGCCGCAGATGCGGATCGTGGCAGGGTCGTCCAGGGGCACCTCGCCGGACAGCGCGTACAGGAGTTCCTGCTGGCCGTTGCCGGACACGCCGGCGATGCCGACGATCTCGCCCGCCCGCACGTCCAGCGCGACGTCGCGCAGCGCGGTGCCGAACGGATCGGGCGACGGCTGCGACAGTCCGCGCACGGCAAGACGCACCTCGCCGTCATCGGCGGCGGCGCCGCGCGTGCACTTGGGCAGCTCCTTGCCGATCATCAGGCGCGCCAGCGAGGCCAGCGACTCCTCGGCCGGCACGCAGCCGCCCGTGACCTTCCCGGCGCGCAGCACCGTGGCCCGGTGGCACAGTTCGCGGATCTCGTCCAGCTTGTGGCTGATGTACAGGATGCTGCAGCCTTCCGCCGCGAGCTGGCGCAGCGTGTCGAACAGCGTGCGCACGGCCTGCGGGGTGAGCACCGACGTCGGTTCATCCATGATCAGCAGGCGGGGATTCTGCAGCAGGCAGCGGATGATCTCCACGCGCTGGCGCTCGCCGACCGACAGCCCGTGCGCCAGCCGGCACGGATCGACCGGCAGGCCGTAGCGGGCCGACACGGCGCGGATGCGCGCCGCCAAGTCGGTCAGGTCGGGCTTGCCCGGCAACGACAGCGCCACGTTTTCCGCCACCGTCAGCGTCTCGAACAGCGAGAAGTGCTGGAACACCATGCCGATGCCGAGACTGCGCGCATGCGCCGGGCTGGCCACGCGCACCGTTCGGCCTTCCCATGCGATCTCGCCCTCGGTGGCCTGCGTCACGCCATAGATGATCTTCATCAGCGTGGATTTGCCCGCGCCGTTCTCCCCCAGCACCGCATGGATTTCCCCCGGCATCACGGTCAGGTCGATGCCGTCGTTGGCCACTACGGACGGGTACACCTTGCGGATGCCCCGCAGCGTCAACCGCGGCACGGTTTGCGCTCCACCGTGCGTCATGTCTTGCGCCATGTGAGCGGTCATGTTCAGGCCTCCAGCGCGGCGGGCACGGCCAGGCACCAGTCGAGACCCGACTTCAGGGTGTCGCGGTCGAGGTTGCGGCCAATGAACACGAACTTGGACAGGCGCGCCTCGCCGGCCGGCCAGGCGTCGGCCGGACGCAGGTCGAGCACACGGTGCACGGCCTGCAGCACGTGGCGGCGGCGGTCGCCCGCGACGGCCAGGATGCCCTTCAGGCGAAACAGGTCGTCGCCGTGCACCTGCAGCAGCTGCGCCAGCCAGGCGTCCAGCTGGCGCTTATCGAACGGCGCGGCGAACGTCAGCGACACCGACGCCACCGACGGATCGTGGGCGTGGCCCGGCCCGGCGCTGCCGTTGCCCGGTTGCGCGCACACGCCGCCGTTGTGGCCATGGTCGTGCGCTGGATCGGCGCACGCCGCATCGCATTCGTGCGCGTGGTCGTCGTGCTCGTCGAGGAAGTGCGGATCGATCAGCACGGCGCCCGCGTCGAATCCGCCGATGCCGAGGATCGCATCGAGATCGACCTGCGCATGGCTCGAGCGCAGCACTTGCGCGCCCTGGTTGATGCTACGCATCCGGGCTTCCAGCGCAGGCAGGCGCGCGGGATCGACGAGGTCGGTCTTGTTGATGATGATGCGGTCGGCCGCGACGATCTGGTCCACGGCCTGGTTGTCGCGGCCGGCCAGCAGCGGATCGTCCAGGTGCGCTTCGATGTGCAGCGCGTCGACCAGGGTCAGCACGCCGTCCAGCCGCAGCCGGCGCGCCACGTCGTTGTCCATGAAGAAGGTGGCCGCCACCGGCGTCGGGTCGGCCAGGCCGCTGGTCTCGACGATGATGTGGTCGAACTGCTCCGGCCGCGCCAGCAGCGTCTGCAGGATGCGCACGAGATCCGTGCGCACGTCCACGACGCAGCAGATGCAGCCGTTCGTCATCTGGAAGATCTCTTCGTCGGCGGCCATGACGAGGTCGGAATCCACGTCCACTTCGCCGAATTCGTTTTCGATGACGGCGATGCGCATGCCGTGCTGCGCCGTCAGGATGTGGTTGAGCAGCGTGGTCTTGCCCGCGCCGAGAAAGCCCGTCAGTATCGTCACCGGGATCAAGCCTGCCGAACCGGTGCCATGCATCATTGTGTTGTGATTCATATCGTCTCCGTGTTGTCATGCAGTGATACCCTGCCAGCGCCGTACCAGGCCTTCGTGCGGTACGCCGAACAGATCCAGCGTGCGGCCCACGGTGTGGGCCACGATGTCCTCCATAGATCGGGGGTGTTGGTAGAACGCGGGCACCGGCGGACAGACGATGCCGCCCATCTCGGTCACCGCCGTCATGTTGCGCAGGTGCGCCAGGTTCAGCGGGGTCTCGCGCGCCAGCAGCACGAGCCGGCGGCGTTCCTTCAGCATCACGTCCGCCGCGCGCGTGACGAGGTTGTCGGCCAGGCCGTGCGCGATGGCGGCCAGCGTGCGCATCGAGCATGGCGCGACGACCATGCCTTCGCAGCGGAACGAGCCGCTGGCGATGGTGGCGCCGATGTCCTTCACGCCGTGCACCACGTCCGCGCGCGCCTCGATCTCGCCCTTGTGCAGGCCCAGCTCGTGCATCGCGGTCAGCGCGCCGGACGCGGACAGCACCAGGTGACTTTCCCAGCCGTCCAGTCCCCGCAGCGCTTCCAGGATGCGCACGCCGTAGATGGCGCCGCTGGCGCCGGTGATGGCGACGACGAGGCGCCGCGTCATGCCCGGCTCCCGCCCGCGAAGTCGAACGGCGTGCCGCGCTGGCGCACGCCGGTCAGCGCGAACAGCGCGTTGGCGATCGCGGGCGCCACGCTCGGGTTGCCCAGTTCGCCCACGCCGCTCGGCTTGGCCGTGTCGCCTTCGACGATCGTGATGTCGATCTCCGGCATGTCGGCCATGCGCATCACCGGGTAGTCGTGGAAGTTGGACTGCACGACGCGGCCCTTGGCGATGTCGAGCTTGTCGTACAGCGCGTGGCCGAGACCCCACATGATCCCGCCGTACAACTGCTCGCGCACGCTGCCGGGGTGCACCGCCAGGCCGCAGTCGGCCACGCAGGTGATGCGGCGCACGCGCACCGCGTCGGCCGTGCGCTCGACCTCGGCCACGATCGCAATGTAGCTGTTGTACGCCTGGTTCGTCGCCAGCCCGAACGCGCGGCCCGGCGTCGGGGACTTGCCCCAGCCGGCCCGCTGCGCGGCCTGCTCCAGCACGGCCACGTGGCGCGGCCGGTCGTGCATCGCCTCGATACGGAACGCGAGCGGATCGCGGCCGCCCGCATGGGCCAGTTCGTCCATGAAGCTCTCGACGGCGAACACGTTCGGGATGAAGCTGACGGCGCGGTACCAGCCGGTGGGCACGCCGGTCTCGTGGCGCGACCAGCCCACGTCCAGGTGCGGCGGCTGGTAGGCGAAGTCCCATGCGCTGATCGCCTCGGTGGTGCTGTAGTCCATGCCGTCCTTGCGCTCGCGGTAGCCCGGCTCCCACTCTTCCGGCGACGCGGGCGCGACCGCGCGCATCCGCAGCGCGGCCAGCCGGCCCTGCGCGTCGAGCGCGCCCGTCAGCCGCGCGTAGCTGGCCGCGTGGTAGAACAACCCGCGCATCTCGTCCTCGCGGCTGTACATCAGCTTGACCGGCCGGTTCGCCGCCTTGGCCAGGTAAGTCGCCTCCAGCAGCCAGTGGCGCGATTCGCGCGCGCCGAAGCTGCCGCCGCCGGTCAGCTCGCGCAGCACCACGCGGTCGGCGCCGATCCCGGCCACCGTCTCCGCCGCGAACTGCGCGTTGCTCGGCACCTGCAGGCCGCCCCAGTAGGTGATGGTGCCGTCGCGGATCGCCACGACCACCGATTCGGGCTCCAGCGGGTTGGGCACCTTGTACGGCATCGTGTACTCGGCGTCGAGCACCATCGCGCCCTCGCGCAGCGCGCGCGCGGCGTCGCCCTTGCCGATCGTGCGCACCAGCGGCGCATCCGGCCGCGCCAGGTGGGCGCGCTGGTGCGCCGCCACGTCGCCGCTGTCGAACCGCGCGAGCGGGCCGTCGGTCCACTGCACGCGCAGCGCGTCGCGCCCCAGCTTCGCCGGCCAGTAGCCGTCCGCCAGCACCGCCACGCCTTCCTGGTTCCCGCCCAGCACGTCGGCGGGCGCGGCCGGCACCTTGATCACGCGACGCACACCCGGGATGGCCAGGGTCTTGCGCGCGTCGATGCTTTTCACCCGAGCGCCGATCGCCGGCGCGCGCAGGATCACGGCAACCACCATGCCCGGCACCTTGACGTCGATGCCGTATTGCTGGCGGCCGGTGACCTTGGCCTGCGCGTCCAGCTTGCGGTGCAGCTTGCCGATCAGGCGAAAGTCCGCCGGGTCCTTCAGCTGCGGCTGCGCCGGCACCGGCAGGCGCGCGGCGTCGCCGGCCACTTCGCCGTAGCGGAATTGGCGGCCTGTCGGGATGTGCTCGACGCGGCCGTCGCGCGCCCGGCAGGCCTCCGCCGGCACCTGCCAGCGCGCGGCCGCGGCCTGCACCAGCATCATGCGGGCGCTGGCGCCGGCACGGCGCAAGGTCTCGTATTCCAGCATCACGCTCGTGCTGCCGCCCGTGGAAAAGACATGCCACTGCGGGTGCATGTAATCCTTGAAGAACGGGTTTTCCGGCGTGATGACCGCGACCTGGTCCAGCCCCACTTCCAGCTCCTCGGCCAGCACGAGGCCCAGCGCCGTGCGCGTGCCGGTGCCGGAATCGTGCTTGTGCACGACGAGCCGGATCGTGTCGTCGGGGTAGATGCGCACGAAGGCGTTCGGGACGAGCGGTCCGGACTGTGCCTGTGCCTGCGCGGCGCCGTCGGGCGCGACGAAGCCCACCGCCAGGCCGGCGCCGAGCATTGCCGACGACTTGAGGAAGCGCCGCCGCGCCGGATGCGCGATGCGGCCCGCGCTCATGCCGCACCCCGCGCGGTGCGCAGCGCCGCGGCCGCGGCGTGGATCGCGCGGCGGATGCGGTCATAGGTGCCGCAGCGGCAGATATTGCCCGACATCGCTTCGGTGATCGCGTCGTCGCCGGGGGCCGGATTGCGCGCGAGGAGCGCCGCCGCGGCCATCAGCTGGCCGGACTGGCAGTAGCCGCATTGGGGCACGTCTTGTGCGATCCACGCCTGCTGCAGCGCATGGCTGCCGTCCGGGGACAGGCCTTCGATGGTGACGACCTTGTGCCCCACGGCGGCGGAAACGGGCAGGCTGCACGAACGCACGGCTGTGCCGTCGAGGTGCACGGTGCAGGCGCCGCACAGGCCGGCGCCGCAGCCGAACTTGGTGCCGGTCAGGTCGAGCTGGTCGCGCAACACCCACAGCAGCGGCGTATCCGGCGGCGCGGCCACGCTCCTTGCCTTGTCGTTGACGTCGAGTCGCATGGGAGTCTCCTCATTCGTATTGTTGAAATGAGTATGGAAACGCCCCGTCTATTTGTACAATATATTCTTGAGTACCGATTGATATCGAGGGAATATGGACCTGCGCCTGCTCCGCTATTTCACCGTGCTGGCCGAAGAACTGCATTTCGGTCGCGCCGCCACCCGGCTGCACATGTCGCAACCGCCGTTGAGCCAGCAGATCAAGCTACTGGAAACGGAGCTGGGTACCCCGCTATTCACCCGCACGCAGCGGCGGGTGGAGTTGACGGCGGCAGGCGTCGCGCTGAAGGAACAGGCGGCGCTGGTGTTCGCGCAAATGGCGCGGGCGGTGGACCTGACGCGCCAGGCCGGCCGCGGGCACTGGGGCACGCTGGAGATCGGCATGATCAGTTCCCTGATGGTGGGGCTGCTGCCGCAGGCGCTGCGCGTGCTGCAGGACCGCTATCCGGACGTGAAATGGACGCTGCACGAGATGCAGCCGGCCGCCCAGCACGCGGCGCTGAAAGAGCATCGTCTCGATCTGTGTTTCTATCGCATGGGGCCGAGCGACCCGGAGCTGACCAGCGAGCCGCTGTCGAGCGAAGCGATCGCCGTCGTACTGCCGCAGCAGCATCGCCTCGCACGGCGCGCGCGCGTGGCCTTGAAGGACCTGGCCGACGAACGCTTCATCTCGTTCAAGCTGGACCAGTCGCGCTTCGCCGCCTACCTGTACCAGAGCTGCATCGAAGCGGGCTTCACGCCGCACATCT
>Ga0308166_1001067_pt1 | contig 31100 bp, 32 predicted proteins | sample PhyCR2_2_FD_202137 | JGI IMG/M metagenome (GOLD analysis project Ga0308166, IMG submission 202137) | Phyllosphere microbial communities from UC Gill Tract Community Farm, Albany, California, United States - DLSLCC.R2 | ecosystem: Host-associated > Plants > Phyllosphere > Unclassified | place... | reverse complement strand
GCTTCTTCACCTTGTCGCGGATCTGGGCTTCGGACGGGCGCTCCTTGCGCGGCTTGACGCGCAGGCCGAAGGCGACGTTCTCGAACACGGTCATGTGCTTGAACAGCGCGTAGTGCTGGAACACGAAGCCGACCTGGCGCTCGCGCACGTGGCGGTGCGAGGCGTCCTGGCCGTCGAGCAGGACCGCGCCCGAGTCGGGATGTTCGAGGCCGGCGATGCAGCGCAGGAGCGTGGTCTTGCCGCAGCCCGAGGGGCCGAGCAAGGCGGTCAACTGGCCGTCGGGGAACTGTAGCGAGACATCGTCGAGCGCCGTGAACTGGCCGAACTGCTTGCGGATGTGTTGGACTTCGATCGTCATTGCGTACGCTCCGTGGTGCCGGCGTCCGCTGCACGCGACTGGTGCAGGCGCCATTCGATAAAGGTCTTGAGGGCCAGCGTCACCAGCGCGAGCAGCGCCAGCAGCGACGCGATCGCGAACGCGGCCGTGAAGTTGTATTCGTTGTAGAGGATTTCCACCTGCAGCGGCATGGTGTTGGTCTCGCCGCGGATGTGGCCCGAGACCACCGACACCGCGCCGAATTCGCCCATCGCGCGGGCGTTACACAGGATCACGCCGTACAGCAGGCCCCACTTGATGTTCGGCAGCGTCACGCGCCGGAAGGTTTGCCAGCCCGAGGCGCCCAGCACCAGCGCGGCTTCCTCCTCCTCGGTGCCCTGCTGCTGCATCAGCGGGATCAGTTCGCGCGCCACGAAGGGGAAGGTGATGAACACGGTGGCCAGCACGATGCCCGGCACCGCGAACAAAATCTTGATGTCGTGTTCGGCCAGCCATTCGCCGAACCAGCCCTGGGCCCCGAACAGCAGCACGTAGATCAGGCCGGCGATCACCGGCGACACCGAGAACGGCAGGTCGATCAGGGTCAGCAGCACGCTCTTGCCGCGGAAGTCGAACTTGGCGATCGCCCAGGCCGCGGCCACGCCGAACACCAGGTTCAGCGGCACGGAAATGCCGGCCGCGATCAGGGTCAGCTTGATGGCGGAGACGGCGTCCGGGTCGAGGATGGATTCGACATACGTCTCCCAGCCGCGCTTGAGCGCTTCGGTGAACACGGCCACCAGCGGCACGAACAGGAACAGGGTCAGGAAGGCCAGCGCGATGCCGATCAGCGTCCAGCGCACCCAGCGCGGTTCGAAGGTATTGGTCGGCGCGTTGCGCACACGGTGCGGCGGCGCGGCCACCGTGGGTTGGTCCAGGGTGGACGTATCGAATGCGGCGCTCATTTCTTGCCTGCCCGTTTGCGCGTCCATGCCTGGAGCAAGTTAATCGTGAGGAGCAGGATGAACGAGAAGATCAGCATCACCACCGCGATCGCGGTGGCGCCGGCATAGTCGTACTGCTCCAGTTTGGTGATGATGAAGAGCGGCGTGATCTCGGACACCATCGGCAGGTTGCCGGCGATGAAGATGACGGAACCGTATTCGCCGGTGGCGCGCGCGAATGCCAGCGCGAAGCCGGTCAGCAGGGCCGGCACGATCGAGGGCAGCACCACGCGGATGAAGGTCTGCAGCGGGCTGGCGCCGAGGCTGGCGGCGGCTTCTTCCAGCTCGCGCTCGGCTTCTTCCAGCACCGGCTGCACCGTGCGCACCACGAACGGCAGGCCGATGAAGGTGAGCGCCACCACCACGCCGAGCGGGGTAAAGGCGACCTTGATGCCGAGCTTGTCGAGGTATTGGCCGATCCAGCCGTTGGCGGAGTACAGCGCGGTCAGGGTAATGCCGGCCACGGCGGTCGGCAGCGCGAACGGCAAATCGACCAGGGCGTCGACGAAGCGCTTGCCGGGGAAGCGGTAGCGCACCAGCACCCAGGCCACGATGCCGCCGAAGACGACGTTGAAGGCGGCCGCGATCAGCGAGGCGCCGAAGCTGAGCTTGTAGGACGCGATCACGCGCTCGGACGTGACGGCGGCCCAGAACGCATCCCAGCTCATGGTGAAGGTTTTCAGGAAGACGGCGGACAGCGGGATCAGCACGATCAATGCGAGATAGAAGATCGTGAACCCGAGCGAAAGCCCGAAGCCGGGGATCACCCGGCCGGGCGCGCGTGTCTGCGGAATGGAAGTCATGGATGCCTTATTACATTTTCTTCTAATAGGCGTCCATATTCTCACTCACTCCTCATAAAACAAACGAAAGAAACGTCATTTGCATAGATGAATACGCTATTAACCGGCTGCCATCGATGAGCGATACGGGTGTATTTGCACAGGATACGCCGCGTGGCAAGCGTTACATTTTCGGAAATAGTGTTTCTACAACAGAATCATTTTACCCACTTTACTTAAGAACAATTTCTTTTATACTAAGTGTAAGTGGAAAGCTAATCCATAGTTACATTCCAAGACGCCCTTACCGCGCCCTTGCCGGCATGGGGCCGGCCTATGCGCGATTCGGGGAGAGACCCAGACATGTCGGAACTGTTGTTTGCAAGGCGTCTGCGCGAAGGGGGCGCCCGGCTCGCCATCGTTGCCGATGCCGGCGTGCGTCTCAGCTACCTGCAACTGGCCGATGCCGTCGAGGCCGAAGCCGCACGGCTGCCGGCGCCGGCCCGCCTCGTCATCCTCGAGGCCGCGAACAACGTCGAGTGCGTCGTCGCCTATCTCGCCTGCCTGCATGCGGGCTACCCGGTGGTGCTGGCCGAACCCGGATCGACCGCGGCCGATCCGCGCACCAGCCTCACCTACGGCGCGGCGCTGGTCTACCGCGAAGGCGCGCACGGCTGGGGCTTCGAGGCCTTGCCGGGCGCGCGTTCGCCCGAATTGCATCCCGAGCTGTGCATCCTGCTGTCGACCTCGGGCACCACCGGCAGCCCGAAACTGGTGCGCCTGTCGCGCGCCAACATCGAATCGAATGCCGCCGCGATCGCCGAATACCTCGGCATCGGCGCGGACGACCGCGCCGTCACCAGCCTGCCGCTGTACTACTCCTACGGCATGTCGGTCCTGAATTCGCACCTGTACGCCGGCGCCACCATCCTCCTGACCGCGCGCTCGGTGGCCGACCAGCAGTTCTGGACCTTCTTCGAGGACGAGGGGGCCACCAGCCTGTCGGGCGTGCCCTTCACCTTCGACCTGCTGGAGCGCATCGGCTTTCGCGGACGCCATTATCCGTCCCTGCGCTACCTGGCCCAGGCCGGCGGACGCCTGCCGGCCGAACGGGTGCGCCTGTACGCCGAATGGGCGGCGGCCGCGCGCAAGCAGGTCTTTGTCATGTACGGCCAGACCGAGGCCAGCCCGCGCATGGCCTATGTGCCGCCCGCGCAGCTGCTGGAGAACATCGACGCGATCGGCATCCCGATCCCGGGCGGCAGCTTCGAGCTGGCCGGCGAGGACGGCGCACCGGTGCTGGCCGCCGGCACGCCGGGCGAACTGGTCTACCGCGGTCCGAACGTGATGATGGGCTATGCCGAATCGGCCGCGGACCTGGCGCAAGGCTGCGGCCCCGGCGTGCTGCATACCGGCGACCTGGCCCTGCGCAAGGAGAACGGCTGCTATGCCATCGTCGGGCGCAAGAGCCGCTTCTCGAAGATCGTCGGCCTGCGCATCAGCCTCGACGAGGTCGAGCGCTGGATCCATGCGCGCGGCCTGCAGGGCATCGTCAGCGGCGACGACGCCCTGGTGGTGGCGGCGCTCACCGGCGCGGCCGATCCCGCCGGCCTGAAGCAGGCGCTGGCCCAGCGCTTCGGCCTGCCGCCGTCGTCGCTGGCCGTGCTGCGCCTCGATACGCTGCCGGTCCTGCCATCGAACAAGTTCGACTACCGCGCCGTGCTGCGCCTGGGCCATGAGGCCGCGGCACAGGCACAGGCGCAATCAGGCCCGCAGCGCCTGCTCGACGCCTACCGCGAAATCCTCGGCAATCCCGACGTGCGCCCGCAGGACAGCTTCCTCGACCTGGGCGGCGATTCGATCAACCTGGTCGAGCTGTCGCTGGCGCTCGAACACTACCTGGGCACGGTGCCCGACAACTGGGAAGCGCAATCGATCGCCTCGCTCGAGGCGCTGAAGGACAAGCCGGCGGCGGCGCAGGCCGGCGCGGCCAACGACGCCGGCTGGCGCTCCAGCGGCCTGCTGCGCGCAGGACTGGTGGCCCTGGCGCTGCTGGTGGGCGGCGAGGCGCTGCTGCAGGTACGCGCCTACCTGAAGACCGGACGCAGCGCGCTCGACCTGGCCACCGGGCAGAGCCGGGTCGCGATGAACGAACAGTATGGCGTCAAGACCTACCGCCCCAACCTGCGCGACGTGTCGCCGAAAGAGGGGCGCGAGTTCAGCACCAATTCGCTGGGTTTCCGCAGCGCCGAGGTGCCGCTGGCGCCGGCGCCCGGCGAATTCCGGCTGGTCGTGGTCGGCGCCTCGACCGTTGCCGGCGCGTATGCCAAGACCAACGGCACTACCTTCCCCGCCCTGCTCGAACGCCGGCTGCGCCAGGCCATGCCGGGGCGTACCGTGAACGTCATCAATGCCGGGGTCGAGGGCTATACCCTGCGCGAAATCGAGATCCTGGTCGAACGCGGCGTGATTCCGCTGCGTCCGACGGCGGTGCTGGTGTATGCCGGCTTCAACGACATGGCCTATATCTGCCGCGACAGCGCCGGGGTCTCGTCGAACCTGCAGCCGCTGCCCGCGCCGTCCATGCCGCGCTGGACGCTCACCGGGGACATGATTGCCAAGAACACCGTGGCCCTGCGCGATTCCCCGGCGCGCGCCGGCATCGTCGACCCGGCCGGCCGTATTCCCGATTCCTACCGCCAGGGGCTGGACCGCATCGTCACCAAGCTCGAGGGCGCCGGCATCGCGCCGGTGCTGCTGACCGTGGCGCGCGGCTTCCGGCCCGAGGACGGCGCGGCCGGCCGCAAGCTGGCCACCAGCGCCCTGTACTACAACCACTGCCTCGACTACGAAGGGCTGAACAAGGCCGGCAATTTGTTCAACGGCGTGATCGCCGAGGTCGCGCGCAGCCGCAAGGTGCCGCTGGTCGACCTCGGCCAGGCCATGCCGGGCGGCCCCACCTACTTCGTCGACGCCGCCCACTTCACCTTTGCCGGCGAGGAAGCGGCATCGGCGCTGATCTACCAGGCACTGGTGAACGACACGCAACTGGTCCGGCCCGCCGGCGTGGTTGCACACAATTCGACACAACGCTGAACCGGCAACGGGACTTCACGCATGGACATTACCGGCTTCGGCTACCTGGTCTTCCTCACGGCGGTGCTCGCCGTCCATCGCCTGCTGCAGGGGCGGCACGGCGCGCAAAAGCTGCTGCTGACGGCGGCCAGCTACTACTTTTACGCCACCATCGACTGGCGCTTCTGCGGTCTCCTGCTGGCGCTCACCGCCATCAACTACGTGGCCGGCAACGCCGTCTTCCAGGGCAAGGACGCGGGCACCCAGAAGCGTGCGATCACGGGCGCCGTCGTCCTCAGCCTGAGCCTGCTGGGCTATTTCAAGTACCTGAACTTCTTCGGCACGATGGTCAACTCCCTGTCGGACTGGCTCGGCATGGGCAGCCTCGTGCCTTTCGTGCAGATCCTTCTCCCGGTCGGCATTTCCTTCCTGACCTTCCAGGCCATCACCTACCCGGTGGCGCTGTATGCCGGCCGTCTCGCGCGGCCCGCCAGCCTGCTCGATTTTTCCCTGTTCATGGCCTTCTTCCCGCGCCTGCTGTCCGGCCCCATCGTCACGGCGGAATACTTCCTGCCGCAACTGGCGACGCCGCGCGTGGCGACCCAGGCCCAGCAATTCGAAGGTCTGGCGCTGATCATGCGCGGCATCGTCAAGAAGGTGCTGATCGCCGACACCCTGGGCGTCTGCCTGGTCGACCCCGCGTTCGCGCGGCCGGGCGACTTTTCCACCGGCTTCCTGTGGCTGGCCCTGTTCGGCTACAGCTTCCAGGTCTACCTCGACCTGAGCGGCTACACCGACATGGCGCGCGGCGCCGCGGCCCTGTTCGGCTACCGCCTGCCGGTGAACTTCAACCGGCCCTACCTGGCCACCAGCATCGCCAACTTCTGGCAGCGCTGGCACATCACCATGTCTTCCTTCTTCCGCAACTACCTGTACGAGCCGCTGTCGAAGTGGCACGTGGTACCGACCTACGTGAACCTGTTGATCGTGTTCGTCGCGATCGGGCTGTGGCATGGCGCCGGATGGAAGTTCGTGGTCTACGGCCTGCTGCACGGCTCGATGGTGGCGATCGGCCACCATCGCGACATGGTGCGCGCGCGGCGCGGCGCTCCGCTGGTCTATCGCGGCCGGCGCCTGGCGCTGCAGGTGGCCTTCATCTTCGTGGTGGTGGTGCTCACGCGCCTGCTGTTCCGCAGCACCGACCTGGCCGCCGCCGGCGACTACATGCTGCGCCTGGTGCAGCCGGCCGCGGGGCAGTTCCCGCTGTCGGTGGCCGGCTTGCTGGCGCTGGCCGCCGCCGCCGGCCTGCATTTCACGCCGGTGCACTGGCGCGACCGCTTCATGGCCTACGTGACGGCGCAGCCCGCCTGGCTGTTCGGCGTGGGCCTGGTCGCCACCCTGTACATGGTGGCCGCCATGACGCGCGGCCAGGGCGGCTTCATCTACTTCCAGTTCTGATCGCTCAATAGATCAGCTTGGCCGCGACGCCGGTGAGCGTGAGCGCCAGCAGCGCGCGCAGGAAGCGTTCCGGCACCTTGCGCGCCAGCATCGAGCCGAGCGTGATGCCCGGCAGCGAACCGATCAGCAGGGTCAGCAGCAGCATCCAGTCGATCGAACCCAGCCACCAGTGGCCGAAGGCGGCAATCGCCGTCAGCGGCACCGCGTAGGCGATGTCGGTGCCGGCCACTTGCGCCGGCGTCAGCTTCGGATACAGCAGCACCAGCAGGGTCGCGCCGATGGCGCCGGCGCCGATCGAGGACACGGTTACCAGCACGCCGAGGATGGCGCCGGAGACGACGGTGGCGACCACCAGGGCCCTGCCCTGCAGCTGGCGTTCGGGACGGGCCGCCATCCAGGCGATCATGCGGCGGCGAAACAGCAGCGCGACGACCGTCAGCATCACCGAGCCGGCGATCGAATAGCGGATGACCTGGCCGATGTGGGCGTCGAGGGCGCCGAAGTGGCGCAGCGCGAGTGTGGACACCAGCGCGGCCGGCAGCGCACCCAGGCACAGGCGGCGCACGATGGCCCAGTCGACGGTGCCGTTGAAGCGGTGGGTGATGGTGCCGGCGCTCTTGGTGATCGAGGCAAAGGCCAGGTCGGTGCCGACGGCAACGGTGGGCGACACGCCGAACAGCAGCGTCAGCAGCGGCGTCATCAGCGAACCGCCGCCGACGCCGGTCATACCCACAAGTAAGCCGACCGCGAAGCCGGCAGTAATATACGTGATTAACATGGGAGTCCCTCGGATGAGCCCAAGAGTAAGCTGGGTCAGCCGTGGGACAAACGACAGCTTCCTTATTTGCTTATGCGGAGGCCGAGTTTGAGAGGTTCGTAGGGTGGACACCTGTGTCCACGCGGTCTGATCGATTGATACCATGTGACGCCGGTCGGAACGCCACGTCGCGTGGACCTGCCGGGATCGGTTTCGACACATGGACGCCGAAGCGCGTGGACCCGGGAGTCCACCCTACGACAAGCGAACTTACTTGTTCGGCTGCGGCGTCAGGCGCAGGTAGGGCTTGGGCGAGGTGTAGCCCTTCGGATATTTCTCGGCCAGCACGGCCGGATCCTGCACCGTCAGCGGAATGATCACGTCGTCGCCATCCTTCCAGTTGCCCGGCGTGGCCACCGTATAGCCGTCGGTCAGCTGCAGGGCGTCGATCACGCGCAGGACTTCGTCGAAGTTGCGGCCGGTGCTCATCGGGTAGGTGATGGTCAGGCGCACCTTCTTGTTCGGGTCGATCACGAACAGCGAGCGCACGGTGGCCGTGGCCGATTGTTCCGGGTGGATCATGTCGTACAGCGCGGAGACCGACTTGTCGGCATCGGCGATGATCGGGAAGCCGACCACGGTCTGCTGGGTCTCTTCGATGTCCTTGATCCAGTTCTTGTGCTGTTCGGCGGCGTCGACCGACAGCGCGATCGCCTTGACGTTGCGCTTGTCGAACTCCGGCTTCAGCTTGGCGGTCAGGCCCAGTTCGGTGGTGCAGACCGGGGTGAAGTCGGCCGGGTGCGAGAACAGGACCACCCAGGAGTCGCCCGCCCACTCGTGGAAGCGGATGCGGCCGATGCTGGAATCTTGCTCGAAATCTGGTGCAGTGTCGCCGAGGCGTAAGCTCATGTTCATCTCCGTGTCTGGACAATAGTTAGGCGGCATCACCATGATGCCGCCGGAAGCCATCGCGCCTATTGTGGAGCATTTTGTATAAGCTTGTCGAGTTATCACCCAAACCGGTTATAAAGAATTGTGCCCCAGGTGAGGGCCGCCAGTAGCACCGTCAGGCCGACGGCCGCGCTGCCGAAGTCCTTGGCGTTCTTCGACAAGGGGTGGCGCTCGAGGGAAATGCGGTCGACCACGGCCTCGAAGGCCGAGTTGATGAGTTCGACGATCAGCACCAGCAGCAGCACGCCGACCAGCACCAGCCTTTCGAAGCCGGATACCGGCAGCACGAAGGCAAAGATCACGCCGAGCGCGAACACCAGCACTTCCTGGCGGAAGGCGTGCTCGATGCGCCAGGCCGTGGCCAGGCCCTGGATCGAGTAGTTGGAGGCGTTGACGATGCGCCGGAATCCGCTTTTGCTCTTGAACTCGCTGACTGGCTCTTCCATTTTATTTCCGACTAGACATGCAGGACTGTCATTATGCATTAGACGCCGAACACTAGCGAATCCATCGCCGTTTTTCGCATTATGGTATAAAGTAGGGAGAATACTGCACTGCACCAACCACATCATGAAAATCGAAAACGGTGAACCGGCCAAGACCTCGATCCAGGTGATTGAACGCATGGTCGCGCTGCTCGACGCCCTGGCCACCTATCCCGACCCGGTCAGCCTGAAGGAATTGTCGAAGGTCTCGGGCCTGCACCCCTCCACCGCGCACCGCATCCTGAACGACATGGTGGTCACGCGCTTCGTCGACCGCGTCGAGCCCGGCACCTACCGGCTCGGCATGCGCCTGCTGGAACTGGGAAACGTGGTCAAAAGCCGGCTCTCGGTGCGCGAGGCGGCGCTCGACTTCATGCGCGCCCTGCACAAGAAGACCCAGCAGACCGTGAATTTGTCGGTGCGCCAGGGCGACGAGATCGTCTACATCGACCGCGCCTTTTCCGAGCGCTCGGGCATGCAGGTGGTGCGCGCGATCGGCGGGCGCGGCCCGCTGCACCTGACCTCCACCGGAAAACTCTTCCTCTCGGTGGACGAAGCCAAGGCGATCCGCGCCTACGCCACCCGCACCGGGCTGGCCGGGCACAACAAGAATTCGATCACCGACCTGTCCAAGCTGGAACGCGAACTCGGGCTGGTGCGCGCGCGCGGCTATGCGCGCGACAACGAGGAACTGGAACTGGGAGTGCGCTGCATGGCCGCCGGCATCTACGACGACGGCGGCAAGCTGGTGGCGGGCTTGTCGATCTCGGCCCCGGCCGACCGCCTGCAGGAAGACTGGCTCGACGACCTGGTGCAGACCGCCGGACAGATCTCGGCGACCCTGGGCTTCCGCCCCGCCTCGGCCGCCTGACAAGTGGGCCTGGCCCGCGTGGCCGCCTTGCAGTGGCTGCCGCGCGGGCCCTCTTCTTACCGTTTCTGCAGCACCGTCGCCGCCGTCACGGTGGAAAACGACGTATGGGTGGCATTGCCGGCGGCCGGCGCGGCGGCGTGCACCGGCGGCACGATGCTGTCCGGGGTCAGCGCCTCGAGCCAGCGGCGCATGCGGCCGGCGTCGGCGGTACGCGACATCTTTCCTTTCGAATCCAGGAACACCATGATCACATTGCGGCCCTGGATCATGGCCTGCATCACCAGGCAGCGCCCCGCTTCGTTGATGAAACCGGTCTTTTGCAGGCCGATGTTCCAGTCCGGCAGCGCCACCAGGTAATTCGTGTTCGCGTAGCGCATCGGCCGTCCGCTCGCCTCCACCACCCAGTTCGGATCGGTCGAATACTGGCGCAGCAGCGGCTTCTGGTGCGCAAAGGCGACCAGCTTGGCCAGGTCGCGCGCGCTCGACACGTTCTGGCTCGACAGGCCGCTGGAATCGACGTAGCGCGTATCGTTCATGCCCAGCTCTTTCGCCTTGGCATTCATCGCGGCGACAAAGGCCGCCGTGCCGCCTGGATAGTTGCGTCCCAGCGCGGCGGCGGCGCGGTTCTCGGAACTCATCAGGGCGATGTGGAGGAGGTTGTTGCGGGTCATGCGCGCGCCGACCGGCAGGCGCGAGCTGCTGTACTTCAGGCGGTCGACGTCGGCATTGGTGATGGTCAGGGTTTCGTTCAGGTCCTGGCCGGCTTCGACCACGACCAGGCCGGTCATCAGCTTGGTGATCGAGGCGATCGGCAAGGCGACGTTGGCATTTTTTTCGAACAGCACTTCCGAGCTGTTCTGGTCGAGCACGAAGGCCACGTTGGAGCGCAGCGACAGCGGGTCGCCGGTCTTGTGCAGGCCGGCCAGGTCGCCGGCGGTGCGCATCGCGGCAACGGCCGGGGCCGCCTTGCGCACGCCCTGGTAGGTCACGCGGCGCTTGCCGTTCACGACCTCGACACGGCGCACCAGGCGCTGTCGCTTGTCGCTCGCCACCACCGCTTCCTTGCGGGTACGCTTGGACTTGGCCACGGTCTTTTTCTTGACCGGCTTCTTGGCGGCCTGGCGCTTCTGCTTGGCCGAGCTGGACTGGCTTGCACCCGCTCCTGCCGCGGAGACCGGCTCCACCACCAGGAATAGCGATACCAGCATCGCCAATGCAAGCTTGAACATGTGTACTCCTCGATGACTGACTGCCTGACGAACTGCCTGCTCAACTGCCGAGGCACGACTCAAGTGTAGCCTGCTCGGCCTTGGGCACAAGCAGGATTCACGTTTTCGTCACCATTTTGCCGCACTTCAATGCTCAACGGCGCACGCACAGTGAACAAAAGCGCCTTTTAATTCAAGTATTTACAGGCGCCGTCGTTTATTCCACAAAGCGCACAAAGCCGGACAGCGGCTCGCGTTCAGTCACCAGCGAGTTTTCAATCTTGTCGGGGTCGGCCCAGCCCAGCGCCATGCCGCAGACCACGGTTTCGTTCGCGGGCAGCTGGAGCTGCTCGGCGATGATGCGGTGGTACTGGGTAAAGGCCGCTTGCGGACAGGTGTCGAGCCCGCGTCCGCGCGCCGCCACCATGATGTTCTGCAAGAACATGCCGTAGTCCAGCCAGGAGCCCTGCTCCATGATGCGGTCGATGGTGAAGATCAGGCCGACCGGGGCGTCGAAGAAAGCGAAGTTGCGCGCATGCTGGGCCGCCATGCCGGCCTTATTGTCGCGCGTCAGGCCGAGCAGGCTGTACAGGTCCCAGCCGACCTTGCGCCGGCGCTCGATGAAGGGCGAGACCCATTCGCGCGGATAGTAGGCGTATTCCTCGGTGTGCTGGCGCGACAGCTCGGGATCCATGTGCACGGCCAGGATGGCGTCGGACAAGGCCTGGCGCGCCTGGCCGGTCAGCACGTACACCTTCCAGGGCTGGGTATTCGTGCCGGACGGCGCGCGCGCCGCCACCTCCAGGATGCGCTCGATGTCTTCGCGCGCGACCGGCTTGTCGAGGAAGGCGCGGATCGAACGGCGCGAGGTGATGGCGGCATCGACCGCCGCCTGGGCTGCTTGCTGTTGGCTGGACATCATGGATTCTCCTGTTTCTTGACGACGAATGCGACGCCCACCACCGCCACCGCCATGCCCGCCAGCCCGAGCGGGCCGAGGGCCTCGCCGAACAGCAGCCAGGCCATGATGGCGGTGGTGGGCGGGGTCAGGTAGAGCAGGCTCGTCACTTCGGTGGCGGCGCTGCGGCTGATCAGGCGGAACAGCAGGAAGATCGCGCCGATCGACAGCGCGAACACCGACCACAGCAAGGCGCCGAGGAACTGCGGGTTCCACTCCACCGTCGGCAGCGACCACTGGAACCCTTCGAACAGCAGCGCCAGCGGCAACAAGGCGGCCACGGTGGCGCCGAACTGGATCACGGTGCCGGTGCGCAGGTCGAACTGCGGACAATACCGCTTCTGGTACATGGTGCCGGCCGTGATCGACAGCAGGGCCAATACACAATAGACGATCGGCAAGGCCGACAGATGGGCCAGGTCGAGCTTGGCGTAGACCACCAGCGCCACGCCGCCCAGGCCGAGCGCCAGGCCCAGCCACTGGCGCGGGCGCACCCGTTCGCCGATCAGCGGCGCCGCCACCGCGGTGAGGATGGGCTGCATGCCGACGATCAGGGCCGACAGCCCGGCCGGCATGCCGATCTTGATCGCGCTCCAGACGCCGCCCAGGTACCCCGCCTGCAGCAACAGCCCGGCCACGGCCACGTGCTTGACGCGCCCCGTGGGCCAGGGCGCGCGCCACAGCAGCACCACGGGCACCAGCACCAGCAGCACGCCGAGGCAGCGCAGGATCAGGAAGGTCAGCGGCGGCGCATACGGCAAGCCGTATTTGGCGGCAATGAAGCCGGTGCTCCACAGCACCACGAAGAACAGCGGCAGTGGCGCCAGCCAGCGCTGGGCTGGGCGGGAAACGCCCGGGATGGCGGAAGAGTCGGGCATGGTGGCGGAGGGAAGGCAGCCGGCTGGCATGAATGGCAAGTCTAGCATGAGTCGCCGCCCGGGTTTGCGTGCCGGAAAAATGCACGGCGCGTGCGGCAAGCATGGCAGAGCGATCACCAATCTTGTCTAGAAGTATTTCATCCGATGCAAGAACACAACAAAGCTTGCTGTGATGGTGCATCGCACCAAAAACGCTTGACCTGCTCGCCAAAGTAAGGAAAAATTCGCTCTGTTGCGGTGCACAATCCTTCCGATGCACCGGCCAGCCTTCCGCTACACCGGTCCAGTAGCATTCTTACGTAGCATTCCTAAGCAGCATTCAATCCTATAACGTCTTGTTTGGAGAACCCCATGTTTGCAATCCCAGAGCAGTTCTCGAATGCCACCAAAGCCAACCTCGAGTCGCAATTCGCCCTGCTGTCGTCGCTGACCTCGAAGACCTTCGAAAGCATGGAAAAGCTGGTTGAACTGAACATCAACACCGCCCGCGCCACCCTGTCGGACGGTTCGTCCAGCGCCCGCCAGTTGCTGGCCGCCAAGGACCCGCAAGAATTCTTCCAGCTGTCCGCCGCCCAGGCCCAGCCGACCGCCGAGAAAGCCCTGACCTACAGCCGCCAGCTGGCCTCGATCGCCAGCGGCACCGGCGCCGAGTTCTCGAAGGCCGCCGAAAGCCAGATCGTCGAAGCCAACCGCAAGGTCATCGCCCTGGTCGACGAAGTGAGCAAGAACGCCCCGGCCGGTTCGGAAACCTTCGTCGCCGCCGTCAAGACCGCGATCAGCAACGCCAACGCCGGCTACGAGCAGTTCAGCAAGACCACCAAGCAAGCCGTGGAAGCGCTGGAAAGCAACATGAACGCCGCCATCTCGCAGTACTCGAACGTGGCCGCCAAGGCGCCGGCCGCCGCCGCCAACGCCGCCGCGGCCGCCGCAGCGTAAGCAGTCGGCAGTAGTCAAGAACGGGGCCGGTTGACGATGTCAGCCGGCCCCGTTGTCGTTTACAGATGATCGCGCCGCGACCAACGTTGCCGGCATAAACCTACGGTGGGCACTGCGTGCCCACGCGGATGGTGGCGCCACGTTGGCATCAGGGCGCGGTGTTGATATGTGCAGTCTTCATCATCGTTCGCGGCATGGCCGGGAACACGTTTGCGGCATGCGGCCTCATCGGTTTTAATGCCGCTGACGCAATGCCAGCTTCCGCGTGGGCACGGAGTGCCGACCGTACAGGAACCGCTGCCGGCTTTCGATTACTCCCCCAGGTACGCCGCCTGCACCCGCGGATCGTGCAGCATGTCCTGCGCATTCCCGGTCATGGTGATCATGCCCGACTCCATCACGTAGCCCCGGTGCGCCGCCTGCAGCGCCAGCTTCGCGTTCTGCTCGACCAGCAGGATCGTGATCCCCTGCTTCGAGATGTCGCGGATCACCTCGAAGATCTTCTCGACCATGATCGGCGCCAACCCCATCGACGGCTCGTCCAGCAGCAGCAAGGTCGGATGGCACATCAATGCGCGCGCCATGGCCAGCATCTGCTGCTCGCCGCCGGACAGGGTGCCGGCCAGTTGTGACGCGCGTTCCTTCAGGCGCGGGAACACCGCATACCACTTCTCGATATCCGCCTCGATCCCCGCCGCATCATTGCGGGTATAAGCGCCCATCAGCAAATTCTCGTGGATCGACATGCGCGTGAACACGCCGCGCCCTTCCGGCACCATGGCGAGTTTACGCTGCACCAGGCGGAACGACTGGCTGCCCGTGAGCGGTTTGCCGAGATAGGAAATCCGCCCCTCGACCTTCGAGGTCGGCAGCGTGCCGGTGATGGCCTTCAGGGTCGTGGTCTTGCCGGCGCCATTCGCGCCGATCAGGGTCACGAGTTCGCCCCGCCCCACTTCCAGGTCGACGCCCTTGACCGCCTTGATGCCGCCGTAGGCCACCTGCAGGCCCTCGATTTTCAGGATGCTGCCGCTCATCAGTGCGCTCCTCCCAGATAGGCCGCGATCACCGCCGGATCCTTCTGGATCTCGGACGGCAAGCCTTCGGCGATGCGCTTGCCGTACTCGAGCACGGTAATGCGGTCGCACAGGCCCATCATCAGTTTCACGTCGTGCTCGATCAGGAGCACGGTCTTGCCTTCGTTCTTGATCTTCACCAGCAGCTCGCGCAGGGCCAGCTTTTCGGTGGCGTTCATGCCGGCCGCCGGTTCGTCCAGCGCCAGCAGTTGCGGGTCGGTGGCCAGGGCGCGCGCGATTTCCAGGCGGCGCTGGTCGCCGTAGGACAGGAATTTCGCGGTGCGGTTGGCAAAGCGGCCGATGCCCACGAAGTCCAGCAGCTCCTGGGCCCGGGCCCGGATCGCCGCTTCTTCCTCGCGCGCCGCCTTGTGGCGGAAGATGGCGCCGAACACGCCCTGCTTCGTACGCACGTGGCGGCCGACCATCACGTTTTCGAGCGCGCTCATTTCGCCGAACAGGCGGATGTTCTGGAAGGTACGGGCAATCCCGGCCTTGGCCACCGCATGCGGCGCCGAAGGCGAATACGGCTTGCCGTCCAGCTCGAAGCTGCCGCTGTCGGGCTGGTACAGGCCGGTGATCACGTTGAAGAAAGTGGTCTTGCCGGCGCCGTTCGGGCCGATCAGCCCATAGACCTGGCCGCGTTCGATGCGGATCGCGACGTCGGTCAGGGCCTGCAGCCCGCCGAAGCGTTTATTCACGCCCGAGATGTTCAACAGGACGTCGCTCATGCCGCGGCCTCCTCTTCCTCGCGCGCCAGGGCGGCGTCCGGCCGGTCTTCCTTGTTCGGCGACGGCCACAGCCCCGCCGGGCGGACCAGCATGATCAGCACCAGGGCCAGGCCGTACAGCGCCTGGCGCAGCACCTCGGCTTCGACCAGCTTTTCGCCGAACAGGGCAATCTGCGCCGGTTCCACCACGTGGCGCAGGATTTCAGGCAAGGCCGCCAGCAGCACGCCGCCCAGCACCACGCCCGGGATGTGGCCGATACCGCCCAGCACCACCATTGCCAGCACGGCGATCGATTCGGTCAGCGAGAACGATTCCGGCGACACGAAACCCTGGAACGCGCCGAACATGGCGCCGGCCACGCCGCCGAACGAGGCGCCCATCGAGAACGCCAGCAGTTTCACGTTACGGGTATTGATGCCCATTGCCTTGGCCGCGACCTCGTCTTCGCGGATCGCCACCCAGGCCCGCCCCAGGCGCGAATGCTGGAGGCGGCTGGTGATGAAGATGGTGGCGATGCACAGGCCCAGGAACAGAAAGTAGTAAGCGTTCACTGACGGCATGCCGTAGCCGCCGATGTAGACCGTCGATTGCGAGCCCGCCTCACCGGCCAGCGAGACGCCGAAGATGCGGATCGGATCGACCATGTTGATGCCCTGCGGGCCGTTGGTGAAGTTGATCGGCTCGATCAGGTTGTTCATGAAGATGCGGATGATCTCGCCGAAGCCGAGGGTCACGATGGCCAGGTAGTCGCCGCGCAACTTGAGTGTGGGCGCGCCGAGCAGCGCCCCGAACAGGGCCGCCACCAGCGCCGCCAGCGGCACGATGGCCCACACCGACAGGTGGATGCCGTTCTGCCGGATCTCTTCGCCGAACAGCGCCGCGAGCCACTCGCCCAGCGCCGGGTAGTTATAGACCAGCGACTCGAGCAGGGCCGCGAACTGCGGCGAGGCGAACAGCCCGGTGAGGTAGGCGCCGACGGCGAAGAAGGCGATGTAGCCGAGGTCGAGCAGGCCGGCGAAGCCGACCACGATGTTCAGGCCCAGGGCCAGCATGATGTAGAGCAGCGCCAGGTCGATGATGCGCACCCAGGAATTGCCGTACTGCGCAGCGAAGAAGGGAAAGGCGATCATCAGGGCCAGCAGCAGGGCCATGTTGATGCGCGCCCGCTGCGGCTGGTGCTGGAGGTCGAAGGTGATCAGGGACATGTTGCCTCCTTACGCGCGGTCGGCCACGCGCTCGCCCATGATGCCGGACGGACGCACGGTGAGCACCAGGATCAGCACCACGAAGGCGAAGATGTCCTGGTAATGGCTGCCGAGAAAGCCCCCGGTCAGGTCGCCGATATAGCCGGCCCCCAGCGCTTCGATGATGCCCAGCAGCAGGCCGCCGATCATGGCGCCGTAGATGTTGCCGATGCCGCCCAGCACCGCGGCGCAGAAGGCCTTCAGGCCCGGCAGAACCCCCATGGTGAAGGAGATCGTCGCGTAGTTGGCGCCCCACATCACGCCGGCGACGGCCGCCAGCGCGGCGCCGATGGCGAAGGTGGCGACGATCACCCGGTTCGAATCGACGCCCATCAGGCCGGCGACGCGCGGGTTCTCCGCCACGGCGCGCATCGCCCGCCCCATCTTGGTGCGTTCGACCAGCAGCACGAGCGCGAACATGGCGATCGCGGCCAGCGCCAGCAGCAGCACCTGGGTTTGCGAGATCATGGCGCCGCCGATCATGATCGGGTCCGAGGACAGCACTTGCGGGAAAGGCAGCGGGTTGCGGCCCCAGAACGGCATCGCCATCACGAAGGTCTGCAGCAGGATCGACACGCCGATGGCCGTGATCAGGGGCGCCAGGCGCGGCGCATTGCGCAGGCGCCGGTAGGCGATGCGTTCGATCAGCACGTTCACCAGCATGGCCACGGGAATCGCGCCGAGGATGGCGATTGCCAGTTGCAGGTAGCCCGGCAGGCCGGGGAACCAGGCTTCCAGCCCGTGCAGGATCGAGAGGCCGACCATGGCGCCGATCATCAGCACGTCGCCATGGGCGAAGTTGATCAGGTTGAGCACCCCGTAGACCATCGTGTACCCGAGCGCAACCAGTGCATACATGCTGCCTAGCACCAGCCCGTTGAGTATCTGCTGGACAAATGTCTCCATCGTTTTCGCTGCCTTTTTCTCTCTATAACAAAAACGGCACTTCGAGATTCCCGAAGTGCCGCTCCATGGCTTGACGTCGTTTCACCTGCAGGGAGCATTGCAAGCTCCATGCCAGCGGCGCGTCAGCGACCGCGTCCTGTCTCCCCGCAGGGAAAAACAGTTGCCACGACAAAAATTCCGAGCGTCGCCATCATAGCGAGCTTTTTGAAAAACCAACAACGGAAAATTGTCGTGCCTGCGCTTGTTATAGAAAGTAAGGCTTATGCCACCTCGGCGCGCACGCCGTCCAGCCCCTTCGGCAGCGGGAAGGTGACGTTCTCTTCCACGCCCTCGAGGGCGCGCACGCTGGCCGCGCCCAGCGCCTTCAGGCGGTCGATGACGGCCTGCACCAGCACCTCGGGGGCCGAGGCGCCGGCCGTGACGCCAATGCGCTTCTTGCCCTCGATCCAGGAAGGATCGATATTGCCGGCGTCGTCGACCATGTAGGCCGGCGTGCCCATCTTTTCCGCCACTTCGCGCAGGCGGTTCGAGTTCGAGCTGTTCGGGCTGCCGACCACGACCACCACCTCCACCTGCGGCGCCATGAACTTCACGGCTTCCTGGCGGTTGGTGGTGGCGTAGCAGATGTCGCCCTTCTTCGGCTCGATGATGTTCGGGAAGCGGCGCTTGAGGGCGTCGATGATTTCCAGGGTGTCGTCCACCGACAGCGTGGTTTGCGACACATAGGCCAGCGCCTCGGGATTGGCCACCTGCAGCCTTTCCACGTCCTCGACCGTCTCGACCAGGTGCATGCCCTCTTCCGCCTGGCCCATGGTGCCCTCGACTTCCGGGTGGCCGTCGTGGCCGATCATGACGATCTCGGCGCCCTGCTTGCGCATCTTGGACACTTCCACGTGCACCTTGGTGACCAGCGGGCAGGTGGCGTCGAAGATCTTCAGGCCGCGCGCCTCGGCTTCGGCGCGCACGGCTTTCGAGACGCCGTGGGCCGAGAACACCAGGGTGTTGCCGGCCGGGACGTCGTCAAGCTCCTCGATGAAGATCGCGCCCTTGTTGCGCAGGTCGGCCACGACATAGGCGTTGTGGACGATCTCGTGGCGCACGTAGATGGGCGCGCCGAACTGCGCCAGGGCGCGCTCGACGATCTCGATGGCACGGTCGACGCCGGCGCAGAAGCCGCGCGGCTGGGCAAGCAGAATCTCGTTTTCCATGGTGTTTCCTTTACAGGACCGAAATCAGTTTCACTTCGAATTGCAGGGACTGGCCGGCCAGCGGGTGGTTGAAGTCGAACAGCGCGGCATCGTCACCCATCTCGCGCAGCATGCCGGCAAAACGGCCGCCACCTGGCGCGGCGAAGTCGACCAGGTCGCCGGCCTTGTAGTCGGCGTCCGGCACCGAGTTTTCTTCCAGCGTGGCTTTCGAGACCCACTGGATCAACTCGGGATTGCGCTCGCCGAAGCCATCCGCCGCGCTCAGGGTGAAGGTCTTGTGCTCGCCCTCGGCCATGCCGAGCAGGCGCTCTTCGAGGAAGGGCGCCAGCTGGCCCTGGCCCAGCATCAGGGTCGCGGGATTGGTGCCGAAGGTGGTCACGATATCGGTGCCATCGGCGCTGGAAAGACGGTAGTGCAGGGTCAGGTAAGCCGATTCGGTGACGACGGCCGGGGAAGCGTTGGACATGTTCTGGAAGTGAGCGACACGGGACAAACCGCTATTGTAAGGCAAGGCCGTCCTTCCCGCCCTCGGACGCCGCTTTTTTCGGCAGCAAAGGCGCCGGGCGGCAGGTTTATTTGCCGATTGTCGTGCTGGCGCATCGGCATGATGACAAGCAAACATTCGAATTTCCATGCACCCGAGCGGGGTACCGCCGCACGCCAGCTGCTATCGTCGAATCCGTTTCTATGAAGCAATCTTTCAATGAGAGGAAGAACCATGGCATCGAACGATTCGGATCTGGTGTACGCGGGATTTTGGCAGCGCTTCGGGGCGTCGTTTCTCGACGGGCTGCTCTTGTACCTGATGATGTTGGTCATCCTGCTGCTCGCCTACAGCGGCAGCGACTTCAGCGACCTGGCGGCCTCCCCGGGCATCCTGGGCCTGCTGGTGGCATATGCGCTGCCACCCGCGCTGATCATGACGTTCTGGATCAAGAAATCGGCGACACCCGGCAAGATGGCCATTGCCGCCGTCATTGTCGACGCGAAGACCGGCGGAAAGCCCACCGCGAAACAATTCCTGATCCGCTATCTCGGCTATGGCCTGTCGACCCTGCCCTGCTGCCTCGGCTACCTCTGGATCGTGTTCGACGCGCGCAAGCAAGGCTGGCACGACAAGCTGGCCGATACGGCGGTCGTGCGCCGCAAGGCGGGGCTCTCCGGGGAGGTCAGTTTCGAGAAGCCGCTGACCGAACCGGCCGGCTGAGCAGGCCATGCCATGGGCGGGGCGCCGCGTTGCGTGTTGCGTCCCGCCAGGGCTGATGCTACCGTTGCTGCGCGCGGCCGCTGGCCGCTTTTCCTGGAGCGGACGGTGGTCGATGATACGCAGTACGGGCAATACGAATACGCCGGCTTCTGGATCCGCGTCGCCGCAGCCGTGATCGATTCCATCCTGGTCATGTTCCTGACCATTCCCTTGTTGTTTGCCGTGTATGGCCGCGACTACTGGGTGAGCGAACGCTTCATCCAGGGTCCTGCGGACATTCTGATTTCCTATGTCCTGCCGGCGATCGCGGTAATCGCGTTCTGGATCGCGCGCGGCGCCACGCCGGGCAAGATGGCGCTATCGATCCAGGTGGTCGACGCCGGCAGCGGCGCCAAGCCCACGCCCGGCCAGTCGATCGGGCGCTATCTCGGCTATTACGTGTCGACGATCCCGCTCGGCCTGGGGCTGCTGTGGGTCGCCATCGACCCGAAGAAGCAGGGCTGGCACGACAAGCTCGCGGGCACGGTCGTGATCCGGCGCAAGCAGGCAACCCAGCCGGTATCGTTCACGCGCCAGCCCTGAATCGCTCCGATATCCGCGCCGACATCCGCGCCAGATCAGCACCGCCTTTTCCGCGCTGCCCATAATGCGTGGCGGCGAGCCCTGCCGCGCCAGCGCGGCGGCCGCCTTCCCTTTTCTACAAGGCACAAGGAGCACCATGGGTATCAACGACTGGCCGGAACAGGACCGGCCGCGCGAACGGCTGGCGCGCGAGGGCGCGCCAGCCTTGTCGAATGCCGAGCTGCTGGCGATCTTCCTGCGCGTGGGCGTGCGCGGACGCAGCGCGGTGCAACTCGGCCAGCACATGCTGGAACACTTCGGCTCGCTGCAGCGCCTGCTGCACGCGACACCGCAGGAATTTTCCGAGGTAAATGGCCTGGGAATGGCCAAGTATGCCCAGCTGCAGGCGGTGATGGAACTCTCGCGCCGGGCGATCGCCGAACAATTCTTCCGGCAGGCGCTGTGTTCGCCGGATGTGGTGAAAAACTATTTACGTGGCAAGTTCGGCTTGCAGGCCCACGAATCCTTCGTCGTGTTGTTTGTCGACGTCAAGAACCGCCTCATCGATGCGCAGGAAATGTTTCGCGGCACCTTGACCCACACCAGCGTGTATCCACGCGAAGTGGTCAAGGCGGCGCTGCGGCGCAACGCCGCCGCCGTGATGCTGGCGCATAACCACCCGTCCGGCGAATGCACGCCCAGCGATGCCGACCTCAGCCTGACGCATGCCCTGGTCCAGGCCCTGGCCCTGGTCGACGTGCGCGTGCTCGACCATTTCGTGGTGGCGGGCACGCAGGTGCATTCTTTCGCCGAACACGGCCAGCTCTGATGGCATGGACGCCCGGCCCAGCCCGGGCTGTTGGCGATTAACTGCGCTTACTTGCGATCACTTGCGCAGCAAGGCGTCGAACTTTTCCTTGTCGAGGAATTGGGTATAGCCGCTGATCGTGGCGGACACCTCCGGATTCGACATCAATTCCATCATCGCCACCTCGCCCAGCGAGCGGAAGGCGGACAGCATGCCCTGACCGCCTTCGGCCTGCATGACCGCGCGCGTCTGTTCGCCGCAGTTCTGGAGCAGCAGGCGGGTCACGAGCTGGGCCATGCCCTTGTCGGCGTCGGTGCGAATGGCCGGGGTAATCATGGTCAGCTTGTTCATTTCCGGATGGGCCGACATGGAAATAAAGATCCAGCGCGCCAGATCGGTGCGGTCCTTGCCATTGGTGCTGCTCTTCAGGCATTCGCCGAGCTGGTTGCTGCCCGGATTGGCCATGGCGGCTTGGGAAGTGAACAGGGCCAGGCCCAGGAACAGACTTGAAAGGACGCGCATATGCCAGCTTTCTTTGCCAAAAAGAATTTAAAAGTGGCATCACTCTAGTACCTTGCACTTTGGAAACACAAGCTGCTGCTGGGAGGATCTGCTCGGGGCACCGTTGCCGGGTGTTCGAAAACTGTTCAGTTAACCGCGTGAAAACAAGGAGCTAGCCCTGTTTTTACAATTGTTAAATCCATGTTCGCGCAAAAGACACCATTGTTTTTCGCAAGTGATTGATTCCGCGATAGTTTTCATGCTATACTCTCGTTTTTCCGAATTCGGAAGTTTATTCTTAAGGAGTGCGCTATGGCACGTGTCTGCCAAGTTACTGGCAAGGGAGTGATGGTTGGCAACAACGTCTCCCACGCAAACAACAAAACGAAACGCCGTTTCCTGCCTAACCTGCAGAACCGTCGCATCTACGTCGAATCCGAAAACCGCTGGGTCTCGCTGCGTTTGTCGAACGCAGGCCTGCGCGTCATCGACAAGCTGGGCATCGACGCCGTTCTGGCCGACATGCGCGCTCGTGGCGAAAAAGTCTAATTAGGGAGCTATCATGGCAAAAACTGGCCGCGACAAAATCAAGCTGGAATCGACCGCAGGTACCGGTCACTTCTACACCACCACCAAGAACAAGCGCACGATGCCGGCGAAGATGGAAATCATCAAGTTCGACCCGAAAGCACGCAAGCACGTTCCGTACAAGGAAACCAAGATCAAGTAATCGATCCTGGTTCAGTACAAGAAAAGCCGCCCACGCAAGTGTGCGGCTTTTTTGTTGGCACTGTCACCGTTAGCTATGGATGAGCAGTGAACTGCCGAGCTGATTCGCGGTCCAACCCGTATCGCCATCGATACGGGTCCGGCATGAAAGCGCCTCGCTTCACGAAATGGTTCGCGGCCTTGCCCGCACTGAATCGGACCCATCCACAGCAGCGGTGACAGCGCCTTTTTGTTCGGTCGCCGCGATTCGCCCGATGCGCCGGGCAGGGACGAAAAAAAAGCGGGCAGCGCCCGCTTTTCTCGATCACCCCTGCGACAGCGGGTCAAGCCTTGTTGGCGCGCTTGCGTACAGCGACGCCGGCAGCCAGCATGGCGATGCCGAACAGGGCCAGCGAGCCAGGCTCCGGCACCTCGGTCGCCAGCTTGAACTGGCCATTGTTCGAGAACAGGAAGTATTCGCCCGCCTTGTTCTTGTAGGTGGTGTTCTTCTTGCAGCCATTGCCCTTGAAGCCGGAGAATTCGCAGACCAGTTCGCTCACCAGGGTTTTGCTCGGGTTGGCGACGTTGTTGGCGTTGGTGAACGCGAACGACAGGATGGACTCGGTCGCCAGATCCTTGCCCTTGCTGTTGAAGAAGTAGCCTTCTTTCAGGGCGCCGGCATCGGCGGATGCGATGACGCTCACCTGGCCATTCGAAATCGGCCGGCCGCTCGCATCCACCACGCCGCCACCGCCGGCCAGCACGTTGAAGCTTGCAATCAGGTTACCCAGGTTGGCGCCGTAGGTGCCTGCGGTCGAGCCGTATTGAGCGACCGGGTTCTGGTAGATGCTGATACTGCCGCCGGTGAAGGAGAAGGCACCATTGAAGTTGCCGGTACCGGTAGCCTGGAAGACCGCGCTGATGTTACCGCCGGCATAGTTCATTGGGAACAGCTTTGCGTTGCTGTCGGCCTGGCTGATGTTGAACACAGCGTGCTCGACGAACGAGAACGAGTTCGTGCCGCTTGGCGTCAGCTGGATGAAGGCATTGCCGTTCACGTCCAGGTATTCGTTGATCTTCTGGCCGCTGGCAAAACCGCCACCGTTCGGGTTGAAGACCCAATCATTCAGTACGGCGCTGTTGACAGCGGCGTGGGCGTTGGCGAACGAAAGGGCCAGGGCGGCGGCGCAGGTCAGCTTTTTCAGGAATGTCATCATTTGCTCTTAATTAGTGGTAAACGATTTTGCGAATACGAAACTAAAAGCAATACCTGTGCCTGGAAAGTATTTACGATTTAAATCAGTTACTTACAGGAATTTTGGAATTCCTGGCAACAAGCGCTGTAAGAAAACTCGACAGTATTGCGCCTTGCATCTTGGCTCTCCCGCCCGCCCATGAAAAACGGCTCCCGAAGGAGCCGCTCTGGTCAGGCCGATGGCCGCTTATGCGTAGCTGCGCAGGCGCAGGGAAAACTCCTGCAGCGACTTGATGCCCGACGCTTCCGCGCGCGCGCACCAGTCCTGCAATTGCTGCAGCAGCTGGTCGCGGGTCGAATGCGAGCGCTCCCAGATGGCGCCCAGTTCCACGCGCATCTGGTGCATGGTCTCCAGGGCCTTGCTGTGCTTGAACAGCTCGATCAGCTGCGCCTTCTGCGACAGTTCCAGCTTGCCCGGCTCGCGCTGCAGCAGCTTGCGCGAGGATTTCAGGAAGCGCGCCTCGAGTTCGGCCTTGTGCTTCAGGTGCTCGAACTCCTCGCGGAAGGCATGCTTGACCGACTTGGCATACTTGGCCATCACGTCGTAGCGGTTGGTGATCACCGATTGCAGCGTTTCCAGGTCGGCGACAACCTTGTCCTTGGCCAGCTTCGGCTTCGGCGCCACCTTCTTCACCTTCGCCAGGCCGATCATTTCCAGGGTGCGGATATAAGCCCAGCCGAGATCGATCTCGTACCACTTGCTCGACAGCTTGGCCGAGGTGGCGTAGGTGTGGTGGTTGTTATGCAGCTCTTCGCCGCCGATCAGGATGCCCCACGGGAAAATGTTGGTGGCGGCATCGTTGCAATCGTAGTTGCGGTAGCCCCACCAGTGGCCCAGGCCGTTGATGATGCCGGCCGCGGTAATCGGGATCCACAGCATCTGGATGGCCCAGATGCTGATGCCGATGACCCCGAACAGCACGAAGTTAATCACCAGCAGTGCCGAGACGCCGGCCCAGCTGTAAGGGGTATAGACGTGACGCTCGATCCAGTCGTCCGGCGTGCCGTGACCATACTTGTCCAGCGTTTCCTTGTTCTTGCTCTCGGTGCGATACAGCTCGGCGCCTTCCAGCAGCACTTTCTTGATGCCGCGGGTCTGCGGGCTGTGCGGATCTTCCTCGGTGTCGCACTTGGCGTGGTGCTTGCGGTGGATGGCGGCCCATTCCTTGGTCACCTGGCCGGTGGTCATCCACAGCCAGAAACGGAAGAAATGGCTCGGGATCGCGTGCAGTTCCAATGCGCGGTGGGCCTGGTGGCGGTGCAGGTAGATGGTCACGCTGGCGATGGTGATGTGGGTCACCACCAGCGTGTAGATCACGACTTCCCAGGCGCTCAGGCCGACGAGGCCGGTGGTCATGAATTCCAGCACCGAATGCAGGATGTTACTAAGGGTCATTACTGCTCCAAGTTAAGGTCAGACTCTACTGCGCGCCGATCTTTTCTGTGAGGCAGTCGCGCGAGGCAGCGCGCATGCGCCGGCCGAACAACCCTGCATTCTACGCACTTTCTCATGACGCACGGCACGAACAGCGCATATAAATGCGCTTCATTGGCTATCGTGCGCCATTTCGTTAGCGGATATGCATCAAGTATGGGGCCGGGATGCCGGAGGCTGGGGCGGCAGTCCCAGGCGGATGGCGCCGGCATGCACCAGCGCATAGATGTTGCGGTTCACGGCCGAGATCACGCTGCCGCTGCCCTTCTCCGCATCGACGATGGAAAAGCCCAGTTCGAGCTCATAGCCGTGCGGCCCGAAGGCGTTCAGCTGCACCGACGGCGCCGGCTCGGCCACCACGCGCTCGACCGCGTCGGCCTGGCGTGCCAGCAATGCCATCACTTCGTCCAGGTTGCTGTCGTAGGCCACCGTGATCTTCGTGTTCAGGCGTACCGCCTTGTTGGTGCCGGACTGGTTCATCACGACGCCGGTAATCAGCATCTCGTTCGGCAACAGGGTCTGGGTGCCGTCGAGCGCCTGCAACACCGTGTAGCGGGTATTGATGCGCGCCACGCGGCCCGCATACTTGTCGACGGTGATCGGGTCGCCGATCGAGAGACTGCGCTCGAACAGGATGATGAAACCCGACACATAGTTGCTGGCAATACGCTGCATGCCGAGACCGAGGCCGACGCCGAGCGCGCCGCCGAACACCGACAGGACCGTCAGGTCGAGCCCGACCAGGCCCAGGCTGACCAGCACCGACACCAGGATCAGCACCGCCCGGCCCATGCGCGCCAGCACCACGCGCAGCGAGGTATGCATACCCTCGAGGCGCATCAGGCGCTCTTCCAGCGCGGCGCCGGCCCACAGGGCCAGCATCATCAGGACGACGACCGACGCTACCGCTTGCATGATCGCCAGCAGCGAGGCCTTGTTCTTACCAAGCGGAATTACCCGGTGTTCCAGGAAATAGATAATGTCAGGCCATTGCCCGGTGAGGTAGAGCGCCACACCGACCCACACCACCAGAGCCAGCACCTTCTCGAAAGTCTGCAAGGCCGTGCCGAGCGGACCGCGCCGTGCGAAAACGCGCCGCAGCAGGTAGAACACCATGCGGATCAGCGCCATCGACGCGAACAGCGGCAAGGCCACGGTCAGCAGGTGGACGTTCTGGTAACGGGCCAGGATGAGCTTGGCCAGCCATACACCGGCGGTGATCAGGAGCGGCCCCAGCACGCGGCCGAAGCCTTCGACGCCAAGGCGGCGGATGGCGCCGGCGTTATTGTCCTCGTGCAGCCAGCTGCGGCGGATCAGGCGTGCCAGCAACATGCCGACCAGCACCGCGGCCACGATCGCCAGCGCCTGCCACAGGATGCGCGGATTGCTGATGTCCTCGATCAGGTCCTGCAGCAGGTCGGTCAGCGGCATGTTACGCACGTCTTGTCTTACTCCGCGTCGGCGTCAGGGGCAGCCTTTGGCGCTTTCGTGGCCATCGGCTTGCGCTCCAGCACGGCGGCGAAGAAACCGTCGGTCTGGTGCTTGTGCGGCAGCAGCTTGAGGTACTTGTCCATTTCCAGGTCGATCTTCTGCTCGGCCAGGACCTGGTTCATCGGCACCAGCTCGAAGTCCGGGTGCGAAGCGAGGAATTGCTCGACGATGAAGTCGTTCTCTTCGTTCAGCAGCGAGCAGGTGGCGTACACCAGGCGGCCGCCGCCCTTCAGCAGGCGCGCGGCGCCGTCGAGGATCGACGCTTGTTTCTCTTGCATCTCGGCCACGGCGCCTTCCGGCTGGCGCCATTTCACGTCCGGATTGCGGCGCAGGGTACCCAGGCCCGAGCACGGGGCGTCGACCAGCACGCGGTCGATCTTGCCGGCCAGGCGCTTGATCTTGGCGTCGCGTTCGTGCGCGATCAGGACCGGGTGCACGTTCGACAGGCCGCTGCGCGCCAGGCGCGGCTTCAGCTTCGACAGGCGCTTTTCCGACACGTCGAAGGCGTACAGGCGGCCGGTGTTGCGCATGGTCGCGCCCAGGGCCAGGGTCTTGCCGCCGGCGCCGGCGCAGAAGTCGACCACCATCTCGCCGCGGCGCGCGGCCAGGATCTGGGCCAGCACCTGGCTGCCCTCGTCCTGCACCTCGATCGCGCCTTCCTTGAACAGCGGCAGGCCTTGCAGGTTCGGCTTCTTCTTGACGCGCAGGCCGAGCGGCGAATACGGCGTCGGCTCGGCCACGATCGGCGCCTCGGCCAGCTTGGCAATCACTTCGTCGCGATTGGCCTTGATGGCGTTCACGCGCAGGTCGAGCGGGGCCGGGGTGTTCAGCACGGCCGCCAGTTCCTGGGCTTCGCCTTCGCCGAACTGGGCCACCAGCTTGTCGTACAACCACTGCGGCATGTTGGCGCGCGCCAGCGGCGGCAGCAGGCTGCGGTCGATTTCCTTGATGCGGGTGAGGAAGGCGGTTTCGTCCTCGCTCAGGCCGCCGAGGGCGTCGATGCCCACGGTTTCCGACAGGCCCAGCAGGGCCAGGCGACGCATCGACGGCGTGCCGCCGGTGCCGCCGAAGTCGGTGAAGAAGGTTTTATTACGCAACACGGCATACACCGCTTCGGCGACCACGCCGCGTTCGCGCGGACCGAGACGCTGGTGGTCCTTGAAGTAGCGCGACAGGGTGACGTCGGCCGGGGCCGTAAAGCGCAAGATCTCGCGCAGCACCTCTTCGGTGTTGCCGAGAATTGCTGGTGGCAATCTCATGAAATTCCTTGAATCAGATACGTATAAAAATCAGGCGGGCTGCGCGATGCGCACGTCGCCTTGTTCGATGCTCAGCCTGTCCTCGACGAACAGGCGAACGGCGTAGGGATACAGCTTGTGCTCCTCGACCAGCACGCGCGCGGCCAGGCTGGCCTCGGTGTCGCCGGGCAGCACCGGCACGCGTGCCTGGGCCACCATCGGGCCGTGGTCCAGCTCGGCGGTGACGAAATGCACCGTCGCGCCATGCTCGCGCTCGCCGGCTTCGATGGCCTTGCGGTGCGTGTCCAGCCCCGGATAGGCGGGCAGCAGCGAAGGGTGGATGTTCAGCATGCGGCCTTCGTAATGCGCGACGAAAGGCGCGGTCAGGATGCGCATGAAGCCGGCCAGCACGACCAGGTCGGGTGCGAAACGGTCGATTTCGCGCTGCAGGGCGGCGTCGAAACCGGCGCGGTCCGGATAGGCCTTGCTTGGCACGACGGCGGTCGGGATACCGTGCGCCTGGGCAAACGCCAGGCCAGCCGCGTCGGGCTTGTTGCTGATGACTGCCGCCACCCGCGCCGGCCACCCTTCGGACCGGGCCGCCCGCACCACGGCCTCCATGTTGCTGCCGCGTCCGGAGATGAGGATGACGATGTTTTTCATAGCGCGCATTGTACCGTATGCGCGTGGCGCAACTGTGGTATGGAAAAGCCGGAATCCGCCTTGCACGGCGGATGAGCGACAGATTGTGAGCCGAATACAGGCCGACTACAGGCCGGCTGCGTCGATCTCGAAGGAATAGAAAACGCGGAACGGAACCCGCTTCTCGGCCCAGAATTCGGCGGCATCGCGGAACACGTCGAGCAGGGTCTCGCGCGCTTCCTTGTCGAACTTTTGCGTATTAGGCAATTGCTCCAGCACGACGAGAAAACCGGGCTGGGAGCCGGCGCCATGGATCGTTTCGGTCAGCGTGGTACGTAGGGCGTCGAAATTCTTGCTGGAGGGTTTGGGGAAGTGGAAGTTTTCGCCGATGCGGGCGCACACTTGCTGCTTGGTCAAGGTGTTGGCACAGTGCGCGTACAGGAAATGGTGGCCCATGCGCGCCGCCTCTTCCTGCAGTTCCGGCACCCGATAGGCCCGAATGGACTGCACAAGATTGGACGGCACTCTCATCAACAAACTCATTTTTCCCTCAAAGTCGACCTGGTGGTGTGATTCGAATCGCCGGGAACTGCTCACCATGCACCCCGGCGGCAACGCTGCTCCCCTAAATCGTTTCCACGCGCCAATAAACCCTAATTTGTGTAAGGGTAACGTTTTGTAGTTACCGAAGCAACCCGAATGTGACTTTGCGGCTGAAAATTGAAAAAAACTGCCGCATTTCCGCCCGATTCCGCGTTATTTGCCGTGTTTTGCCATTCTGGCGCGCACCACCTGCTCTGCCGTGTGCTGTTACATTTTGTTGCCACGTAGATTGGTTTTGTGGTTCCAGCAGGATTAACATACAAGCGTGGATGAAAAAATTCTTCAATGACCAACAGCACCGGACGAACGAGGTTCAGCATGAACATGAAAACCAAACTGATGATTTCCGCCCTGGGCCTGTGCACGCTGCCGCTCGCCCAGGCTGCCGATTTCGAGGACTTCGGCCGCGTGGTGCGGGTACAACCGCGCGTCGAGCAGATTCGCCAGCCGCGCCAGGAATGCCGTACCGAATACGTGCAGGTGCCGGTACAGCAGCAGCGCGGCAGCGGCGGCTCGGTGGTCGGCGGCATCGCCGGCGCCCTGCTGGGCAGCCAGGTGGGTAGCGGCAACGGCAAGGTCGCGGCAGCCGCCGCCGGCGCGATCGCGGGCGCCATGGTCGGCGACCGTGTCGAAAACAATGGCCGCAACTACGACCAGGGCGTGCAGGAACAGGCAGTGCGCCAGTGCCGTACCGTCGATTCCTTCGAATCGCGCACCACGGGTTACGACGTGACCTACGAATACCGTGGCCAGAACCACACCGCCTTCATGAGCCGCGATCCGGGCAACCGCATTCGCCTGCGCGTATCGGTGGAGCCGGACCAGCAGTATTAATCAGTCCTTTCGATCCAGTTGTCACGGCTCGGAGGACGCTCCCTCCTTCTCCGCGTCGTCTCCTCATTCCCGTTGCGCTTGCGCAGCGGGAACCCCTCCCCCGATAATAGGCCGATTCAACAGGTCGCCCTATGCTCATCAAACGTAAATCCATCGAACTCGCCGAGTCCTCGCGCCGTCCCGCGCGCAAACCGAAATTCGCGCCCGTGACGCTGTCCGAACAGGACGGTGTGCGCTACCTCCACTTCGGCACCGAATGGGTGCAGGGCGCGATGCGCATCCGCAAGCCGGATTGGCCCGAACTCGAATACGCGCAGCAGATGATGGCCTGGATGCTGTTCATCGAATCGCCGCGCCGCATCGCGCAACTCGGCCTGGGCGCCGGCACGCTGACCAAATCCTGCTACCGCCAATTCCCGCAAGCGCTGGTCACCGCCGTCGAACTCAATCCGTCGGTGATCGCGATCTGCAACACCATGTTCAAACTGCCGCCCGAGGACGAGCGTTTCAACGTGCTGGAAATGGATGCGCTGGATTTCGTCGAGGATCCGGACAACCACGGTGCCTTCGACGTGCTGCAATGCGACCTGTACGACGCCACCGCCAAGGGCCCGGTGCTGGACACACCCGAGTTCTACCGCGCCTGCAACGATTGCCTGGCGCCGGGCGGCATCATGACGGTGAACCTGTTTGGCGACCATCCGAGCTACAACAAGAACCTGAAGGCGATGAAATACGCGTTCGACGCGGTGATCTGCCTGCCTGAAGTCCACGACGGCAACGTGGTGGCGTTGTGCTTCAAGACCGCCCCGCAACTCGACAGCGCGGCACTGGCCGCACGCGCGGCGCAGATCGTGGCGGGCACCAAGCTGCCGGCCAAGTCCTGGCTGAAGGGAATCCAGGCAGGCGTCGAAGCAGCACGCTAACAGCTTGATATAGAGGGATCGATGAACGCCAACGCACCGCAAACCGCTTCCCT
>Ga0308166_1001066_pt1 | contig 31204 bp, 28 predicted proteins | sample PhyCR2_2_FD_202137 | JGI IMG/M metagenome (GOLD analysis project Ga0308166, IMG submission 202137) | Phyllosphere microbial communities from UC Gill Tract Community Farm, Albany, California, United States - DLSLCC.R2 | ecosystem: Host-associated > Plants > Phyllosphere > Unclassified | place... | reverse complement strand
CCGAGCCCAGTCGAGCAGCGCGGTGCCGACCGCCCTGCCGCCGCCGATGTAGCCGGCGACCTCCGCTGCCGTGACCGACTGGCTGTGCGCCCGGGCGATGACTGCGGCACACGCTTGCGCATAGGTGACGAAGGGCCCGTCTTCGAGCTCCTCGACCTCGACGCTCCCCTTCATGTCGTGGAACTGGCGCACGTAGAAGTCGGCCGCGGGGCTGCGCAGATGGCCGAGGAACGGATCGGAGAGCGCCTGCAGGATGCGCTGCATCGCGACCACGCGGGCCCCCTCGCCATGGGACTCGATCCGCGCACGCAGAGACTCGGGCTGGGGGACTCGTCCGTACTCCACCAGCACGCTCTGCGATGCCTGCTTCGGCTGCATCAGAAGCGTGCCGTGCTCGCCGTCCTGGAACAGCACGAGGTAGCAGCGGGTCCCGACGCTGCCGACGCCGACCACTCGTCGAGCCACATCGCCGACCGCATAATGCTCGAACAGCAGCGCCACATCGGGGCTCGTCGTCGCCCGGTACTGCGCGACGAGGTCGTGCACCACGGAGAGCAGCTGCGCATCGACCGGCGTGGTCGTCGGCTCCTGCGGCAGGAAGCGGCGTCGGCCCGCGGCATCCGCTTCGGTGAGTCTCCTCACCGCACGCTCCCCCGTGCGCCGCTGCGCCTGGCTGACGGCGCTGCGGATCGCCTTGCGCGAGGTCTTGTCGAGCATGCTGCGGCTGGATTCGACGTCGAAGTGCGTGAAGTAGCGGTCGCGAGGGCTGAGCGCCGAGATGCGCCGCATCCCGCGGGCATACGAGTCGACCGCCGCGAGCACCGCCTCGTCGATCACGGCATCCGCGCGTCCGGTCGCCTGCCCGCCGACCACGATGCTGGCGACGAGTCGTTTGACGTCCCATTCCCAGGGCGCCCAGGCTGCCTCGTCGAAATCGTTGAGGTCGAACATCAGGCTGCGCTGCGGTGAGGCGTAGAAGCCGAAGTTCGACACGTGCGCGTCACCGCAGGAGGCGACGAGGATGCCGCTGTGCGGCGCGTCGGCCAGATCCGCCGCCATGAGAGCGGCCGTCCCGCGGTAGAAGGCGAACGGGCTCGCCGACATCCGCTCGGTGCGCAGCGGCACGAGCTCGGGGATGCGGGCGCGGTTCTGCGCGTCGAGGATGCCGAGAGGGTCGCGCGTCCCGCCGGCGAGCGTGCCGAGTGCGCGACGCGGCGTCTGCGTGCGGGCAGACTCACCATGAGCGAGGAGGTCTGCGGGGGAGGGCGGCGCGGTCCACTCGGTGCTCATTCGGCCATTGTGGCAGTCGCTGTGCGGGAGGACGATAGGCAGATGGTCACCCTCGACGATGTGCGCGAGATCGCGCTCGCGCTCCCTGGCGTGACCGAGCGCCCCGGAGGGCACACGGGGGAGCCGTCATGGCGCCTGCCGAGCGGCCAGATCGCATGGATCCGCGGGCCCAGCAAGGTCGATCTGCGCCAGCTCGCCGACCTCGGACTCGAGTGGCCCGAAGGGCCGGTGCTCGGTGTGCGGGTGGCGAGCCTCGAAGAGAAGGCGGCGCTGCTCGCGGCCGAGCCCGATGGGCTGTTCTCCATCCCTCACTTCGACGGGTACCCGGGGCTGCTGGTGCAGCTCGACACCGTCGACAAGGATCGGCTCGCCGAGATCATCGCGGATGCCTGGCTGGTGCGCGCGCCGGTGCTCGTGGCGAAGCAGTGGCTCGCGGAGCGCGGGCTGGACTGATCGGAGTCGGTTCGAGTCCCTGTCAGGGGCGCAGTGCGCCTGTGACGGTCTGCATGGCGGTGATGCCGTCTGTCAGGGAGTGCCGTTGATCGGGGTGGTCGCGGAAGAAGGCGAGGACAGCCACGACCGCAGCGGGATCCGAGCCGAGACGATGCGCGTCGACGATCGAGGGCGTCCGGCCCGCGACCGAGATCGTCAGCGTCGGACCGGACGATCCGACGACGTCGACGGTGCCGATCTCGACCCACGACGCGTCGATCGGCGCCGAGCCCCGCACGCCGTGCAGGCCGCGTTCGTCTACGACCAGACCGAGCGGCGTGCGCAGTGCCACAAGCTCCCGCCCGAGCCCGAACAGCGAGACGAGGCCGAGGGCGTAGGGCCCCCATTCGAGGAGGCGGCCGCCCATCGTCGGGAGGCCGAGGGCCTGGACGATAAGGTTCGCGATCGCGGGGAGCATCCCGAGGGTGGGGACGAGCCAGAGAGCCACACGGACACGGAGAGGGGGTGTGAAGCGCAGCGGGCCGGTCGTCGCGATCCGGACGAGGCGTTCGCGCAGCGATCGCGCCCAGATCGAGAGGGCGACGGCCAGCGTCCCCACGTAGAGCGCGAGCGACAGCATGACGAGCCGGAAGCCCGACCGATCGTCGACGATCGCGAGCAGCAGGGGGACGAGCGCGAGGAGGCCGAGGACCACCAGCGCCGCGATCGGAAGGCGGGTGCTCGGATGCACGGACCGCGAGCCGTCGATGATGTGCGGGGATCTGGCTATCGTCGTGGTCGACACGGGCTCAGGGAACCGGCTCAGCCCTCTGTCAGGAACGGTCGGGCTGCGTCGAGGAAGGCGCGCGGATCGTCGGCCCAGAGTCGGATGCGGTCGACTCGGTGCGTTCCGCCCTTCGGCGCGAGGCCGGGGAGCCGGATCACGACCGCGCGTTCGAGCTCGATCTCGATGTTGGTCTCGTCCTGCATCCGTTCGGCGTACTCCGAGCCGGTGACGCGCGGTTGCCGGGGTTCGTCGACGCGGCGGTTGATCGCGATGGAGGCGATGTCGGCCCAGCCGACAGGTATGTCGAGTTCGAGTCCGCCGCGCACGCGGATGCCGTCGGGGCCGACGGAGTGCGGGCGCATGAGCATGGCGCAGAGCAGCCCCACCATCCAGGTGACTCCCCAGATGCCGAGGATCAGCAGAGGGATGCGCACGGCCGGCCACGGGTGCACGATCAGGTCGAGGATAGGGATCTCGACCGCGGAGAGGCCGATGAAGATGAAGAGCACCGTGAGCACAGGGCGGTGATAGCCGATGCCGGTGCCACCCTGGGGGATGGCCGGACGGCGCGCGACCGCCCGCGCGATGCTCGAGTAGACGCGGAGCTCGGCGATCCATGCGCGATGGAGGAAGTTCAGGATGCGCGCGAGAGGCGTCGGGCCGTGGGTGGCGTCGTCGCGCAGCTGCCCGGTCATGGGGTGCCGTCCTGTGCCTGTGTCTGTGCCTGTGCCTGTGTCTGTGTCTGTGTGTGTGTCTGTGCCTGTGTCTGTGTGTGTGTCTGTGCGCTCGCTGCGGAGGTGACGAGAGTCTCGAGATGCGCGGTGACGGCTGCCAGACCGCGCTCGACCGTGGCGCGATCGTCGGGCGCGATCGCGTTCAGCAGGGTCTCGTTGAGCTGGGCATGCTCCTCCTGCATCCGCGCCATAGTGTCGACGGCGGTCGGCGTGAGCTCGACCAGCACGGCACGGCGATCGGAGGGATGCGGGGTGCGACGGACGTGACCGGAATGCTCGAGCGCGTCCACGAGAGCGGTGATGTTGCGGGGAGTCACCTCGCAGAGGGTGGCGAGTGTCTGCTGGGTCGACGGGCCGGCGTGCTGCAGGGCCCAGAGAAGGTGCACGCGGGTCGGGGTGAGGTCGGTGCCGGCGAACGCACGGGTCATGTCCTTCTGGAACAGATCGGCGATCTGGAGGAGGCGGTCGACGAAGAGGGGTTCCATGGCTGTTACCTTACTACATTGTTACATATGTTCACTATCTGTGTTCTCTGCTGTGTGTGCCCCGCTGGTGTGTCATTCCGGGAGATTGGAATACGGCTCTGATCTGGGGTAAAACGGGGTGGTTTCGGGGTTCGAATGTCGGTGGTCCCGTGTTGACTGACGGGTATGAACAGCACCGCGGAGCTTCTGGATCGGGTCATCGCCGACCTCGACACGATGCTCTCCGATGACGCGCTGGCGGGGTTGACGGACGCGGATCGGATCATGGTGCTGCAGGGCGCGGGGGCGGTGTTCCGCCGTGCGGAAGCGGTGATCGTGGAGACCGTCGCGACGGGTGATCCGGGTGACTTCCCGCACTCGGCGGGGTGTCGGGGATTGAACGAGTTGCTGCAGCGGACGGTGGGAGTCGATGTGCGGGGCGCGACGAGGGTCGACAAAGTCGTCGACCTGGTGCGGCGACCGGTGAGCCTTGTGGGGGAGCGGATGCCCGCGCGGTGGTCGGAGTTGCGGCTCGCGTTGCTGGATGGGGTGGTGGGGGTGGCGGGGTTTCTGGCGGCGACGGGCCCGATCGAGAAGGTGTGGGATCGTCTCAGCGTCGATCAACGACTGGCGGCGGATGTCGCGTTGGCCGGGTGCGTCCGCGGGCACGGCCTCGTGGCCGACGCTGATGACGACGATGCGGATGCTGACGTTGACGACGATGCTGCCGACGCCGAGACTGATGCGCCCGGTCCGGCGCCGACGGCGCAGGACCTGGCGGCTCTCGCGGAGGATCTGGCGTCGATGTTCGACCCCGATGGGGAAGAGCCCAAGGATGAGGACGCGAAACGTCGCCGGGGCATCACGATCGGCCGACTCAAAGACGGTGTGCATGCGGTCCGGGGCTATCTGACCCCGGATGTCGCGGCGCAGTTCCAGTTGATCCTGGATGCGATCCTCAACCCCAAGGGCGACGGCCCGCCCATGCCCGGCGTGCACTTCGCCCCCAGCGACTGTGCCGATACCGACTCGCACGCCGACTTTGGCTCGGACGCCGACTCTGGCTCGGACGCCGACTCTGGCTCTGGCTCTGGCAGTGGCTCTGGCTCTGGCTCTGGCTCTGGCAGTGGCAGTGGCAGTGGCAGTGGCTCTGGCATCGACGTTGATGCGGATTCCGGCGCAGACGGTGACGATGCGGATCCGTTCAACTCCGATCCGCGGTGTGTGCTCGATGATCGCACCGCGTCGCAGAAGCGCCACGATGCTCTCGCGATGGTGTTCGCGATCGCGGCCCGGCACAACGCCATGCCCACCCTCGGCGGCGCCGCACCGGTCCTGGTCGTCAACGTCGACGCGAAGGACCTCGCCGCCCACACCGATCACGCCGCCCATGTCGATCACGGTACCCATGCCGGTCACGGCGCCCATGCGGTCCACGCCGGTCTCGGTGCGGGGGCTGCCTTCGGGCCCGCGGCGTCCGGAACGCAGGGCGGCCCCGGCAATGGCGGGTGGGCGACGATCCCCGGATCCGGTGCCCACCTCCCCGTCTCCGTCGCCGCGCACATCGGGTGCGCCGGCACGATCCAACGGGTGTTGTTCGACGAGGGGCGGATCATCGCCATCACCACCACGGACCGGGTGTTCACCGTGTATCAACGCCGCGCGATCGTCGCCCGCGACAAGGAATGCCTCATCCCCGGGTGTCATGTCCCGGCGTCCTGGTGTGAGATCCACCACGTCGTCGAGCATGCGAGGGGTGGGCCGACGCATACCGACAACGGGGTGCCGTTGTGCTGGTGGCACCACCGCTCCCTGGGCACCTCGGGGTGGGAGATCCGCATGGACGACGGGCTCCCGCAGGTGCGAGGCCCGAGGTGGTGGGACCCCGAGCAACGATGGCGCACCCCACGACTCAGCCTCCCACGACTGAGCGTTCCAGCGCGGGCGAAAGCGCAAGCGAACGCGCACGTTCATGGTGCCCCGATGCTGGTCTGACCCGATGACGTCGACAGGAGTAGAACAGGATCATGAGCACAGACGTCACAGGCATCGGCGGTCTCTTCTTCCGCAGCAGAGACCCGGAAGCTCGTGCCGCCTGGTACCGAGAGCACCTGGGAATCGGTGCGCGGCACGACGGCATCTGGCAGCAGGAGGCGGGCATGACGGTATTCGCGCCGTTCGCGGCCGACAGCGACTACTTCGCCGCCGACCAGCAGTTCATGCTCAACCTTCGAGTGTCGGACCTCGAGGGGCTCACCGCGCGGCTGGAAGCATCAGGGATCCCGGTCGAGCGCCGCGACGAATGGAAGACATCCGAATACGGCACCTTCGCCCGCATCCACGACCCCGAAGGTCTCGCGATTGAACTCTGGCAACCGCCGACCGGGCAGTAGATCCGCGCTCAGGCAGAACCGAGCTCAGGAGAACCGAGGTCAGGAGAACCGCGCTCAGGCAGAACCGCGCTCACGCAGAACCGCGCTCAGTAGATCCGTGCTCACGCAGGTCCGAGGCGCAGCACCTCCGGAGACTCGCCGCCTGTCAGCTCGTCGGCGATGCGGATGCTGCGGGCCAGGTCGTCGAGCGCGCCGTCGAGTGTTCCGAATCGCTCGCGTTCGCTGCAGACCGCGGTCAACGTCACCAGATGAGTGCCGGTGTCCCACGTGTAGGTAGCGAACGGAGGACTCGCGGGCGACGGCGGCATCGCCACCACGAGCTTCTCGCCCGCGCCCAGCCACCGGCTCGAGAACGACACCGTGTCGTCGTAGTCCATCGGCATGGATGCGCGAGCGATGCGCACCTCGGGGGTGAGCGCCTGCACGGTCGCCATGGCGACGACCAGCTCCGGGTCGGCCTTCCAGGTCCACACGAGCACGCGACCGTCGGCCCTGCGCATCAACAGGGGAGCGGCCTGACTCATCGCCCACGCGCCGAAGCGGGAACCCGGCCGTTCCGTGACGCCGATCGCCGAGTTCACCTGGCCCAGCAGCATCCGGATGGCAGCCTTGCGGTGCCGGCGGCCCTTCCATCCGAGCGAGTCCGTGACGGGGATCCACTGCTGGGGGTCGGCGTCGGCTGTCAGTCGCATGCCTCCACGCTAGGGGGTGAGCCTGAGGGATGCCGGTATGCCTCGGCCGCTCGATCAGGGCCCTCGGGTAGAGTGGCCAGCGCCCGATCGGGCTCTTTGACCGCCGTACCGTAAGGCAGAATGTCCTCCTCTACCTCCGATCCGACGAGTGCTCCCGACGTCGCCCCCGACCCCGGGCAGCGTCCCCTGCGCATCCTGATCGGATGCGACACCTTCGCGCCCGACATCAACGGCGCCGCGCGGTTCGCCGAACGCCTCGCGGCCGGTCTCGTGCAGCGGGGTGAAGACGTCCACGTCGTCGCGCCGAACGTGGCCTACCGCCGTACGCCCGCGCAGACCGAGGTGATCGAGGGTGAGCCGATGACGATGCACCGGCTTCCGTCGGTGCGCTGGGCACCCCATGACTGGCTGCGCTTCGTCTGGCCGTGGCGCGTGAAGCACTACGCCCGCAAGATCTTCGACACCGTGCAGCCCGACGTGGTGCACATCCAGTCGCACATCGTGATCGGCCGCGGCCTCGCCCGCATCGCGCACGAGCGGGGTATCCCCGTGATCGCCACGAATCACGTGATGGCCGAGAACATCCTCGACCACACCACGATGCCCAAGTGGGTCGATGACCTCGTGCTGCGTTGGGCCTGGGGCGACGCGAAGCGCACCTTCGCCCTGACGCGAGCGATCACCACGCCGACGCGTCGCGCCGCAGACTTCCTCGAGCGCACCGTCGCGGTCACAGGCGTGATCCCCGTCAGCTGCGGCATCGACCGCACTCAGTACACGCCGGTGATCGCCCCGCGCGACAAGAACCGCATCATCTTCGTCGGACGCCTGACCGCCGAGAAGCAGGTCGAGGTGATCCTCGAAGCCATGACGAAGCTCGATCCTGCACTCGAGACGACCTTCGACATCGTCGGCGGCGGCGACCAGCGCAAGCAGCTCGAGAGCCTCACGACCCAGTTGGGGCTCGCCGACCGGGTGACCTTCCACGGACGCACGACCGATGAGGACCTGCGAGCGCTGCTCTCGCGGGCATCCGTCTTCACGATCGCCTCGATCGCCGAGCTGCAGTCGATCGCGACGATGGAGGCCATGGCCTCTGCGCTGCCGATCGTCGCAGCGGATGCCGTGGCCCTGCCGCACCTCGTGCACGACGGCGAGAACGGCTACCTGTTCGAGCCCGGCAACGCGGATGCCCTCGCTGCGCGACTGACCGACGTGCTCACCGCATCGCCGGGAGAGTACGCGCGCATGCAGCAGGCATCGCTCGACGGTGTCGCCATCCACGACATCAACCGCACGCTCGACACGTTCGAGGCGCTGTACCGCGACGAGCCGCTGCCCGAGTGACGGCACGCGCCATGCACGTCGTCTTCTTCGGCGATCAGCACCTCGACTCCCTCGGCGGGGCGCAGGTGTCGATGCGGCTGCAGCGCGAGTTCCTCGAGCGCGCAGGCCACACGGTGACCGTGGTGGCGCCGAAGATGCACGGGGCGCGCGCCTCGGACGTCACGGACCCCTCGAACATCGACCTGCCGTCGGTGCCGATCACCGTCGACCGCGAGTACTCGATGAGCTGGCCGGGGCGGGCGACAGATCGCTTCCTCGATCGCGCGATGACGCACCGCCCTCCGGTCGATCTCGTGCACGTGCAGGCCGACTTCTGGGGCGCGTTCATCGGGCACCGGTATGCAGCGCGCCACGGCATCCCGGTCGTGCACACCCTGCACAACCGCGTCGACGTCGGCATCGCCGCAGTCACACCGCAGCACCGTCCCGTGCTCGCAGTGCTGAACCTCTGGCGGCGCGGAGCGCTGCGCGGTGTCGCCACGCCGGTGGGTGGCACCGACGGATGGGCGTTCCTGCGCGGCATCGCGAGTGGTGCGTCAGCCGTGACCGCTCCGTCGACCCACTTCGCGCGACGTCTCGAAGAGCATGGCGTCTTCAGCCCGGTCGACGTCGTCTGGAACGGCATCGACGATGACGTGCGCGAGGCGACACTCGCCGCCGCACCGACGGATCGCGCGCCCCGTCGCCCCCGTTTCGTGTGGCTCGGACGCATGAGCCCTGAGAAGCGACTGCTGCCGTTCCTCGAGGCGTTCGTCGCCTCGAGTGTCGATGCGGATCTCGAGATCATCGGCGGCGGGGCACAGCGTGCCGCTGCCGAGAAGATCGTGGCAGGCTCGGCGAACGTGCGGTTCGCAGGCAAGCTCAGCTATCCCGACACCCTCGCACGCATCGCCGCAGCCGACGCTCTTGTGCAGACCTCCATCGGCTTCGAGACGCAGGGCATGACGCCGTTCGAAGCCGCGACCCTCGGCACGCCGTCGGTGATCAGCGATCCCGACATCGCGGCCGAGCTCGGCGGCGGGCTCTGGGCCGTTCCCGGTGCCGCGGGAACCGAGGCGCAGCGCAAGGCCGGTCTCGTCGAGACGCTGCGCCGCGCGGCATCCGACATCGCCGCAGGCAGCGCGCCGATACCGATGCGCGAGGTCTCTGAGGCGTTCCGCCAGTCGTCTCGCACCGCCGCGATGATCGAGGTCTACGAGCGCGTGCTCGCCGACTGAGGGGCTGTTCTCGGGGCCGAAGGGCTGCTCTCGAGTCCGGAGTGCTCTGGGGTACGACGCGTTTTCGGAACGGGAGGCTCTCAGAACCCGAAGTAGTAGAAGACGTTCGACACCCACGATACGAGCGTGCCGACAACTGTGCTGCCCGCCAGTCCGATCGCGATGGCGGCCAGCAGATGCGGCGCCGGACGCCGCAGCGCGATGATGCCGAGCACGAGGCCGGTCGCCGCCACTGCCAGGACGAGCAGGTTCACGAGGTTCGACAGGAAGTCGACGATCCCGAAACCGATGCTCATGTACAAGAGCGGCGTGACGAGTTGGAAGAGCAGGCCGATCGCGACCCCTACCACCGCGATCAGGAAGGCTGTGCGCCCGAGGGCGCCGGGGCGGCCGGACTGGCCCGGAGCATAGGGCTGCGCGGGCGCACCGTAGGCCTGGCCCGGCTGGGTGTAGGGCTGGCCGGGGGCGCCATACGGCTGGCCGGGCTGGGAGTAGGGCTGGCCGGGCTGGGAGTAGGGCTGACCCGGCTGGGTGTGCGGCTGGCCAGGTTGGGAGTGCGGCTGGCCCGGCTGGGAGTGCGGCTGGCCGAGGGCACCATACGGCTGGCCCGGCTGGGAGTAGGGCTGGCCGGGCTGGGAATAGGGCTGACCCGGCCGGGAGTGCGGCTGGCCGGGCTGGTCCTGCTGCCCGGGCTGCTGTGGCTCGCTCATCTGTGGCTCCGGACGCTCAGTAGGACAACGCGTAGAAGAGATTCGAGATCCAGGCGACCAGGATGCCGGTGATCTGGGCCGCGGAGATGCCGATCGCGATGCCCGCGAGCACCTGCTGCGCCGGTCGCCGCACCGCCATCAGGCCGAGGATGAGAGCCACGATCGCGACGATGAGCACCAGCCCGTTGCCGATCGCTCCGAACGCGCCGATCGACGATGTGTCGGCGAGCGTGCGGATGATCACCGGATACGCGATCGTGACGATGAGTGCGATGCCGAGTGCGCCGAGCGCCACGATGAATGCGAGGCGGCCGAGTGGTGTGCCGGCGGACGTCGCCGGCGATATGGGAGAGCCTGGATACGGCTGCCCGCCGTAGGGCTGCCCGAGCTGCGGCTGTGCCGAATACTGGTTCTCCGGCGGTGGCGCGGGGTGTCCCTGGTCACGCGGGGGAGTTCCGTACGGCTGCGCGGGAGGCTGTTGCGGCTCGCTCATGGTGTCGAGCGTAGCCGCGCATCCGGCGAGCAGGAAAGCCTCGTCGGGCGAGCCGTCGCGGCCGAGCCCCGTCGGAACTCCTCGTGACGGGTCAGCGATACGTGTGCCCTGCCTCGGCGCGGTCGAGGGTGTCGTGGTCGGCGACGCGCGACCAGTCGGTGGGCATGCGACGGTAGCCGTCACGGCGGAGTTCGACGATGGTGCCGATCAGCGCCCATGCGCCGAGTACGAGAAGTGCGATGAGAAGGATCATGGCAGAAACGCTACGATCACCCTTGATCTGCCACGAGTGGCAGAATAGACTATGAACGTATGAAAACTGCCAACCCCGGGAGAGCGTCATGATGAAGACCGTCGCCTGCGTCGTGCAAGACGGATTCGCTCCGTTCGAGTTCGGCCTCGCGTGCGAGGCGTTCGGCCTCGACCGATCGAACGACGGCGTGCCCAACTTCGACTTCCGGGTCATCGCTCCGCATCCGGGCGTCGTGAAGTCCAAGCTCGGCTTCTCCATCAATGTCGAGCACGACCTCTCGTTCGCCTACGAGGCAGACCTCGTGGTGCTGTGCCCGGTGCCGCGGGAGTACTGGCCGAACATCGATCCGCTGCTGCTCGACGTCGCACGCGACGCGGTGGCGCGGGGTGCGTGGCTGCTGACCATCTGCAGTGCCTCGTTCATCCTCGGCGCTGCCGGAGTGCTCGACGGCCGACGCGCGACCACCCACTGGATGTACTCCGACATCATGGCCGAGATGTATCCGCAGATCGACATCGACCCCGATGTGCTCTTCGTGCAGGACGGACGGATCATCACGAGCGCCGGCACCGCCGCCGGGATCGACGCCTGCCTGCACCTGCTGCGCCAGGAGCTCGGCGCCGAGCTGACGAATCGCATCGCTCGTCGCATGGTGGTGCCTCCGCAGCGCGACGGCGGTCAGGCGCAGTTCATCGACCGCCCGATACCCGTGGTTCCGAGCGACTCGCTCGCCGCGGTCGCCGACTGGGCGGTCGAGCACCTGCGTGACGACCTCGGCGTCGATCAGCTCGCCGCGCGGGCCCTCATGTCTCCTCGCACCTTCGCACGACGGTTCAAGGCCGAGTACGGCGCGACCCCGGCGGCCTGGCTCGCCCGCCAGCGGGTGCTGCATGCCCAGCGGCTGCTCGAACGCAGCGACCTCTCACTCGAGCAGATCGCCGACGAATGCGGCTTCGGGTCGGCGGCGGTGCTGCGACAGAACTTCTCGCGCGTGCTCGGCACGACGCCGACCGCCTATCGTGCCCGTTTCTCGTGCGTCGACGACGCGGAGACCACCGCGGCCTGACCAGCGTTCCCAGTGCCTCAACAGGCCCAGTGCGTCAATAGGCCCAGTGCCCGGGGCTCGGCAGTGCCCGGTAGTCGATCTCGACCCCGCCGGGCGTGACGGATGCCGTGCAGTACAGCAGCGACTGCGTGGGATACCCGTGCGGGCGGTTGTCGCGGATGATCGCCCGGTCGTCCTCGGGGTCGAGGCGGGCGGTCGAGGCGAGCAGGGAGACCCACTCGCCGCTCCAGTCCGCGCTGGCGGCGGTCGGCCCCAGAGCGCGGAACTCCGGAAGCCACGTCGAGATCCGGGGCGTCTCGGAGTCGTCGAGATCGTCGTGCGCGATCATGTGGATGCCGTCGCTGATCGGCGTCTCGCGCAGTTCGACGCCGTCCCAGCTCAGCACGCGCGATCCCTCGGGGCGCACCTCGAGCAGGTTGAACCCGTGCATGGGCAGCGGTGCGATCGGCGACCGGCCGGCCACCGACTCGAGTGCGAGCGATCCGCGTGAGAGGGCGACGTCGTCGGCGAGGTCGATCACGTCGGCGCGGTTGAGCAGCACGGCGAGACGGCGTTCCCTCGGGTTCACGGCGAGCCAGGCGCCGCCGGCCCGCCGGTCGCGGATCCCCGAGACCCCCGGGTGCGCATCCGGCCACCATTCGCCGAGAGCATCCCACTCGCGCTGGGGATCCTCATCGCGCACCGCGAGCAGACGGGCGGTGTCAGAGCCGGCAACATCGATCACCACGGTGCACACGGCATCAAGTCTAAGTCGGGTCGCTCGCAGGAGGCTCAGCCCCGGTGGGGCGGATGCTGCGGCAGAATCGAAGCGTGAACATCGTCGTCGGAGTTACGGGTGGCATCGCCGCATACAAGACAGTGCACCTGGTGCGACTGCTGACGAAGGCGGGGCACGACGTGACCGTGGTGCCGACGGACGACGCACTGCGCTTCGTCGGCACGCCGACGTGGGAGGCGCTGAGCCGGCATCCGGTCACGACGAGCGTGCACGACGACGTCGCCCGCGTCCGCCACGTGGCGCTCGGGCAGGGAGCCGACCTGGTGATCGTCGCCCCCGCGACCGCGAACTCGATTGCGAAGATCACCGCGGGCATCGCCGACGACCTGCTGGGCACCACACTGCTCGCCACCGAGGCGCCCGTTCTCGTCGCGCCCGCCATGCACGCCGAGATGTGGCGCAACGCGGCGACGCAGGCGAACATCGCGACCCTCGTCTCCCGCGGCATCCACCTGGTGGGCCCGGCGGACGGCGAGCTCGCGGGCGGCGACAGCGGACCGGGACGCATGTCCGAACCCGAGGCGATCTTCGACGCCGCCGTCGCGTTGCTCGCGCCCCGTGACCTCGACGGACTGCGAGTGGTCGTCTCCGCTGGCGGCACCCGCGAGCCGATCGACCCCGTGCGGTTCCTCGGCAACCGCTCGAGCGGACGGCAGGGCGTCGCGTTGGCCGCCGACGCAGCGGCGCGCGGCGCAGACGTGACCGTGGTCGCGGCGAACGTCTCGGCCGACGTGCTCGGCGTTGCGCGGCATCCGTCGGTCCTGGTGGTCGCCGTGGGCACGGCCGCCGAGCTCTCGACGGCGATGAAGGATGCGGCCCGCTCGTCCGACATCGTGATCATGGCCGCCGCCGTCGCGGACTACCGCCCGGCATCCGTCTCGGAGCAGAAGCTCACGAAGGAGCAGGGGCTGCTCACGCATCTCGATCTCGTCGAGAACGAGGATGTCGTGTCCGCCCTGGCGGCATCGAGGGCAGCGGGCGAAGCGCCTGACGGCCAGACCATCGTCGCGTTCGCCGCAGAGACGTCGGAAGACGCATCCGAGCGCCGGGATCGCGCTCGCCGCAAGCGCGAGCGCAAGGGCGTCGACCTGCTCGCCGTCAACCTCGCGAACGCGGAGCAGGGATTCGAGAAGCCCGACAACGCGGTCGAGATCGTCGGAGGCGGCGGTGAGGTCGTGGCCGCCGCAGAGGGAACCAAGCGCGAAGTCGCTCGGGCGATCCTGGACGCCGTGCTGACTCTGCGGTAAACTTGAGTCACATCCACTCAACTTTGAGAACCGCATTCATCTGAACGCGACCAGAAGGAGTCTCCCAGGAGGAACGCATGCCAGGCCCACAGAGCGCACAGAACGACGACCAGCAGTCCGCCCTCGAGCAGTTCGGGATCAATCTCACCGACCGCGCCCGTCAGGGCAAGCTCGACCCCGTCATCGGACGGGACAGTGAGATCCGGCGCGTCAGCCAGGTGCTCACCCGCCGCACCAAGAACAACCCGGTGCTGATCGGCGAGCCCGGCGTCGGCAAGACCGCCGTCGTCGAGGGACTCGCCCAGCGGATCGTCGCCGGCGATGTCGCAGAGTCGCTCAAGGACAAGGAGCTGGTGTCGCTCGACATCTCGGCGCTCGTGGCGGGTGCCATGTACCGCGGCCAGTTCGAGGAGCGGTTGAAGAGCGTCCTCAAGGAGATCACCGAATCCGACGGGCAGATCATCACCTTCATCGACGAGCTGCACGTGCTCATGGGCGCGGGCGGCGGCGAAGGTTCGGTGGCGGCATCGAACATGCTCAAGCCCATGCTCGCCCGCGGCGAGCTGCGCCTGATCGGTGCCACGACGCTCAACGAGTACCGCGAGTTCATCGAGAAGGATGCCGCGCTCGAGCGCCGCTTCCAGCAGGTGTACGTCGGCGAGCCCACGGTCGAAGACACCATCGCGATCCTGCGAGGGCTCAAGGGGCGGTACGAGGCGCACCACGGTGTGACGATCTCGGACAGCGCCCTGGTCGCCGCCGCAGCCCTGTCGAACCGCTACCTCCCCGCCCGGCAGCTCCCCGACAAGGCGATCGACCTGATCGACGAGTCGATGTCGCGGCTCAAGATGGAGATCGACTCGTCGCCCGTCGAGATCGACCAGCTCAAGCGCCAGGTCGACCGCATGAAGCTCGAAGAGCTCGCCCTCAAGCGCGAGAAGGATGCCGCGTCGAAGGAGCGCCTCGCGGCGCTCCGGGAGCAGCTCGTGGGCATGGAGGCACAGCTCGCCGACCTCGAGGCCCGCTGGGCGCGCGAGCGTCAGGGCCTGAATCGGGTCGGTGACCTCAAGAAGAAGCTCGACGATGCGGTCACGCAGCGCGATCTCGCGATGCGCGAGGCCGACTACACCCGTGCGTCGAAGCTCGAGTACGAGACGATCAAGCGCCTCGAACGTGAGATCGCCGAAGCCGAGCAGGCCGAAGCCGCCGTCTCGAGCGAGGGCCGCATGGTCAACGAGCAGGTCACCGACGAGGACATCGCCGCCGTCATCGCGGCGTGGACCGGCATCCCCGTGGGCCGTCTGCTGCAGGGTGAGAGCGAACGGCTCCTGCACCTCGAGTCCGAGCTGGGCCGTCGCCTGATCGGCCAGAAGGATGCCGTCAAAGCCGTGTCCGACGCCGTGCGGCGCTCGCGTGCGGGCATCAGCGACCCTGGTCGCCCCACCGGCTCGTTCCTGTTCCTCGGGCCGACCGGTGTCGGAAAGACCGAGCTCGCGAAGGCCCTCGCGGACTTCCTCTTCGACGACGAGCGCGCCATGGTGCGCATCGACATGTCGGAGTACGGCGAGAAGCACTCGGTCTCCCGACTCGTCGGCGCCCCTCCCGGGTATGTCGGGTACGAGCAGGGCGGTCAGCTCACCGAGGCCGTGCGCCGCCGTCCCTACAGCGTGGTGCTGCTCGACGAGGTCGAGAAGGCGCACCCCGAGGTCTTCGACGTGCTGCTGCAGGTGCTCGACGACGGTCGCCTGACCGACGGTCAGGGCCGAACGGTCGACTTCTCGAACGTCATCCTGATCCTCACGTCGAACCTCGGCTCGCCGATCCTCATCGACCCGACCCTGTCGCCCGATGAGAAGCGCGAGCAGGTGATGACGCTGGTGCACCAGGCGTTCCGGCCCGAGTTCCTCAACAGGCTCGACGACATCGTGATGTTCTCGGCTCTGAGTCAAGACGATCTCGCGCAGATCGTCGAGCTCTCGATCGACCAGCTGCACAACCGGCTGCGCGATCGTCGGCTCACCCTCGCGGTCACCCCGGATGCCCGGTCGTGGCTTGCCGAGCGCGGCTACGACCCCATGTTCGGCGCCCGTCCTCTGCGACGCCTCATCCAGACCGAGGTGCAGAACAAGCTGGCGACGGCGCTGCTCTCGGGCGGCGTGCACGACGGCGACCTGGTGAGGGTCGACGTGGCGGCCGACGGCACGGGTCTCGTGCTCACATCGACCGCGCCGGAGCCGGAGTACGTCACCGAGTCCGACGACGACGGTGTGATCGACGCCGAGCTGCTCGACGACTAGCAGCAGACACAGAAGAGGGGCGGATGCCGCAGCATCCGCCCCTCTGTCGTGTGTGCTCGAGCCGATCCTCAGGCGCTGAGGATGACCGTCTCACCGATCGGGCGACGCACGCGGGGTGCGACCTCGCGCTCCTGGAGGACCTCAGGGAGCGCCTCGACGTCGCCGAACTCACCCACTGCGATCACGGTGGCGGGCACGAACCGCTCGTCGAGGTCGGCGAACTCGCGCACGACAGAGGCGTCGAAGCCGCTCATCTGATGCACGACGAGGCCATCATGGTGCGCCTGCACCGAGAAGTGCGCCACGGCCTGGCCGAGATCGTAGAGCGCGTGCGTGATCGGGGTGCCGTCGGCGGTCGCGGTCTCTGCGATCGCGACGACCAGCACTGCGGCCTTGCCGGCCCATGCCTGATTGAAGCCCATCAGCGAGTCGACGACCTGTGCGTGCAGGGCGGAGCCGCGGCGGGCGACGATGAAGCGCCACGGCTGAGAGTTGTTCGCCGAAGGGCTCCACCGGGCCGCTTCGAGCGCGGTGGCGAGCTTGGCCTCGTCGATCGTGTTCTCGGCGTCGTAGGCGCGGGGGCTCCAGCGGCCTGCGAGGACGTCGAGGACGGGGTGCTCGGTGGGGGCGGTGCGGTCGATCACGGGAGTGCTCACGGAAGTGCCTTTCGAGAAGGAGTGGGATCGGACTCCTTCGTCCGCGTACGACGGTCTCAACCGATGCATGTGCATGCATATTCCCGATGACGGCGGATGGCGTCGCAGATCTCAGTCGAGCAGGTTGCGTGAGGCGGCGGACGCGAGCGCTCGCCGCACTGCACGGATCGACGGCGCGGCCGCCGACACCCGACGGGCCGAGGAGAAGATCTCGCGACGGGGCTCGTCGGGGAGCGGGGTGAGTGCGACGGTCGGCGGCTCGCCGGCCCAGACGAGCTCGGGCAGCAGGCCGACCGCGAGACCTGCCCGGATCAGGCGCACGTGAGCGGTGAGGTCGGCGACCTCGAAACGCACATCGGGTTCGAAACCCGCGGTGCGGCAGAGCTGCTCGGCCCACGCGCGGGAGGCCGTGCCTGCGGGCTCGAGCACCCACGGGTCGTCTCTGGTCGACTGCAGTGCGGCCACCGGGTCTGCGGCGACGGCATCCGTCGTCTCCTGCGCGCCGAGCCTGCGCGCCAGTGCGATCGAGTCGTGCACGAGCACCACCCGGTCGAGGTCGCCGTGGATCGGGCGTGTACGCCCCGGGTACTGCTCGGCGAGGATCAGATCGAAGTCACGGCTCGAGACGCCGACGAGCCCGGTCTCGGGGTCGCTCTCGGTGACCTCGACGCGCAGTGCCGGATGCTGCTCGCGCAGAGTGTTGAGGGCGCCAGGGAGCAGCGAGTGCACCGTCGACTGGAAGACCGCGACGTGCACGGTGCCGGTGACCTCGGTGAGCGACTCGGCGACGGCGACCTCTGCGTGCTCCAGCTGGTCGAGGATGCCGATCGCCTCGGCCACGAGCACGTTCCCCTGCGGGGTGAACTGCACACCGCGTCCCACGCGACGCAGCAGCGGGACGCCCACTTGCCGTTCGAGCGCGCTCAGCTGCTGCGAGACCGATGCCTTGCTGTACGAGAGCGCGTCCGCGACGGCCGACAATGTGCCTCGGCGGGACAGCTCCACCAGCATCCGCAGTCGATTGACGTCGAGCATCCCGCACCGCTTTCTCCCCGAGCGAATCGTTCACTGATACTGAACAGAAATCACTCGAATCGGTTGATAGACGTAGCCTACTCGCGCGTCTGAGAATGATCGAGCCGCACACGTACCCGGGTGTGCGATCCCCCGGAAGGTTCACCCTGATGACTGTCGTCGCCGACACCACCACACCCGACACGACGCCTCGCACCGAAGAGGTCGCGGCCCTCGTGCAGCGCTGGCTCAGCGAGAGCGAGACCCACCCCGTCGAGCCCGCCGCCCAGCGCCTCTCCGAAGTGCTCAAGGACCCGAACGGCCTCGCCTTCACCGTCGGCTTCGTCGACGGTGTGATGCGCCCCGAAGACCTCAGCGTCGCGGGCCGCACGCTCGCCGAGCTGTCGGAGATCACCCCCTCGCTGCTGCCCGGCTACCTCCGGGCCGCGATCAGGACCGGCGGGTTCTGGGCGCCCAAGCTGCCCGGCGTCGTCGTGCCGATCTCCCGCCGTGTGCTGCGGGCCATGGTCGGGCACCTCGTGCTCGACGCGACCCCGTCGAAGCTGGGCCCCGCGATCGCCAAGCTGCGCAAGAGCGGCAACCGCCTGAACCTCAACCTCCTCGGCGAGGCCGTGCTCGGCGAGCGCGAGGCAGGTCGTCGGCTGCAGGGCACCTACGACTTCCTCGCCCGCAAGGACGTGGACTACGTCTCGATCAAGGTCTCCAGCGTCGTCAGCCAGCTGTCCATGTGGTCGTTCGACGAGGCCGTCGCCGACGTCGTGACCAAGCTCACACCGCTGTACGAGCTTGCGGCGACCTCTGAGGCCGCCGGCAAGACGAAGTTCATCAACCTCGACATGGAGGAGTTCCGCGACCTCGACCTGACGATCGCGGCGTTCACCAGCATCCTCGACCAGCCGGGCCTCGAGAACCTCGAGGCCGGGATCGTGCTGCAGGCCTACCTTCCCGATGCGCTCGGGGCGATGCAGCATCTGCAGGAATGGGCCGCCGCCCGTCGGGCGAAGGGCGGAGCGCCCATCAAGGTGCGCGTCGTCAAGGGCGCGAACCTGGCGATGGAAGAGGTCGACTCGAAGGTGCACGGCTGGCCGCTCGCCACCTACGGCACCAAGCAGGACTCCGATACGAACTACAAGCGCGTGCTCGACTGGTCGATGACGCCCGACCGCATGGATGCCGTGCGCATCGGCGTCGCAGGACACAATCTGTTCGACATCGCGTACACCTGGCTGCTCGCGCAGGCGCGGGGCGTGACCGATGCCGTCGAGTACGAGATGCTGCTCGGCATGGCGACCGGCCAGGCCGAAGCCGTCCGCAAGGACGTCGGCCAGCTGCTGCTGTACACACCCGTCGTGAACCCGGCCGAGTTCGACGTCGCGATCGCCTACCTCGTGCGCCGTCTCGAAGAGAACGCGAGTCCCGAGAACTTCATGTCGGCCGTGTTCGAACTCGCCTCCGACCCCGCCCTGCTCACCCGTGAGCGCGAGCGCTTCGAGCGTTCGCTCGCCGGTCTCGAAGCCGACCGCTCGGTGCCGTCGTCGAACCGCGTGCAGGACCGCGCGGCCGAGGCGGACGCGGGCGCAGGCGATGAGGCCACCACCGGCTTCGAGAATCAGCCCGACAGCGACCCGGCGATCGCCGCGAACCGGGCGTGGGGTCGCGAGATCCTGGCGCGCTCCGTGGACTCGACGCTCGGTCTCGACTCGATCGCCCTCGCCAAGGTCGAGACGACCGATGAGCTCGACGGCATCTTCGCCGCCGCATCCGCTGCCGCGGCGACCTGGGCCGCCCGGCCCGCGGCCGAGCGCGCCGCCGTGCTGCACCGCGCGGGCGACGAACTCGCCGCTCGTCGCGGTCAGCTGATCGAGATCATGGCGCACGAGGCGGGCAAGACGATCGCCGAGGCTGATCCTGAGGTCTCGGAGGCGATCGACTTCGCGCACTACTACGCCGAGCGCGCGCTCGACCTCGAGTCCGTCGACGGGGCCGACTTCGTGCCGTCCAAGGTCACCGTGGTCACCCCGCCGTGGAACTTCCCCGTCGCGATCCCCGCGGGTGGCGTGCTCGCCGGCCTCGCCTCGGGCTCGGGTGTCGTCATCAAGCCGGCCAAGCTCACCCAGCGCTGTGGCGCAGTGATGGTCGAGGCGCTGTGGGCAGCGGGCGTTCCCCGTGACCTGCTCGCGCTGGTCGACCTCGCGAATCGCGACCTCGGCACCCGTCTGGTCGCCAGCCCCGAGGTGGATCGCGTGATCCTCACCGGCGCGTACGAGACGGCGCAGCTGTTCCGCTCGTTCCGCTCGGACCTGCCTCTGCTTGCCGAGACCAGTGGCAAGAACGCGATCATCGTCACGCCGTCTGCCGACCTCGACCTCGCGGCCGCCGACGTCGCGCGCAGCGCCTTCGGCCATGCGGGCCAGAAGTGCTCGGCGGCATCCCTCGCGATCCTGGTCGGCTCTGTCGCCGACTCGAAGCGGTTCGAGCGTCAGCTCGTCGATGCGGTCACCTCGATGCGGGTCGGTCTGCCCGAAGACCCGGCGACCCAGATGGGGCCGATCATCGAGCCCGCGAACGGCAAGCTGCTGACCGCGCTGACCACGCTCGAGCGGGGTGAGCGCTGGCTCGTCGAGCCGAAGAAGCTCGACGACGAGGGAAAGCAGTGGACGCCCGGTGTGAAGATCGGCGTCGCGCCGGGCTCGACCACCCACCTGACCGAGTTCTTCGGCCCCGTGCTCGGCATCATGCGCGCGAAGGACCTCGACGAGGCGATCCGGCTGCAGAACGCCGTGGACTACGGCCTCACCGCCGGCATCCACTCGCTCGACTCCGACGAGGTCGCCGCCTGGCTCGACCGCGTCGAGGCCGGAAACCTCTACGTCAACCGCGGCATCACGGGTGCGATCGTGCAGCGCCAGCCGTTCGGCGGCTGGAAGCGGTCGGCCGTCGGGGCGGGCGCGAAGGCCGGCGGACCGAACTACCTGTTCGGCCTCGGCGACTGGGCTCCGGCGGAGCTCCCCGCCGCCGCGCCCGGCGCCGCCGTGATCCCTGCGGTCGATGCGCTGCTGGCTGCCGCCGGGTCCGACCTCGGCGCCGTCGAGATCGAGTGGCTGCACCGGGCCGCAGCCGCGGACGAGCGTGCATGGACCACCGAGTTCGGCACCGTCAGTGACAAGTCCGGCCTCGGCGTCGAGCGCAACGTGTTCCGATACCGTCCGGTCGCCGCCGACGTGCGCATCGGGGAGACCGCGGCGCTGGCCGACGGCATCCGCGTCATCGCGGCGGCCCTCCGCAGCGGCAGCCCGTTCACGGTGTCTGCTCCTGCTCTGCCGTCGCGGGTCGAGAAGGCGCTGCGCGCCCAGGGGATCACCGTGACGCACGAGAAGGATGCCGCCTGGGTGAAGCGCTTCGCCAAGGCCGCGGCCAAGGCCGAGCACAGCTGGCAGCGGGTGCGCCTCGTCGGCGGCGACGCCTCCGCGCTGTTCGAGGCTCTCGGTGGCACGCCGGACGTCGCCGTCTGGTCGCACGCCGTCACCGGTGCCGGACGCGTCGAGATGCTGCCGTTCCTGCACGAGCAGGCCGTGTCGATCACGAACCACCGGTTCGGCAACCCCACGACCCTGTCGGACGGCCTGATCTGAACCTGTCCCGGTCTGAACCCGGCCTGATCCCGGTCTGAACCTGTCCCGGTCTGAACCGGAACGGGCACAACTTCGGATCTGGGGCCGGACACGCCGCCGAACACGACGGATGCCGCGGCGTGGCGGCCGCGGCATCCGAAGTTGTGCCCGGGAAGAAGCCGGGTGCCCGGGAAGAATCCGGGTGCCCGGGAAGAAGCCGTGTGCCCGGGAAGAATCCGTGTGCCCGGGAAGAAGCCGGGTGGCGGGGCGGGGTATCCGAGCGACTTCAGCCGCGCAGGGCCTCGCCGAGCTTGACCCGCGAACCCATGCGCAGCAGCGAGTTCTCGTAGATCTTCGCCCCGACCACGATCGCCGCGACGCAGCTGGCCAGCAGGATCACCAGGCTCAGCAGCGGCTCCCACCACTGCGCCTCGCCCACGAACAGGCGCATCGGCATGCCGACGGGAGCCGAGAACGGCACGTACGACATGATCGTCAGCACGAGCGGGTTGTCGTTGAAGATGATCACGAGCACGTACGGCGCCATGATCAGCATCGTGATCGGGGTCGTGGTCGAGCCGATGTCCTCCTGGCGGGAGACCATGGACGCCGCTGCGGCGAACAGCGCCGCGAGCAGGATGAATCCGAACAGGAAGAACACGGCGAACCAGATGATCGGGGCGCCGAGGGTCGACAGCACCTCGCGCTGACCCGTGGCTATCAGCCCGATCGTCGCGACCGCGGCCAGGGCGAGGATCTGGCCCATCGCGAGGATCGTGTTGCCGATGACCTTGCCGGCGAGCAGCGTGCGCGCCGAGATGGTCGACAGCAGGATCTCGACCACTCGGGTCTGCTTCTCTTCGACGATGCTCTGGGCGATCGTGCCACCGAAGGTCGCGGCGGCTCCCATGAACACGATGCCGAAGGCGATCGCGATGAAGTATCGCAGCAGCGGATTGGTCGTGGCGGGTTCGAGGATCTCGATCGTCGGGGCCTGCGACAGAGCCGACACCAGGCTGGTCGGCGCATCCTTGAGCGCCACGACGGTGACGCCGGTCGGACCGTCACCCGGGAGGACGGCGGCGTCGACCTTCTCGTCGCGCAGCAGCTGCTCGGCGGCGGCCTGATCCGACACCTCGGTGACATCGACGTCGGGCAGGGCCGACACGAGGGATGCGGTCTCGGAGGTCACGGCCACCGGCATCGCATCGGTGTTCTTGCTCGCGAAGCCGCCGATCACGATGCCGGCCAGCGCGATGAGCAGGAGGATGCCGGTCGAGATCAGGAACGCCTTGCTGCGCAGCTTCGAGCCGATCTCACGCTCGGCGACGAGCCAGATCATCGAGGCCTGCGAGCCTGTGCCGGCAGATCCGGTGCTGTTCGAGGTGCTCACTGGATGACCTCCTTGAAGATCTGGGCGAGGGACGGATGCTTGGGGGCGAAGCTCGCGACGTCGCCGCGTTCGACCGCGGTGCGCAGCACGCGCTGGGCGACCTCGGGGTCGTCGGCGTCGAACAGGGCGTAGCCGCCCTCGAAGTCGAGCACGGTGACGCCCGGCTCGGCGCGGAGCCAGCCGGCGTCTCCCGCCGAGACCAGCTCGTAACGGCTGCCGGCATGCTGTGCGCGCAGGCCGTCGCGGGAACCGGATGCACGGATCGTGCCCGCGGCGAGGATCACCAGGTCGTCGCACAGCCGCTCGACGACGTCGAGCTGGTGCGAGGAGAACAGGATCGAGGCGCCCTTCGCCGCCGACGACTGCAGCACCGACGCCACGACGTCGACCGCGAGCGGGTCGAGGCCCGAGAACGGCTCGTCGAGGATCAGCACCTCGGGGTCGTGCACGAGGGATGCCGCGATCTGCGCGCGCTGCTGGTTGCCGAGCGACAGCGACTCGATCGTGTCGCCGAGTCTCTCTTCGAGCCCGAGCTCGGTGAGCAGAGCGGTCGCGCGCGCCGTGGCATCCGTCTTGCTGAAGCCGTGCAGGCGGGCGAGGTAGACGATCTGCTCGAGCACCTTCATCTTCGGGTACAGCCCGCGCTCCTCCGGCATGTAGCCGAAGTGTCGGCGGTCGGCGCTCGTGAGTGCCCTGCCGTCGAGTTCGACATGACCGCCGTCGGCGCTGAGCAGCCCGAGGACGATCCGCATGGTCGTGGTCTTGCCTGCGCCGTTGCCGCCGACGAACCCGGTGAGACGCCCGGGGGCCACCTCGAACGAGACGTCGTCGAGCACACGCCGCGAGCCATAGCTCTTGGTGATGCCGCTCAGTACGAGCTTTCCTGTGGTCATGCCCTCACGCTATGGCGCGGCGCCGCACCGCGGCATCCCCCCTGTGGCGGATCTGTGCGGGTGATCTGCACCGCACTCGAGCCCGCGCTCATCCGCCGTGCGGGGGAGCCTCCTGTCTCAGCCGAGGAACAGGAACGAGAAGATGCCGATCGCGAACGGAGCCATGGTCACCACGAGCATGACCCCGACGATGATGCCCACGATCAGCCACGGGCTCCGGCGCTTGAGTCGCTGACCGGGCGGGGCGACACCGGGCGGCGGCGGAGTGAGCAGCCCCTGCGGTGCGGCGAACGGCAGCGCCGGGGCTGCCGCAGGCACCGGGGCTGCTTCTCCGAAAGTCGCCCCGTAGGCGGGGAGGGGCGGATGCTGCGTGACAGGCGCCGACAGCCGCAGCCGGTCATCGCGCCACCGCGCCCACTGGTCGAGCTTCGTCAGCAGAGCGCCGACCGCGCCGAACAGCCATGCCCAGGTCGCCGGGTCGAGCGTCGACACCTCGCGGCGTGCATAGAGGAAGAGCCAGTCGTCGACGATCTCGACGTCGAGCTGCGCGGCGTGATCGATGAAGCGCGCCATGACATCCGGGGTGAAGAGGTAGAGCGCGTCGACCTCGTAGCCCGCAGGGCAGTACAACGAGAAGTACCGGTCGAAGTCGCCCTCGAGTGAGAGCCGCTGGTCACGGCTGAACGCGCCGGCGACAGTGCTGCCTAGGGTGTTGTTGCCCAGGGCGTCGAGCACGATGTTCGGCAGCGGGACGTCGAGCTTGACGGCCACGTAGCCCCAGCGATGCGTCTGGGACTGCTTTCCGTTGCTCGTCGTGTACTGGTAGTTGCCGAACTCGACGAATCGCGGTTCGACACCGCGGAGCACGTCGGTGGACATCCGGCTCGAGCCGCTCGAGAAGATCAGCCCCGGCAGCGGCGGGTCGTCGATCCGCTCGACGTAGCTCATCGCGTTCGCCCCCGCGAAGCGGGCCAGGCGGAAGCGGGTCAGGTTGCGTGTGCGGATGCTCCGGCGCACGAGCATCACGATCCCCACGATCAGACCAGCGAGCAGCAGCAGGCCGAGGAGCCCGGCGACCGCGACCCCGGTGCCTCCGCCGACCGCGTAGCCGAGACCCAGGATCATGATCCCGATGACGGGCACCACACACAGCAGGGCGAAACCCGCAGCCACCCACGCGATGATCTGCCCGGCGGAGGAGCGGTTGCCGGCGCGCTGGGCTCTGGCGAACGCGTCGACCTCGGCGGGGTTCACCGGGTCGAGCAGCGGACGGGCGTCGAAATGACCGGCGGGAGGGCCGGCTGACGGGACGGGCGCGGGTGCGGGAGCGGTCACGCCCCCACGCTAGCCGAGCAGATCGGCCGAGGCCCTAGTGCTTCCCGAGGTGCAACGCCGTGCGCACGAGAAGACCGGCGACGAGCGCCCAGAACGCGGCGCTCACGCCCAGCAGCGAGATGCCCGATGCCGCCACCAGAAAGGTCACGACGGCGGGGATGCGCTCGCCGGGGTCGTCGATCGCCTGCTGCACGGACGCCCCGAACGCCCCGAACAGTGCGAGTCCGGCGACCGCGGGGATCACGGCGTCGGGTGCGAGGAGCACGAGCGCGGCGAACGCGGCGGAGAAGCCGCCGAGCACGAGGTAGGAGGCCCCGGTCGAGACTCCGGCGACCCAGCGTCGCTTCGGATCCGGGTCGGCGTCGGGGGATGCCGCGAGCGCGGCGCTGATCGCCGCGAGGTTGATCGCGTGGCCGCCGGCCGTGGCACCGAGCGCGGTGCCGAGACCGGTGACGAGCATGGCGGGGCGCCACGGCACCTCGTAGCCGAAGCTGCGCATGATCGCGATGCCCGGCACGTTCTGCGACGCCATCGTCACGATGAACAGCGGCAGAGCGACGCCGATGGTGGCCCCGAGCGTGAAAGCGGGCGCCGTGAACTCGATGCGGGGGACCAGCAGTCCGGGGTCGACCGGAGCGCCCTCCTGGATGAGCGAGACGGTGACCACGACCGCCGCGGCGAGGAAGGCGAGCGGAACGGCCCACCGTGGTGCGAGACGGGCGAAGACCAGCCAGGTCAGCACGACGGGCACCACGCCCCAGGGGTTGGCGACGAGGCCTGTGATCGGCGCGAGGCACAGGGGCAGCAGGACGCCTGCGAGCATCGCCTGCGCGATCGACGGGGGGATGCGCGCGATCAGCGCGCCCAGCGCGGGCCAGAGTGCCGTGAGCAGGATCAGCGCCGCCGCGACGAGGAATGCGCCGACGGCCGCCGACCAGCCGCCCTCGACGACACCGGTCGCGGCGAGCAGCGCGGCGCCGGGGGTCGACCAGGCGACGGTGATCGGCATCCGATAGCGCCAGGCGAGCACGATGCACGCGAGCCCCATCGTGAGGCTGACCGCGAGCAGTCCGCTGGCCGCCTGCGCCGGTGTCGCGCCGACCGCGCCGAGGCCCGTGAGCACGACGGCGAACGAGCTCGTGAAGCCGACCAGCGCGGTGACGATCCCGGCCAGGATCGGTCGGGAGAGGGGCGCGGCGGTCGGCATCCTCCGAGCGTATCGGGGCAGCGGTTACGCGAGTCCCATGCGGTGTGCGAGCACGACCGCCTGCACGCGGTCGCGGGCGCCGAGCTTCTGCAGGATCCGAGACACGTGGGTCTTCACTGTCGCCTCGCCGATGAACAGGGCGCTCGCGATCTCGGCGTTGCTGCGGGCATCCGCGAGCAGCACGAGCACCTCCGACTCACGGTCGGTGAGCGGGTCGACGAGCACCACCGGCACGGAGGCTCCGACGACGGGCGTCGATGCCGGCGCGGCCGCCGATGCGGGGGCGTGGGCGAACCGGGCGAGCACGCGGCGGGTGACCTCCGGTGCCAGCATCCCGTCTCCTGCCGCGAGTGCACGGACCGCCGCGATGAGGTCTTCGGCGCCGGCGTTCTTGAGCAGGAAGCCGCTCGCTCCCGCATCCAGCGCCTGGTAGAGGTAGTCGTCACGGTCGAACGTCGTGACGATCGCGATGGCCGCTGCGATCGCGGGGTCGGCGACGATCCGCCTGGTCGCCTCGATGCCGTCCATGTCGGGCATCTGCACGTCCATCGTGATCACGTCAGGATGCAGCGCGGATGCCTGCGCCAGCGCCTCGGCGCCGGTCGCCGCCTCGCCCACGACCGTGATGTCGGGCTGGGTGTCGAGGATCGTCCGGAATCCGGCGCGCAGCATCGCGTGGTCGTCGACGAGCAGAACGCGGATCGGAGGGGTCTGGGTCGTCATGAGGCGGAGCTCGTCTCGGTCAGCTGATCGGACTGCGGGTGCTGATCGGTCTGCGGGTGCTGATCGGTCTGCGGGTGCTGCGGGGTCTGATCGGGCTGCAGCTTCTGCGGGGTCGAAGAGGTCGTCGCTGGGGCCTTTCCGGCCAGGGGCACTCGGGCGCGCACGCGCAGCCCGCCCGAGGGGCGGGGGGTCATCTCGAGCGTGCCGCCGGACGCAGCGGCCCTCTCGCGCATGCCGAGCTGTCCCAGACCCGGTCGCAGCACGGCGATCGATCGGCCGGTGTTGACGACCTCGACCTCGACACCCTCGTCGTCGTAGCGCACACGCACGTCTGCCGTCGCACCGACACCGGCATGACGGCGGGCGTTCGTCAGCGACTCCTGCGTGATGCGGTACAGGTTCACCGCGACGATCGACGGCACGGCGACCGGCTCCCCGATCACCGCGTAATCGGTGGGGAGGCCCGCCTCGACCGACGCCTCGACCAGCGAGCGGATGTCGTCGAGGGTCACGGTCGACGCGGCATCCGGTGCCTCGCTGCCGGGGGAGCGCAGGGTCTCGAGCAGCTGCCGGAGCTCATGGATGGCATCGCGCGCCGACCCCTCGATGCCGGTCAGGATGCTCCGGGACTTCTCCGGATCCTGGTCGATCACGAGACGAGCGGCGCCCGCCTGCACGCCCATGACCGACACGTGATGGGCGACCACGTCATGCAGCTCGCGGGCGATGCGCACGCGGTCGAGGGCGACGGCCTGCGCGGCCGTCACCTCGCGCTCCTTCTCGAGCTCGGCCGTGCGCTGCTCGAGCACCTGACGCTCCTGCGCGGCGTGCCACGAGCGCTCGCCGAAGTAGTACGCGCCGCCGAAGTAGAGCACGTTCAGCAGCAGCTGGATGAGCATGAAGGCCAGATAGGGCGAGAGCAGGCCGGCCGCGACCTCGGCCTTGTCCGCCTCCTCAATCGCCTGGCGGTACATCGTGATGATGAGCCAGACGAACATGCCGACGATGATCGAGACGCGCACGATCATCGCGGCTCTGCGGTTGTTCATCCACGCGCCCACGGTGTACAGCGACACGAACATGGCGATGTTTCCGACGTAGATCTCGGGCACCTGGAACGAGATCGCGAGGAAGTACGCGACGCAGACGGCCACCGCGACGGGCCCTGGCCAACGGCGCCGCACACCGAGCGGCACGGTGACGGCGACCGCGTAGACGAGCGCGGTCCAGGGCTCAGCCCTCGTGTCGCCGTAGATCTCGGCGACCGTCGAGAGGGCGGCGCTCAGCACCGCGCCCACGAACATCACGGCGGCGAGGATGAGGTCGCTGCGCTGCTCGCGGACACTGGGCGTGCGGGTGAACGGCGCTGCGGGCATTCCCCCACCGTAGATCGAAGGGGGATGCTGTGGCATCCCCCGCACGGCGGATCGGATGCTGTTCATCCTGGACTCTTGACGGCGCACTTGGGTCGCCGAGAGGTGCCGCGCGAGCGCATACTGTCAGAGTCGCCGCACTCTCGTGCAAAGGAGCACTCTGATGGCCGGACGCATCCTGATCGACCTCTTCACGACCCTCGACGGTGTCGCTCAGGGGCCTGGCGGCACTGACGAGGACACCTCGGGGGGCTTCGAGTTCAGCGGCTGGCAGGCCGGATACCCGTCTTCGGGTATGGGCGAGACCGTCGCGACCGGGATGCAGGGTCTCGACGCGCTGCTGCTCGGGCGCCGGACGTACGACATCTTCGCGTCGTACTGGCCGCATCACACCGATGGTCCGTCGGGAGAGATCGGCAGGCTCTTCGACCGGGTGCCGAAGTACGTCGCCACACGAGCCGCCGACATCACGCTCGAGTGGCAGAACAGTCACCGGGTGGGCGACGATCTCGCCGCCGAGGTCGCCGGACTGCGGGCGCGACACGACGAGGTGCACGTGATCGGCAGTGTCGATCTCGTGCACTCGCTGCTCGCCGAGAGGCTCTTCGACGAGCTCAACCTGTGGGTGTACCCGATCCTGCTCGGGGCCGGCAAGAAGGTCTTCGACGACGGCGCCATGCCGTCGGTGCTGCGGCTGCTCGAGCCCCCGGTCGCGGATGACAGCGGGGTGATGCTGCTGCGCTACGGCCGCACCGACCGGATGCCGGACGTCGGCACCTTCGCGGACTGATCCCGCTCAGACACTGCCGAGCACGCGCTCGATGACCCGCGCCACCCCGTCGTCGTCGTTCGACGTCGTAGTCTCGTCCGCGGCGTCCTGCACGACGTCGTCGGCATCCGCCATCGCGACCCCGTGACCGGCCCAACGCAGCATCTCGACGTCGTTGAGCGCATCGCCGAAGGCGATCACGTCGCGGCGGTCGATGTCGAGGTGCTCGCAGAGGCGGGCGAGGCCGGTGGCCTTGGTGACGCCCTCGGCCATCACCTCGACGAACGGCGCTCCTGACAGGGTGGCCTCGAAGCCGGTCAGGCCGAGCGCCTGCAGCGACTCGAACAGATCGGTGGGGGCGAGCTCCGGATGCCGGATGACGAACTTCAGGCTGGGGGCGGCGAGCACCTGGTCGAGCGCGACACCGCCCATCGTGCGCGGGTCGCGCTTGTGATCCGCGAGGTCGGCGATCTCGGCATAGCCGTGCTGGGCGACGAACGTCTCGCCGCCCTCGCGCACGCTCGCGAAGAGCAGGCCGGGGATGCTCGCGCGCAGCGCCTCGGCGAGACTGCGGATCGTCTCTGCCGGAAGCTCCTCGGCGAACAGCATCCGCCCGTCGGTGAGATGCGTCGCGTAGGCGCCGTTGCTGCACAGCGCCCAGTCGTCGAACCCGGCGCCACCCGCGAGGGCACGCAGCCCGATCGGCTGCCGGGCGGTCACGGGTACGACGTGGATGCCGCGGACACGCGCCGCGTCGAGCGCCGCGCGTGTGCGCCGCGTGACCGATGACGACGAATCGAGAAGGGTGCCGTCGAGATCGGTGGCGATCAGTCGGACGGACACGGTGTCAGGAGAAGATCATCGGAAGATCGTCGTCTTCTTCTGCGCCACCGAGGTCGAACTCGACGACCACGGGGACGTGGTCGCTCGGCTGCTCTCCCTTGCGCTCGTCGCGGTGGATCGAGGCCCCGGTGACTGCATCGGCGAGCGTCTTCGAGCCGAGGATGAAGTCGATGCGCACGCCCTCGTTGCGCGGGAACTTCAGTCGCTGATAGTCCCAGTAGGTGAATCCCTCGGGCAGAAGCGGTCGCACCACATCGGTGAGGCCCGCGTCGGCGAACGCGAAGAACGCCTGACGCTCCTGCGGGGAGACGTGCGTCGAGACGCCCTCGACGATGTCGGGGTCGCCGTTGTCCTTGTCGAACGGGATGATGTTGAAGTCGCCGACCAGCGCGAGGGGCAGAGCGGGGTTCGCCGACAGCTCGGCCGCAGTCGCCTTCTTCAGCTCCTCGAGCCAGTGCAGCTTGTAGGTGTAGTGCGGGTCTTCGAGCGAGCGGCCGTTCGGCACGTACAGGCTCCACACCCGCACGCCGTCGACGAGCACGCCCAGCGCGCGCGCCTCGAGCGGAGCATCTGGCCCCTCATGCCCCTTGGCGAAGCCCGGCATGCCGTCGAAAGAGGTGCGCACGTCGGTGATCGGCAGGCGGCTCGCGATGGCGACGCCGTTCCACTGATTCAGGCCGTGCACCTCGACGTGATAGCCGGCCTCTTCGAACGGCCCGTACGGGAACTGCTCGGGCTTGCACTTGATCTCCTGCATCGCCAGCACGTCGATGTCTTCTCGGACGGCGAACTCGACGGTGCGGGTGACACGGGTGCGGATGGAGTTGACGTTCCAGGTGGCCAAGCGCATGCGTCAAGCCTAGGGCCCACCTCCTACACTGGATGCCGTGACCGCACTCGACGCAGACCGCCAGACCCTCCTCGACCTGATCAAGGACGAGGCCGTGTTCCACGGAGACTTCACGCTCTCGAGCGGCAAGAAGGCGACGTACTACGTCGACATGCGCAAGCTCACTCTCGACCACCGCGCGGCTCCCGCGATCGGCCGCATCATGCTCGACCTGATCGGCGACCTCGACGTGGTCGCCGTCGGAGGCCTGACGCTCGGTGCCGACCCCATCGCCAACTCGGTGCTGCACGCCTCGGTCGCAGCCGACAGCCCGCTC
>Ga0308166_1001065_pt1 | contig 31235 bp, 25 predicted proteins | sample PhyCR2_2_FD_202137 | JGI IMG/M metagenome (GOLD analysis project Ga0308166, IMG submission 202137) | Phyllosphere microbial communities from UC Gill Tract Community Farm, Albany, California, United States - DLSLCC.R2 | ecosystem: Host-associated > Plants > Phyllosphere > Unclassified | place... | reverse complement strand
CACGAGCGTCAGCGACACGACGGCCGAGATCAGGATCGTGATGGCGAGCGACACGGCGAATTCGCGGAACAGCCGGCCCACGACGTCGCCCATGAACAGCAGCGGGATCAGCACGGCGATCAGCGACACGGTCAGCGAGATGATGGTGAAGCCGATCTGCGTGGCGCCCTTCAGCGCGGCGTCCATCGGCTTCTCGCCTTCCTCGATGTAGCGCGAGATGTTCTCGATCATGACGATGGCATCGTCGACGACGAAGCCCGTTGCGATCGTCAGCGCCATCAGCGACAGGTTGTTCAGGCTGTACCCGAGCAGGTACATGATGCCGAACGTGCCGACGAGCGAGATCGGCACCGCGAGGCTCGCGATCACGGTGGCGCGAATGCTGTGCAGGAACGCGAAGATCACGAGCACGACGAGGACGACGGCCAGCACGAGCTCGATCTGCACGTGTTCGACGGAAGCGCGGATGCCGTTCGTGCGGTCCGACAGCACGTCCATGTGGATGCTCTGCGGCAGGCTGGCCTGCAGCTCGGGCAGGCGCTGCTTGATGGCGTCCACGGTGGCGATCACGTTGGCGCCCGGCTGGCGCTGCACGTTCAGGATGATCGCCGGCTTCATGTTCGCCCATGCGCCCAGCTTGACGTTTTCCGCGCTGTCGACGACCTTCGCCACGTCGCCCAGGCGCACGGGCGCGCCGTTCTTGTACGCGACGATCAGATTCGTGTAGTCGGGCACCGTCACCAGCTGGTCGTTGGCATTGATGGTGTAGGCGCGCAGCGGGCCGTCGAAGCTGCCCTTGGCGCTGTTGGCGTTGGCGTTCGTGATCGCGGTGCGCAGCGTGTCCAGACCGAGGCCGTTGGCGGCGAGCGCCTCGGTGTTGGCCTGGATGCGCACGGCCGGACGCTGGCCGCCCTGCAGGGTGACGAGGCCCACGCCCGTCACCTGGCTGATCTTCAGCGCGAGACGCGTGTTGACGAGGTTCTGCACCTCCGTCAGCGGCATCGAATCGGACGTGATGGCGAGCGTCAGCACGGGCGCGTCGGCCGGGTTGACCTTGGCGTAGACGGGCGGCGCCGGCAGGTCGGTCGGCAGCAGCGAGCCGCCCGCGTTGATCGCGGCCTGCACTTCCTGCTCGGCCACGTCGAGCGTCTGCCCAAGCGTGAACTGCAGGGTGATCACGGAGACGCCGGCCGCGCTGTTGGAACTCATGCGCGCCAGGCCCGACATCTGGCCGAACTGGCGTTCCAGCGGCGCCGTCACGGTGCGCGCCATCACTTCCGGACTCGCGCCAGGGTACAGCGTCTGCACCTGGATCGTCGGGAAGTCGACCTGCGGCAGCGCGGACAGCGGGAGGAATTTATAGCCGACGAGGCCCGCCAGCACGATCGCCAGCATCAGCAGCGACGTGGCGACGGGGCGGCGGATGAACGGTGCGGATGGGCTCATCGACCATCTCCGTCACACGCGAGACCGTCACCCCGGCGCAGGCCGGGGCCTAAGTTTTTCGAGCCGACGCGGTGCGAGCAGTACTTGGGTTCCCGCCTGCGCGGGAACGACGTGCACAAGTCACGGGTTCCAGCAAACTGCATCATTGCGCCGCCCCTTCCTGCTGGCGGCGGCGGTGCTGGCCGCCCTGGCCCTGGCCCTGCTTCGCGCCAGCGGCACCGGCACCGCGCGCCGGATGCTCGCCCGGCAGCGTCACCTTCGCGCCATCCTTCAGGCGGTCGGCGCCTTCCGTGATGACGGTCTCGCCGCCTGTCAGGCCGCTCGTGATCTCGACGCGCTCGGCGTCCTCCTCGCCCCGCTTCACGTTCGTCAGCTTCACCGTGCGGGTCTGCGGATCCAGCACGTAGACGTAGTCGCCGTTGGCGCCGTGGCGCAATGCCGTCACCGGCACCGTGATCGCGTTCTTGATGACGTTCACCTGCAGGCGGACGTTCACGAACTGGTTGGGGAACAGCTTGGAGGCCTCGTTGCCGAAGCGGGCCTTGGCCTTGACGGTGCCGGTCGAGGTGTCGACCTGGTTGTCCAGCGCCATGAAGCGGCCCTGCGCCAGTTCGCGCGTGCGGGTGCGGTCCAGCGCCGTCGCGGGCAGCGTGGCGTTCGCGTTGATGCGCGCCTGGATCGCGGGCAGCTGATCCTGCGGCACGGCGAATTCGACGTCGATCGGCGATTGCTGGGTGATGACGGCGATGCCGTTCGCGTCGCTGCTGGCCACCAGGTTGCCGATGTCCACCGTGCGCAGGCCCACGCGGCCGGCGATCGGCGCGCGCACCTGCGTGTAGCCGAGGTTGATCTGGGCGATGCCTTCGGCCGCCTTGTCGGTCGTGACGGCGCCCTGCAGCTGTTTCACGAGGGCCGCCTGCGTGTCGACGTCCTGGCGCGCGATCGAGTCCTGCTGGAGCAGCGTCTGGTAGCGGCCCAGGGTGACCTTGGCCGATTCGAGCTGGGCCTCGTCGCGCTGGCGCTGGCCCGTCGCCTGCAGCAGCGCCATCTGGGACGGGCGCGGGTCGATGGTCGCCAGCACCTGGCCCTGCTTGACGAGCTGGCCTTCCGTGAACAGGATCTTCTGCAGCACGCCGCCGACCTGCGGCCGCACGGTCGCGACGGCGGCCGGGGTCACGGTGCCGAGGGCGTCCAGCACGATCGGGATGTCGGCATGCTCGGCCTTGCCGACGCCGACCGTCGTTGCCGGCATGCCGCGCCCGCCGCCCGGACCACCGCGGCCCGCCCCTGGTCCGCCCGCGCCCTGCCTGCCCGCGCCGCCGGGCGCGCCCTGCGGCTGCTGGTGCACGAGGTGCCAGGCGAGCCAGCCCAGGCCGCCCATCGCGACGATGGCGATGAGGATCCCGATGATGCGGGTGCGGCGCGAGCGCTTGGGTTGGGTCGGGGTTTTATTCTTGTCGGGTGTGACGGTCGAATCCATGCTGATCCCTGGTGGCCGAGTGTTCAAAAGCACAATAAAAGTTCCCTTGAATGTAGCACGCCCGAGAGGGACTTTATGTTTCGTAACGTACGGACAGCCAATCGTTCAGCCTGGTGAGCGGGCGACGTGCGCGGGCGTGGATAGTTGCATCTTTACATCGCTTTACACCAAAGCCGCCTACATGCGGGGAGATCGAAACAAAACGGGCGCGGGAAGATTCCCGCGCCCGTGTTGCTGTGTATGGTTGCCCGACTACATGCTGTTACAAAGATTAACGCTCCGGAAAGGTTCAGGGCACCCCGCACAGGCAGTGCGTGACGGCCGCGAACGGCTGTTTGTGGTCCGCGACGGCCGACAGCCAGCCGAGGTCCCTGGTGATGCCCGCCGTCGCGTTGCCGCCCAGCGCGGCCGCGCCGAGGTCGACCGGCAGCAGGCCCAGCTTCACTTGCACGTTCAGGATCTGCGCATTCGACAGGCCCATGCGCTCGAGCACGCGCTCGGCCAGCGTGGTCGGCTGCTCGGCATACATGACGCGGAAATCGTCGCCCAGCCTGGCGCGCTTGGCGGCCGAGCGCAGCGCGTCGCCGTAGCTGCCCAGGCGGTCGACGAGGCCGCGTTCCTTGGCCTGCGTGCCCGTCCACACGCGGCCCTGGCCCACTTCGTCGATCTTGGCCGGCGTCGTCTTGCGCGCGATGGCGGCCTTGGTCGTGAACTCGTCGTACACGTGGTTGATGCTCGACTGGATCAGCTGGCCGAAGCGCGGATCGAGGGGGCGCAGCGGATTGTAGGCGTCCGCGAGCCACGTGGTCGTCACGCCGGCCGTGTGGATGCCGAGTTTGTCGACGACCTTGTCCGCGGTCGGGAGGATGGCGAACACGCCGATCGAGCCGGTGACGGTGGACGGGTCGGCGATGACTTCGTCGGCCGCCATCGAGATCCAGTAGCCGCCCGACGCGGCCACGTCGCCCATCGACACGACGACGGGCTTGCCGGCCGCGCGCGTCAGTTCCAGCTCGCGCCGGATCAGTTCCGAACCGTAGGCGCTGCCGCCCGGCGAATTGACGCGCAGGACGACGGCCTTCACCGACGAATCCTCGCGCACGCTGCGGATCAGGTTCGCCGTCGAGATGCCGCCGACCATGCCGGGGCCGCCCGTGCCTTCCGTGATGTCGCCGGCCGCGACGACCACGGCGACCGCGTCGCCGAACGGCTTCTCCGGATTGCGCGCCATGTAGTCGCCGAAGCTCACCTGGCGGAAGCTCTTGATGCGGTCGTCGTACGCACCGCGCTTGATGAACATGTCGCGCACTTCGTCGCGGGTCTTGACGCCATCGATCAGCTTCCAGTCCAGCGCCACCTTGGCCGCGTTGCCGTTGGCCGCCTGCAGGCGCTGCGGCAGCTCGTCGATGCCTTTCGCGATCGACCCGGCCGGCAGCTTGCGCGCCTTCTCGACTTCGGCCGTGTACGCGGTCCACAGGCCGTTGTACAGGAACGCGTCCGCCTCCTGCGCGGCCTGCGACGGGCCGTTGCCGATGAACGGCTCCGCGAAGCTTTTATACGTGCCGACCTTCATCAGGTTGACGGTGACGCCGACCTTGTCCAGCGCGTCGCGGTAGTAATTGCGGTGGCGGCCGAAACCTTCGATCAGCACCATGCCCATCGGATGCAGGTAGATCTCGCTGGCGTGCGCGGCGATCAGGTAGCGCTTCTGGTCGAAGTTGCCGCCCCAGACGACGACGCGCTTGCCGGCCGCCTTCACGCGCTCGATGCCCGCGCCGATCTCGCGCACGGAAGCAAGGCCGCCGCCATCCAGCTCGTCCAGCAGCACGAGGACTTCGCTCACGTTGCTGTCCTTCGCGGCGCCGTCCAGCGCCTTCAGCACGTCCGGCAGGCGCACGAGGCGGCGGCCGTTGCCCGCCAGGCCGGCGACGACGGAATCGCGCACGCTGCCCGCGCGTTCCTCGACCAGTTCGCCCTTCAGGTCGAGCACGAGTGCCGTCTTGGGCGCCAGCGGCTTGAGGCCGCCGCCGAACAGGGCCCAGAAGAAGGCGATCAGGATGACCAGGAAGATGAGGTTCAGCACGAAGCGGCGGGTGGCGTCGAGGCCGCGCCACAGGGCGCCGATGCCGCGGCGCAGGGAGGAGAAAGGCTTGAATGACATTGAGGCTCCGGCTAGTTGAGTTTCGGTTCGGTCAGTGCGGACGGTTCGGCGCGGCGCGAGATCGCGAACAGGCCGGCGAATACGAGGGCGCCGTTCACGATCAGCAGTTCGAGGCCGAGGCGGTAGCTGCCCAGCAGCGCATGCTGGTAATACTCCAGCAGCGCGCACAGGATCGGGGCGCCGATCGTCACCACGGGCACGAGGCGGTCGTGCAGCGTCCGCGTCGTCATCATGCCGAAGGCGAACAGACCGAGCAAGGGTCCGTATGTATAACTTGCCAGCTTCAGGATGACGACGATCATGCTGGGATTGTCCACCCATTTGAAGACGAGCACCATGGCCAGGAACAGCGCGGCGAACGCGAGGTGCACACGGCGGCGCAAGCGCATGCGCTGGTGTTCCGTCAGGTCGGTGCGGCGCTTGATGCCGAGGATGTCGATGCAGAACGTGGACGTCAGCGCCGTGATCGCGCCGTCGGCACTGGGGAACAGCGCCGAGATCAGCGCGATCAGGAAGACGATCTGCACCGCGGCGGGCAGGTGGCCCATGACGACCGCCGGGAAGATCTTGTCGCCCGTCGCCGTCACGCCCGCAATGGGCGCGTACAGGTACAGCAGCCCGCCCAGGAACAGGAAGGCGCACAGCACGACGACCAGCACGGCCGTGAGGCTCAAGAGGTTCTTCTGCGAATCCTGCAGGGTCTTCACGGAGATCGTCTTCTGCATCATTTCCTGGTCCATGCCCGTCATCGTCAGCACGATGAAGACGCCGGCCACGATCTGCTTGAGCCAGTAGCCGGGGCTGTCCGGGTCGTGCGTGAACACGCGCGCGAGGCCCCTGTCCTGCATCTGCCGCAACGCCTCGGGGATCGTCAGGTCGAGCTGGCCCAGCATGAACGCGACGCAGGCGAACAGGCCGGCCAGCATGCACGTCGTCTGCAGCGTATCGGTCCAGACGATGGTCTTCACGCCGCCCTGGACCGTGTACAGCAGGATCATGCCGAGGATGACGAAGGTCGTGAGCCAGAAGGGGATGCCGAGGCTGTCGAGGATGATGGTCTGCAGGACCGCGACGACGAGGTACAGCCGGGCCGTGGCGCCGAACAGGCGCGACAGGATGAAGAACCCGGCGCCGCTCTGGTAGGCGCGCCGGCCGAGGCGCACGTCGAGGTAGTGGTAGATCGAGGTCAACCGGAGGCGGTAGTACAGCGGCAGCAGCAGGTAGACGACGGCGATGTAGCCGATCACGTAGCCGATGAGGATTTGCGCATAGCCGAAGCCGTCGGCCCCGACTGCGCCAGGCACGCTGATGAAGGTGGCGCCGGACAGCGTGGTGCCGACCATGCCGAACGCGACGAGCATCCAGTTGCTGCTCTTGTTACCGATGAAAAAACTGTCGTTGTTGGCACCCCGCCCCGTGGCCCAGGCGACGCCGAGCAGCAGGGCGAAATACGCGATGAGGATGCAGAAAAGTAAAGCCGGGGACATCGGGGATCCAAAAAGTTATCTGATCGCCCGGCAATATACCTGATATTAGATCCCCTGCCCCGGCATCCGCTCGAACGGCCCGATGCATGCCTCCATCGTCTCGTCGCGGCACATCACGAAGCGCGCGCCGGACGGGTGGAAGCGGATGTAGTTGGTGGCGCGCGTGCCCGGCTTCATGATCTCGCCGGAGCAATCCTGCTTGCCGTTGTCCTTCACGATCTTGTCGTCGAGTTTATAGAACCCTTTGGCGCTGGGCTTTTCGGCGACCGTGAATTCGCTTTCCGACACTTCGTCCGCGCTTTTCACGAGCGTGGTGCCGTCGCCGCGGAAGTGGTACGTCTCGGAACAGCCGAGCTGCGGGATCGCGAGGATCCAGATGCCCAGCAAGGGATGCGCCGCGGAGGGTGCGGCGGCCTGGGACGGCAGCGCGGCGGTGGCGAGGAGGCAGGCGAAGAGACCGGTGAGCGTGCGCATGGTGGGCCTTTGCATGACAGTGGACGCGGGGGCGTTATTGTCATTATTGCACAGGCGTGGATGGGACGGGCGCGCAGCTAATCGTCGTTCCCGCGACAGCGGGAACCCATTCTGAGCGACAGGAGATCGCTACGTCGGATGCCTTGCGGGCCTGTCCGACGCGCGAATCCGGAAATTCAGCATGGATTCCCGCGTGCGCGGGAATGACGGTGTATCAGCCGTTCTCCGGCGGCGTCTTCGGCTTGGCCGGCCGGCGCGGTGCGCGCGCGGCCGGCTTGCGCGACGGTGCCTTGTGCGACGGGCGGGCCGACTTCTTGCGGGCCGATTTCGCGCCCTGCTCCTCGTCCTCGCCGTCCGCCGCAACGGACTCGGCGGGCGCAGCTTCCGCGACCGCAGCCTGCGCGTCCAGCGCCGCGGCTCTGTCTTCCTGCGCCACTGCCTCCGCGGTCACGGCCGTGCCGGCGGCCTCTTCCTTGCGCTTGCGCGGCGCGCGCGTCGCGCGGCGGCGTTCCTTCACCGGTGCGGGCGCGTCTTCGGCGGCGGCGACGGGTTCCTCGGCTGCAACGACAGGCTCAGGCGCCTCGGCCAGGTCCGGCGTCGGCGCGGGCCAGGTGGCGATCGCGGCTTCCTCGGAAACCGGCACGGCGTCCTGCACCGCTTCCAGCGCAGGCGCGGGTGCCTGTCCTTCGCGGCCCTTGCGTCCGCGGCCGCCGCGGCGGCGCGGTTCGCGGGCGGCGGCCGGGATTTCCGTCGGCTGCTCGCCCTGGGTTTCCGCGGCCAGTTCGTCGCCGGCTTCCTGGGCGGCCGGCTCGGACGCCACCTGCGGCTGCTCGACGGCCGGCTCCAGCGGCGCGGCATCGACCGGCTGCAGGTCGACCTGGGCGTTGGCGCCGCGGAAGACATAGGTGCCGGATTTTTCGTCGCGGCCGAATTCGAACAGGCCGCGCGTCTGCGCCTCTTCCAGCAGGTTGCCGAACGTGCGGAAACCGTAATAGGTCTCGGAGAAGTCCGGACGGCGGCGTTTCAGCGTGTCCTTCAGCAGCGAGGCCCAGATCTTGCCGGTGTCGCCGCGTTCCGAGACGAGCGCGTCGAACGTCTCGACGACCATCTCCAGCGCCTGCAGCTTGCGCGCTTCCATGTCTTCGCGCTTGCGGTTGTTCTCGTCCGACGGACGGCGGCCCTGCTGCGGCTGGGCCTTGCGCTCGTCGCGCTTGGCGGCGGCGCGGCGTTGTTCGCGCACGAGGTCGTCGTAGAAGATGAATTCGTCGCAGTTGGCGACCAGCAGGTCCGACGTCGACTGCTTGACGCCCACGCCGATCACCCGTTTCGCATTCTCGCGCAGCTTGGAAACGAGCGGCGAGAAGTCCGAGTCGCCCGAGACGATCACGAACGTGTTCACGTGCGATTTCGTGTAGCACAGGTCGAGCGCGTCCACGACCATGCGGATGTCGGCGGAATTCTTGCCCGACTGGCGCACGTGGGGGATTTCGATCAGTTCGAAGTTCGCTTCATGCATCGTCGCCTTGAAGCCCTTGTAGCGATCCCAGTCGCAATAGGATTTCTTGACCACGATGCTGCCCTTGAGCAGCAGGCGTTCGAGGACGGGCTTGATGTCGAACTTCTCGTAATTCGCATCGCGCACGCCGAGTGCGACGTTTTCGAAGTCGCAGAACACCGCCATGCTGATATTGTCTGGAGATGAAGCCATGTGTGTTGTTGTGTGGTTGGTAGACAAGCTGACCACGGATTATACGCAACAACGTCGGCGGCGCCGTCGCGGACGCGTCCGGTGTCCGCGCGCTCAGCCCAGCCGCTCCAGCGTGGCCGGGTCGGGACGGCCGTCGAAGAACTGGTCCAGGCAGGTCTGGAAGACCGCTTCGTGGGGCGCGACGTCGGCAAACAGGGTCATCGAGGAATGGAATTTCAGGTTGTCCGGGTGGCCGAAGATCTCGTCGACGCCGCGGTCGTCGTGGCCCGCGACGGCCGTCGCGCAGGCGCGCAGGCGCGGGCCCAGCACGGGGTGCGCGAGATAGGCCGCGGCTTCGTCGGCGGAACGGATCGCGTAGCGCTGCGCCATCGCGCTGTGGCCCAGCCCCGCGATCTGCGGAAAGATGAACCACATCCAGTGGGTGCGCTTGTGGCCGGCGCGCAGCTCGGCCAGCGCCGCGTCGTAGACGCCGTGCTGGGCTTCCACGAAGCGTTCGAGGTTGAAGTCGGTTGCCATCGAGTGTCCTCCTGACCGCATGCTACGCCATGTTTGTTAAAGTGGCGCCACCATGAAACCCGAACACCTCACCCTCCTCCTCACCCGCGAAATGCCCTACGGTAAGTACAAGGGCCGCACGATCGCCGACCTGCCCGGCCACTACCTGGGCTGGTTCGCCCGCGAAGGCTTTCCCAAGGGCGAGCTGGGCGAGCTGCTCGCCCTCATGTACGAGCTCGACCACAACAACCTGCGCAGCCTGCTCGATCCGTTGAAGCGTTGACTATACAGTCTAGCCTGTATATTATCGGACGCGTCCACCGTCGGACAGTGATCGAGGAATTCCCATGCCCCATGCAGACCCGAAGGATGTCGTACGCCGTTTCAACCTGGATGTCATCGAGCGCGGCGACCGCGCGGCCTTCGAGGCGTTGATGCTGCCGTCGTTCGTCAACCGCACGGCGCCGCCCGGCGCGGCGGATGGCCCGGAAAGCATGTGGCAAACGTTCGACCGCGTGCTGCGCCCGGCGCTGTCGGACCTGCGGGTCGAGATCCACGACCAGGTGGCGGAAGGCGCGAAAGTCACGTCGCGCAAGACCATCCGCGGCCGCCACACGGGCACGCTGCTGGGCGTCGCCGCGACGGGCCGCGACGTGGCGATCGACGTCATCGACATCGTCCGGGTCGAGGACGGCCGCTACGCCGAGCACTGGGGCGTGAACACGCTGGCGGCCGTGCTGGCCGGCCTGCGCCAGGGCTGATCGGGGAAAAGCTCAGCGTGCCGGATCGCCCAGGCGCTCGATCAGGCGGACGGCCGCGCGCAATTCGGCGCATTCGCCGGGCGTCAGCCGCTCGGCGATGGTGTCCGCGATGTGGGCGACGCGCGTGGCGCGCATCGCGCGCAGCCGCTCGCGGCCCTGCGCCGTGACGGCGAACAGCACGCTGCGGCCGTCCTGCGGGTCCGGCGTGCGCTCGATGAGACCGTCTTCTTCCAGCTGCGCCGTCACGAGGCGCATGCTCTGGTGCTTGACGTTGCGGACCTGGGCCAGCGCGGCGATGTTCGCCGGGCCGCCACGGTCGAGCAATTCCAGCGTGTCCGAACCGGCGGAACGGGGCGTGTCCGTGTCGTAGCGGACGGACCGCACGAACGCGCTCACGGCGCTGCGCAGCGCTTCGGCAAGGTCGACGACGTCGGGGCTCGGGCGGGTCATGGCTTTCCTTTACACGGGGCCGCGGGAGTGTACCGCATCGGCCCGAACCATCATCGAATTTTTCGATGCAAGAACGGAAAATAACTCGTTTTTCAACAGCGCAGGCTGTCCCTATACTGGCTTCCATCGACACCCGAACACACAAGGAGCAGATCATGATGGAAGTCCGCAGGAGCGAAGAACGGGGCGCCGCCCACCACGGCTGGCTGATGTCCAAGCACAGCTTTTCGTTCGCAGATTATTTCGACCCGCGCCACAGCGGCTTCGGCCCGCTGCTGGTGATCAACGAAGACCGCGTCGCCCCGGGCGCCGGCTTCGGCACGCACGGCCACCGCGACATGGAGATCATCTCGTACGTGCTGGACGGCGCGCTGGAACACAAGGACAGCATGGGCACCGGCTCCGTGCTGCACTACGGCGACGTGCAGCGCATGAGCGCGGGCAGCGGCGTGCGCCACAGCGAGTTCAACGGGTCGAAGACGGATCCCGTGCACTTCCTGCAAATCTGGATCGAGCCGGACACGAAAGGCATCCCGCCCAGCTATGAGGAAAAGCATTTTTCGACCGACAGCAAGAAGGGCAAGCTGCGCCTGGTCGCCTCGCGCGACGGCCGCCAGGACACCGTGCTGATCCACCAGGACGCGTCGATCTACGCCGCCATCCTGGACGAAGGCGACAAGGTCGAACATGCGCTCGACAGCGAGCGCCTGGCCTACGTCCACGTGATCCGCGGCGACGTCACCGTCAACGGCGTGCCGCTGAAGGATGGCGATGCGCTCAAGATCGGTGGCGAGGAACGGGTCGTGTTCGACAAGGCCGAGGCGGCGGAACTCCTGTTGTTCGACCTGCCGGCCTGACCGGCTGCGTGCCAGACTGCCAACGGGTCGCAAAAAAGCGGCCGTTGGTAGTCGTGCGCCCGCCACAATCGCGCGTCGAATGTTAAATGCCCCCGGTATAATGAAGCCCTACAGCAACTTTCGACTCCAACAACATGAGCGCACAACCCAGCGTCCTCGTCGTCGAGGATGACGTCCACATCGCCCACGTCCTCGGCTTCATGCTCGAGCGCCAGGGTTATCGCGTCATCCATGTGGCCGACGGCCGCGCCGCCGTCCAGCACGTCGTGTCGCAGCCGGCGCCGGACCTCGTGCTGCTGGACGTGATGCTGCCGTACGTGGACGGGTTCGAGATCGTGGGCCTGATCCGCGCGCAGGCCGGCTGGGAAGCCGTCCCCGTCCTCATGCTGACCGCCAAGAACACGGAGCGCGACACCGTGCGCGCCCTCGACGCCGGCGCCAACGACTTCATCATCAAGCCGTTCCAGCCGCAGGAATTGCTGGCGCGCCTGCGCCGCTTCCTCGCAGTGTCGTGAACCCGTCCGCATGATCCTGCCGACGGGAGGCGAAATTCCCACCCACGCGCTGGCGGCCGCGTTCACGGCGCCCGCCGATCCGGTCCTGGCGGCGGCGTACTGGACGGGCATCGGCGCCCTCCTCCTGACCCTGCTCCTCGGCGCGCAGATCATCCGCCTGCGCATGGCCCTGCGCCGGCGCGAACGCCGCGCCGCGCGCGCGCTGGCGCGCTGGCGTCCCGTCCTGAATGCGGCCATCGTCGGCGAGACGCCCGCAACGCTGCCGTCGCTCGGCAAGGCGGAGCGTCCGCACTTCATCAAGCTGTGGGTCCATCTGCAGGCCTCGTTGCGCGGCGAAGCGGGCGCCGCCCTGAACGACGTCGCGCGCCGCCTCGGCGTGGAGCGCGACGCGCGCGCCATGCTCGCGCGCGGCCCGCGCACGGAACGCCTGCTCGCGACGCTTCTCCTGGGCCACCTGGGCGACCGCGACTCGTGGGACACCCTGCGCACGCTGGCCGAAAGCCCCGACGTGACCCTGTCGCTGTCCGCGCTGTGGGCGCTCGTACGCATCGACCCGCACGCGGCCGCGGACTACCTCACGCCGCTGTTCGTCGCGCGCGACGACTGGGCGATGTCGCACGTGGCCGGCATCCTGAAGGAAGCGAGCGCGCCCGTCGCCGGCGTGCTGGCGGACCTGCTGCCGGCGCTGCCGCAGGAACGTTTGCCGCGCGCGCTGCGCATCGCCGAAGCGCTGCGCATCGACCTGCCCGCGGACACGCTGTCCACCGCCCTCGCCAGCGCCGATCTCGAACTCGTGACGGCCGCGCTGCGCATCGTCGCCACGCCCGGCCTGCGCGACCAGGTGCGCGGCCTGCTCGCGCATGCGGACTGGCAGGTGCGCGTGCTGGCCGCCAAGGCGCTGGGCCGCATCGGCGAGGCATCCGACGTCGACCGCCTCACCGCCCTCCTGGCCGACCACGAGTGGTGGGTGCGCTACCGCGCCGCGCAGGCCATCGTCGAACTGCCCTGGTTGGCGCGCGCCCAACTCGACGCCCTGCGGGCATCGCTCACCGACCGCTTCGCCGCCGACATCCTCGGCCAGGTCATCGCCGAAAGGACCGCATGATGACGCACCACCTGCTCATCCAGTTCGTCACCTGGTTCGTCCTGTGCTACTTCATCCTGCTCAACGGCGGCTACCTCGTGCTGAACATGCTGTCGCTGCGCACGCTGCACCGCAAGGGCCAGGAAGAGATGCTCGACGATTTGCCGCGCGCCTATTCCGGCCTGGAGCCGCCCGTCAGCATCCTCGTGCCCGCGTATAACGAGGAAGCGACGATCGCGGCCTCGGTGCGCTCGATGCTGCAGCTGACGTATTCCGAATACGAAGTGCTGGTCGTGAACGACGGCTCGAAGGACGAAACGCTCGCCGTGCTGAAACGCGAATTCGGCCTGCTGCCTTTTCCCGAAGCCTACCGCCGCCAGATCAGGACGAAGGACATCCGCCAGGTCTATCGCTCCACGCGCTTCCCGAACCTGCGCGTGATCGACAAGGACAACGGCGGCAAGGCCGACTCGCTGAACGCGGGCATCAACGCCTCGCGCTACCCACTCGTGTGCGGCGTGGACGCCGACTCGATCCTGCAGCGCGACAGCCTGGAAAAGGTCACGGAGCCGTTCCTGCGCGACCCGACCGTCGTCGCGACGGGCGGCACGATCCGCGTGGCCAACGGCTGCGAGGTGACGGGCGGTTTCCTCACGAAGGTCGGCCTGCCGAAGAACGTGTGGGCGCTGTTCCAGGTCGTGGAATACCTGCGCGCGTTCCTGTTCGGGCGGCTCGGCTGGTCGTCCGTGAACGGCATGCTGATCATCTCCGGCGCGTTCGGCGTGTTCCGCAAGGACACCGTGATCATGGCGGGCGGCTACCGTCCCGACACGATCGGCGAGGACATGGAACTGATCGTCCGCATGCACCGCCTGCTGCGCGAGAAGCGCCAGCCGTACAAGGTCGAATTCGTGCCCGATCCCGTGTGCTGGACCGAGGCGCCGGAAGACTACAAGACGCTGAAAAACCAGCGCATCCGCTGGCAGCGCGGCCTGGCCGAGAGCCTGAACGCCAACTGGGGCCTGATGTTCTCGCGCAACGGCGGCGTGCCGGGCTGGCTCGCCTTCCCGTTCATGCTGCTGTTCGAGTGGCTCGGCCCCCTCGTCGAAGTGGGCGGCTACATCTTCATGACCTGGTCGTTCCTCACGGGCGAGATCTCGTGGCAGGCGTTCACCACGTTCATGTTCGTCGCGATCGGCCTCGGCATCCTGCTGTCGGCCTCGGGGCTGCTGCTGGAAGAGATGTCCTTCCACATCTACCCGCGCGGCAAACAGCTGCTGGCGCTGGCCGCCGTCGTGCTGCTGGAGAACCTCGGCTACCGACAACTCAACACGATGTGGCGCCTGATCGGCCTGTGGCGCTGGGTCATGCAGAAGGAATCGACGTGGGGTACGATGAAGCGCAAGGGCGACTGGCAGGCCAGCACGCCGAAAGGTCCCTGATGATCCATCGATTCCTGTTCCCCCTGCTCGCCATGTCCCTGCCGGCCCACGCCGCCACGCTGCACCAGTGCGCCGCCGACGGCAAGGTGCGCTACGTCGTCGACGACCAGCCCCGCAGGCCGGGCTGCACGAGCGTGGCGCTGCCACCCGGCGCGCAGGTCGAGACGGTGTACCCGCTCGCGCCCGGCGAGACCCCGGAGAACACCATTCTCCTGCACGGCAACGTGGCCGACGGCCGCTTCGCCGTCAGCGAGCACGAACTGCCGTCGTCGAAATCCGGTCCGGAACGTCCTGGACCGATGCCTCTTCACGCGAACCTGCTGGCGCGCATGCGCGCACGCACGTTCGGCGTCGAGGAACGCGTGCAGGCGACATTGACGGACGGCCGCCTGCAAGTGACCTGCCGCCCCGGCCAGCGCGCCGCCGGCGTGATCCTCACGGGCCCGTGGTTCATGACGCGCGCGAACGCGCTGCTGGCCGCCACCTGGACGGCGCAAGGCGGATCGTTCACGTGGCAAGTGGCCGACGAGGCCCGCCGCGCGCGCGACGACGCGTTCGACCTGGGCACCGCCGCGCCGAACGCGAAGGCCGCGCACTTCGTGCTGCCGGCGCGACTGGACCGCGCCGGCTGGCGCCAGTTCGTGCTGTTGTGCCCCGCATCGCAGGCAGGCATCGACGTGGACTCGCTCGCGCTGGAACCGGCCGCGGCGTCCGCACCGGCACCCCGTTCGACGTGGGTCTGGCGCCCCGGCGACTGGATCGACGGCGGCCCCGCCCTGCTCGACTGGGCCGCGGCCCAGGGCATCCGCGAACTGTTCGTCACGGTGCCGCTGAAGGACGGCGCCGCCGTGCGCGCGCCCGACCTGCTGGCCGCGTTCGTGCGCCAGGCGGGCGCCAGGGGCATCGGCATCCATAGCGTCGACGGCGACCCGCACATGGTGCTGGCGGACGCCATCCCGGCCGTCGCGAAACGCGTGCAAGCCTATGCGGCCTACAACGCCGCGCAGCCTCCGGAAGCCCGTTTGCGCGGCGTCCAGTTCGACGTGGAGCCCTATCTGCTGCCGGACAACGTGCTGCCCGCGGCCAGGCGCGACGCCGCCTATATCGACATGGCACGCGCCGTGAAAGCGGCGGCCGGCGAGACACTGCGCGTGGAATTCGTCGTGCCGTTCTGGTGGGGCAAGAACCAGGCGCTGCTGGATGCGCTGGCGCCCCACGCGGACGCCCTCGCCGTGATGGATTACCGCACCGACCGCGAGCAGATCGTCGATTTCGCGATCCCGTTCCTCGACTGGGCCGGCGCCCACGGCCGCCGGGTGCGCATCGCGCTCGAAGCGGGGCCCATCGATCCGGAAGTCCAGCGCCGCTACGTGCGGGCCGCGGACGGTCCCGGCGACCTGCTGACCGTGGACGTCGCCGGCCGCCAGGTGCTGGCCCTGCTGCGCCAGCCGCTCGCCGCACAGGATGCCCGGCTGTACCGCCTGCAATCGACGCGCGACATCGACGGCAGCGCCACCACCTTCCACAAGGACAAGGCCGCCCTGCTGCGCCTGCTGCCCGGCCTGGAAGCGGAATTCGGCGCGTGGGACGGCTTCGGCGGCATCGCCGTCCACGAGCTGCGGTAACGGCTTCGCGTCAACTGCGGCAGGCGCCGGCCGGCCTTGTCTATGAAATCGTTTTCATATAATCTTGACGACGATCATCACGCACAAGACCTGGAGACCCGCTTGACCAACCCATCCCGCCGCAACGCCTTCAAAACCCTGCTGGCCGGCGCCGGCGCCGCATCGCTCCCCATCCTGCCCGCGCAAGCCGCTGCATCCGGAACCGCCGCCTGCGCGCCCGCCTTCCCGGGCTGGGGCCGCGGCATCGAAGGCCAGCGCAAGGCCGACCGCGGCGACGGCACGTACGTCAACCCGATCATCGCGGGCGACCACCCGGACCCGACGATCCTCAAGGACGGCAAGGACTATTACATGACCTTCTCGTGCTTCTTCTCGTACCCGGGCATCGTGATCTGGCATTCGACGGATCTCGTGAACTGGGCGCCCGTCGGCCCGGCCCTGAAAAAGCCGCTGGGCACGATCTGGGCGCTCGACCTGTGCAAGCACGACGGCCGCTACTTCATCTACATCCCGGTCGCGCCGGACGGCAATGCGTGGTCGATCTACGCCATCTGGGCCGACCGCATCGAGGGGCCGTGGAGCGACCCGGTCGACCTGAAAATCTCGGGCTGCATCGACCCGGGCCACGTCGTGGGCGAGGACGGCAAGCGCTACCTGTTCGTCAACGGCATCCGCCGCATCCGCCTCACGGACGACGGCCTCGCGACCGACGGCACCGTCGAACCGGCCTATCAACCGTGGCGCTATCCGGAAGACTGGGTCACGGAGAACTTCGCGCCGGAAGGCCCGAAGCTGCTGCGCCATGGCGACTACTTCTACCTGATCACGGCGGTGGGCGGCACGGCCGGTCCGGTGACGGGCCATATGGTGATCGCGGCCCGCTCGAAGTCGATCGACGGGCCGTGGGAGCACTGCCCGCACAACCCGCTCGTGCGCACGACCAGCATCAATGAACCGTGGTGGTCGCGCGGCCACGCGTCGCTCGTCGAGGGACCGGGCGGCGACTGGTGGATGATCTACCACGGCTACGAGAACGGCTACCGCACCCTGGGCCGCCAGACCTTGCTCGAGCCGATGGAATGGACGGCCGACGGCTGGTTCCGCGCGACAGGCGGCAATCTCTCGAAGCCGATCAGGAAGCCGCGCGGCGGCAAGGCGGGGCCGAACGGCTTCGCACTGTCCGACGACTTTTCCAGGGACCGCTTCGGCGTCCAGTGGTCGTTCCACGACCCGGCGCCGGACGAGATGACGCGCGTGCGCTTCGCGAACGGCGGCCTGGAAATCCGGGGCAAGGGGTCGATGCCGGCCGACAGCACGCCACTCACGTGCGGCGTCGGCGACCGGTCGTACGAGGCCGAGATCACGCTCGACCTGGTCGGCCCGGCCGAGGGCGGCCTGCTCCTGTACTACAACCCGAAGGCATTCGTCGGCGTGGGCTTCACGCCGGATACGGTCAAGACGTACCAGTACGCCGAGGAGCAGCCGTGGGCGCGGCGTCCGCAAGCGATTTCCAGCGTCCGCGTGCGCCTGACGAACGATGCGAACGTGGTGACCTTCCGTTACTCGTTCGACGGCGGCAAGACATGGATCCTGCACGGCACGCGTATGGAAGTGTCGGGCATCCACCACAACGTGTTCGGTGGCTTCTTGAGCCTGAAAGTGGGCGTGTACGCGGCGGGCAAAGGAACCGTGCGCCTGCGTGATTTCCGCTACCACGCGCTGCCGTCGGGTTGACGCGACAAAAGCGGCCCGGGCGCGCGCCACGGGTGTTCCGGAACTGCTAGCATGCGCGGGAATCGTAACCAAAAGTCCACATGACCGCGAACCCGCCAAGCACCCGCCGCGCCGGCGACGTCCCCGACGACGCCCAGCGCCGCTTCGACGATCTGCTCGCCCACCTGCCGGCCGGCGTCGTGATGAACGATGCCGCGGGCCGCGTGGTGGCGGCCAACCGCCAGGCGCTGGCGCTGCTCGGGCGCACCGAGTGCGAGGCGCAGGAAGCGCCGGGCGGCGACGACGCCTGGCATTTCGTGCGCGCGGACGGCTCGCGCATGCCGCCCTCCGAATATCCCGTGAACGCGGTGCTGCGCACGGGCGCCAAGGTGTCGGACTTCGTCGTCGGCGTGTCCCGCCCGGCCCACGGCGACGTGCGCTGGGCGATCTGCAACGCGTATCCGGAGCGCGACGAGCATGGCGCCATCCACTGCGTCGTCGTCTGCTTCACGGACTGCACGGCCCTCAAGGACGCGGAACAGTCGCTGCACAAGTCCGAGGAGCGCATGCGTCTCGCGCTGCAGGGCTCGACCGATGCGCCGTGGGACTGGGACCTCGTCACGGGCGAACTCTATTACTCGGCGCGCTACTGGGAAATGCTCGGTTACGTGCCCGGCGAGATGCGGGCCGATCCCGAGGCATGGGTGCGCCTGACGCATCCCGAGGACCGCGCCTGGGTGGCCGCGTTCCTGGAAGACCTGCTGGCCGGCCCGCGCCAGGCCTACAGCATCGAATTCCGCCTGCTCCACCGCGACGGCCACTACGTCCCCGTGCTGAGCCGCGGTTTCATCCTGCGCGACGGCGCCGGCAAGGCGCTGCGCCTGTCCGGCACGAATACCGACCTCACGGAACGCAAGCAGGTCGAACACCGCATCCACGAACTGGCGTACTTCGACCAGTTGACGGGCCTGCCGAACCGGCGCTTCCTGATCGACGAGCTGGGGCAGATCCTCGCGCGCAACGGCCGTGCGGGCCGCCACGGCGCCCTGCTGTTCCTCGACCTCGACAACTTCAAGCTGCTGAACGACACGATGGGGCACGACGTCGGCGACCTGCTGCTGCGCGAGGTGGCGCGGCGGCTGCGCCGGGCGCTGCGCGAAGGCGATCACCTGGCGCGCCTGGGCGGCGACGAGTTCGTGATCGTGCTGGAAAACCTGGGCGCCAGCCCGGACGAGGCGACTGTCGAAGTCCATGCCGTGGGCCGCAAGATCCTCGACGTACTGGGCGAGCCCTTCGACCTGGCCGGGCGCCAGTGCGCCAGCAGCCCGAGCATCGGCGTCACCCTGTTCGACGGTGCGCCCACCAGCATCGACGCGCTGCTGCGCCAGGCCGACCTCGCGATGTACCGCGCCAAGGAAGAGGGCCGCAACACGCTGCGCTTCTTCGATCCCGGCATGCAGGCGGCCGTCGACCGCCGGGCCGCGCTGTCGGCCGCGTTGCGCACGGGCCTCGCGCGGCGCCAGTTCGTGCTGTACTTCCAGCCGCAGTTCGGCCACGACGGGAGTCTCGTCGGCGCGGAGGCGCTCGTGCGCTGGCAACGCGGCGTCGATGAACTGGTGGCCCCGGGCGAATTCATCGGCGCGGCCGAATCCGGCGGCCTGATCGCCGCGCTGGGGATGGACGTGCTGGAACAGGGCTGCCACGCGCTCGCGCGCTGGGCCAGGGCGCCGCATCTCGCCACGTTGAAGCTCGCGGTGAACATCAGCGTGCACCAGTTGCGCGACCCGGATTTCCCGCACGCCGTCGCCACCCTGCTGGCCGCGACGGGCGCGCCCGCCGACCGCCTCACGCTGGAACTGACGGAGAGCGTCTTCGCGCGCAACCCGGACGACCTGGTCGACCGCATGCAGCAGCTGCGCAGGCTCGGCGTGCACTTCGCGCTGGACGATTTCGGCACCGGCTATTCGTCGCTGGCCTACCTGGCCCGCTTTCCGCTGGCGGCGCTGAAGATCGACCGCTCGTTCGTGCAGGACGTCGACCACGACCCGAACGCGTCGTCGATCGTCGAAGCGATCATCGCACTGGCACGCAAGCTGCATCTGGCGACGATCGCCGAAGGCGTCGAACTGGATGCGCAGCACGCGTTCCTGGCCGCGCACGGCTGCGACGTGATGCAGGGCTATCTGCTGGGCCGCCCCGTCGCCATGGACGAATTCGAGCGGCGCTACGGCCGCGCGCAGGCTCAGGCCGCGAGCGGGAGCTCGACGTAGAACGTGGTGCCGATGCCCTCGGCGCTGTCGAACCAGATATTCCCGCCGAGTTCCTCGACGATCGTCTTGCAGATCGACAGGCCGAGGCCCGTGCCACCCTGGCGGCGCGAATCGGCGCCGTCGGCCTGGGCGAAGCGCTGGAACACGCGCTCGCGGAACGCTTCCGGAATGCCCGCGCCTTCGTCGGCCACGGCCAGGCGCACGTGCTCCGCACCCGCTTCGACCTGCGTGCGCACGGTAGATCCCGGCTCGGAAAACTTGATCGCGTTCGACAGCAGGTTCGTGAGCACCTGGGCCAGGCGGTCGCGGTCGACGTCCACGCGCGCGTGTTCCGCGCCGGGCGCCGCCACGCACGAGAGTTCGATGCCGGACTGCGTGGCGAAGCTCTGCATCGCGGCGACGGCATCCTCCGCCAGCGGCAGCAGCGGCTGCACTTCCTTCTCGAACGCCATGCTGCCGGCGTCCATCTTCTGGATGTCCAGCACGTCACCGACCAGGCGCACGAGGCGTCCCGAGCTCGCGTTGGCGACGTCGACGAGGCCTTTCGCATCGGGCGGCAGCTCGCCCGCCATGCCGTCGGCCAACAGCGCCAGCGACGCCGAAATCGCCGTCAGCGGCGTGCGCAGTTCGTGCGACACGGTCGACACGAATTCGTCCTTCATCCGTTCGACTTCCTTGCGCGCCGAAATGTCGTGCACGAACGCGGAGAAGAACAGGCCGTCGCCCGTGCCGGCCAGGCCCAGCGTCATTTCGACGGGGATTTCGCGGCCGTCGCGCGCGAGCAGGATGCGTTCGACGCGCTGGCCGAGGATGTCCAGTTCGCCCGTCTCGAGGAAGCCGGCGAGCAGTTCGCGCGAGCGGGCGCGGAAGCGCTCCGGCATCACGAGGTCCGAGACGACGCGCCCCAGCGCCTCGTCGCGCGACCAGCCGAGCATCTTCTCGGCCGCCGAGTTCCAGTCGCAGATGCGGCCGCGCATGTCGATGCCGACGAACGCATCCTGCGCCGTCTCGATGATGGTGGCGATGCGCTGCTCGTTGGCGCGCACGCTCGCCAGGGCCTGTTCCAGCTCGCGCGTGCGCTGGGTGACGCGCGCTTCCAGCGTCGCGTTCAAGTCTTCCAGCGCGCGCCGGCGCCGCACGAGGTTCGCCACCAGGGCGTTCAGCGTGGTGGCCAGCGCGCGCACCTCCGCATAACCGCCCCGCCGGATTTCGATGGGGGTCGTCTCGCCCGCGCGGATGCGCTGCGCGGCGTCGGCCAGGTCGCCCAGCGGCCGCGTGATGCGGCGCGCCAGCCACATGCCCGCCAGCGAAAACGCGCCCGCCAGCACCACGCCGGAGGCCAGGCCGTATTCGCGCAGGCGGCGCACGGGGGCGAACGCGTCGTCGACGTTCTGGCGCACGAGCACGGTCCAGCCCAGGCCGGGATACGCGCCGTAGCCGTGGCCCAACTGGTAGCCGACGAGGTACGAACGGCCGTCCGGCCACGTCTCGACGACGTAGCCGCCGCGCCGCTGCGCATGGGCCGCCTTCAGGCTCGGCAGGGTCAGGCGCCGGCCCGTCACGTCGGCCGGTCCGAGCAGCACGTTACCGTCCGCATCCACGATCAACGCCTCGACCTGGCGCCGCGCCGCGATCCCGGCCATTACGGAACGCTCGACGTCGCGCGCCCATTGCCAGGACAGGTGCGCGCCCAGCACGCCGCGCGTCACGCCCTCGTCGTCGACGTAGGGAAAGGCGACGTCGACGAAGCGCCAGGGCTCGTCCTGCCTGGGCAGGTAGCGCGCGAGCAGCACGGCTTCGTGCACGTCGCCCGCGTGGATGCCGCGCAAGGCATTGCGGAACCACGGGCGCTTGGACACGTCCGCGCCTTCCAGCAGGCCCTCGGCCGAGACCTGCACCTTGCCATCCAGGCCGGCCAGGCCGATCCAGCTGTAGTAACCGAGGCTGTGCTGGATGCCGTCCAGCGTGGCGCGGCGGCGCTCCTGCGGCTGCCCTTCGGCCAGCACGCGGCGCCGGGCCAGCAGGCTCACCTCGCGGTAGCGTTCGAACATCCCGCGTTCCAGCTTGTCGGACGTCTGCATCGCCAGCTCGGCCAGGCCGTGGCCGATGCTCGTCTGCACCTGTTCCGCCGACTTGCGTTCGATGATGGACGTCAGCACCAGCGTGAGGACGACGGACAGCAGCACGAAAGCGAGGGCGAGCCAGGCGCCGAGGGCGCGCGGGAGCAGGCGGCGGATGGATTTCAGGGGATTTGGCATGGCGATTTGGAGCCTAGCACAGCCAAGATTCCGTGCGGGAATTGTGTTGCACCAGGTGAACACCCGCGATGCATTGTTGTATTTCCGACCAGCAGCACCCATATCGGATGGAGAGGCGGACGGGCCGCGAAGGGGCCGATTACACGGCCATGTCCGATTTCCGGTAAACTCGCCTGTTACGTAACCATTATTCGCGCTATCGCCCAGGAAAAGCCATGCAAGACAATGCCACCGCGCCGTCCAACCTCGTCGACTACGTCACGTCGTGCTCCCTGCCGACGCCATGGGCGCAGTTCACCCTGCATGCGTTCGTCGAGCATTCGACCGGCAAGGAGCATCTGGCGATGACGCTGGGCGACCTGTCCACGGGCGACGCCCCGCTGGCGCGCATCCACTCCGAATGCCTGACGGGCGACGTGATGTTCTCGCAGCGTTGCGACTGCGGCGCCCAGCTGGAGTCCGCGCTGCGCCGCATCGCCGACGAAGGCCGCGGCATTTTGCTGTACCTGCGCCAGGAAGGCCGCGGCATCGGCCTCGTGAACAAGATTCGCGCCTACCGCCTGCAGGAAGCCGGTGCCGACACGGTCGAGGCGAACCTGCAGCTGGGCTTCCACGCCGACGCGCGCAACTATGAACTCGTGCTGCCGATGCTGGAGCAGTTCGGCATCGAGGCCGTGCGCCTGATGACGAACAACCCGCGCAAGATCGACGCCCTCGGCAAGCTGGGCATCAAGGTCGCCGAGCGCGTGCCGCTGCTCGTCAACCGCAACGTCTACAACGAGAATTACCTGAACACCAAGCAGGCCAAGCTGGGTCACATGATGACCTCGGCCACCGAAGCGGTGCTCGACGGCGAAGCGTAATCCCTCGCCGCGGGCGGTTCTGGCAAGATGGAGGCACCATGCGCCTCCCATCCGCCGCCCTTGCCGCCCTCTTCTTCGGCGCCGCCGCTTCGCTTGCCGCCGCTTCACTAGCCGGTGCTGCGGGCAAGGCGGATCAGCGCGCGAAACCGGCGCCGCAGCCGCCGCTCGTGATCCCGCCCGCCACGCCGCCCGCGACGACGCCACCCGCGCCCGGCCCCGGCGAGACGGACGAAACGGCCGCGCTGCCCACGCCCTCCAGCGCCGCGCAAACCCTCTATTCCGCCGCCAGCGCCGACCTGCTGCAGATCCGCATGTTGCTGCGCAACGGCCGCAGCCAGTCCAGCGTCGGCTCCGGCTTCCTCGTCGGCACGGGCAACCTCGTGCTGACCAATTACCACGTCGTGTCGCAGATGGCGCTCGACCCTGACGTCTACCTCGGCGAATACGTCGACACGGACGGCAAGAGCGGCCCCATCGAACTGCTTGCGGTGGACGTGCTGCACGACCTGGCCGTCGTGCGCGTGAACCGCAACGGCACGGGCTTTTTCCAGGTCGGAGAAAAACCCGTGAAACTCGTGCAGGGCCAGTACCTGTATTCGCTCGGCAATCCGCTCGACCTCGGCTTCGCGATCTCGGAAGGCTCGTACAACGGCATCGTCACGCGCAGCTTTTACGAGCAGCTGATTTTCACGGGCCCCATCAACTCCGGGATGAGCGGCGGGCCCAGCGTGACGGCGGCCGGCGTCGTGGCCGGCGTGAACGTCTCCAAGCGCCGCGACGGCGAGCTGGTCAGCTTCCTCGTGCCCGTCAAGTATGCGCAGGCGCTGCTGCGACAGGCGTCGGCGCAGCCGCATCCGCCCAAGGATTTCAACCCGCTGATCGGGCAGCAATTGCTGGCGCACCAGCGCGCGCTGATCGACCGCCTGCTGGCCGAGCCGCTGTCGATGCGCGCGATGGGGCCGTACCAGGTGCCCGTGCGCGAATCGCAACAGTTGCGCTGCTGGGGCCGCTCGAACTTCCGCGCCGAGGCCGAGTACACGGTCGACTCCGTCAGCTGCGCGATGGAAGCGGCGATCTACGTGTCGGATACGCAGCAGACGGGCCACGTGTCGATGACGCACCAGGTGCTCCGTTCGAGTTCCCTGCACCCGCTGCAGTTCGCCGTGCTGGCAAGCAGCCGCTTTCGCGTCGACAGCATCGGCACCGGCCGCGACACGCGCCTGACGCGGCCCGCCTGCGCCGAGATGTTCGTGCACACGGCGACCTTGCCCGTGCGCGCCGTGACGTGCGTGCGCGCCTACCGCAAGTTCGCCGGGCTGTACAACTTCACGTTGCTGGCCGCCAGCACGGACGATTCGCACGCCAGCCTGCAGAGCCGGCTCGACCTGGCGGGCGTCTCGTACGAGAACGGCATGCGCGCGACGCGGGCATTTTTATCGGCCCTTGGACGGAGCCGCAGATGAACGGCCCATGGTTCGTCGAGCTGCTGGCCAGGAACGGCGACGTGCTGCACCGCCAGCGCGTCGACGGCCTGCCGATCCGCATCGGGCGCGGCTACGACAACGACGTGATCCTCGACGACGACTACGCGGCCGCGGCGCACGCCGTCGTCGAGCAGGATGCATCCGGCCGGCTGCTGCTGCACGACCTGGGTACCCGCAACGGCATCGTCATCCAGGGCAAGCGCCGGCAGGACGCCGAGCTGACGGGCGGCACGGTCGTCCGCATCGGCCACACGGCGCTGCGCGTGCGCGCGGCCGACTTCCCCGTGGTGCCGGAACTCCTCGACCGCACGCTCCACGGCTGGGAAGGCGTGCTGCCCGCCGCCGCGGGCCTGGCGCTCGCGGGCGGCGTGGCCCTGCTGGCGCGCTGGCTCAGCGACACGGAATATTTCCAGCTGGCGCGCTACGCGGAGGCGCTCGCGGGCGGACTCGCGGCCGCGCTGCTGTGGGGCGGCATCTGGGCGTGCGCCAACCGGCTGTTCGCGCGCCACGCGCGGCTGGGCCGGCACGTGTTCGTGTTCGGCTGCGGCGCCGCGGCCCTCGCCGGCTATGCGCTACTGGGCAGCACGCTCGGCTACGCCTTGTCCGCCGAAGGGTTCACGCATTACGCCTCGCACGTCGCGACGGTGCTGCTGGCCGGGATGATTTATTTTCACCTGTGCACGATTCGCCCCCGCAATCGCATCCGCTACCGCTGGGTCTGCGCCGGCCTTGCCGTGCTATGCTCCGGGCTGATTCTGGCTGGCAATGTGCAGCGCACGGGCCGTCTATCGGACGAGTTGTACATGTCCGTGCTGATGCCGCCCGCCATCCGCGTGAGCCCCGACCATGGCGTGGACGAGTTCATGCGCGACGTGGAGGCGATGAAGGGCCCGCTCGACCGCAGCCGCGGGCGCAAGCCGGGCGATGACGAGATCAACGATTGACGCACGGAGGAGACGAACGATGTCCAGACTGAAGGTCCAGAGCTTTTCCATTTCCCTCGACGGCTTTGGCGCCGGGCCGAACCAGAGCCTGCAGAATCCGATGGGCGAAGCCGCCGGCGGCTTGCATCAATGGTTCCGCGGCACGCGTACGTTCCAGCGCATGCTGGGCGATGCATCGAAGGGAACCAATGGTCCGGACGAGGACTTCGCCGCGCGCGGCTTCGAGAATGTCGGCGCGTGGATCCTCGGCCGCAACATGTTCGGTCCCGTGCGCGGCCCGTGGCCGGACGACGAGTGGAAAGGCTGGTGGGGCGACGAGCCGCCCTACCATGTGCCCGTTTTCGTGCTCACGCACCATGCCCGGCCCCCGCTCGAGATGAAGGGCGGCACGACCTTCTACTTCGTCACGGACGGCATCGAGGCCGCCCTCGCCCGCGCAAAAGAAGCCGCGGGCGGCAAGGACGTGCGCCTGGGCGGCGGCGTATCGACCATCCGGCAATACCTGCAGGCGGGTCTCGTGGACGAGATGCACCTGGCCATCTCGCCCGTGCTGCTGGGATCCGGCGAAGCGCTGCTGGCCGGCATCGACCTGCCCGCGCTCGGGTTCAAGGTCGCCGGGCATGTGGCGACGGAGGCGGCCACGCATGTGGTGTTGAGCAAGGACTAAGATCCTGCGACGCTGGCACGTCGCCCCCGCGCAGGCGGGAACGACGGGGCAAACGTTACGACAGCGGGATCGTCAGCCGCGCGATCTCGACCGAGCCGCCCTCGTCGAAGATGGGACAGCGCTCGCCGATCTCGACGGCTTCGTTGAAATCCGCCGCCTCGACGACCGAATAGCCGCACAGCGAACTGGCGGATTCCTTCGGCCCGAGCAGGCGGCGCGGCACGTCGACGGCGCTGTGCGTGAGGCTGCCGCGCTCGAGGACGCGCGAGCCCATGCCGTCGAACCACGCGGCCCAGCGCGACAAATCGTGGCGCGTATCCGCATCGGCGCCCGGTTTGCCGTGGTACACGAACAGGAAACGTTCCATGGCTTTCTCCTGGGGTTGGTTTGATCGGCTCGACGTTAGCAGAAGCGCGGCGGCCGCGACGCACCTGTGCCTACCGCCGTGCCTTTTGACAATCACCCGAGGATGGCCGATCATCCCCGCATGACCTTCCTGCGCCGCAACGCCGTCTTCGTGTCCGCGTGGATCCTGTTCTGGATCCTGATGATGCTCGTCGCCGTGCAGGACTTCATGCGCAACGAGCACAGCCACGCGATCTGGAAACCGCTGCTGTGGGAGGGCTCGTCGGCGCTCGTCGTGACCCTGCTCGCCCTCGTGCAGCTGCGCTGGTCGCACACGGACGATCACCTGCTCGGCACGCCCTGGCGCTGGTTCGCGCGGCAGGCGCGCTGGCTGCCCATGCACTGTACCGCGTTCGTCCCCCTCGCCTTCGGCCTGCGCCATGGCGTCTATGCGCTCGTCGGCGAAACCTATCCGCACGCCGCGGTGCCGCAGCTGTACCTGTACGAATCGATGAAGATCACGATCTTCTTCGGCCTGTTCATGGCGATCCGCTTCGGCGTGCAATCCTACCGCGCCCTGCTCGACGCGCGGCTGCGCGCGGAGCGTTCGAACACCCTGCTGCGCCAGGCGCAATTGCAGCGGCTGGGCCAGCAGATGCAGCCGCATTTCCTGTTCAACGCATTGAACACGGTGTCGGCACTGATCTGGACGGACCCGGCCCGCGCCGACGCGACACTGACCCAGCTGGCCGACGTGCTGCGCGAAACGCTGGCCCTGGGCGACCGCCACGCGGCGCCGCTCGCCACCGAGCTGCGCCTCGCGCGCGGGTACGCGGACGTGATGGCCGAGCGCTTCGCCGACCGCGTGGCCATCGCGTGGCAGGTCGACGACGCGCTGCTCGACCGCGAAGTGCCCGTGATGAGCCTGCAGCCGCTGCTGGAAAACGTGTTCAAGCACACGGTCGAGCGGCGCCGCGGGCAGACGCACATCGCCGTCTCCGTCCGCCGCGAGGGCGACGAGATCGTGCTGGGCGTCGAGGACGATGCCGGCAAGCTGGCCGCGACGGAACGCCCCGGCGGCATCGGCTTGTCGAACCTGCGCGCCCGCATCCAGGCCTTGTACGGCGACGCGGGCCGGCTCGACATCACGGCGCGGCCGCAAGGGGGCGTGCGCGCGGAGATGAGGTTGCCTTGCTGAGGTTCGTATGCGTCTGCTGATCGTCGACGACGAGCGCCCTGCGCGCCTAAAACTGCGCCACCTGCTCGCGCAGCAGGACGGCATCACGGCCGTCGAGGAGGCGGCCGACGGCATCGCTGCCCTGGAGCGGATCGCCAGCTTCCGCCCGGACGCGCTGCTGCTCGACATCGAGATGCCCGAGCTGTCCGGCATCGAACTGGCGGCATCCCTGCCGGAACCGGCGCCGCTCGTCGTGTTCGTGACGGCGTACGAACGCTACGCGTGCCAGGCGTTCGACTGCGACGCCATCGATTACCTGCTCAAGCCCTACGACGGCGACCGCCTCGCGCGCGCGCTGGCGCGCCTGCGTCGGAAGTTGGCGGCCGGCGCCGACGGCCAGCCGGCCGCGCTGCCGCGCTCGCCGCTGGAGCAATTGCTTGTGAGTGAACGCGGCGTCACGCGTGTCGTGCGCGTCGCGGACATCCAGTGGATCGAGACGGCCGACAACTACGTCGTGCTGCACACGGCCGCGGGCAGCCCGCTGCTGCGCCAGACCCTCGCCGGCCTCGTCGACCGGCTCGGCGCCGGCTTTATTCGCTGTCACCGGCGCGCCGCCGTGCAAGTCGGGTGGATCGAACGGGTGGTCACGCTGGACAAGGGCGACGGCGAATTGCTGCTGCGCGGCGGCGCACGGGTGCCGTGCAGCCGCCAGTACCGCGCCGACGTGATGGCGCGGTTGGGGTGATCAGCTTTCGAGTGCGGCCAGCAGCGTCGAGCCGACGGGCACGCCCCAGCCCGTGCACGCATCCCAGCCCGCCCCGGCCGCATAACCGCCGTTGTCGCCGCTCGTGATGTCGCGCATCGCGCCGCTGCCCGCCAGCGGACCGTACAGCAGCGGATTGAGCCAGCCCACGTGCTGCGGCAGCTTCTGGTTCAGCAGCGCGACGAGCCCCGCATACAGCGGCGACACGGCGCTCGTGCCCCCGATCGTGGTCGTCAGGAAGTCGACCCGCACCCGGTAGCCCGTCGCCGGCGACGCATTGCCGGCCACGTCCGGCACGCCGCGCCCGACGCGTCCGCCCGGGTTGATCGACGCCGGCACGCGCGCATCCGCCTGCCAGGACGGCAGCGCGAACTTGTCGCTGACGCCGCCGCCCGTCGCACTGGTGGTGGGATCGTCATTCCACACGGTCTCGCTGGTGATGGTATGGCCGCCGACCGTCAGGCGCGTGCCGCCGCAGCCCAGCACGTACGGGCTCGACGCGGGGAAGTCCGCATGCGCGAGGCCGTCCGGCGTACCGTTCTGCGGGTTCTGGTCATGCGCGCCGGCATCGCCCGCCGCGCAGCACACCGTCACGCCCAGCGCGGCCGCGGCCTCGAACGCCTGGTCCATCGCGGCCAGGCCCTGGTCCGTCCATTCCGATTCCGGCGCGCCCCAGCTGATCGAGATCACGGACGGCTTGCGCACGTCGTCGTGGACGGCGGCCGCGATCGCATCGACGAAGCCCTGCTCGCTGTTCGGCGCGAAATACACGGCGATGTCGGCCTTCGGCGCGACGGCGCCCGCGACCTCGATGTCCAGCATGACCTCGGCATCGGCGCTCCACGGCAGCGACGGGCTGTTCTTGCCGCCGTCGACGGACACGGCCGTCACATGGGGCGCCGGCAGGCCGAGGCTCTTGAAATAGGCTTTCAGGTCGATGCTGCGGTAGCCGCCACCCAGCTCGATGATGGCGATGCACTGGCCGCTGCCGTCCAGGCCGGCCGGAAAGTCGTACAGCTTCGCCATGTCGATGCCCGTGAAGCCGGATGCAGCCTGCGCGTCGGACGGCTCGGCGCCGGGTGACATCGAGGCCAGCATGGCGGCCTGCGCGGATTCTTTGGAGAACTTGAAATGCGGCTTCGCGATGGGGACGTCGTCGATGCCGAACACGCCTTCGACGATGCCGTCCAGCTCGGGCGGCACGTGCACGGGCGCGGTGCGGCGGCGCGAGATCCCGGCCGCGTGCTCGACCCGCTCGATCGCCGTGCCGAACGCGGCGGTCACCTGGCCCGCCGTGCCGGACAGGACGATGCTGCGCGCGGCCGGCCGGCGTTCGACGACGACAAGCCCGACGCGCTGCGCGAACGCGGCGACGGCGTCGAGGTCGGCATCGCTGGCGCCATGCTGCGCGGCGAATTCGGCGCGCGTGAGATAGCGCCGCTGCCCCGGCTTCGCGTCGAGCGAATGGGGCGCAAGCGGCGCGCGGCGGCGCACGAATACGGTGACGTCGATGCGTTCGTCGTCCGGCGCCGGTCCGAGGGACCGCATGTCGGCGCTGGTTGCGGGCACGCTGCCCTGGAGTTTGACCATGATTCACCTCGCTGGAAGATGGCCCGGCCGGTCCGGGCACCATTTGTCAGTGTGCGCCTCGGGGTGGGTTGACTCTTGATTGGCGCCAATTGTGGGCGAGCCCGTGCATTCGTATTAAAATGAGAACGCGACTGTGAGCGCTAACATCGATAACAAAGGAGACGTGATGATCGACAGGAATCGGCGAGGTCTGGTCCTTGCCGCCGGCGGCGCGCTGGCGGCGGGTGCGGTGGGTGACATGGCATGGGCGGCCCCGCCCGATCGCAAGCTCGGCTATGCGATCGTCGGGCTGGGTTCCTATGGCCTGGGCATCATCATCCCGCAATTCAAGAACTGCAAGAACAGCAAGCTCGTCGCGCTGGTCAGCGGCGATGCCGCCAAGGCGAAGCGCGTGGCGCAGGAATACGGCGTTCCGGAAAAGAACCTCTACAACTACCAGAACTACGACGAGATCCGCAACAACCCGGACATCGACATCGTCTACGTCTGCCTGCCCGTCTCGATGCATGCCGAGTACACGATCCGCGCGGCCAAGGCCGGCAAGCACGTGCTGTGCGAAAAGCCGATGGCCGTGTCGTCGGCCGAATGCGAAGCGATGATCGCGGCGTGCCGCCAGGCGGGCAAGAAGCTGATGATCGGCTACCGCTGCCACTTCGAACCGTACAACCTGGAAGCGCGCCGCATCGCGCGCGCCGGCGAGATCGGAAAGCTGCGCTATTTCCGCTCGGAACACGGCTTCAACTTCCGCGATCCGAATGCATGGCGCCTGAAAAAGGCGCTGGCGGGCGGCGGCTCGATGATGGACATCGGCATCTACGCCCTCAACGCGGCGCGCTACATGACGGGCGAGGAACCGACCGCCGTCTATGCCCAGGAAACGACGGACCGCAAGGACCCGCGCTTCCGCGAGGTCGAAGACATGATCGGCTTCCAACTGGAATTCCCGTCCGGCGTGATCGGCTCATGCCAGTCGATGTACAGCGCCAACCAGAACCACATCCTGCTGGTGGGAGATAAAGGCCGCATCGAGATGGAACCGGCGACCGGCTACCAGGGCAACCGGATGTGGGTCGGCGGCAATGGCCGCGACAAGGAAGTCACGCCGCCGCCGGGTCCCGGCGCCACCCAATGGGCCGGCCAGCTGGACCACATGGCGCAATGCGTGCTGCAGAACCG
>Ga0308166_1001064_pt1 | contig 31242 bp, 27 predicted proteins | sample PhyCR2_2_FD_202137 | JGI IMG/M metagenome (GOLD analysis project Ga0308166, IMG submission 202137) | Phyllosphere microbial communities from UC Gill Tract Community Farm, Albany, California, United States - DLSLCC.R2 | ecosystem: Host-associated > Plants > Phyllosphere > Unclassified | place... | reverse complement strand
GACGGCCTGGTGCACCTGTCCGACCTGTCCTGGACCGAGCCTGGCGAAGAAGCCGTGCGTCGCTTCAAGAAGGGCGACGAGCTGGAAGCCATCGTTCTGGCCATCGACGTCGAGCGCGAGCGCGTCTCCCTGGGCGTGAAGCAGCTGGAAGGCGACCCGTTCAACAACTTCGCAGCCATGAACGACAAGGGCTCGCTGGTCACCGGTACCGTCAAGTCCGTTGAGCCAAAAGGCGCCGTCATCGCTCTGTCCGAAGAAGTCGAAGGCTACCTGCGCGCTTCCGAAATCTCCCGCGATCGCGTGGAAGATGCCGGTACGCACCTGAAGGTCGGCGACTCCGTCGAAGCCCTGGTCATCAACATCGACCGCAAGGCACGCAGCATTCAACTGTCCATCAAGGCCAAGGACAATGCTGAGACCGCCGAGCAGATGCAGAAGATGGCATCCGACAGCAACGCAGCTTCCGGCACCACCAGCCTGGGCGCACTGCTGAAGGCCAAGTTCGATAACAAGAACTAAGCAATACCAGACGGACGCGAACCGCATATGACCAAGTCTGAACTGATCAACCGCCTGGCTGAGCGTTATTCCCAGCTGGTGGCGAAGGACGCGGAGTATGCCGTCAAGACCATTCTCGATGCAATGACCGGCGCCCTGGCGAGCGGGCAGCGCATCGAGATCCGGGGCTTCGGCAGCTTTGCGCTGAACAGCAGGCCACCGCGCATCGGACGCAATCCGAAGTCCGGCGACAAGGTGATGGTGCCCGAAAAACGGGTGCCGCACTTCAAGCCGGGCAAGCAGTTGCGCGAGCGGGTGGATGCGATGGTCGGGCAACCGATCATCGAGGACTGAACATCTCTGCGGTAACGTAAGTCGGGAGGGGCGGGCGCAAGCCTGCCCCTTTTTTTTGATGCGGAAAGCATGTAATGTCGGGGCTCCGGTACAGTTCAAGCCTCGGGCTGCGTGCGGCTGTTGCAACAGGATCTTTACGATGAAAATACTCTCCACCGTCGTTGGCGTAATACTGTTTATCCTGTTCTTTGGTTTTGCCCTGAAAAATACGCAGGAAGTCGACCTGCACCTGTTCCTCAATTACGAATTGCGCGGCCCCCTGGTGCTGATGCTGCTGGCGTTCTTCATCGCTGGCGCCGCCCTCGGCGTGCTGGCCCTCACTCCAACCGTCTTCCGCCACCGGCGCGAAGCGAACAAGCAAAAGACCACGATCCAGTCGCTGCAGACCTCCGTGCTGCAGGTCAACCGCGCGCCGGACAACGTCAACGCGCAGCAGTAACACCGCTGCCGCTATCAATAAGAAAATATGGAATTTGAACTCTGGTGGTTACTGGGTATCCCGGCATTCTTCGGCCTGGGATGGATTGCCGCACGCGTCGATATCCGCCAGCTGGTATCCGAATCGCGCACATTGCCGCGTGGTTACTTCAAGGGCCTGAATCACCTGCTGAACGACCAGCCGGACAAGGCGATCGATTCGTTCGTCGAGATCGTCCGCGCGGACCCGGAAGCGGCCGAGATGCACTTCGCCCTGGGCAACCTGTTCCGCCGCCGCGGCGAGACGGAACGGGCGATCCGCGTGCACCAGAACCTGCTGTCGCGGCCCGACCTGCCGACCGACGAACGCGCCCACGCCGAGTATGAGCTGGGCCAGGATTACCTGAAGGCGGGCCTGCTGGACCGGGCCGAGGAAACCTATACGCGCCTGCTGGAGACTTCGTATGCCGTGCAGGCCCGCCGCGCGCTGCTGGAGATATTCCAGCGCGAAAAGGAATGGGTGCGCGCCATCGAAGCGGCCATCGCGCTGCAGGAGGCGGGCGCCGGCTCGCGCCAGCGCGAGATCGCGCAGTTCTACTGCGAACTGGCGCAGGACGCGCTGGTGCACATGCATCCCGACGACGCGCTGCCGCTGCTGGAGAAGGCGCTGCACGCGGACCGCACCAGCGTGCGCGCCACGATCCTGGTGGGCGACGTGCAGCAGGCCAAAGGCGACACCGAAGGCGCACTGACATCGTGGCGCCGCGTCGAGCAGCAAAGCGTGCCGCACGTGGCGCTCGTGTCCCAGCGGTTAATGGACGGCTATCGTAAAGTGGGCCGCGCCGAGGAGGGCGTCAGCCTGCTCAAATCGTATCTGCAGCAGGCGTCGTCGATCGACCTGCTGGAAGTCGTGTTCAAGGCGGTGCTGGAGCTGGAAGGCGTGGACGCGGCCAAGCAGCTCGTCGGCGACGAATTGCGCCGCACGCCAACGTTGCTGGGCCTCGACAAATTCCTCGAGGCGCGCATGCTGGATGCGCCGCCGGCCGTGCTGGGCGAGCTGTCGCTGGTGAAGAATCTGGTGCACGGCTATACGCAGAAGCTGGCGCGCTACCAGTGCAGCCACTGCGGCTTCAAGGCGCGCCAGTTCTACTGGCATTGCCCTGGCTGCAGCCGCTGGGAGACGTATCCGCCGCGCCGTACCGAAGAACTGAATGTGATGAACTGACCAGCTCGCGCACCCGCGGCTGATCCGAGCTGGGGACTGTCCCCGCATGGGGACTGCCGGTTCGCCGTATCGCCCTAACCTTAGCCTCACTGCTACCGAAGTCGCAAGAAAGAACAACCGTGACCCTCACTCCATACCAGGCCCCCGCCCTCCAGAACGTGCGCATCCTCGTCGTCGGCGACGTCATGCTGGACCGCTACTGGTTCGGCGACGTCGGCCGCATCTCGCCGGAAGCGCCGGTACCGATCGTGCGCATCGAGCGCCGTGAAGCGCGTCTTGGCGGCGCCGCCAACGTGGCCCGCAATGCCGCCGCGCTGGGCGCGCATGCGGGCCTGCTGGGCGTCGTCGGCGCCGACGAAGCGGGCAGCGAAGTGGAAATGCTGCTGCAGGGCGGCGGCATCCACAGCTACCTGCGCCGCGACGAAGCCATCTCCACGATCATCAAGCTGCGCGTCATCGGCCGCCAGCAGCAGATGCTGCGCATCGACTTCGAAGAGCCGCCCAGCGACATCGTCCTGCGCGACAAGCTGCTGCAATACCGCGCACTGTTGCCGGACTACGACGTCATCGTGCTGTCCGACTACGCCAAGGGCAGCCTGGTCAACGTGACGGACATGATCGCCGCCGCGCGCGCACAGAACAAGGTCGTCATGGTCGATCCCAAAGGCGACGATTTCGCCCGCTATGCCGGCGCCACCGTGCTGACGCCGAACAAGGGTGAACTGAAACGCATCGTCGGCAGCTGGAACAGCGAGGAGCAGCTGACAGCCAAGGCGCAGAACCTGCGCACGGAGCTGAAGCTCGATGCGCTGCTGCTGACCCGCTCGGAAGAGGGCATGACGCTGTACACCGATGCGGACCGCTTCCACATTCCCGCCGATGCGCGCGAAGTGTTCGACGTTTCCGGTGCCGGCGACACGGTGATCGCGACGATGGCGGCCATGCTGGGCGCCGGCGCAGGCTGGAACGACGCCGTGCAGACGGCCAATCGCGCCGGCGGTATCGTTGTCGGCAAACTGGGGACGGCGACCGTCACGCGCGAGGAGCTGTTCGGCGTTTGATCCGGCGCAAAAGAGCGACACGACCGCCGGTCAACCCCGGCGGTGACCGGGCGTTACAGGAACTCAGGGCGTACGCCCTCGTTCAATCACTCCCGGAGGACATATGTTGAAGAAGATGCTGCTGGCAGTTGCCGCAATGGTTGCCGCGATGGGCATGGCGTTTGCCCAGGTCGACGTGAACAAGGCCGACCAGGCCGCGCTGGACACGGTCAAGGGCATCGGCCCCGCCAAGTCGAAAGCCATCCTGGAAGAGCGCTCGAAGGGCGAGTTCAAGGACTGGGCCGACTTTCAGAAGCGGGTAAAAGGCATCGGCGGCAAGAACGCGGCAAAGCTGTCGGAAGCCGGCTTGCAGGTGAACGGCAAGTCGCTGGAAGGCGCGGCGGCAAAGCCGGCTGACAGCAAGGTGGCGGAGGCGAAGAAGGAACCGGCGAAGAAGTAACGCTGTAACAAAGTCGAGGCAAGGTCGGGGACAGGCCCCGATCTCTGGGTTTCCGACCCTGAGATCGGGGCCTGTTCCCGGTTGATTGCGGCCGCCAACGCACGCCCCTTGTTGACGCATGGCAAGTCCTGGCCATCAATAAATCTTAGCCGACAGCAGCACGTGTATCCTCCTGGAACCACTTCTCGAGGAACCACGATGCGCACACTGTTCGGAACGCTTGCCGTCACCGGCATGCTGATGGCGTCCGCCATCGCCCACGCGGGCAATGTCGGCATCAGCGCCGGCAACTACTACTCTCCCACGCTGGCCACCACGCTGACCGCGCAGGGCAACAGCGTAAATGCCGTCAGCTGGTACAACGACAATGTCCTGTCCACGTACGACGTGTATATCCAGGACGGCTCCTCGTTTGCCGATGCGGCCGCGCTGGACCGCTTTGTCTACAACGGCGGCACGCTGATCCAGCTGCCGTGGAGCTTCACGAACATCGCCTTCACCGCCGACACGACCGTGTTCAGCCGCCGTCGCAGGGGTTCGGTGCAGCAGCTCAATCCCGGCATCGATGCGATCGCTCCCGACGACTGGCTGCTGGCCGGCGTGACATTGCCAGATGCGGGCACGCAGACGATCGGCCGGGAAATCGGCAACCGCTTTGCGGACGGCGCCACGCCCGTACTGGCATGGGAAGACGGCACGGCGCTGCTGGGCTACCGTCATTATGGCGCGGGCCTGGTGGTCGGGTTCGATGTCCATCTCGTGACGGCGGATGCCTCGCCGCTGGCGGCCGACTGGTCGAACCGCATCATCGGCAACGCCATCAGCCCGGTGCCGGAATTGTCCACGTGGGCCATGCTGGCAACCGGCGCGACGGTGCTGCTGCTGCGCCGGCGCCGCCCCGAATGACTCAGTTCGTCGCCGGAAGGTTGGCGAGGAAGGCGTGGATCTGCGACACCACCTGCGCCCCTTCGCCGACGCCGGCCGCCACGCGCTTCGTCGAACCGGCACGCACGTCGCCGATGGCGAACACGCCCGGCACGCTGGTTTCCAGCGCGGCGCGTTCCGGCTGGTCCGGTGGGTAGATGCCGTTCTCGAAGTTGGCGCGGCACTGCGCCTTCGTCACGTCGTGACCCGTGCGGATGAAGCCCTGCGGGTCGACGTCGACGCCGCAGTCGCCCAGCCAGTCGGTATTCGGATCGGCGCCGATGAACAGGAACACGCGGCAGACGTCGCACAGCTTTTCCGTATCCGCCGCGTTATTGCGCAGCATGACCTGCTTCAGGCCTTCCTCGTCGCCTTCCAGCGCGACGATTTCCGTATGCGTGTGCAGCTCGATGTTCGGCGTGGCGCGGATACGCTCGATCAGGTACGTGGACATCGTCGCCTTCAGTCCTTCGCCGCGCACGACCATGTGCACCTTTTTCGCATGCCCGGACAGGAACACGGCCGCCTGGCCCGCCGAATTGCCGCCGCCGACAAGGATGACTTCCTCGCTGCGGCACAGGTTTGCCTCGATGCGCGACGCCCAGTAATAGATCCCGCGGCCTTCGAACTGCTTGATGTTGGCCAGCGACGGCCGGCGGTAGCGCGCGCCGCATGACAGCACGACGCTGCGGCCCTGTACGCACGTGCCGTCCGCCAGCTGCACGCGCAGCGGATACGTGTCACAGACCAGCCGGGCCGCCGTGGCGGGAATGGCCACCTCGACGCCGAACTTCTGCGCCTGCACGTAGGCCCGTCCGGCCAGCGCGCCGCCGGAAATCCCGGTGGGGAAGCCCAGGTAATTCTCGATGCGCGCGCTCGCTGCGGCCTGGCCGCCATAGGCGCGCTGTTCCAGCGCCAGCACCGACAGGCCTTCCGAGCCCGCGTACACCGATGTCGCCAGTCCCGCCGGTCCCGCGCCCACGACGATCACGTCCCATACCTTCGATTCGTCCAGTTCTGGCAGCATGCCGAGGCAGCGGCCCACGTCCGCATTGCTGGGATTGCGCTTGACGCTGCCGTCCGGGCAGACGACCAGCGGCCAGTCATCGGCCGTCGGCTGGTAGTAGTCGCACAGCGAGCGGGCCTGCGCGTCGTCCTGCGGGTCGAGCAGCGTGTGCGGATAGCCGTTACCCGTCAGGAAGCTCTGCAGCTGGAACAGGCGCGGATGGCCGGGCGGACCCACGAGCACGGGGCCGCCCGATCCCACCTCCAGCAGGTTCACGCGGCGCAGGATCAGCGCACGCACGATGCGTTCGCCCAGCTCCGCCTCGGCGATGACGAGTGCGCGCAGGCTCTCGGCGGAAATCACCAGCGCCTCGACATCGCCGATGGCCGTGGCGTTGACCAGCGAAGGGCGGCCTGCCAGCTGCGACACTTCGGCCGTGAATTCGCCCGGTCCATGCTCCGTGATGAAGGCGGAGTTGCCCAGGCCGTCGTAGCGGTTGATGGCGACGCGGCCGGACAGTACGACCACCATGCCGAACGTCGTGTGGCCCGCCTCCAGGATGCGCACGCCGTTGTGATACGTGCGCACGGTGCCGAAGCGGTGCAGGCGGCGTACCTCCTGTTCCGTCAGGCGCGGAAAGATCTGGTGGCGGCGCGATTCGATCGTGGCGCCGATGGCGGGCACCTCGTCTTCCTTGCTTGCTTCGGGCACGAATTGGGTGGGGGTCAGCGTCATGTTGGCCATTGCGGGTCCTGCCGGTGGGTGGATGTGGTAATGCTACCTAGTCTAACCGAACGTGCGCACGGCTTGGCGGCATGGCGCTATCCCGTTCGGCAGACCGCGTGCTGCGGATGCTGCCGCAGCGGTATCGCGTGCCACGCGGCGGCGAATACGCTATCCTCGTGGCAGCTTGTGGAGACAACAAAAAAGGAGAAGGGCATGGCGGGTCTGGTAATCAGGGGAGTGCGCAAGCGGTTTGGCGAGCAGGCCATCCTGCACGGGATCGATCTCGATATCGCCGATGGCGAGTTCGTCGTGTTTGTCGGGCCGTCCGGCTGCGGCAAGTCCACGTTGCTGCGCACGATCTGCGGGCTGGAGGAACCCGATGCGGGCACCATCGAGATCGGTGGCCGCGACATGACGAACGTGGCGCCAGCGCAGCGCGGCATCGCGATGGTCTTCCAGAGCTACGCCCTGTATCCGCACATGACGGTCTACGAGAATATGGCGTTCGGCCTGAAGCTGGCGGGAACGTCGGCCGAGCAGATACGCGAGAAGGTCATGGCGGCCGCGGCCAGCCTCCGGATCGAGGCGCTCCTGCAGCGCAAGCCGAAAGAGCTGTCGGGCGGCCAGCGCCAGCGCGTGGCGATCGGCCGCGCCATCGTGCGCCACCCCGAGGTCTTCCTGTTCGACGAGCCGTTGTCCAACCTCGATGCGGCGCTGCGCGTGCAGATGCGCATCGAGCTGAAGAACCTGCACCGGAGTTTGAAGAGCACGATGATCTATGTGACGCACGACCAGGTCGAGGCGATGACGCTGGCCGACCGCATCGTCGTGCTGCGCGGCGGGAAGGTCGAACAGGTGGGCGCGCCGCTGGAGCTTTACAACCGGCCCGGCAACCTGTTTGTCGCCGGCTTCATGGGCTCGCCCGCGATGAACTTCGTCAAGGGCACCGTGCGCGCAGGGCAGGTCGATGCGGCCGGCACGCAGCTGGCCGTGGCCGACGTGAAGGGCTTGCCGGACGGCGCCGCCGTCACGCTGGGCCTGCGCGCCGAGCACGTGGTGCTGGGACAGGCCGACGGCGCCGGCGGCATCGCCGCGCAGGTGCAGGCCACCGAGCTGCTGGGCGACTTCAGCTACGTCTACCTGCAGCCGGACGGGGGCGGCGACCAGATCGTCGCCCGCGCCGACGCGGACGTCGACTGGCAGCCGGGCCAGCGCGTCACATTACGCGCGGACGCGAGCCGCTGGCACGTCTTCGACGACAGTGGACAGGCGCACCGTCCCAACAGCTGAACATTTGAGATAAATCGACTGTCCGAGTTGCTTCATGACCCTCACCATCCGCGCCGCTGGCGAAGCCGATCTGGCGGCATTTTTCCCGTACCTGGCTGACCAGCTGGCCGACAACGGCCAGCACGGCAATCCCCTGTTCCAGCCGATGCCGCGCGGCCAGCGCGGCGTACCGCCCGACCGTATTGCCGCGTTCACGCGGGGCATGGCGACACCGCTGACGGAACCCGGCTGGCGGCGGCTGTGGCTGGCGCTCGACGGTGACGCCGTCCGTGGCCACATCGACCTGCGGGCGCGCCCCGAACCGGAAGCCCGGCATCGATGCTTTCTGGGCATGGGCGTGCATCGCGACGCGCGTCGCCTCGGACTGGGCATGGCGCTGCTGGACGTCGCCATCGACTGGGCGGCCGCCAACCCGGCGCTGGACTGGATGGACCTCGAAGTGCTCAGCGTGAACGAGCCGGCGCGGGCGCTGTACCGCAAGCGCGGCTTCGTGCAGACGGGTGAAACACCGGACCTGCTGCGCATCGATGGCGAGCGCCATGGCTATGCGTCGATGGCGCTGCCGCTGCGGCCCCAAGCGGCAACGGCGGACTCGGATTAGAATGGTCGTTTTGGTGAAGAAAAAGCTGATCGCATGACCTACAAGACCATCGCCGACACGATCGGCAACACACCACTGGTGCAACTGGTGCGCATTCCGGGCGCGGAGGCGGCCGCGCGCAACAACGTTATCCTGGGCAAGCTGGAAGGCGACAACCCGGCCGGCTCCGTCAAGGACCGCGCCGCGATGTCGATGCTGCGCCGCGCCGAGGAGCGGGGCGACATCAAGCCGGGTGACACGCTGATCGAAGCCACCAGCGGCAACACGGGCATCGCGCTGGCGATGGCCGCCGCCATCCGTGGTTACAAGATGGTGCTGCTGATGCCGGAAAACCTGTCGGAGGAACGGCGCCAGAGCATGGCGGCCTACGGTGCCCAGATCGTGCTGACACCGAAAACGGGCGGCATGGAATACGCGCGCGACCTGGCCGAGCAGATGCAGAAGGACGGCAAGGGGATCATCCTCGACCAGTTCGCCAACGGCGACAATCCGCGCGCCCACTACGAATCGACGGGCCCGGAAATCTGGCGCGACACGGACGGCCGCATCACCCACTTCGTCAGCGCGATGGGCACGACGGGCACGATCATGGGCGTCTCGCAGTACCTGAAGGAGAAGAACGAGGCGATCCGCATCGTCGGCGCGCAGCCGGAAGAGGGGTCGTCGATTCCGGGCATCCGCAAGTGGCCGGAAGCGTACATGCCGAAGATCTTCGACAAGGCGCGCGTCGACCAGATCGAATACGTGTCGCAAGGGGCGGCGGAGCGGATGGCGCGCCGCCTCGCGGCCGAGGAAGGCATCTTCTGCGGCATCTCCGCGGCGGGCGCCTGCGAAATCGCGCTGCGCATCTCGCAGACGGTGGAGAACGCGACGATCGTGTTCATCGTCTGCGACCGCGGCGACCGTTACCTCTCCACGGGCGTCTTCCCCGCCTGAGTAATCCCGGCACATGAAGCATTGGGGACTGGCACCGTTCTCCGGTGCCTGTCCCCGACGTTTAAGAAGCCAGCCGCAGCATCAACCGGCACCTGTAAACGAAAACAGCCGGCAAAAGCCGGCAGTCCGATAAAACAAAACGCATCCCGTACACCCTCGCCCCGCAGGGGAGGGCGCACGCGCAACCGCGGCATCAGCCGTTGTTGTTGCTGGTGCTGCTTTGTGGCGTTTCGCCTTCTTTCGGCTTGAACTGTTTATCGCTGATACGGAACTTGTTGCGGCGGTCGCCCATCAGGTAGCGCAGGTCGCGGATCGACAGATCGCTGACCTCGTGCATGCGGATCAGCAGCGAGGCGCCCACCGGCAGGCGGTGGTGGCGGATTTTGCTGATGACCGGCGGCGCCACTTCCAGAGCGCGCGACAGGGCCGCGTCGTTCTTCAGGCGCAGGTTCTCGATCAGCGTGTCCAGCAGGCGATTTGGGTTGTACTGCAGCAGGTCGTCGCCTTCCGAATCGTTGTTCATATCAATTCCGACTTGGTTTGTCATGATACGTCTGTTCCTTCTGTAAAGTTGTTCTGCAAAGTGAAACACTCGGAGCTCAAGCTGCGCTTCAGGACCGCGAACCGGTTGTGCGCCGAGGGCACACAACGCTGTCCGAGATCCCTATGTTCTCCCTTCACTGAGGAACGATACGCGGATTCCGGGATAACAAGGTTTCATAATATATACACAATTGTACAACATTCCGCAATTTTTTACTCACGAGCAATAGAAAATATGCCATCTTTCTGTCCCCCGTTGTCCTATCGCAACAATGTGTGAGAATTCTACCTGATTTTTTGTGGTAGATAAACGCACATGAGACGCACATGAGTCGCACAAGAGCGGACGCGGCTTTGTCAATCGTACAATTTTAAGTGTAATATAAAACTTACCACGCTTGCTGCACTAAATGCAACAGTATGGCAAGTTTCCCACATACATTACATTCTTGCAAGCAATAATGCAGGAAACTTTACAGTAACTTACGAACACGACAGATAGCAGAGTGCTACGAACCCGCGCGCGTGATGCGCACGGCGCGCCCAAGTTCGACGACGGACATGGCGTAGAAATAGCTGCGGTTGTACTGCGTGATCGCGAAGAAGTTGTTGCTTGCTACCCAATATTCAGTCGGCTCCGAGCCGTTCTGAAGATCCACCAGCCCATACAGCATGCCTGGTGGCAAAGACGAGGTGGTGACGATTCCCGCCGCCGTCAAGTCTTCCGGGCGAACTTTCGCTTCCAGTCCCATGTTGAGGTATTGCTCCCACGCGCGGCTGGGCGACACGGTGGCGTGGTACACGATGGGCCCTGGCTGGTCGCGGTTCCAGCCGTGGCCGACAAGGAACGCGGCCACGCTGCCGATGGCGTCCGCAGGGGAATTGCGCAGGTCGATGCGGCCGTCGCCGTCGAAATCGACGCCATATTTCACAATGTTGCTCGGCATGAACTGCGGCAGGCCGACGGCGCCCGCAAACGAGCCCTGCAACGAGAGCGGGTCAATGCCGGTCTGGCGGGCGTACAGCAGCGTCGACTCCAGCTCGTCGCGGAAGAACGCCATGCGCGCTTCGCGGTTCGGCGAGACGGGATAGGCAAACGCCAGCGTCGTCAGCGTGTCGACGACGCGGAACCGGCCCGTGTCGCGGCCATAAATCGTTTCGACGCCGATGATGCCGACGAGAATTTCCGCCGGCACGCCGTACAGCGCCTCGGCTCGTGCCAGGGCATCGGCATTCTCGTTCCAGAAGCGCACGCCCGCGTTGATGCGGATGGGTTCAATGAAGCGGCTGCTGTACACGGTCCAGTTCTTCGGCTTGCCCGGCGGCGCAGGCTTGACCAGCTGCACGACGGAATCGAGGAAGCGCACGTTCGACAGCAGCGAGTTCAGCTCGCCGCGCGTGAAGCCGTGCTTGCTGACCATGTCGTCAACGAAGACCTGCACTTCCTTCCACTGGCCGAAGTTGACGAATTCGCCCGTGTAGTAATCGCTGACGGGCGCCGGCGCGGGCTTCTTGACCTTGCCGGCCTTGGCTTTTTTCGACTGCTGCGGCGCCGCCAGCACATCGGGCGGGCACAGGCTCGTCGCGGCCACGAGGGCCGACAGCAGCAGGGTGATCAGGGGCTTGGCATGGAGCTTGACATCGGGTTTGATACGGGATCGCGTGGCGGATTTCATCAGGGCTTATGGTTAGCGCAGTAGTGTAGCCAGCCGTCTGGCTGACCGGGTTCGTTCATCGTCGTCGAGTGCGCGATAACGGAGCGCACCATAGAGTTCCAGAAATTCCGCGAATGCGGCTTTCCGCTCTTCCGGCAGCGGCAGCGCCTGGAGCCGCAGCGCCAGGCTGTGCGGTCCTTCGCCGGGCGCGGGCACGAGGCCCAGGCCGGCGGCGCGACGGCAGAAGCGCGCATACGCGGCCTGGACCGGATCTTCGGCGCGACGTTGCCGCCACCGGTACCCGGCCCAGGCCAGCGCGCCCAGCAGCGCCACCGCTGCGGGCGTGCGCCAGTTGCCGATCGCTTGCCATAGTTCTGCAAGGAAATTTTGCTGCCTCTCGGGATTGTAATCCAGGACCCATTGATTCCAAGCATTATTTGCCGCATTCATGCCGAAACGCAGGCGCGAAAGCCACGAATCCTTATCGTTCTGCAAAGCGATCAGACCCGTCAGGCCGAACGGGGCCGGTTGCGGCAGCGCGCGCGCCAGTCCCGAGTTGACCCGTTCGGGTGCCGCCGCGGCGGTCGGGTCGACGCGGCGCCACCCCTGGCCGGCAACCCAGACCTCGGCCCATGCATGCGCATCGGACTGGCGCACGGTGACGTAGCCGTCGAGCGGATTCAGTTCGCCACCCTGGTAGCCGGTAACGACGCGTGCCGGCACGCCGGCCGCCCGCATCAGGAACACGAACGCACCGGCGAAATGCTCGCAGAAGCCCTGGCGGGTGCGGAACAGGAAGTCGTCCACGCTGTGGCGGCTCAGCAGCGGTGGCTCCAGCGTGTACTCGAAGCGGCGCTGGCGCAGCAACTGCAGGACGGCGTCGACTATCTCCGCCGTGCCGCCGCCGCGTTCCGCCGCCAGCGCGTGCAGCCGTGCGCCCAGCGCGCGCGTCAGCGGGTTGAAGCCGGGCGGCAGCTGCAGCCACTTGCCCGTCAGCGCGGGGTCGAGGTCCGCCTGGACCGCGTAGTCGGTGTGCGCCACGGCCGTGTAGCGCACGCGCTCGTGCAGCGGCCGCAGCGTGTAGCTTTCCAGTTCGTCGGAGGCCGACACGCGCTGGCCGGGGACAATCAGGTCGGGCGCCGTCAGCTCCAGCGTGAACAGGTAGCGCTGCTGCGTGGGCTCCAGCGTGATTTCGTGCCGGATGGCGCTGCCGCCCAGGCGCAACGTCAGGCCGTCCGTGATGCGGTTGATGTCGCGCCGGAACGGCGTGCCGCCGATGCGCGTCCACGTGCGGCCGTCGTAATTGCTCAGGACGACGCCGCGCCAGTACAGCCGGTTCTGCGGCGGCGCCGGGTCGAGGAAGCGCACGCGGAACGCCACTTCCTCGGACAATGCCAGATTCGTCATCGTGCCCGGCGCCATCGAGTCGGAGATGCCGCTGCGCGGGCCGCGCGCGTCGCCGGGCAGTCCCCACAACGGGCCCTGGATGCGCGGGAAGCCGACGAACAGCACGGCCGCCAGCGGCGCCGCCAGCGCGGCCATCTTCGCGGCCAGGCGCAGGCGCCGGCCCAGCGGCGGCACGGCGCCCGTGTACTGGAACGTGATCTGCGCCGTCAGCAGCACGACGATGGTGGCGACCATCGTCACGCCTGTCAGGATCGTCTGCGAGTAGAAGAAATTCGTCAGCAGCAGGAAGAAACTGAGGAACAGCACGACAAACAGGTCGCGCCGCGCGTGCATCTCCAGCAGTTTGAAAGCCAGCAGCAATGCCAGCATCGCCACACCGGGATCGCGGCCCAGCAGCGTGCGGTACGAATACCAGACGCCGGCCATCGCCAGCAGCGCGATCGGCAACAGCAGCCAGACGGGCGGCAGGCGGCGCCCGCGCCATGTCAGCAGCGCGCGCCAGAACAGCGTGACGCAGACGGTGGCGCTGATCCACCACGGCAGGTGGGCAAAGTGGGGCGCGATGACCAGCAGTGCGGCCGCGACCAGCAGCAGCGTATCGGCCTTGTCGCGAGTCAGGGAAATAAGCGGCGCGATGGGCTTCATCCGCCTTCCCCGCTGCCGTACAGCGCCAGCGCGCGCAGGCATGCAGCCCGATGCGCGTCCCCCAGCGCCGCCGCATAGTGCAGGTGGCCGAGGCGGAAGGCATAGGGCAGGGCGCGGCCTTCGGCGTCCAGCACCCATTGGGTCATGCGCGCCAGGCGCAGTTCGACGTCCAGCAGCGGCGAGATCTCGGCGAAATCAAGCAGCAGTTCGGCCACCGCGCCGCCGTCGAAGTGTTTGGTTACCAGCTGGCCGCCATCCTGCGGCCCCAGGCGTGCGATCTGGCGCCATGCCAGGTGGCGCATCGGGTCGCCCGGCTGGTAGCTGCGGATGCCGGCGAAGTTGTCCAGGCCGACCGCGCCGTGGCCTTCGGCGCTGGCCGCGCCCCGCATCGGCAGCGGCGGCGCGTCCGGCTCGGGGAAGGGGTAGACCAGCACGCGCATGTCCGGCTGCCAGTTGCTCCAGGCGCCGAACAGGCCGAGTGGGAAGCGCGTGGTCAGGCGCACCGGCGGCGCGGGCAGCCAGCCCCGTTGCGCCGCGGCGGCGGTCAGCACGACGGCCGCGCCGGCACCGGCCGGCACGTCGACGGCATGCGGCAGCTCCATCGTGCGCGGCGTGCCGGGCGGATGAAACCCCAGGCGGATGGCATGACGGTCGGTCCTGCCGTGGTTATGCAGATGTATTTCGAACTGCGCCTCCTCGCCGGCAAAGACGGGCTGCGCGCGGCCTGCCGCCAGCCGCAGGCCCGCCAGGTTCCTCACGGTCAGTACCATGTCGGCCACGGCGCAGGAGCCGGCAAAAAACGTCAGCGCAAAGCCCAGGCCCAGGGCGTAGTTGATGGTGCCGATCAGCATCAGCACCAGCAGCACCGCATACGCCAGGCCGGGCCGGGTGGGCAAGACGTAGACGCGGCGCATCGTCAGCACGGTCGCACCGCTGTGCTCCGGCGTGCGGAAGGCCGGCCTGAACATCGCTAGACGGGCACGGACTGCTGCAGCCGCAGCACCAGGTCGCGGCTGGCCAGCGCCACGCCGTGCGCCGATTTCAGGGGCCGCAGCCGGTGCGCGCAGACAGGCACCAGCACGGCCTGCACGTCCTCGGGGATGACGTGGTCGCGTCCTTCCAGCGCCGCCCACGCGCGCGCGGCCTGCACCAGCGCCAGCGCCGCGCGCGGGCTGAGGCCTTCGGCGAACGAGCCGTTCTGGCGCGACGCCTGGGCCAGCGCCTGGATGTAGTCGATCAGCGCGGCGGATGTGTGGATGTCGCGCAGGCCACGCTGCGCGGTTGCCAGCTCGGCGGGCGTCATCGCCGCCGGCAGGGTTTTCAGCAGCGCGCGGCGGTCCTCGCCCAACAGCAGCGCGCGCTCGGCCGCCGCGTCCGGGTAGCCCAGCGAAAGGCACATCAGGAAGCGGTCCAGCTGCGATTCGGGCAGCGGGAACGTGCCGATCTGGTGGGTGGGATTCTGCGTGGCGATGACGAAAAACGGCTCCGGCAGCGGGCGCGTGACGCCATCCGCCGACACTTGCCGTTCCTCCATCGCCTCCAGCAGGCCCGATTGGGTTTTCGGCGTGGCACGGTTGATTTCGTCCGCCAGCAGCACCTGCGTGAAGATGGGACCGGGGTGGAACACGAAGCCGTTCTTCTCGCGTTCGTAGATCGAGATGCCCGCCACGTCCGCCGGCAGCAGGTCGCTGGTGAACTGGATGCGGTTGAACCGCAGCCCCAGCGAGATCGCCAGCGCGTGCGACAGCGTGGTCTTGCCGACACCCGGCACATCCTCCACCAGCAGATGGCCGCCCGCGAGGAGGCACGTCAGCGCCTGGCGGATCTGCAGGTCCTTGCCGACGATGACCGTTCCCACCTGGCGCGCGACGGCGTGCAATTTGGCGTACATGGTGTCTGTTATAGTGGTGTCCGTGATGCAGGGGATTCTACCTTGCGCCATCCATCATGCGGTACAGAAACGAGTGGGGCAAACCACAGCAAAATGACGACAGCCATTTACAGCCATCCCGATTGCCAGCGACATGAAATGGGGGAGTGGCACCCCGAATCGCCCGCGCGGCTGCTGGCCATCGCCGACCAGCTGATCAATTCCCATATCGACGACCTGCTGGAACACCGCGAGGCGCCGCTGGCGGACATGGCCGCCATCGCCCGCAACCACTCGCCCAACGCGATCGCCATCGTCAGGACGCAGCCGCATGAGGGCGACGATTACTATCCGATCGACGGCGACACGTCGCTGAACCGGCACAGCTGGCAGGCCGCGCTGCGCGCCGCCGGCGCGGCCGTCGCCGCCACGAATGCCGTCATCGACGGCGAGATCGACAACGCCTTCTGCTCCGTGCGCCCGCCCGGCCACCATGCGCGGCCCTCGGCGCCGATGGGCTTCTGCCTGTTCAACAACGTCGCCATCGCCGCGCGCCATGCGCTCGATGCGCGCGGCCTGAAACGCGTGGCCATCGTCGACTTCGACGTCCACCACGGCAACGGCACCGAGGAAGCGTTCCGCGACGAGCGCCGCGTGCTGATGGCCAGCTTCTTCCAGCATCCGTACTACCCGTACGTGGACGCCTTGCCGATTACGCCGAACCGCATCAACGTGCCGGTGCCGGCGTACACGAAGGGCGATGTGGTGCGCCAGCTCGTGCTCGACAAATGGCTGCCGGCGCTGCACGCGTTCAAACCGGAGATGATCTTCATTTCAGCGGGCTTCGACGCGCACCGCGAGGACGATCTTGGCGGCATGGGCCTTGTCGAGGCGGATTATGCGTGGATGACGGAGCAGCTGATGGCCGTGGCGAAGAAGCATGCGAAGGGCCGCATCGTCAGCTGCCTGGAGGGGGGATACAACCTGTCCGCACTGGGGCGCAGCGTGGTGGCGCACGTCAAGGCGCTGGCGGAGATTTGAAGACGGGGACTGGCACCTTGGTGCCTGTCCCCGACGTTCCGCGCCGGAAGCAAAAGTCGGGGACAGGCACCAAAAGGCGGTGCCAGTCCCCAGGCCTCAATTGACCGTCGAATAATCGAATTCAACCAGCGCATCGTCACCCCAGCCCGCATCGGCGAGCGGTGGCGTAAACGTGCGGTTGCGCTGGCGATTCGTCGGCAGCGCCTCCCGGCGCGGCCCCTCGCGCAGCCAGGCGGCCCGCAGCGGCTGCGGCGCCTCGAAGCCCGTGTGCGCCAGCGGCGAATGACACGGGCCGCCGCTCGCATCGAGCGCGCCGCGGGCCTGCGGCGTCAGCGCTTCGCGGTCGATGGCCCACTGCACGGCGCATTGCAGGCGCAGGTCGCCCAGCCGCCGCGCGTTGACCGCCACGCCGGGGCTGCGCACGTCCGGCCGCCAGCGGAACGAATTGCGCTTCTTGTTCAGCACCAGTTCCGCGCGGTCCTCCAGCGCCGCGCTGCTGCGCGGCAGCGTGAAACCGCCGTCGGCCGCCAGCTCGACGGGCAACGTCACCTTGTCGCCGCTGATCTTCAACGTCAGGCCATCCAGCGACTCGCCGGCACCGGGGCGCAGCAGGAAGCGCAGCGCCGCCTGCGGGGCGCGGGCCCGTTCCTGCTCGAACGCGTCGAGCCCCTTGACCATCGTGCGGTAGGCTTTCAGTTCCGGATCGCGGATGCCGGCCACTTCGACGACGGGAGCGGCAATGGCGCAGGCCTGGGCGGCGAGCAGGAAGGCGAGAAGTTGGCGTTTCATGGAGCGGGGAGCGGACAGGCAAAGGGCAATGGTACCAGCGACTTGCTGCCGAGAAAATAGGCGGGGCGCGGTTTCATCGGTAAAATAGCGGATTGTTCCAACGATTCTGAAGGCAAGAGCATGGCTATCCAATGGTTCCCCGGGCATATGAACGCCGCCAAGAAAAAGGCGGCGGAGCAGATGGCGGACGTCGACGTCGTCATCGAAGTGGTCGATGCCCGCCTGCCCGCCGCCAGCTGCAACCCGCTGGTGGAGGAGCTGCGCAAGTTCCGCTCGAAGCCATGCCTGAAGATCCTCAACAAGATCGATCTGGCCGACCCGGACGCCACGGCGGCATGGGTGCGCCACTTCGAGCAGGACCGCAGCGTGACGGCCTACGCGATGACGACGAAAAAGCCGGCGGACGTGGCGAAAGTCATCGACAAGGCCCGCGCGCTGGCGCCGCACCGGGGCGTCGCCACGAAGCCGCTGCGCATGATGATCATGGGGATTCCGAACGTCGGCAAATCGACGCTGATGAACGCCTTGCTGAAACGCCGCGTCGCCAAGGTGGGCGACGAGCCGGCTGTTACCAAAACGCAACAGAAAATCTACCTGGACCTGAACACGGCCATCATCGACACGCCCGGCCTGTTGTGGCCGAAGATCGAAATGCCGAGCGACGGGCTGGCGCTGGCCGCCAGCCACGCCATCGGCGCCAACGCGCTGATCGAGGAAGAAGTGGCAACGTGGCTGGCCGAAGAGCTGCTGCGCCGCTACCCGCAACTGGTGCAGGCGCGCTACGGCTTCAAGAGCCTGGACGGCATGGACGGCATCGCGGTCGTTGAAGGGCTGGCGCAGAAGCGCGGCTACCGCATCCGCGGCGGCGACTGGGACTTCGAAAAGGCGTCGCACATGCTGCTGCAGGATTACCGCAGCGGCGCGTTGGGCCGCATCTCGCTGGAGACGCCGGAAACGCGCGCCGCCGCGCTGGCCGAGTACCAGGAGGCCGAACGCATCAAGGCCGAGAAGGCCGCCATCAAGGCCGCCGAGAAGGAAGCCGAGAAGATGCGCGGCAAGCGCGGAACCTAGGGGTCTGTCCCCGGTAAGTGGTCCGGTCAGCGCTCGCCCGCGGCTTAGCGAGCGGGCTGACCCCGGTTTTTAAGCTTGACCAAACCTGAAACTCGACACCGCCAGCGCCCCGAAGAAATCCTCCTCGTGATACACGACGGTGGCAGCATCGTCTTCCGCCGCGCCCAGCGCCACCATCAGCGGCAGCAGGTGTTCCTCGCGCGGATGCGCCTGGCGCGCCGCCGGTGCGCGCTCCCATTCCAGCAATGCCGCCGTGCGCTCCTGCGCCGGCAATGCCATCGTGGCACGCAGCCAGTCGTCGAACGCATGCGACGCCGCGGCGCCTGCCGCGTTGAACGCGCGCAGGTTGTGGTAACTGAGTCCACTGCCGACAATCAGCACGCCTTCGCCCCGCAATGCCGCCAGCGCCCGGCCGGCCGCCACGTGCTCCGCCGGATCGAGCCCCTGGCGCAGCGACAGCTGCACGATGGGTACGTCCGCCTCGGGAAACACGGGATACAGCGCGGAAAACGTGCCGTGATCGAAGCCGCGCGCGTCGTCCAGCACGGCCTCGTGGCCGGCATCGCGCAACAGCGCCTGCACGCGTGCGGCCAGCGCCGGATCGCCCGGTGCGTCGTAACGGATCGCGTAGGTGTGCGGCGGGAAGCCGCCGTAGTCGTAGATCATCGGCGGCTTCGTGCCGGACGAGATCATGAAGTCACGTCCCTCCCAATGCGCCGTGACGGCCAGCACCGCTTTCGGCTTGCCGCCGATCTGGCGCGGGATGTCGCGCAGCGAGGCGTCGAGCGCGTCGTAGGCCTGGCCGAATTCGTCGCGCATCCACGGCCATGGGCCGCCGCCGTGCGACAGGAAATAGGTGGGTAGTGTGGACATGCGTTCTCCGTGCGATGGTTCGTCGATACGCACTATATGGCGGCGCCCATCGCCCCGGCAATGGTCAGAATATCGATACTGACGTTCGATTGGTTCGAACCTGCTCCGATCATACAAACGTCGGGGACAGGCACCTTTCACGGGCCGTTCGGCCCGGGAAACGTGCCAGTCCCCGGTCCGCGGCGGGCCCGTACGGTATTGACGCCGACGGTGTGACGCTTACTGCGCCAGCGCCACCTGGACCAGCGCAAACAGCCGCGCCACCCGCATCCAGCCGATGACCAGCGCGATCAGCTGCGTCAGGAGCAGCGCGGCGATCAGCTGCACCGGCCCGACCGGCGGCACCTGCAGCCGGCCCAGCGCCAGCAGGGCCGCCAGCAGCAGCCCGCCCACCGTGAACAGTGCGTACGCGCCCAGCACGGGGCCGGGTCGCCGCGCCAGCAAGTCCAGGCCGCGCCACCAGCCGGCCACCGCGGATGTGCGACGCCGGTCGGTTGCCAGCGCCGCGCGGCCCGCGTCCAGCGTCAGGTTGACGAAGAGGACGAGCAGCGCCGTCGCCACGCCTGCCGCCAGCGTGGCATTGCGCGCATCCTCCGCCAGCACCACCGTGCGACCGTACGCCTGGGCCATGTCGAGCAGCCACATGCCGACAAACGCCGCGCCGCCCAGCGGCACCACGGCCCAGCACAGCATGCGTGCCATGCGCGCATACTCGGCCAGCGCGCCCGCCAGCAGTGGCTTGAAGCGCAGGCGTTCCGGCGCCCGCGCCACGGCGATGACGGCACCGGACAGCAGCGGCGACAACGCCAGCGTCAGCGCCAGCGCGCCGCAGCCCGCCGTGCCGATGGCCGGCATCTGCCGCCCCAGCACCGTCGTCAGGTCGCCGAGCGCGACGATGTCGAGCGCGCGTGCCAGCGCTGGCGCATGCGTCGAATAGTCCAGCTGTCCCGCCAGCAGACTGTAGACAGGCAGCGCCAGCAGAACGGTCGGCAGCAGCACGCACGCGGCCCACAGCAGCAACAGGCGCCACTGCAGCGCGGCGCGGGCGGAGACGGTCAGGATGGAAGTCATACGGTCGCCAGCAGGGCAAGGAGGGTTTGCACGACCGTGCCGAAGTCCAGCGTCCAGCGCCGCGTGGCGCTGCCGTCGGGCGCCAAAGTGCGGCCGTCATCGAGCTTGTTCGCATCCAGCAGATGCCTGCGTTCCGGGTCGAGCTGCACCGAGACGCCCTGCGCCGGCCGGACCCACTCGAAGCGGCGCCACCGTTCGGTGCCGTGCCACTGCACCGTCTCGCGGCTGCCGTCGGCAAATGTGACGACCAGCGTCTGCGGCACCACCGCGCCGCGCCGGCGCAGCACGACGGCCGTCCGGTATGGATAGGGCCCGGTGCCGTCGCGCGCGTCCGGATGCGCCTTGCGCCAGCGCTCGCGCACTGTTTCCGCGTACTCGTCGGCCTGCCCCAGCGTGATGTTCACGTGTTTGCCGTCCACCAGATCCCAGCCCGGCTGCGGCAGCACTTCCTCACTGGTGAAGTCGGCGATGCGGTCATCCACCGGCTGCGTCGCGTAGACCTGCTGTTCGAACACCGCGTTCACGAGGTCCGCGCGTCCGCTGACCTCCGCCAGCGTCGCCTGCAGGTCGGCGGTGCCCGGGTGACGGAATTTCCAGCGGCGGTAGTACTCGCGCATGGCCCGCTCCATGACGTCCTTGCCCAGCTGCGCCTCCAGGTCGCGCAGCATCAGTGCCGTGCGGGCATAGACGGGGCCGATGCCATCGAGCCGCCCCCAGGCGTTTTCGCCCAGCGGGTCGGCCGGCTCGTCCAGCGGCAGGCCGATGCGCTCGAAACCGAACACGTCGAAGGAAGGGGCGAAGCCGAGCCGGCGCAAGAGAGAATTGGTGGCGTACAGCCGCTGGCCGCGCCCGTGCAGCATGCGCTGATCCCAGAACTCGTTGAGGCCTTCGTCCAGCATCGGTTCCTCGAACTCGTTGCTGGCCAGGATGCCATGGAAGTAGCCATGACCGAACTCGTGGATGGTGACAAAATCGAGCGTCATCGCGTCGAACGTGCCGGGCGCCGGATCGGCCGCGCAGTCGGCCGTGAAGAACGTCGGGTACTCCATGCCGCTGGCTTCGCGCCCGTTGAACGGCGGGATGACGGCCGTCACGGTGCGGTAAGGGTAGGGGCCCAGCGTGCGCTCGAACCAGTCCAGTGAATCGAGCGTGGCCTTCAGCACGGGCGCGGCGTTGGAGCGGTACTCGGGCGGGAACAGCACGGTGACCTGCACCGGGTGGCCGGCCGCGCCCTTGAACGTGGCGCGCAGCGGCGGCGCCGTGCGGCTGTCGGCGGTCCAGGCGAAATCGTGCACGTCGCCCTGCACGTAACGATGCGTGACGAGGCCGTTTTTCTCCTCGGGCGTCCCTTGCAGTTCGCCCGTTGCGCCGACCGTGTAGCCTTTCGGTACGGTCAGGCGCACGTCGTAATGGCCGAAGTCAGCGTAGTACTCCGACTCCGAGTGGTACTCGTGGGCGTTCCAGCGCACCGTGGTGGCGCCCCGTTCGCCCGGCAGTTCCAGCACGGCTATCTTGGGGAACCATTGCGCCACCAGGTGGAACGTGTCGAAGTAACCCGTGCGCACCGTCACGCGCGGCAGCTGGTCGAAAAAGGCGATATCGAGCGTCGTGCTGGCGCCCGCCGCCACGGGCTCGGGCAGGTCGAAGCGCACCACCGTGCGGTCGGTGGCGGGGCCGCCATCGGGCTGCACGAACGTCCATGGCACGGCGCGTCCGTTCTGCGTGACCGAACGCAGCTCCGTGTAGCCGTATTTTTCGTCGCCGGCGTTCAGGCCGGAACGGAAGCCTTCGCCGCCGTGCCGCTCCTCCGTGTAGAACGTGCTGTTCTCGTTGCGGTGCGCGTTCAGGTACAGGTGCAGGTAGACGCTGCGGATCGCCTGGCCGCTGCGGTTGCGCCACGTCAGCTGCTGGCGCGCGTCGACGGTATGCCGCACCGGGTCCAGTGTGGCGTCGATGCGGTAGCTGGCGACGCGGTCCGACAGCGTGGCCTCGCTGCCCGTGCGCGGGCCGCCCCAGGCGTCCGGCGCGCTGGGCGTGCGCACGGCGGCCGCGTTGGCGGGGGCCATCGCGACATCGTCGACAGCGGGCGGTGCGGCCGGTGCCGCAACCACAGTCAATGCGGCCAGTGCGGCGAGCGCCGCGGCAAGGATTTTCAGCGAACGGCGAGGCGGCATGGGGCACCTGTCGGGATAGCGATGTTGTCACTATAACGGTTGCCCGGCTGCCGTGGCGGGCGCGCGGCAGCTTAAACCCCGCTTAATTTCGCCGCAGGGGTGAACCACCGCGGCAAAAGATGGTAATCTCGCGGCGTTTACAGTCGGGAGGCAGGCCTTCCCGCCTTTTCGTTTACGCAACCAGACAAGAAGGAAGATCATGCGTTTTCTGCGCCTCATGCTTGCCGCCACCGCCCTGCTGGCCTTTACCGCCTCCGCCACCTCCCGCGCCGCCGAGATTCGCGACGGCGCCGGCTACCAGACGCTGGCATCGCCCGTCCGCGCCGACACGGGCAAGAAGGTCGAGGTCATCGAATTCTTCATGTACACCTGCCCGCACTGCAATGTGCTGGACCCGATGCTGAGCGAGTGGGTCAAGAAGCAGGGCGACAAGATCGCGTTCCGCCGCCTGCACTTCCCGGCCGGCGGCGAGAAGGACCCGCTGGCGCATGCGTACATCACGCTCGAAGCGATGGGCCAGGTCGAGCAGTTCCACCAGAAGTTCTTCAACGCGATCCACGTGCAGCGCGAGCGCATCTACCGCAGCGACGAACAGGTGCTGGACTTCCTCGTCAAGAACGGCATCGACAAGGCCAAGTACCAGCAATTCTTTAATTCCTTCGGCGTCTTGACTAAACTGAAGCGGCTGACCGCCACGATCGGCGCCTACAAGGTCGAGAGCGCGCCGACGATCGTCGTCGACGGCCGTTACGTCACGTCGCCAAGCATTGCCGGCGGTCCGGGCATGCCGGAACTCCAGGCCGGCAAGAACACGCTGGCCGTGCTGGATGCGCTGGTGGCGAAGGCCGCGGCCGAGAAGAAGTGAGCAGAAAGGCAGCTGAAGGGAGTACGCCATGAGCGAGCGTGAAAAAGACGTCATGCAGATGTACGAAGCGTTGGAGCCGGACGAGAACCGGCTCTTCAGCGCCAGCAACATCAACCACCTGGGCTGGAGCCTCGTCGTGCTGCTGGCGCTGCTGTTGGCCTGGTTCGGCGCGGCACTGGTCAACGCGGAAAACCAGCGCAACGCGCTGCTGACGAAGCAGTGCCAGGACCGCGTCTTCAAGGAAGAAGTGGACAAGACGTGCCTGCTGACGGTGCATTCGCGCGAGCACTGGTGGCAGCACGTCACGTATGCGCTGGGGCATTTGTCGCCGGAGAAGTAAGCGAAAGCCCGCAGCAATGCGGGCTTTTTCACTTCGGGGTCAGGTCCGACATCTGGACACGAGCTGGGCGGATGCATCGTGGTAAACGTCGGGGACAGGCTCCTCGCGGGCCCTTCGGCCCGAGAGGAGCCTGTCCCCGGCTGCTTCGCGGTTTCCGGCGGCTTCGGCCCCGGGCTGCTTCCCGGCCAGCGGCTGCTTTCGGCCAGCGGCTGCTTTCGGCCAGCGGCTGCTTTCCGGACGGCGGCGTTTGCGTACCCGGGACTGGCTTCTGTTGCGGGGCGAATGCCACGCAACAGGAGCCTGTCCCCGACGTGCTGCATCCGGCGTCCGTCACCCTCGCGCCGCCGCGGACGGGAGCGCCAGAGGCACCGGCGCTATCCCACCATCAGCTTGACGGACTTCAGCTCCGCGCTGTTCGGCCCGACGTGAATGGTAAAACTGCCCGGTTCGACGACGCGCTTCATGTCGATATTGAAGAACCACAGGTCGCTCGGCCGGATATCGAAGACGAGCGTCTTCTTCTCGCCCGGATTCAGCGTCACGCGCTGGAAGCCTTTCAGCTCCAGTACGGGCCGCGTCACGGACGAGATGTCGTCGCGGATGTACAGCTGCACGACCTCGTCGCCCTTGACCTGGCCGACGTTCGTCACGTCCACTTCCACCTGCGTGCTGTCGGCCACGCTGATCGACGCCTTCCTCAGCCGCGGCGCCGAGATGTCGAACTTCGTGTAGCTGAGGCCAAAGCCGAACGGATACAGGGGCTTGGTGCTGCCGTCGATATAGCCGCGCCGCGCCGAGGGCTTGTGGTTGTAGAAGATCGGCAGCTGGCCCACGTCGCGGGCGATCGAGACGGGCAGCTTGCCGCCCGGGTTGGCCCGGCCGAACAGGATGTCCGCGGCGGCGTGCCCGGTTTCCTGGCCCAGGTACCAGCCTTCGACCAGCGCGTCGGCGCGCTGCGCCAGCAGATTGACGGAGAGCGGCCGGCCGTTCAGCAGGAACACGACCGTCGGTTTGCCCAGCGCGAAGATGGCCCTGGCCAGGTCGTTCTGCTGGCCCATCAGGTCGAGGCTGTTGCGGTCGCCCAGGTGGTTGTCGGCCCACGCTTCGCGGCTGGTCTGCTCGTTGTCGCCGAGGACCATGACGATGGTGTCGGCGTTCCTTGCCGCCGCCACCGCCTGGTCGATCAGCTGCGCATTGACGTCCGCCGGGGTGAACTTGATCTCGTCCTTGCCCCAGATGCGTTCTTCCGTGATGCGCACGGCTTCGCGGTAATCGAAGCCGAAGCCCTGCGCCTTGGCTTCCGCCTGCAGTGCGTCATGGATCGATACCACATGACGCGGCACGTCCGAATAGCCGCCGATGGGCGTGTCCTTCGCATGGGTGCCGAGCAGCAGCAGCTTGCCGACCTTCTTGCCGTTCAACGGCAGCAGGCCCTTGTCGTTCTTCAGCAGCACGACGGAGCGCACGGCGGCTTCGCGGGCGAGCGCGACGGCATCTTGCGTGGCCGTCAGCCGGTCGGCCGCCTGCGCGTCCACGTACGGCTGCTCGAACAGGCCGGCGTTGAATTTCAGTTCCAGGATGCGGCGCACGACCGTGTCGATCTCCGCGACCTTGACCTTGCCTTCCTTGACCAGCTGCGCCAGCTCGCGGTAACCGTGGCCGTCCGGCGTTTCGATGTCGACGCCGGCCTTGACGGCAAACAGCGCGGCGTCCTTCGGCGTGGCGGCCAGGCGATGGCGCGTGACGAGCTCCTTGATGCCGAAGTAATCCGACACCATGACGCCCTTGAAGCCCCACTCCTCGCGGCACACCTTGGTCAGCAGCCAGCGGTTGGCGTGCGAAGGCACACCGCCAATCTCGTTATACGACGGCATGATCGCCGCCACCGGCGTCTCGCGCACGAGTTTTTCGAACGGCGGGAAAAACTCCTCGCGCAAGGTGCGTTCCGAGACTTCCGCCGGGCCGATGTTGGTGCCCGATTCCGGCTGGCCGTGGCCCGTCATGTGCTTCAGGGTTGCCAGCACCTTGTCCTTCGCCAGCTTGCGGTCCGTGCCGGAGAAGCCGAGTACCGCGGCCTTGCCCATCTCGCCGCACAGGAACGGGTCTTCGCCATAGGTTTCCTCGATACGGCCCCAGCGCGGTTCGCGCGCCACGTCCACGACGGGGGCGAGGGCGAAGTTGGCGCCGCGGGCGCGCATCTCGCGCGCGGCAACCGAGAACACCTTCTGCGCCAGCGCGGGATCGAAGCTGGACGCCAGGCCGATCGCCTGCGGGAACGACGTGGCGTCCTTGGCCACGTAGCCGTGCAGCGCTTCCTCGTGCATGAACAGCGGAATGCCCAGGCGCGTCTGCTCGACAGCCCACTTCTGCACGGCATTCACGTACGTTGCCGTCTCCAGCGCGGTGCGGTTGGCGCGCGCGCCGCTGTCGCCGGCGCCGCCCGGCTTGGCGCTGTCCGCGCTGGCCTGACCCTGGCGGTCGGACGGCCGTGCCATCATGCCCAGGCCATGCGGGTAGCGCTGCGCCGCCTTTGCCGGCGCGAAGTCGCCGTTGGCTTCCTCGATCAGGTTCTTCTCCTGCCAGATGCAGTCCATCTGCGCGATCTTCTCTTCCAGCGTCATGCGCTTCAGCAGGTCGTCGACGCGTTTCGGTATCGGGGCTGCCGGGTCCTTGTATGGCGGGCGTGCGTCGGTGGCGGCGATCGCCAGCGTGGGGGCCGAGGCGATCGCCGCCAGGCCGGTCATCGAGGTCAGGAACTGCCGGCGCGGTGCGCTTGTTTTGTCAGTCATTTTGTCTCCTCCGTTTTATATTCTTATCGCTTGCCGGCGCGCGTCGCCACGTCCACCCAGACGGCCAGGGTCAGGATGAACCCCTTGACGATCATCTGCCAGTAGGTGTCCACGTCCAGCATCGACATGCCGTTATCCAGGCTGGCCATCACAAGCGCGCCGATCAGCGCGCCGTACACGGTGCCGGAGCCGCCGCGCATCGACGTGCCGCCGATGAAGCAGGCGGCGATGGCATCGAGTTCGCCGGAGGTGCCGGCGGACGGCGAACCGGCCGCCAGGCGCGCCGTGTTGATCACGCCGGCCAGGGCGCACATCAGGCCCATGATCCCGAAGATCCACAGCTTGACGGCCTTGACGTTGATGCCTGACAGGCGCGTGGCTTCCATGTTCGAGCCGACGGCGTAGATGCGGCGGCCGAACACGGTCTGCGTCGTCATGTAGGTGAAGATGCCCAGCAGCGCAAGCAGCAGCAGCACCGGCAGCGGGATGCCTTCGTAGCTGTTCAGCGTCGAGACGAAGCCCGCCAGCACGGCGGCGATCAGCACCAGGCGCAGCGCGTCGCGCCAGACCGGTGCCTGCTCCAGCTGGTGTTTCGCCCGGCTGGCGCGCTGGCGCCACGTCAGGAACACGGCCACGGCAAACAGCACGACGCCCAGGATCAGGCCCAGTTGCGGCGCCAGATAGCCCTGGCCCAGCTGCACCAGTTCCGGCGACACAGGAGCGACGGTGATGCCGTCCGTGACACCCAGCACGATGCCGCGGTAGGCCAGCATGCCGCCCAGGCCCACGATGAACGACGGGATGTGCAGATAGGCCGTCAGGTAGCCATTGAATAAACCGATGAACAGACCGATGCCGAGAACGACCAGCAGGTTCAGGGGCAGGGCCATGCCGTGTGTGACGTCCAGCACGGCGGCGATGCCACCCAGGAGCCCCAGCAGTGAGCCGACGGACAGGTCGATCTCGCCGGCGATGATGACGAGCGACATGCCGCAGGCGACGATGCCGGTAATCGCCATCTGGCGCATCAGGTTCGACATATTGCGCGGCGTGATGAAGCCGCCTTCCGTCTTCCACGTGAAGAAGCCCCAGATCAGCGCGATGGCGATCAGCAGGGCCAGCATCTTGTATTGCGTGAACAGCTTCTTGAGTTGATTGCTTTGCATGGGAGTCTTGAGATCAGTGGGTGATTGCCGCCGTCAGCAGCGTTTCCTGCGTCAGGTTGTCGTTGACGAAGTCGCCGCGCAGTTTGCCTTCGCCGATGACGAGCACGCGGTCCGAGATGCCCAGCACCTCCTGCAGCTCGGACGACACCATGATGATCGACATGCCGCGCTTGGCCAGGTCGAACATCAACTGGTAGATCTCGAACTTGGCGCCCACGTCGACGCCGCGCGTGGGCTCGTCCAGGATCAGGATTTTCGGCTGCGTCAGCAGCATCTTCGACAGCACGGCCTTCTGCTGGTTGCCGCCGGACAGACCGGTAATCGACAGGAACGGGCTGGCGGTTTTCAGCTTCAGCCGGCCGATCTCCTCGCGCACCGTGCGCAGCTCGGCCTCGGCATCGATGCGGGTCGCGTGCGCGAAGTCGCGCAGCACGGCCATCGTCATGTTCTGGCCGACCGACAGGTCCGGCACGATGCCGTGGTGCTTGCGGTCTTCCGGCACCATCGCCAGGCCGTTGCGGATGGCCTTCAGCGGCGTGCTCGTATCGAGGGGCTGGCCCTCCAGCAGCACTCCGGCCTCGCACGGCCCGTCGTAGGCGCCGAAGATGGCCGAGACCAGCTCCGTGCGGCCGGCGCCCACCAGGCCGGCGATGCCGAGGATTTCTCCCTTGCGCAGCTTGAACGACACGTTGTCGACCCGCTTGCGCTGCGGGTTGTCCGGATCCCAGCACGTCACGTTGCGCGCCTCGAACACCACGTCGCCCAGCGTGTGATCGTGCTTCGGATACAGCTGGTTCATCTCGCGGCCCACCATCTGCGCGATGATGCGCTCCACGCTCATCTCGCGCATGGGCGTGGTGGCGATGTGCTGGCCGTCGCGGATCGTCACGATGGTGTCGCAGATCGCCGCGATCTCATCGAGCTTGTGCGAGATGTAGATGCAGGTGACGCCCTTGGCTTTCAGCGAGCGGATGATGTCGAGCAGGACGGCGATCTCGGACGACGTCAGCGAAGACGACGGCTCGTCCAGGATCAGCAGCCTGGCGTTCTTGTTCAGGGCCTTGGCGATCTCGATCAGCTGCTGGTGGCCGCCGCCGTATTGCTTTACGGGCAGTACGACGTTGACGTCGCGGATATTCAGCTCGGCCAGCAGTTCCACGGCGCGGCGGTTCATCGCGTCGTAGTCCATCCGGCCGCCCGGCAGCTTGATCTCGTTACCGAGGAACAGGTTCTCCGTCACCGACAGTTCCGGCACCAGCATCAGCTCCTGGTGGATGATGACGATGCCGGCCGCTTCCGTCTCGCGGATCGACGTCGCCGTCAACGGCTTGCCCTGCCAGAAAATCTCGCCGTCATAGGTGCCGTGCGGGTAGACGCCGGACAGCACCTTCATCAAGGTCGACTTGCCGGCGCCGTTCTCGCCGCACAGGCCGACGCATTCGCCGGCCTTCACCTTGATGTCGATGCCGTTCAGTGCCCGCACACCGCCGAACTGCTTGACGATGTTCCTCATTTCGAGCAGATACTCGTTCATGCGTTTTCCTGTCAGTTGGCGCTCAGCTGGGCTTTCGTGTAGAACCCGTCGTCCACCAGCGTCTGCACATTGGCTTTCGTCAGCGGGATCGGTTTCAGCAGCAGCGTGCTGACCTGTTTCAGGCCGTTGTTGTACTGCGAGTTGAAGGCCGGTTTCTCGTTGCGTACCAGCTGGATGGACAGTTTCGCCGCTTCGCTGGCGATCAGTTTCAGCGGTTTGTAGACGGTCATCGTCTGCGTGCCGGCGATGACGCGCTTGACGGCGGCGATGTCGGCATCCTGGCCCGATACGGGCACCTTGCCGGCCAGCTTCTGCGCCGTCAGCGCCTGGATCGCGCCGCCCGCCGTGCCGTCATTGGAGGCGACGATGGCGTCGATCTTGTTGTTGTTGGCCGTCAGCGCGTTCTCGACGATGGACATCGCTTCGGATGCGCTCCAGTCCTTGACCCACTGCTTGCCGACGATCTTGATATCGCCCTTGTCCACCAGCGGCTGCAGCACTTTCATCTGGCCTTCGCGCAGCAGCTTGGCGTTGTTGTCGGTCGGGGCGCCGCCCAGCAGGTAGTAGTTGCCCTTCGGTTTCGCGGCCACGACACCCTGCGCCTGCATCTCGCCGACCTTCTCGTTGTCGAACGAGATATACGCATCGATGTCGGCATTCAGGATCAGGCGGTCGTACGACACCACCTTGATCTTTGCCTTCTTCGCCTCACGCACGGCGTTGTTCAGCACTGTGGCGTTGTAGGGCACGATGACCAGCACGTCAACGCCGCGCGAGATCAGGTTCTCGATCTGCGAGATCTGGCGCTGTTCGTTGGCATCGGCCGACTGCACGAATACCTTCGCGCCCAGCTTCGTGGCTTCGGCCGTGAAGAAGTCACGGTCGCGCACCCAGCGTTCCAGGCGCAGGTCGTCGATGGAAAAGCCGATCTTCGGGTTCTTGGCATCCGCGTGGGCGGCGCCGCAGGACAGGACGAGCAGGGCGCCGGCTACGGCGGTTTTCAACAGCTTGTTCATACAGTCTCCTGGTTAAGGGCCTTTGCGGCCTCTTGTTCTTGGGGTGGATGATGGTTGTCTTGCTGGTTAAACGGTGTTGATCCTGTACTTCTCTAGTGATTATGCCGTGGCATGACGCTGGCGACGCCGCGATATTCGACGGCGAGCTCCATGCAGGCGCCCGTATGCATCTGGCCGACGGTGGCGCGATAGATTTCCTGCCATGGCGTCTGGCTTGGCGGTACCGGCGGAATGCCTTCTTCCTTGCGCCGTGCCAGCTCCGCATCGTCAACGAGCATGTCGCACGTACCCGCGTTCAGGTCGATGCGGACCGTGTCGCCGGTACGGATATACGCCAGACCGCCGCCCACCGCCGATTCCGGCGACGCGTTCAGGATCGACGGGCTGTCCGACGTGCCGGACTGGCGACCGTCGCCCAGGGTCGGCAGGTTCTTCACGCCGCGCTTGATCAGCGCATCGGGTGGTTGCATGTTGACGACTTCGGCGGAGCCGGGCCAGCCGATGGGGCCCGCGCCGCGGATGACGAGAATGCAGTCCTCGTCGATGTTCAGGCTCGGGTCGTTGATGCGGGCATGGTAGTCGCCGGAGCCGTCGAACACGATGGCACGGCATTCGAACACGCCTTCCTGACCGGGCTTCGACAGGTAGCGGGCGCGGAATTCCGGAGAAATGACGGACGTCTTCATGATTGCGAAATCGAACAGGTTGCCCTTCAGGACAAAGAAGCCCGCCTGCGTTTTGAGCGGCTGGTCGAACGGTGTGATCATCTCGCGGTCCACGCTTTCGTGGCCTTGCAGATTGTCCGCCATCGTCTTGCCGGTGACGGTGGGGCGGTCGGCACGCAGCTTGCCGGCCTGCAGCAGCTCCCACATCACGGCCGGCACGCCGCCGGCGCGGTGGAAGCGCTCGCCCAGGT
>Ga0308166_1001063_pt1 | contig 31266 bp, 26 predicted proteins | sample PhyCR2_2_FD_202137 | JGI IMG/M metagenome (GOLD analysis project Ga0308166, IMG submission 202137) | Phyllosphere microbial communities from UC Gill Tract Community Farm, Albany, California, United States - DLSLCC.R2 | ecosystem: Host-associated > Plants > Phyllosphere > Unclassified | place... | reverse complement strand
CGGGCGCGCTGCACCTGTACAGCATCGACACGCTCGCCATGTTCGCCAACGACTATGCCCGCTCGCCGGCGCAGGAAAAGCTGGCCCGCCTCGTGATGACGCCGCAGGCGCAGCAGCAGTACAACGCTGCCAAGGGCTCGGTGCCGGTGCGGCGCGACGCGTCCACGGCCGGCATGGACAGCTGCGCGCGCGCCTCGTGGACCGCGTTCGCGCGCGGCGCCGCCGTGCAGGTACCGAGCCTCGTGCACCGCATGGCGACGGCCGAGGAGAGCCGCGACGTCATCATCGCCGAGGTGCGCCGCTACTTCGTCGACGACACCGTGCCCGCCGCGCAGGTACAGCAACGCCTCGCCACCGTGTTCCGCACCCTCACCTCGCGACTGAACCGATAAGCCATGACCCGCAAGATCCTCATCGTCGACGACGACCAGAAGACCCGTACCCTGCTCAAGACCTACCTGGAAAAGAACCAGTACCAGGTCCTGCTGTCACACAACGGCGAAAGCTTCCTGGCCGAGCTGAACACGTATGCCGACCAGCTGTCGCTCGTGATCCTCGACGTCATGCTGCCCGATACGGACGGCTTCGCGCTGTGCCGCATCGTGCGGCGCCGCTCCGACGTCCCGATCATCATGCTGACGGCCAGCTCCGACGAGACCGACCGCGTGGTCGGCCTGGAACTCGGCGCCGACGACTACATCGCCAAGCCGTACAGCCCGCGCGAGCTGCTGGCGCGCATCAAGGCGATCCTGCGCCGCACGGGCGCCGACACGAACGCAGCGCCGCGCTTCTACCGCTTCAACGGCTTCACGCTGGACACCGTCGAGCGCACCGTGACCGACGCCGCCGGCGAACCGGTGACGCTGACGGGCCTCGACTTCCAGCTGCTCAAGTACTTCGCCGAACACCCGGGCGACATCCTCGACCGCGGCGCGCTGTGCGAAGTCACGCGCGGGCGCGACGCCGGGCCGCTGGACCGCTCGCTCGACGTGCAGATCAGCCGCCTGCGCCTGCGCCTGAAGGACGACGGCAAGCAGCCGATGCTGATCAAGACCGTGCGCGGCATCGGCTACGTGTTCGCGGCGGAAGTCGCGGTGGCGCATGGCTGAACGGCGCCTGCGCCTGTGGCCGCAGTCGCTGCTGGGCCGCCTGACGCTCGTGATGGTGGCGGGCCTGCTGCTCACGCAGGCCGCCGCGAGCGCCATCTGGGGCGCGCAGCTGCGTGCGCGCGCGGACGCCGACGCGCGCGTCGCCGCGCAATACGTGGGCCAGGGCGCCGCGAGTTCGATCCGGTTCTTCCGCAGCCTGCCGCCGCGCTACCGCAGCCTGCTGATCCAGCAGTTCCGCGAGATGGGCGGCACGCGCTTCTACGTGGCGCTGAACCACGCCGCCGTGCCGGTACGGCCGATCGCGCCCGATCCCCTCGCCGACCGGGTGCTGGCCACGCTCGGCGCCACGCTGCGCGCCGACCTGCCGGGCGACGGCGGCGCCAGGCTCGCGTTCGCGTGGCCGGACCAGCTGGCCGTCGCGCCGGACGGCCTACGCCTGGCGGAGCTGCCCGACACCTGGATCCGCCACGTGCTGCTGCTCAAGCCCGACCCGGCGCCGATCCTCGTGATCCAGACCCAGCTCGAACCGGGCAACTGGCTGTACCTGGCCACCCTGATGCCGAACCCCTACTTCCTGAACGGCTACGACCCGCTGGCGATGGACCGGCTGGTGCCGCAGGCGTTGTCGCTGCTCGCCGTGCTGCTGCTGTCGCTGCTCGTCGTGCGCTCGATCACGCGCCCGCTCGCCGCGCTGTCCGACGCGGCCGAAGCGTTCGGCAAGGAAGAACAGGCGCCGGCGCTGCCCGAAACCGGCAGCCGCGAATTCGTCAACACGGCGCGCGCGTTCACCGCCATGCGCGAACGGATCGCCCGCTACATCGCCGACCGCGACCGCCTGTTCGTCTCGATCTCGCACGATCTGCGCACACCGATCACGCGTTTGAAACTGCGCGCCGAGCTGCTCGACGACGACGCGCTGCGCGACGATTTCGAGGAAGACCTGGACGAGCTGGACATGATGGTCAAGGGCGCGCTGCAATGCGTGAAGGACAGCGACATCCACGAGAACCCGACCGCGATCCGGCTCGACGCGCTGCTGCGCCGGATGGTCAAGAGCGCGCACCTGGCGGGCCACACGGTCGGCTTCGAGGACAGCGGCGTGGTCGTGCACGGCAAGCCGCTCGCCTTGAAGCGCGCCATCGGCAACCTGCTGGACAACGCACTGTATTACGGCGAGCGCGCCGAGATCGCGGTGCGTCGGCGCGACGGCCGCGTGGAGATCGCCGTGCGCGACCACGGCCCGGGCGTGCCCGACGACGCGGTGGCGAGCCTGTTCGAGCCGTACGTGCGCCTCGCGCACGGGCGCACGCGCAACGACACCGGCCTGGGCCTCGGCCTCGGCATCGCGCGCAGCATCGTCGAGGCGCACCGCGGCCAGCTCGTGCTGCACAACCATCCGGACGGCGGCCTCGTGGCCACGATCGTGCTGCCGGGCGAGCCGCAGGCGGTCTGACTTCGTGCCCGACCCGCGTATCACGCCATAACACATCCGTCACTGATTGGAAAATTTCATGGCCGGCTCCGCACGGAGCTCGGCTATCATTTCATGGTCGCCTTCCGTTAACGTTAACAGAAATGGAGTCACCCCATGCCGATCCGAACCCCGGCCCTGCTGCTGGCCGCAACCCTGAGTGCCTGCGGCGGTGCCGCGCAGGATGACCGTGCCGGCGTCCCGGTGCAGCTGGCGCAGACCGCGACGGCCGACGCCACGCCGGCGGCCGCCGACGAATACGACACCCTGCGCGCCAAATGGCGCCTGCAGCTGACGGGCGGCAGCGGCATCGACACAGCGGACCCCGACATCGCCGCCCGCATCGGCGCGATCACCTCGACCGCGCAAGGCTACCTGGACACGCTGCAGGCGGGCAGCGGCCGCACGTATCTCTGGAGCGACCTGGCGACGTGGACGAAGTCGACGACCGTCACGCAGACGTACAGCCGCATCCTCGCCATGGCGCTGGCGTATTCCACGACGGGTTCGTCGCTGCAGGGGAACGCGGCGCTCGGGTCCGCGATCGTCGCCGCACTGGACTGGATGAACGCCAACCATTACGGCAGCGGCATCGCGAAATACGACAACTGGTGGGACTGGGAAATCGGCTCGCCGCAGGCATTGAACGACATCGCGGTGCTGATGTACGACCAGCTGTCGGCCACGCAGCGCAGCAACGCCATCGCGGCGGTCGACTACTACGTGCCCGATCCGACCAAGCGCACCGGCACGAGCCTCGTCGAGACGGGCGCGAACCGCCTCGACAAGGCGGCCGTCGTCGCGCTGCGCGGGGTGCTGAGCAAGTCGACGACCAAGCTCGCGCAGGGCCGCGATGCCATTGGCCAGGCCCTGCTCTACGTGACGAGCGGCGACGGCTTCTACGCGGACGGCTCGTTCATCCAGCACACGAACGTCGCGTACACGGGCAGCTACGGCCTCGTGCTCGTGGCCGACATCGCGCGCCTGTACTACCTGCTGAACGGCTCCACGTGGGCCGTCACGGACGCCAACGCCGGCAACGTCTACGACTGGTACGAACGCGGCTACAAGCCGCTCGTCTACCAGGGCGCGATGATGGACGCGGTGCGCGGCCGCGCGATCTCGCGCCAGGCGTCGAGCGACCACGACGCCGGCCGCTCGCTGACGGTGTCGCTGGCGCGCCTCGCGCAGGGCGCCCCGGCCGCGAACGCTGCCGCCATCAACGCCACGGTCAAGCACTGGATGCAGCGCGACACGACGTTCGCCAACTACTACACGGGCCTGTCGCTGTACGACATCGCGAACCTGAAAGGCATCCTCGCAAACGCGTCGATCACGCCCGACCCGGAGCAGATCCAGACGCACGTCTTTGCCGGCATGGACCGCGCGCTGCACAGCTACGCGGGCTATTCGAGCCTGGTGTCGATGTTCTCGACGCGCATCGCGGCCTTCGAATACGGCAACGGCGAAAACCTGAAAGGCTGGTGGACCGGCGCCGGCATGACCTGGGTGTACAACAACGACCTGACGCAGTTCTCGGGCGACTACTGGCCGACCGTGAACCAGTCGCGGCTGCCCGGCACCACGACGGACGGCTCGGCGATCGCCACGCCGGCGAGCTTCGGCAACTATCCCAACACGTCTAGCTGGGCGGGCGGCTCGGAAGTCGACAACCTGCATGCGACGGCCGGCATGCAATTCTCGATGTCGAAGGTGACGGGGTCCACCCTGCAGGGCAAGAAGTCGTGGTTCCTGTTCGGCGACAAGATCATCGCGCTCGGCTCCGGCATCGCCAACACGGATGGACGCACGGTCGAGACGATCGTCGAGAACCGCAAGCTGAACGCGGCCGGCAGCAATGCGTTGACGGTGAATGGCCTGTCCATGCCGACGACGGCCGGCTGGTCGGCGACAACGACCAGCGTGCAATGGGCGCATCTCGCCGGCAGCGTGAGCGGCGCCGACATCGGCTACTGGTTCCCCGCGCCCGTGAATCTCGCCGGCCTGCGCGAACAACGCAGCGGCAGCTGGCAGCAGATCAACACCGGCGGGCCCGCCACCACGGTAACGAACACGTTCCTCAGCCTCGCGTTGAGCCACGGCGCCGGACCGACGAACGCATCGTATGCCTACGTGATCCTGCCGAACTACACGGCCGCGCGCACCGCATCGTTCGCGGCCGGCCCCACGGTGACGATCCTGGAAAACAGCGCCGATGCGCACGCGGCGCGCGACACGGCCTCCGGCGTCACGGGCGCCAACTTCTGGAACGATGCAACGAAGACCGTCGCGGATGCGAACGGCCCCTACCTGACGAGCAACCGCAAGGCGTCCGTCACCGTGCGCGACACGGGATCGGAACTGCACATCGCCGTGGCCGACCCGACCCAGGCCAATACCGGCACGATCAGCGTGGAACTGAACCGCAGCGCGTGGCAGGTCATCAGCCGCGATCCGGCCGTGACGGTGACGCAGCTGTACCCGACCGTCAAGCTGACGGTGAACGTGAACGGTGCGGCGGGCCGCAGCCACGCGGTGACGCTGGCCGAGGGCACGACGGTGGCGCTGGCGCCGGGCGCGGACGGCTACGTGCAGGACGGCGCGTCGGCGGGCACGAACTTCGGCACGGCGAACACGCTCGTCGTCAAGAACGACGGGGTCGGCTATGCGCGCCAGGCGGCGCTGAAGTTCGACGTGTCCGGCATCCCGGGCACGATCGCCGGCGCGACGCTCGCGCTGGTGCCGACGAGCGTCGGCGCCGCGAACAGCTTCAGCAACCGCGTGTCGCTGCTCGCGTCGGATACGTGGACGGAGGGCGGGCTCACGTGGAACACGATGCCGGCCGTGGCTTCCGTGCTGGGCACGTGGACCGTCGGCGCGGCCGGGCAGCCGCTGACGCTGGACGTGACGGCGGCCGTGACGGCGGCGGCGTCCGGCGACAGGCTCGTATCGTTCAAGGTGGATTCGCCCAGCAATGTCGGCGCGAACGGGTGGGTGAACTACGGGTCGCGCGAAGCCGGGGCGGGAAGCCGGCCGGTGTTGTATGTGATCTACCGTTGACTTCCACCGTCGTCCCCGCCTGCGCGGGGACGACATGATGGGCTACCGTGCATCCAGCACCAGTATCCCTTGCAACGACGATATCCTGTCCGCATCCGACCACGTATCCAGCAAGCGCCCTTCCCCGTCGAACACGAGCAGCTGCCGTCCCTTGTGCCCGTTGTCCGGCCCATGGCCCTGCCAGTTGGCGACGACGATCCGGCCGTCGCCCAGCACCTGGAACGTCGCGTAGAAGAACGGCGCGACGTCGGCCGGCACCTGGTCATGGCCGCCGAACGTATGCACCAGCAGCCCGTCCGCATCGAAGCGCGCCATGAACGCGCCATAGCCCGCGGCCACCAGCGTGGTCCCGTCGGCCTGCCGCTCCGCCTTCCACGCATGTTCGAAACCGGGGGCAGCCAGCCGGCGCCGCGGGCGCAGGTCCGCATCGGTTTCCAGGATATGGTCGTTCGTGCACAGCAGGTAGCCGTCGCCCGCCGGCCGCACCAGCCGCACGTAATCGCCCTCGCGCCGCGCGCTGCCGGTCACGCGCAGGTCGGCGTCCAGGGTCAGCACGTTGATGCCGTTCTCCCCGCCGTCGAGGTTCATGCCGGCGACGAGCGTGCGGCCGTCGTCCAGGCGGCGCGCCGCCGTCACGCCCGTCCAGCGGTCGCACGTGCGCGCGATGGCGCCGCTGGACACGTCGATTTCGAAAAAGCCGCGCTCGTAGCCGACGAGGACGCGGTCCGGGCCGATGCGCTGCAGGTCGCGCGCCAGCGGATAGTCCGCAAGGTCGCGCTGCCAGCCCGCGTGCGGGTCGCGCGTGTCGACCCGATGCAGGCGCTGGCGGCCCTCGTCGATCGCGATGAAGGTGAGGTCGACCGTCATGGCGCGGACAACCCGATGTTGGCGCCGCCGTCGCCGTCGAACAGGTGCACGTGCGCGGGGTCGGGCGCGAGTTTCACCCGCTGCCCCGGTACGACGCGCGTATCCGGCGCCAGCCGGGCGACGATGGGTTGCGTGCCGACCAGCAGCCCGACCATCGTGTCCGCGCCGAGCGCCTCGACGACGTCGACCACCGCATCGATGCCGTGGTCGGCGAGCGCCAGGTGTTCGGGCCGGATGCCGGCAGCCACGGGCTTGCCGTCGTACGCGGCGGCGTGCGCGGCCAGCGCGGACGGCAGCGGCAGGGTGAAGCCCGCGCCGGCGAGCGCGCCCCGTTCCAGCCGGCCTTCCAGGAAGCCCATCGCGGGCGAGCCGATGAAGCTGGCGACGAAGCGGTTGGCGGGATGCGCATACAGTTCAAGGGGACTGGCGACCTGCTGGATGTCGCCGTCCTTCATCACGACGATGCGATCGCCCATCGTCATCGCCTCGACCTGGTCGTGCGTGACGTAGACGGTCGTCACGCCCAGCTTGCGGTGCAGCCGCGTGATCGACGCGCGCATTTCCACGCGCAGCTTGGCGTCCAGGTTCGACAGCGGCTCGTCCATCAGGAACGCGTGCGGCTTGCGCACGATGGCGCGGCCCAGCGCCACGCGCTGGCGCTGGCCGCCGGACAGTTCCTTCGGCTTGCGGTCGAGCAGCGCATCGAGGTGCAGCATCTTCGCCGCCTCGTCGACGCGTTCCGCGATCTGCGCCTTCGGCACCTTGTCGAGCGTGAGCGCGAAGCCCATGTTCTCGCGCACCGTCATGTGCGGGTACAGCGCGTAATTCTGGAACACCATCGCGATGTCGCGTTCCTTCGGCTGCAGGTCGTTGACGATGCGCCCGCCGATCTGCAGGCTGCCGTCGGAGATGTCCTCCAGGCCCGCGATCATGCGCAGGGTAGTCGACTTGCCGCAGCCGGACGGACCGACGAACACGACGAACTCGCCGTCGCGGATGTGCAGGTTGAAATCCTTCACGGCGTGGTAGCCGTTGTCGTAGAACTTGCGTACGTGTTGCAGCTGGATGTCGGCCATGCTGGCTCCTACCAGGGTTGAAGGGAAGCGAGGGTCATCGCCGGATCGCTGGTGCCGTCGTAGCCCGTCTCGACGCGGCCGGCGAAGCGCCACGCGGCCGCGCCGCTCGTCACGACGGCGTCGTACCACGGACCGGGCAGCGCGACCCGCTCGATGCCGCCCGCCGCGAGCGCGATCGTGCGCGGCGCCGGATCGGCGTACGCCAGCAGCGTCAGGGTCGCGTCACGCGGGACCCCGGCGCCGTTGCGCAGTTCGAGAACGAGGCGGTCGCCGTCGCGCATCGCTCGCACGGCGACGTCCGGCACGCCCGTGCCGCGCAGGCCGCGATGGAAACCGTTCGGGCCGAGGATCCACAAGTCGTACGCGCCGGCCGGCGGCGCCTTGACCGGTACGGCGCTCGCGACCACGGGCGGCGCCGTCCACGTGTCGGCCAGCTGGTCGTGCGCCTGCACCGTGTAGCGGCGCGGGATGCGGCCCAGGCGCAGGCGGTCGTAGACGTGGAACACGGCGCCCGCCTCGCCCGCGTTGGCGAACGTCAGGGCGATGCCGTCCGCACCCGGCTCGGCCAGCACTTCCAGGCGGTACGGCAGCGCGCGCGACGGCCGCGCGCCCGGCTCCTGGCGCGGCGCCGCCTGCGCCGTCTCGGCCGGCACCTCGATGCCCGGCGTGGCGCGCTGGCGCAGCCGTTCCGCGTCCGCCTGCGCGGTGCCGTACACCGGCAGGCGCGGCTTGGCCGCATCGGGCGACGCGAAGTCGAAGCAGCTCGTCAGGTCGCCGCACACGGCGCGGCGCCAGGCGCTGATGTTCGGCTCCATCACGCCGAAGCGGCGTTCCAGGAAACGCAGGATCGACGTGTGGTCGAACACCTGCGAATTGACCCAGCCGCCCTTGCTCCACGGGGACATCACGAGCATCGGCACGCGCGGTCCGAGGCCGTACAGGCGACCGTCGCGGTGGACCTCGCCCGCGCAGTCGACCGTGGACTTGCCGGCGTGCGTCCCGTCCGGCAGGAGCGCGGGCGGCGCCGGCGGCGGCGCGTGGTCGAAGAACGCGTCGTTCTCGTCGTACATCTGCAGGAACACGGTGCCGCTCCACACGTCGGGGTCGGCCAGCAGCGCTTCCAGCACCTGCAGGGTATACGCCCCGCCCTGCACGGGCGTGGACGGTCCCGGATGCTCGCAGTACAGGCGCGGCGGGATGATCCAGCTGACCTGCGGCAGGCGGCCGTTCACGACGTCGTCGCGCAGGCCGTCCAGCGTGGCGTTGCGCAGCGTGGTCGACAGGCCCTTGTCCGCCAGCGGATGCGGGCGCGCGGCGTGCGCGGCGCGGAAGTTCCTGAACGTCTCCAGCATGTTGCAGCCGTAGTTGTCGCCCATGTCGTTGTAGACCTTCCAGCTCACGCCCGCCGCCTCCAGGCGCTCCGCGTAGGTGGTCCAGGTAAAGCCCTGCTCGACCGGACCGAGACCTTCCATGTGGTTGTCGATCGCGGGACCGCCGTGGCGGCCCGCCGGGTCGTTCGTCCCCGTCATCATGAACAGGCGGTTCGGATTGGTACCGCCCTGCAGCGAGCAGTGGTAGGCGTCGCACACGGTAAATGCCTCGGCCAGCGCGAACTGCACGGGCAGCTCGGCGCGCGTGTAATAGGCCATCGACGCATCCGTCTTGGCGCGCGGCCACGCGTTCAGGCGGCCGTCGTCCCACGCGGCCTGCGCATCCGGCCAGGTGTGCGGCAGGTCGAGCGCCGGCTGGGCGTTGCCGGCCGCGGCGTCGAGCCGGTACGGCATCACGATGCGGCGGCCGTTGTGCTGCTGCCAGACCGTGCGGCCGTCCCGCACGGGGATCGCCATGCGGTCGCCGAAGCCGCGCACCCCGGCCAGGGTACCGAAGTAGTGGTCGAACGAGCGGTTTTCCTGCATCAGGATGACGACGTGGCGCACGTCGGCCAGCGTGCCGGGACTCCCTGCCGTGCGCCGCGGCGCGACGGCGAGCGCCTCGCGCAGCAGCGGCGGCATGGCGCCCAGCACGGCGGCGGCGCCGGCGTGGCCGAGGAAGCGGCGGCGCGACGGGCGGATCATGCGTCGCCCCTGTCCGCATGCAGCGCCGCCGTGCGGGATGCGCTGCCGTGCTGCTCGAACACGACCAGTTCGTTGCACCCCTGCCTGAGCAGCGGTGCCGGCACGTACAGGCGGCGCTGCGGCCCGCGTTCCCAATAGCGGCCGAGATTGAAACCGTTCAGCCACGCCACGCCCTTGGTCCAGCCGGACAGGTCGAGGAAGCAGTCGCCCGGCGCGGCCACGTCGAAGACGGCGCGGTGGAAGCCGGGGCGGTCGATGGGCGCGGCGCCGTACGCGTCGAAGGCCAGCGCGTCCAGGTCGGACAGCGGCAGCGGCACCATCTCCCAATGATAAAGCTTGTTGATGCCGAGCCTGACCCAGCCCAGCAGGCCCTTGCGGTCCTGCAGGTCGGGGCCGTAATTGACGCGGCCCTGGTTCTCCACGAGCAGTTCGATGACGCACGGGCCGCCCGGCAGGGTGACGTCGATGGCGAGCGGACCATCGCGTTCCAGCACGCCGGCGGGCACCCCGTCGACGAACACCTGCGCGCGGTCGTGTACGCGCTCGGCCGACAGCCGCACCGTGCCGGCCGGATGGCGTGCCCGCGTGCGGTACAGCGTGTAGCCGTAGCTCTGGCCCAGCGCTTCCATCGAACGCGGCGCCGCCGCCTCGACGACCGCGCCCAGCCGCGCCAGGTTGGCGGCCAGCGGCGCATGTCCTGTGAAGCGGATCGGACCGAGGTCGAGGCGCGGCGCCGGTGCCGGCAGATCGAGCGGCGGCAGGTCGACGTACTTGCCGATCACGCGCCGGAACGCGTGGAACTTCGCGGCCGGCAGGCCGTCCTCGCTCAGCGGCGCGTCGTAGTCGTACGAGTTGACGGTCGGCTGGTAGCGGCGCGTCTCCAGGTCGGTGTTGGCGCCGTTCATGAAGCCGAAGCTCGTCCCGCCGTGGAACATGTAGACGTTGACGGATGCGCCGCTCGCGAGGATCTCGTCCAGCGCCGCGGCGGCGTCGGCGGCGTCGCGCGTGTGGTGCGGCTCGCCCCAGTGGTCGAACCAGCCGTTCCAGAATTCCATGCACATCAGCGGCGCGTCCGGCTGGTAGCGGCGCAAGGTCGCGAATTCCCCGGCCGCGCGCGCGCCGAAGTTCGCCGTCTTCCACACGCCGTCCAGCGTGCCGTGCGTGAGCATGTGGTCCGTTGCGCCGTCGGACGTGAACAGCAGCGTCGTCACGCCCAGTTCCAGCATCAGGTCGCGCAGCCAGGCCAGGTACGCCGTGTCGCTGCCGTAGCTGCCGTACTCGTTCTCGACCTGCATCGCGATGACGGGACCGCCCTGCTGGATCTGCAGCGACAGCAGCCGGGGCAGCAGCGCCTCGTAGAACCGGCGCACGGCCGCCAGGTAAGGCGGATAACAGCAGCGCACTTCCATGTCCGGATCGGCCAGCAGCCAGGCCGGCAGGCCGCCGAATTCCCACTCGGCGCAGATGAACGGCCCCGGACGCACGATCACGTACAGGCCGAGCGCCTGCGCCTGCTCGACGAAGCGCACCAGGTCGGCCATGCCGGCGAAGTCGAATTCGCCCGGGCGCGGCTCGTGCACGTTCCATGCGACGTACGTCTCGACCGTGTTCAACCCCATCGCCTTCAGCTTGCGCAGGCGGTCGTCCCAGTACGCGGGCGGGATGCGGAAGTAGTGCAGCGCGCCGGACAGGATCCGGAACGGCTGCCCGTCCAGCAGGAAGCCGTCGCCCTCGATACGAAAATCAGCCATCGTTCGCCTTTCAGTACTTGAAGCGCGCGCCGACGTAGTACTGGCGCCCGCTGCTGTGCAGCGCGGTCGTCGCGGCGAACGGGATGTTCGCGTCCGGCGCGTTGTAGTAGCGCAGCGTCGGGTTGTTCAGGTTCAGCCCCTCGAACGTGAGCGTAACCGAGTCCGACAGCGTGTAGTTCAGCGACGCCGCCACGGTGCCCGTCGCCGCCGCATAGTTCTGCGACAGGCCGTACAGGCCCGTGCGCGCGGCGCCGCGCCAGGAGTACACGACGCGCGCGCTGAATTTGTCGTTCTCGAAGAAGCCGCCCAGCGTGTACGAGTTGCGCGACGCGCCCAGCATCGGCAGGCCGCTCGCCTCCTTCGCGTCGACATACGTGTAGTTGGCCTGCACGCCGAAGCCGCCCCACACCGGCTGCTCGTAGCCGAACTCGATGCCCTTCGAGCGGCCCGTCGTCATCACCGGCGAGCTGACCACCGTACTCACGACCTGCGGCCCGCCCAGCGATGCCGGCACCGCCGTGTTCAGCAGCTGCTGCGTCGAGGTGCCGGAACCGACCAGCGAATCGAAGTCGATGAAGAACAGCTGCGCCGACAGCAGGCTGCGCGGCTGGAAGTACCATTCCGCGCCGAGGTTGTAGTTGTTGGCGAGGACCGGGCCGAGCTTCGCGTTGCCGCCCGACGCCGTGGACACCGGCAGCGCGGCCGGGTTGTACACGAAGCTGCTGATGCTGGCGCCGAGCGCGCTGTAGTCCGGCCGCGCCATCACGCGCGCCGCCGCGCCGCGCAGCACGAGGTCCTTCGTCGCGTCGTAGACGAGGTTCAGGCTGGGCAGCGCCTTCGTGTAGCTCGACTCGGTCGTCAGCGTGTAGAAGTTGCCGAAGCGCGAACCGGTCGTCAAGGCGGCGCCGGCCGGCACGAAGCCCGCGCATGCAGCGGCCTGCGCCGGGCTGCCGTACGTGATGCCGTTGGCCGCCGTCGGCACGCCGCAGGGCAGGCCCGTGTTCGTGGTCACGCTGGTCTCGGTGCGCACGAGGCGCACGCCCGCGTTGCCGCGCCAGCGCTCGCCGCCGAAGCGCGCCATCACGTAGGCGGCCTTCGTCTTTTCTTTCACGGTGAACACGCCGGACACCGGTTTGTTGAACGCTTCGTTCGCATCGAGGTTCGCCTGCGCCCACGACACGACGTCGCCCGGAGAAATGTACGGACCGGTGGCGCCGGTCGCCCCGAGGTTGCCGCCGAAGTCGGACGGGAAGCCCGCGCCGTTCCAGCCGATCACCGGCAGCGACGCGGCCGGCACCTGGCCGTTCTGCGCCGCGTTCTCGGGCAGGCCGGCCTTCAGCGGCCGCGTGCCGGTGCGCTTGTGGTCGGCGCCGCGCACGCCGACCTTGATGCTGTTGATCACACCGTTCTCGAAGCTGTATTCGGCATCGAGCTGGCCGTAGTGCTCGCGGTCCTCGCTGTGCTGCAGGCTGTAGCTCTGGTCCGCGCCCGAATTGCCCGGATTGGCCGTCAGGTTCGCGGCCGCTACGCCGTTCGGCAGCTGCAGCGTGACCGGGTCGTTCGGACCGTTGTAGACGTAGCCGGTCGCCGTGTTGGGCAGGAACGCATAGTTCCAGTACAGGTACGTGTCGCCCTCGGCCTTCGTGCTGCCGCCGCGGCCCGTCACGCGCAGCGCGTCGTTCACGCGCCACTTGAAGTCGACGTTGGCATAGCCCGTCTTCGACGACGCGCTCGGGTTGACCTGCGATTCCAGCTGCGTGCCCGTCGCGCTGCCCGTGTTGGCGAACTGCGCCGACGTCAGCACGCCGTCGGCGACCGTCGTCCCGGTCGGCACGATGCCGCCGGCTATCGAGTTCGTCGGCCGCACGACGAAGCGGTTGTTGGAATACTTGGCGTCGAGCTTGGAGCGGAACACGTCGGCGTTGACGGTGAAGTCGTCCGTCAGCTTGAACTCGACGCCGATCGAGCCGCCGGTGCGCTTGCGCTCCTGCTGGAACAGGCTGTCGATCACTTCCGACACGAACGGCACGCCCGCCAGCGCGCCGTTGTTCGCCTTGCCGGCCGCGGTGGCGGCGCCGATGCGGCCCCACGTCACCTGCTGGCTGTCGCGGCGCACGTTGCGCTTCTGGTCGAACACCTGCAGCAGCGCGCCGGCCGTGCGGTTGGCGTTGGTCCAGTTGAGGAAGGCGGACAGCTGCGGATTGGTCTTGCCCGCGAGGTCGGAATACACGCCCTGCACGCTGGCTTCCGCGCTGAACGGCTTCTTGCCGTCGAGCGGGCGGCGCGTGATGATGTCGACGGCACCGGCGACGCCGCCCTCGACCTGGTCCGCTTCCGCGCTCTTGTGCACGACGACCTGGCTGACGATCTCGGACGGCAGCAGCAGGAAGCTGACGCTGCGCGCCGCGCCCGAGCCGCTGGAGCCGGCGCCGCCGGCCAGCTGGTCGCTCGCGTCCCAGTCCGCCGTCGCGACCGAATGGCCGTTGATCGTCGTGAGCGACAGGCTCGGTCCCGTGCCGCGCATGCTGACGCGGTCGTTCTCGTCGTAGCCGCCCTGCCCGCCGCTGCCGGCCAGGGTCGTCACGCCGGGCAGCTTCTGCAACGCGTCGGCCACGTTCTTGTCGGGCATCTTGCCGACGTCTTCCGCCGTCACGACTTCGCTCATCGTGTCGTTGTTGCGCTTCTTTTCCAGCGACTTCTGCTTGGACGCGCGGATGCCGGTCACTTCGACCTGCTGGATGGCCGCTCCATCCCCGCCCTTCGCCTGCGCCGACGCGCAGGCGGGTGCGCCGAGGATGGCGCAGGCGACGGCGATCGCCATCGGGTTCAACGGATGGTGCACATGGTGAGTCTTGTTATTCGTTGCCATCTTTAACTCCTGTCTCTGATTCCACGATATCACTGCTGTCCCGGGCGCGATATATGGCGCCCGCCCTTGCGGCCATGCCGCGCTTCTTATGTCATTGCCCCTGTCGCCGCCCGCGCCTACCAGTAGCCGTTCGCGCCGTGCAGCACGCGCGCCAGTCCCTCCAGGTAGAAGTAGTCGCCCCACAGGCTCGGTTCGTCGACGCCTTGTCCGTGCGGCTTGCTGTACACGCCGTGCAGCAGCAGCGCGTTGCTGGCCGGGGCGCGCGCGGCGCAGTGCGTGGCGAGGCCGCGCAGCATGTGCAGCGCCGCGGCGCGGTAGTCGTGCGCGGCGTCGACATCGTCGGCGTCGAGGTGGCCGGCCAGTTCCAGCAGGCCGCACGCGGCGATGGCGCTGGCCGAGCTGTCCCACGGTTCGGCGCTGCCCTGGCCGAACGCGAGGTCCCAGTACGCGATGCCGTTCGGCGGCAGGTGGCGGATGAAGTAGTCGGCCTGGCGTCGCGCGACGCCCAGCAGGCCCAGGTCCGGCGCATGGCGGTGGTTCAGGGCGAAGCCGTACACGCCCCACGCCTGGCCGCGCGCCCAGCAGGAATCGTCCGCCAGGCCCTGGGCCGTGCTGCCGTACAGCGGCGTACCCGTCTCCGGATCGAAGTGATAGGTGTGGAAGCTGGAATCGTCGGCGCGCACGAGATAGTCGCGCGACAGGTCGAGGTGGCGCAGCGCCGCGTCGCGGTAGCGCGGCTCGCCGCTCGCCCGCGCGGCCCAGTGCAGCAGCGGCAGGTTCATCAGGCAGTCGATGATCATGCGGCCGCGCTGCGCCGGGTCGTCGAGGTCGCCCCACGCCTGGATGATGCCGGCGCGCGGCAGGTAGCGCCGCATCAGGTAGTCGGCGGCGCCCAGCGCGACGGCGCGCGCCTGCGTGTCGCCGCGCAGGCGCCACGCGGCCACGCACGACGGCATGTACAGGAAGCCCAGGTCGTGGTGGTCGATCTGGATGCGCCGTTCCAGCCGCTCCTCGAAGCTGGCCAGGTGCCCTTCGGCCGCCTCGCGGAAGCCGGTCTCGCCGGACAGCTCGTGCGCGAGCCACAGCATGCCGGTCCAGAAGCCGGTCGTCCAGCCCGAGTTGGCGCCGTCCGGCAGGTCGAGCCAGCGGCGCGGACGGTAGCGGTCGTGCGGCGCGGTGTCGTCGGGGAAGCGCGGACCGAATTCGGCCAGCAGGCCGCGCAGCTGGTCCAGCGCCCCGTCCAGTGCGGCGCGCAACAGGTCGCGATCGGCGGCATTGAGTAAAAGTGTCGTCATGTGTCCTGCTCGATGGTGAAATCCGTTAACGTTAACAGTCCGGTCCGAAAAAGCGCCCGCGCTCATGGTTGCTCTCCCGCCGGCCGGGCCGGTTTGCTGTCGTAGCGGTCGAGTGCGCGCTGCATCGCGGCGACGGCGAACGGCAGTCCGGCCTGGTCGAGCTTGCGGCGGTACGCATCGAAGTGCTCCAGCGGTTCGCGGCCCGTGATGAAGCGCGTCGTCATCTCGGCCACGTAGATCTTCATGTCGCTCATGACCGCGTTGAACTTGCGTGCGTCGGCGCTCGCCACTTCGAGCGGCGGCAGCAGCAGCTCGGTCGAGGCATCCGACCACGTGCGCACGGCGTCGAGCTGCTCGGGCATCGAATAGAACTGGCGCAGGTAGCGCACGTCCTGCACGAGCGGTCCCTGCTGCGGGCGCGCGTGGGCGAAGATCGCCTCGGCGACGGACAGCTTCGGGTTCTTCAGCACGCGGTCCGTGTAGCGCGGCGCGCCGTTCACCATCGTGTAGCTGACGCCCTCGCGGCCGAAGCTCAGCGCGAGGCCGCCCGCTTCCGAATAACCGTAGTCGAGGAATTTCACCGTCTCGACCGGGTGGCGGTTCGCGGGCGTGATCGCGGCGCCGACGCCCATGTATTCCTGCCCCGCTTCCGGCCACGTGACGTAGCGTTTGCCGCCGGGGCCGAGCGGATACGGCGTCGCCACGAGTTTGAAGCCGGGGAAGCGCGCGCGGTTCATCGCGGTGAAGCGCGCCAGGCCGCTGCCGTTGTAGCCGGCATACGCGCCGACGAGGCCATTGGTCATCTTGGCGTCGAACTGGCGCTCCGTCTGCGCCAGGTAGTCCGGATCGAGCAGGCCTTCCCGGTACCACTTGCGCATCGTCGCCAGGAAGTCACGGTACGCCGGCTGCGCGGGGCTGTAGCAGACGCGCGTGCCGCAGCGGTAGAACTCCGGCGCCAGGCCGAAGCCGCCGAGGAAGACCCACAGCGGCGGCGGCAGGCCGGGCACGGTCTTCTCGCCGGGGATCGTCAGCGCCGAGAACGGGATCTCGTCGGCGCGGCCGTTGCCGTTCGGGTCGCGCGTCCTGAACGCCGTGAGCACGCGGTACCAGTCGTCGATCGTGGACGGCTGTCGCAATCCCAGCTTGTCGAGCCAGTCCCGGCGCACCTGCGGGCCCCACACGCTGCGCACCTGCGGATCGATGCGCAGCATCGGGAAGGCGTAGATCGTGCCGTCGTCCGTGCTGATCTGGCGGTACACCTCGGGATGCCGATCGAGCAGCGCCTGCAGGTTGGGTGCGTAGCGGCGAATCAAATCGTTCAGCGGGATCACGACGCCATCCTTCAGCGCCTTGCTCGACCCGCCCGGATAGCCGAACCAGTCGGCCTCGATCACGTCCGGATAATTCCCCGACACGAGCAGCAGGTTGAAGCGCTCGCGCTCCGCACCGAGCGGCGGATGCCGGAAGTCGACCGTGATGCCGGTGCGCTCGGCCAGCACGTGGTAGGCGCTCTGCTCGCCGTACGATTTCAGCGACACCGCCGCCTTGCCGTTGAAGTTGGCAAACCACGTCAGGTGCAGCGGCTGCCGCACGATCGGCAGCGCGATCGGTTCCGGGGCCGGCGCGGCGGCGGCCGTTAACGTTACCAGAGACAGCGTTAGAAAAAGCACGCGTTTCATTCCTTGATCCCTCCCGTCAGCACGCCCTTGACGAACCAGCGCTGCAGGAACGGATACACCGCCAGCACGGGAATCGTGGCCACGACGACCGTGGCGTACTTGATCGTGTTCGACAGCGCCTCGCGGCCGACGGCCTCGCCGGTCATCATCGAATCGGTACTGCCGGAGACGAGGATCTCGCGCAGCACGAGCTGGATCGGGAACAGGTCGCGGTCGGACAGGTAGATCATCGAATAGAAGTAGCCGTTCCAGTGGCTGACCGCGTAGAACAGCCCGACGACGGCGATCGACGGCATGCACAGCGGGACGTACACGCGCCACAGGATCGTGAAGTCGCCGGCGCCGTCGATGCGCGCCGCCTCTTCGTAATCCTTGGGCACGGCGTTGAACGCGGCGCGCAGGATGATCAGGTTCCACGCGCTGACGGCGAACGGCAGGACGATCGCCCAGCGCGAGTTGAGCAGCCCGAGGTCGCGTACCAGCAGGTAGTTCGGCACCAGGCCGCCGGAAAAGAACATGGTGAACACGATGAACATCATGAACGCCTTTTCCAGCGGCAGGCGGCGGCGCGACAGTGCGTAGGCGCCGCAGCACGTCAGCACCAGGTTCAGCGCGGTGCCGCCGACGACGATCACGAGCGTGTTGAAAAAGCCGCTGCGCACCATCGGGTTGTCCCACACGCGATGGAACGCTTCCAGCGAAAAGCCGCGCGGCAGCAGCATGAAGCCGCGGTTGGCCATCAGCGCGACCGGGTCGGACAGCGACGCGATCAGCACATAGTAAAACGGGTAGAACGTGATGAAGCACAGCGCCAGCAGCACCGCCGCGTTGGCGGCGTCGAAGATGGCGGAGCCCCAGCCCTGGCGCGGACGCCAGGCGCGGACGGGTGCTTCGGGACGGGACAGGGCACGGGTCGTCATGGCATCACCAGATGCTGGTGCCGGACCAGCGCCGGCTCAGCTTGTTGGCCACCACCAGCAACACCATGGCGACGGCGGAATTGAACAGGCCCACGGCGGCCGCATAGCTGTAGTTCGCATCGAGGATGCCGTGGCGGTACACATAGGTCGAGATCACGTCGGCCGTCTCGTACGTGGCCGGGTTGTACAGCAGGATGATCTTCTCGAAGCCGACCGTCATCAGCTGCCCGAGGCGCAGCACCAACAAGGTGGCGATGATCGGCAGCAGGCCGGGCAGCGTGATGTGGCGCAGGCGCTGCCAGCGGTTGGCGCCGTCGATGCGCGCCGCTTCGTACAGCGTCGGGTTGATGCCCGCCAGCGCGGCCAGGTAGATGATCGAGCCCCAGCCCACGCTCTGCCAGATCTCGGAGCCGACGTACACGGTGCGGAACCAGTCCGGATCGCTCATCACGGCCTGCGGCGTGCCGCCGAGGCTCGCGACGATCTGGCCGACGACGCCGTCGCGCGCCAGGAAATCCAGCAGCATGCCGCTGACGACGACCACCGAGATGAAGTGCGGCAGGTATGTCACGGTCTGGACGAACTGGCGGAAGCGCGTTCCGGTCAGTTCGTTCAGCAGCAGCGCCAGCACGATCGGCGCCGGGAAGCCGAGCAGGACGTCGTACACGTTGATCAGGATGGTGTTGGCGATCACGCGGCCGACGAACAGGCTGTCGAAGAACTGGCGGAACCAGTCCAGGCCGACCCACGGACTGCCCTGGATGCCCGTCGCCGGATTGAAGTCCTTGAAGGCGATGACGGCGCCGACCATCGGCACGTACTGGAACACGAGGAAGTACGCCAGCACCGGCGCGAGCATCAGGTAGACGCTGCGGTTGCGCGCCAGTTCGCGCACGACGCGGCGGGAGCGGGAGACGTGGTCCATGTCAGGCCGCGCTGCGCAGGGGGGCGGCGGCGGTCGATTCGCGCACCACCAGTTCGCAGGGGAAGTCGATGCGGTGCTGCTGCCCTTCCGCGTTGTTGATGCGGCGGACCAGCTCCATGACGGCGGCCTCGCTGATGTCGGCGAGCGGCTGGCGCAGCGTGGTCAGGCGCGGGTGCAGGTGCGACGCGGACGGGATGTCGTCGAAGCCGACCACCGACACGTCGTCCGGCACGCGCAGGCCGAGCGAGTGCGCGGCGTTGATCGCGCCGATCGCCATGTCGTCGTTGGCGGCGAAGATCGCGGTCGGCGGATCGGGCAGGCGCAGCAGCTTTTGCGCGCCCTCGAAGCCGGAGCGCTGGCCGAAGTCGCCCTGCGCGACGAGCGCGCGGTCGCTGCGCACGCCGGCCTTCTTCAGCGCCGCCTTGTAGCCGCGTTCGCGCTCCTGGCTCTGGCCCGTGTGCGGCGAACCGGCGATGAAGCCGATGCGGCGGTGGCCCAGTCCCAGCAGGTGCTCGGCCGCCGTCACGCCGCCGGCGTAGTTGGCGCCGCCCACGACCGGCAGGGTCGTGTCGGTGCGGCAGTAGTTGACGAGGACCGTGGGCTGGCTGCTGCCTTCGAGGTACTCGATGTACCCCTCGGACAGGCGCGGCAGCACGAACAACAGGCCGTCGCAGTGGTTGCGCAGCATCTGCTGCACGCCGCTGCGGCCGGACGCGCCGAGGTCCTCGATCGAGTTGTAGATGATCAGGTCCATGCCGCACTTGCGCAGGCTGACGCTGACGGCGCCGACGATCTCGTTGATCACCGTCGACAGCAAATCGTTCACGAGCACGCCGATCACGTTCGTGCGGCTGCCCTTCATCATGCGCGCCGACAGGTTCGGCGTGTAGCCCAGTTCGCGCGCGGCGGCCAGCACCTTCTCGCGCGTCTTCTCGGCCACATAGCCTTCGCCGCTCATGGCACGCGATACCGTCATGACCGATACGCCGGCCTTGCGTGCGACGTCGTGCGACGTGACGTGCGCGGTAGCGCCGCTGCTCTTCGTCTCAGGCATTCCTGGTTCTCCGTCGTGTTTGTCGTTCGAATAGGTTAACGTTACCAGAAATTTTTTTAAACGCAACGACTTTCGATGCGGCGATGCAAAACGCCGCCGGCCCGTGAAGGCGCGGCGGCGTCGGTGTTGCGGCGTGGCGTTGTGATGTCAGGCGTCCCGGCCCATCTCCTCGCCCAGTTCGCGCCCGCGCGCGGCGGCCGCCTTCATCGCCGCGACGATGGCATCCTTGACGCCCGCCGCTTCCATGCTGGTGATGGCCGCGTGCGTCGTGCCGCCCTTCGACGTCACGCGCTGGCGCAGCACATCGACGGGTTCGTCCGACTGCGCCGCCAGCTGCGCCGCGCCGGTGAACGTGGCCAGCGCGAGCGCCTTGCCCTGCTGCGCCGACAGGCCCATGTCGATGGCCGCCTGCTGCATCGCTTCGAGGAAGTAGAACACGTACGCCGGTCCGCTGCCCGAGACGGCCGTCACGGGGTCGATCAGGCTTTCCTCGTCCAGCCACACGGTCTGGCCGACGGCGCGCATGATGCTGTCGGCGGCGTCCTGCTGCGCGGCGTTCACGCCCGCCATCGCCACCATGCCGGTGATGCCCTGCCCGATCAATGCCGGGGTGTTCGGCATCGTGCGCACGATGGCGCCGTAGCCGCCGAGCCAGCGCGACAGGTCGGCGCCGCGGATGCCGGCCGCGATCGACAGCAGCAGCGGCTGCTTGCCCAGCTGTGCCTGAAGATGCACCGCGACGTCGCGCATCTGCTGCGGCTTGACGGCCAGCACGATCACGTCGCTGGCCGCAACGGGCGCGCCGATGTCGGGCGACGTCGTCACGCCGTACGTCTCGCGCAGGCGCGCCAGCGCCTCCGCGCTCGGGTCGACGACGTGGATGTCGGCCGGCTGCGCGATCTTGCCGGCCAGGCCGGCGATGAGGGCGGTGGCCATGTTGCCGCCGCCGATGAAGCTGATTTTCATGGTGTCTCTCGGTTCATTCGTAATGGCGCGCGCCGAAGATGGCGCTGCCGATGCGCACGATGGTCGCGCCTTCCAGCACGGCCGACTGCAAATCGCCCGACATGCCCATCGACAGCGTGTCGAGGTGGATGCCGGCCTTGACGATGTCCTGCGCCAGCGCGCGCAGGCGCGCGAACGGGGCGCGCTGCAGCGCGGAATCGGCCTGCGGCTCGGGAATCGCCATCAGCCCGCGCAGGCGCAGGTTCGGCAGCTGCGCGACGGCTTTGGCCAGCTCGCGCAACTCCTCCGGCTTGGCGCCGCTTTTGGTGGCTTCGCCGCTGATGTTTACTTGCAGGCAGATGTCGAGCGGCCCGAGTTCCGGCGGCCGCTGTTCGGACAGGCGCTGCGCGATCTTCAGGCGCTCGACCGTGTGCACCCACTGGAAATGCGTGGCGATCGGGCGCGTCTTGTTGCTCTGGATCGGGCCGATGAAATGCCATTCCAGGGCCAGGTCGGGTCGCGCTTTTGCCACAGCGGCGATCTTGTCGACGCCTTCCTGCAGATAGTTTTCGCCGAACGCGCGCTGGCCCGCATCGATGGCTTCCAGCACCGCTTCCGCGGGGAACGTCTTCGATACGGCCAGCAGCTGGACCGTGGAACGGGGCCGCCCGGCGCTGTCGCAGGCGGCCTGGATTGTCGCTTCGACAGCTTGCAAGTTGGCTGCGATTGTGGACATAATGGTTTTCTCTAGGAAATATTTTTAGGACGAGCGGCACCGATTCCGTCGTCCCTGCGAAGGCAGGGACCCAATTACCGTGTCATGCCCGCACACAACTTGGGCCCCGCCTGCGTGGGGCGACGATAGCAAAGGAATATTATAGATGGACATCTCTGAACTGCTTGCCTTCTCGGTCAAGAACAAGGCCTCGGACCTGCACCTGTCGGCCGGCCTGCCGCCGATGATCCGGGTGCACGGCGACGTACGCCGCATCAACCTGCCGCCGCTGGAGCACAAGGACGTGCACGGCATGATCTATGACATCATGAACGACGGCCAGCGCAAGCAGTACGAAGAGATGCTCGAAGTCGACTTCTCGTTCGCGATCCCCGGCCTGGCGCGCTTCCGCGTCAACGCCTACAACCAGGAACGCGGCGCCGCCGCCGTGCTGCGGACGATTCCGTCGAAGATCCTGTCGCTGGAAGAGCTGAACGCGCCGAAGATCTTCGCCGAACTGGCCCTGAAGCCGCGCGGCCTCGTGCTCGTGACGGGTCCGACCGGCTCGGGCAAGTCGACCACGCTCGCCGCGATGGTCAACCACCTGAACGAGAACGAGTACGGCCACATCCTCACCATCGAGGATCCGATCGAATTCGTGCACGATTCGAAGAAGTGCCTGATCAACCAGCGCGAAGTCGGCCCGCACACGCTGTCGTTCAACAACGCGCTGCGCTCGGCGCTGCGCGAAGACCCGGACGCGATCCTCGTCGGCGAATTGCGCGACCTGGAAACCATCCGCCTCGCGCTGTCCGCCGCCGAGACGGGCCACCTCGTGTTCGGCACGCTGCACACGTCGTCGGCCGCCAAGACGATCGACCGTATCGTCGACGTGTTCCCGGCCGAGGAAAAGGAAATGGTGCGCGCGATGCTGTCGGAGTCGCTGCAGGCCGTGATCTCGCAGACGCTGCTGAAGACCAAGGACGGCTCCGGCCGCGTGGCCGCGCACGAGATCATGATCGGCACGCCGGCGATCCGCAACCTGATCCGCGAAGCGAAGATCGCGCAGATGTACTCGGCGATCCAGACCGGCTCCTCGACCGGCATGCAGACGCTCGACCAGAACCTGACGGACCTCGTGCGGCGCAACGTGATTTCCGCGTCGGCCGCGCGCTCCGCCGCCAAGATCCCCGAGAACTTCCCGGGCTAAGCCCCGCCAAGGACCACGACGATGGAACGCGACCAGGCCTCCAAATTCATGTTCGACCTGCTGCGCCTGATGGTCAGCAAGGGCGGCTCCGACCTGTTCATCACGTCCGGCTTCCCGCCCGCGATGAAGATCGACGGCCGCATGACGCCCGTGTCCAGCCAGGCCCTGACGGCCTCGCACACGGCCGACCTGGCGCGCGCCATCATGAACGACAAGCAGGCCGCCGGCTTCGAGCTGACGAAGGAAGCCAACTTCGCCATCAGCCCGGGCGACCTCGGGCGCTTCCGCGTCTCGGCCTTCATGCAGATGGGCGCCGTCGGCATGGTGCTGCGCGTGATCACGACGACGATTCCGAAGTTCGACGACCTCGGCCTGCCGGACGTGCTGAAGGACGTGATCATGACCAAGCGCGGGCTCGTGATCATGGTCGGCGCGACCGGCTCGGGCAAGTCGACGACGCTGGCGGCGATGGTCGGCTACCGCAACGAGAACAGCTACGGCCACATCATCACCATCGAGGACCCGGTCGAATTCGTCCACCCGCACAAGAATTGCGTGATCACGCAGCGCGAGGTCGGCGTCGACACGGACACCTTCGAGGCGGCACTGAAGAATTCCCTGCGCCAGGCGCCGGACGTGATCCAGATCGGCGAGATCCGCGAACGCGAGACGATGGAACACGCGATCGCGTTCGCCGAGACGGGCCACCTGTGCCTGGCCACGCTGCACGCGAACAGCGCCAACCAGGCGCTGGACCGCATCATCAACTTCTTCCCGGACGAGCGCCGCCAGCAGCTCCTGATGGACTTGTCGCTGAACCTGAAAGGCCTGATCTCGCAGCGCCTGATCCCGAAGAAGGACGCGAAGGGCCGCGTCGTCGCGATGGAGATCATGCTGAACTCGCCCCTGATCGCGGACCTGGTCTTCAAGGGCGAAGTCCACGAGATCAAGGAAATCATGAAGAAGTCGCGCGAGCTGGGCATGCAGACCTTCGACCAGGCGCTGTTCGACCTGTACGAGGCCGACCGGATCAGCTACGAAGATGCGCTGCGCAACGCCGACTCCGTGAACGACCTGCGCCTGAACATCAAGTTGAACAGCAAGCACGCGAAGAACCGCGACTTCTCGGCGGGGACGGAGACGCTGGGGCTGGTCTGATCCGCTCCCCGCACGGTCACGCGCGCGTCACAGCACCGTCCAGCGCTGCACCAGGCCGACCAGGTGCACCACGCCGTACCCGAAACAGATCGCCGAGCTCCACACGACGAACGGCGTGAGCCGGCCGCCCTGCGCCAGCACGAGCGGCCCGTACGCGAGCCCGCGCACCAGGTACACGGCCGTGATCGCGACCAGCGCCGCCTTCAGGAACGGCAGCGTGCCGATCACGCCCGCCCCGGCCAGCGCATAGGCGGCCCACGCGAACAGCACCGCGGCGATGCCCAGCGTGACGAGGGCCGGATACCACTGCCCCTGCGCCGCCGCGACGGCGAAGCGTTCGCCGGCGCCGAAGAAGCGGTACCACGCGGGACCGCCCACGATGATCCCCAGGTGCAGCAGCGCCGCGATGGCGCTCAGCAGCGCGCCAGCGGCGAGCGGCAGGTTCGCATTCGTTTCGACCATCCATCCTCCCGCAAAACGTATTTGTCTTACACTGTTGTCTTCGCATTAACGCAAGCAACAGGAGCTTAACATGAACGTGTTCGACTTCCAGGCCACATCCCTCGACGGCAAACCGGTCGACCTGGGCCAGTACCGCGGCAAGGTCCTCCTCGTCGTCAACACCGCCAGCAAATGCGGCTTCACGCCGCAATACCAGGGCCTCGAGACCCTGTACCGCACGCTGCACACGCGTGGCCTGGAGGTGCTGGGCTTCCCCTGCAACCAGTTCGGCAGCCAGGAACCGGGCAGCGACGAGGAGATCGGCGCCTTCTGCGAAAAGAACTACGGCGTGTCGTTCCCGATGTTCGCCAAGGTCGACGTCAACGGCGACGACGCCCATCCGCTGTTCCAGTACCTGAAGAAATCGGCGCCCGGCGTGCTCGGCACCGAAGGCATCAAGTGGAACTTCACCAAATTCCTCATCGGCCGCGACGGCCAGGTGCTGCACCGCTACGCGCCGCAGACCAAGCCGGAAGACATCGCCGACGAGATCGAACAGGCGCTGCAGCAGCAAGGCACGCCATGAAACAGCTGGCCGACTATACCTTCTACAACGCGTGGCAGTTGAAGGACCTGGCCATCCAGCCGCTCGACACCTTCCGCGTCCTGGCGAATGTCGGCCAGCTGAAACAGGGGCAGGTCGTCAAGTTCATCGGCTTCGACGACGTCGACAATCATTACGGCATCTTCGTCTTCACGGATGCCGACGGCAACGTCCTGGAAGTCAACGGCGATTTTTCGGGCCCCTCGTCCTTGCAGACGCTGAAGGCCGCGCTGGCCAGGGCATGATCGATACGATCTATCTGTACGTCGACGGCGCCGACCTGGACGACGTCGACGCCGAACTGGCCGCCGCCTTTTCCGGCTTCATCGCGCGCTGGCACGGCCCCCACATCACGCTCGTCGACGAGCGCTCGCCGCCCGACCGGGACCTCGGCGTGAACATCGATGCGGGCGTCCTGTCCGCCGCCGAACTGGACCGGCTGCTGGCGTTCGCGGCCGGGCTGGCCGGGCGGACCGGGCGCGAATTCGTCCTGGGGCTGGCCGACCGGGCGGCGAACCGGTGCGAGGACGTGTGCTGGATCGACGCCCACGGCGCCAGCCTGGAACGCGCGCACCTGCTCACGGCGCTGACCGGGCAGCCGTAGCGCCAGGCGCCGTCACGGCCGCGGCATGCGCAAATACGACAAACGAGTAATTTGCGCAAAAATATTTTCAGTTTGAAATTTTTCCGTATGGAAATATGCTTAAATTGACGAACTCCCGACCACACCGTTTCGTCAATCATGAACCGACTTCTCGAACGTACCACCATCGCCCGGCAACTCTATGCGGCGTTCGGCCTCGTCCTGTCCATCACGCTCATCCTCGCTGTCTTTTCGGTATTCCGCGTCAACAGCATCCAGGGTGCGCTCCACACCGCGAACGCGGTGCGCAACGACCAGCTGGAACCCCTGTACGAGGCGCGCGAAGCGCTGGCCCAGACGGGCATCGCGGCGCGCAACGCGTACATCTTCAAGGACCTGGCATCCGCGCAACGCGAGCTGGACCTGGTCGATACCCACAAGGCCGACTATCTTGCCGCCCTCAAGCGCCTCGACCCGGTCATGGGCGACAACGCCCAGTACCAGAAGGTGAAGTCGGGCATGCTGGCGATGGCCAAGGAACTCGAACGGCCGCGCGCCTACAAGACGGCCGCCGACGATGACGCCTACGGGAAGTTCCTGACCGACGAGTGCAGCCCGCTGCGCCGCCGGATCGTCGCCGACATCGGTGTGCTGGTACAAAGCCTGCAGGAGCGCACCGTGGCCTCCGGCAGCGCCGCCAATACGGAAGCCACCTCGGCGCGCTACTGGATCAGCGGCCTGAGTGTCGTCGCCGTGGTGTTGTGCGCGGCGGTGGGCATGATCATCCTGCGCAGCCTGCGCGGACAACTCGGCGGCGAGCCGGCCCAGGCGACGCACGTGGCGCGCGCGATCGCCGCCGGCCAGCTGTACATCCCGGTCGACACGTCGCGCGCCGGCGCGACCAGCATGATGCACGCGATGGCGACGATGCGCAGCGAGCTGTCGGAGATCGTGACGAAGGTGCGCCAGGGGACCGAGACGATCGCGTCCGCCTCGTCCGAGATCGCGAGCGGCAATACGGAACTGTCGAGCCGCACCGAGACCCAGAGCGCGGCGCTGGCCCAGGTGGCGGGTTCGATGTCGCACCTGGTCGACAGCGTGCGCCAGAACGCCGCGTATGCGCAGCAGGCCAAGTCGCTGTCGGCGACGGCGTCGGCGGTGTCGGAAAACGGCGGCGCCGCGGTCGACCAGGTCGTCACCACCATGGGACTGATCAACGAATCGTCCACCCGGATCGTCGACATCATCGCCGTCATCGACGGCATCGCGTTCCAGACCAACATCCTCGCGCTGAACGCCGCCGTCGAGGCGGCGCGGGCGGGCGAACAGGGCCGCGGCTTCGCCGTCGTGGCGGGAGAAGTGCGCAACCTCGCGCACCGCTCCGCGGCCGCCGCCAAGGAAATCAAGGCGCTCATCGAGGACTCGGTGGCCAAGATCGGCGCCGGCACGGCGCTGGTGGGCAACGCCGGCACCACCATCCGCAAGGCGGTCGAGTGCGTGCATCGCGTCACCGAGATCATCGATCACATCAGCACCGCCAGCGGCTCGCAGCAGGGCGACATCGAACGGGTGGACGACGCCATCGCCCGCCTCGACAAGATGACGGTCCAGAATGCGGCGCTGGTCGAGGAAGCGGCGGCGGCGGCGGATTCGCTGCGCACCCAGGCGGCCGAGCTGAACGCCGTGGTCGGCATCTTCCAGCTCGACGAACACGCGCCGGCGGCGGCGCCCCGCGCGCTGCCCCTCCTGCGGTCGTGAAGCCCGGGCAGCCGCCCGGCGGCTTCACGCCACGTTCAATCCCAGCGCGCGCACCAGCTCCGCCGCCTGCCGCGTCGAAATCGTCGCGCCGGCGAACAGCTTCGCGTTCCCCAGCCTGAGGCCGCCCAGATCGGCCTCGCGCAGATCGGCCGCGTCGAAGCGCGTGTCCTTGATGTGCGCGTCGCGCAGGCTGCAGCCCTCCTCGAACACGGCGTCGCGGAAATCGCAGCCCGACAGGTCGGCTTCGGCGAAATCGACGCCGCGCAGCGTGGCCTTGCGAAACGACATGCGGCGCAGGTCGGCGCCGACGAGCAGGCAGTCCTCGAACGACAGGCCGAGCTGGCCGACTTCCTCGAAGCGCGCGCCCGTCAGCTTGCAGCCGCGGAAGGCCGCCGAGGCCAGCTTGGTGCGGCGCCAGCCGGCGTTGTTCAGGTCGCAGGCCTCGAAGCGCGCGTCGACGAGGTCGGCCGATTCGAAATCCGCGTGGCCGCCGCGGCAGCGCTGCCAGCGCGTGCGCGCCAGGTTGGCGGCGTAGAACGACGTTTCCGCGAGCGTGCAGCGCACGAACACGCAGTCCTGCAAGTTCAGGCGCGAGAAGTCGGCGCCGGCCAGGTCGCAGTCTTCGAGGACGAGGAGCGCGTCGCCGGCCAGCAGCGCCTCGATGCGGGCGCGGTCGACGGTGTCGCCGGACAGGGTAATGGTGGAGCGGGACATGATGAATTCGCAAAAAGCCGAGGCCGGCAGCTTACACCGGCGCGCGCGGTTCCGCTTGAAGCGATGCCCGGCCGGTTCGCTCAGCGCGTCTCGACGCGGGTCGACGCGTGGATCGTGCAGCCGCGGTGCACGTTCTCGAGGAAGCGGATCGCCTCCTCCAGCCGGCACGACGACGGCAGCAGGCGGCCGAGCGACGCGTCGTCCACGAGGCGGTCGATGCCGTAGGCGATGGCGCGCGAGATGTCGCGCGCCTGGCGGCCGTCGCTGTTGTACAGGGCGTCGTACACGCCGACTTCTTCCCACAGCGGCACATAGCCGGGGCTGATGCTGTCGTGGAACGCGACGGAAGGCGCCGCATCCTCGTCCTGGGAAATCAGCCGAAACACGAAACTCACGGGCGCCTCCAACGATTCGAAAAACAGGGCGCCGATGCTACCACGGCGCGCCCGCTTTTTCAGGCGCGGGCCAGCGGCGAACGAATGTAAGCACATCCCGCGCGATTTGGCGTATGCTCCCGCTATCATTTTTTGGAGGCAGACATTCATGGGCAACCGACTCTCGAAGATCGCGACGCGCACCGGCGACGACGGCAGCACCGGCCTCGGCGACGGCAGCCGCACCGGCAAGGACAGCGCGCGCATCGCGGCGCTGGGCGACGTCGACGAACTGAATTCCTTCGTCGGGCTGCTGCTGTGCGAAGACATGCCGGCCGACCTGCGCGACGAACTGGTCACCGTGCAGCACGACCTGTTCGACCTCGGCGGCGAGCTGTGCATCCCGGGCTATCAGATGATCAAGGACGAACAGGTCGCGCGCCTGGACGGCCTGCTGGAAAAATACAATGCCGACCTGCCCGTGCTGAAGGAATTCATCCTGCCGGCCGGCTCGCGCGCCGCGTCGCTCGCGCACGTGTGCCGCACCGTGTGCCGCCGCGCCGAGCGCGCGATCGTCGCGCTGTCGAAGGACGAAGCGATCAACGCGCAGCCGCGCCAGTACGTCAACCGCCTGTCGGACCTGATGTTCGTCCTCGCGCGCGTGCTGAACCGCCATGCCGGCGGCAGCGACGTGCTGTGGCAGCACGAACGCAAGCGCACGTGACAGGGTCTCGATGACGGCAACCTTCGACGTCCGCTTCCACGCCGGCTACGCCAACCTGCCGGCAAATCCATTCCACTTCCAGGGCAAGGGCCAGGTGACTGTCGAGGCGGACTTCGTGCGCCTGCGCGGCAGCGTGCACCGCTCGTTCCGCCTGCCCGCGCGCGCGGAACAGCGCCTGCGCATGATCGACATCGTCAACGTCTACTCGGAAGGCCGCCACGTCCACTTCCACGTGCTGGGTGTGCGCGAGAACCAGGCCGTGGGCTTCACCCTGCGCGACGCCGATTCCGCGCAGCGCCTGGCCGCGCTGCTGCCGACGCGCCAGACGGAGACTTTCGCCGTCGCCTTCGCGGAGCAGGAGACGTTCCACGACCGCATCGACTACTGGAGCCCGTCGACGCCCGTGATCTGGACGCTGCTGACGCTGAACATCGGCATCTTCTTCCTCATGTGGTGCCTGCGCCCCAGCGTCCCCGGCGGGACGATGGGGGCGCTCGTCGGCTGGGGCACGAAGTCGCCTGTCGATGTCATGCTGCGCTCGTATCAGCTGATCGCATGGGGTTCGAACGTCACCAGCCTGACCCTGCACGGCCAGCCGTGGCGCCTCGTCACGTCGATGTTCCTGCACGGGAGCCTGCTGCACCTGGCGTTCAACATGTTCGCGCTGTGGCAGGTCGGCCAGCTGGTCGAGCGCCTGTTCGGCAGCCTGCGCTTCATCGGGCTGTACACGGTCGCCGGCGTGTGCGGCAGCCTCGCCAGCGTGCTGTGGCATCCGAGCGTGAGCAGCGTAGGCGCATCGGGGGCGATCTTCGGCATCGTCGGCGGCCTGTTCGCGTTCACGCGGCGCGCGCACAGCGGCGTGCCGCCGACCGTCGTCACCGAGTTGCAGGGATCGCTGCTGCCGTTCCTCGTGTTCAACCTGATGGCCGGCTTCGCGTATCCGCACACGGACAACGCGGCGCACATCGGCGGCCTGGTCGGCGGGTGGCTGGCGGGGTTCGTGCTCGCCCGTTCGATCCATGTGCCGCACGACGGCGACAAGGACAGGCGCGCGGCATGACCGACGACTTCATCGGCGTCTACGACGGCGCGCTCACGTAGGCCCGCCGCGCCAGGAAAAACGCCACCGCGGCCGGGCCGGGATGGCGTTTTTTTACGGTCGTGCCGCGCGCGTCAGGTGTTGTTCACCACCAGCCGCGGCTCGCCGATGCCGAACCGCTCGCGGATCGCCTTGCCGATGCCGTGCGCGTCCAGGCCGACGGACGCCAGCAGCAGCGCCGGATCGCCGTGGTCGATGAACTGGTCCGGCAGGCCCAGGATCAGGAGGGGCTTGACGATGCCCTCGGCGGACAAGGCCTCGGCCACCGCGCTGCCCGCGCCGCCCATCGTGCAGCCCTCTTCCACCGTCACCAGATAGTCGTGATCCTGCGCGAGCTGCCTGACCAGTTCGACGTCGAGCGGCTTCACGAAGCGCATGTCGGCCACCGTCGCGTTCAGGTCGGCCGCGGCGCCGAGGCTAGGCGCGACCATCGAGCCGAACGCGAGGATCGCGACGCCCTTGCCTTCGCGTTTCACCACACCCTTGCCCATCTCGACGGTGTCGAGGGCCGGGTCGATCGCCGCGCCGACGCCCGCGCCGCGCGGATAGCGCACGGCGGCCGGGCCCGGGTAGTGGTACGCGGTCGTCAGCATCTTGCGGCACTCGCTCTCGTCCGACGGCGCCATCACGACCATGTTCGGGATGCAGCGCAGGTAGGCGATATCGTAGTTGCCGGCGTGCGTGGCGCCGTCGGCGCCGACGAGGCCCGCGCGGTCCAGCGCGAACGTCACGTCCAGGTTCTGCAGCGCCACGTCGTGGATCAGCTGGTCGTAGGCGCGCTGCAGGAACG
>Ga0308166_1001062_pt1 | contig 31320 bp, 28 predicted proteins | sample PhyCR2_2_FD_202137 | JGI IMG/M metagenome (GOLD analysis project Ga0308166, IMG submission 202137) | Phyllosphere microbial communities from UC Gill Tract Community Farm, Albany, California, United States - DLSLCC.R2 | ecosystem: Host-associated > Plants > Phyllosphere > Unclassified | place... | reverse complement strand
AATAAATCTTTCCAGTAACTGACCATGCGGTCGCTACTCGTATCCAGTATTAGACGCCGTTTCCAGCGCTTATCCCAGAGTCAGGGGCAGGTTGCTCACGTGTTACTCACCCGTTCGCCACTGATCCCACAGAGCAAGCTCCGTGTTCACCGTTCGACTTGCATGTGTTAAGCACGCCGCCAGCGTTCATCCTGAGCCAGGATCAAACTCTCCGTAAAAAAGAAATGCATACGACACCGGGAAAACGGTGACGCAGCGAGTTTGATGCTGACCAAAGAGACAAATTCATTGCTGACTTCATCCGAATGCCAACCCCACAAGGAGGTTGGTCTTTGATCCAAAGGAATCTCATCCAGCCGAAGCTGAATCGAGGTTATTTGGCATTTGACAAGTGCACGCTGTTGAGTTCTCAAGGATCGGATGCTCCCACGACCCAGTCATCACAACCAGGCCCGAAGGGCAACTTCTCTATCTTATCTGTGCTTTTCAGCCTGTCAAATCGACACGCCGTGAGGCTCAGAACCAGATCTGCAGCTCGGGGCTCAAGGCCGCCGAGGCAACTTCACTAGCTTATCCGTTCCGGAGTCGCTGTCAAATCGACCGTTTCTCCGAAGTGGAAGCTCCAGGTCAGACAGAAGTGTGTCTGCGATCTTCTCCGAGGAGATGATCGAGTGGAGGTGGTTCTCCGCTTGAGGGGGGTAAGGCTCTCGGCCTCTCCGCTTCCCTGTGGGGCGAACAAGTAATAAGTTACGGGGGTTCCTGGGTTCCGGCAAATCCGCGCTGTCCGCCGGGCGTGTCGCCCGGCGGACAGCGTGTCAGGCCCCGAGAACCAGCTTCAGCTGCTCGACGGCCCAGTCGAGTTCCGTCGCCCGGATGACCAGCGGCGGAGCGATGCGGATGGTCTGACCGTGGGTGTCCTTGACGAGCACTCCACGGTGCAGGAGCTTCTCGGCGATCTCACGTCCGGTGCCCTGGGCGGGGTCGATGTCGACGCCCGCCCACAGCCCGGCGATGCGCACCTCGGTCACACCGTGACCGATCAGCGGCTCGAGGCCGGCCGCGAGATGCGCGCCGAGCGCGCGAGCGCGCTCCTGGAACTCCCCCGACTCGAGCATCTCGACCACGCGGAGCCCGACGGCGGCGGCCAGCGGGTTGCCCCCGAACGTCGACCCATGCTCACCCGGCCGGATGACACCGAGCACATCGGTGTTCCCGACGACGGCCGACACCGGGAGGATCCCGCCGCCGAGTGCCTTGCCCAGCAGGTAGAGATCGGGCACGACACCCTCGCGGTCGCACGCGAACGTCTCACCCACACGACCGAGACCCGACTGGATCTCGTCGGCGATGAACAGCACGTTCCTCTCGTCGCAGATCTCGCGGATGCGGCGCAGGTATCCCTCCGGCGGGATCACCACTCCGCCCTCACCCTGGATGGGTTCGATGAGCACCGCGGCGGTGTCGTCGGTGATCGCGGCGGCGATGGCATCCGCATCCCCGTAGGGAACCACGTCGAACCCCGGCGTGTAGGGGCCGAAGTCCGCCCGCGCCTCGGGGTCGTCGCTGAAGCTGACGATCGTGGTGGTGCGCCCGTGGAAGTTGCCGGCGGCGACGATGATGCGTGCCTTGCCCTCGGCGATGCCCTTGACCCGATAGCCCCAGGCCCGAGCGACCTTGATGCCCGTCTCGACGGCCTCGGCTCCGGTATTCATCGGCAGCACCATGTCCTTGCCCGAGAGCGACGCGAGCGCTGCGGCGAAGGGTTCGAGCCGATCGCTCATGAACGCACGGCTCGTCAGCGTCACGCGCCCGAGCTGTTCGGTGAGCGCGGCCACGAGAGCCGGATGCCGGTGCCCGAAGTTCACCGCCGAGTAGGCGGCGAGCAGGTCGAGGTAGCGCTTGCCCTCGACATCCGTCACCCAGGCACCCTCACCGCGCGCGATGTTGACCGGCAGCGGGTGGTAGTTGTGGGCGACGTGCGGCTCGGCCGCGATGTCGACGCCCGGCTCGACGGCCGTCATGCCTCACCGCGCAGTTCGAGGGTGCAGCACTTGATCCCGCCGCCGCCGAGCAGCAGCTCGGACAGGTCGATCATGATCGGGTTGTAGCCGCGCTCTCGCAGCTGCACCTCGAACCCTGCGGCGCGGGGCGAGATGACCACGTTGTAGCCGTCGCTCGCCGAGTTGAGTCCGAAGACCGAGCCGTCTTCATCCGACACGAGGATCGCGTCGGGGAAGCGCTCCTCGAGGATCGCTCGACTCGCGTCGTCGAACGCGCCGGGGAGGTACGCGATGTTCGCGCGCTCGGGTCCGCCGTTGTCTGTGCCCTGCACCGGATCGAGCACCGCGATGGCGGTATCGAGGTGGTAGAAGCGCGGGTCGACCAGATTGAGCGAGACGACCTCGCGGCCGAAGACCTCTCCGACCTCGCGGTGGCTGTCACCCGTCGAGCGGAAGCCGGTGCCGGCGAGGATCACATCGCCCACGAGCAGGAAGTCGCCCTCGCCCTCGTTGACCTCTTCGGGGATCACCGTGTCATAGCCCGCGCCGCGGAACCAGTCGGCGAAGGCCGGGGCCTCGCCCTGACGCTCGACGAAGCGGAACTTCGGCACATAGGCGCGTCCGTCGATCAGGAACCCGCCGTTCGCCGTGTAGACCATGTCGGGGTATCCGGCGAGCGGTTCGATCAGCTCGACCTCATGACCGAGCTCGAGGTACAGGTCGTGCAGCTTCTGCCACTGTTCGACGGCCTTCGCGGTGTCGGTCGGCTTCGCCGGCTCCATCCACGGGTTGATCGAGTAGTTCACCGTGAAGTGCGACGGCTTGCACATCAGGTAGTGACGGTGGTGTGCGATGCGCACCGGAGTGGCGGTCTCGGACGTCGACGCAGTGGTTTCGACAGACATGGGGCTCCTCGAACGGATGCGGCGGACGCTGTCCAGGGGCCCGGCGGTCCTTCGACCCGCGCCGCTCAGTGAGAGTCGGCGCCCGGGGAAGATGCGACTCGGGCACGCCAGCATCCATTCTGTCACCCGCCCCCTGGACGCCGCCAGAGCGCGACGCCGCCAGAGCGCGGGCCGCGCCGATCATGCTCCGTGGACGATCACCTTGCCGACCGTATGGCCGGCTTCGAGGTGCGCGAGGGCCGAGGATGCTCGGTCGAAGCCGTACTCGCGCTGGATCACCGGAGTGATCCGCCCCTCGGCGGTCAGCTCCAGCAGCTTCGAGAGGATCTCGGGTCGGGCTGTTGCGGCGAGCGGACGGATGCGGCGGCTCGACCCGATCGACAGGAGCGCCGCCTTGAGCATCCGAGGGATGGGCCCCCACACGCGTCCGCCGTCTCCCGTGACGAGCACCACGGATCCGCCGGCGACGACCAGTCGCTGCAGATCGCGCAGTCCGGTTCCCCCGGCGATGTCGATCACCGCGCCGAAGTGGCCGGCGGGAAGCTGCGACAGGGGCGCGCGACGGTGATCGAGCGTGCGCACCGCACCGAGGTGCTCGACGAGACGGGAGTTGCGCTCCCCGCACGTCGCCCAGACCTCCGCCCCTCGCAGCGCCGCGAGCTGCACCGCGAACGTGCCGACGCCTCCGGAGGCACCGATGACGAGCACTCGCGGAACCGCATGCTCCGAGCGGTGCCTCTCGATGCGCAGCTCCGGCCGGGTGCCGATGCCGGCGCGATCGAGCGCCTGCCAGGCCGTGCCCGCGGCGACGGGAAGGCACGCCGCGGTCACGGAGCTGACATCGGGAGGAACCGGCACGAGCCGATCGGCCGGCACAGCGACGTGCGATGCGAGTCCCCCGCCGCCGACGAGCTCGCCGACGACTCGCTCTCCGAGTTCGACCCCGATCGCGTTCGGCCCGACGTCGACGACGATGCCGGCGACCTCCATCCCCCGCACCGGGTGCTTGGGGCGCGTGAGGCCGAAGACGGGACGCACCAGCAGCGGATCGCCCAGCATCAGCCGCACGTCACCCGCGTTGAGCGCCGTCGCCTCGACGCGCAGCACCACCTCGCCGCGCCGTGGCACGGGCCGCGGGATCCGCTCGAGCCGGAATCCGTCGGCGGAGCCGTAGGTCTCACGCACCCAGGCGGGCATCGTCTCGGTCATCTCACGCATCCTTCGTCGAAGGTTCGGGGTAGTGGAACAGGTCGTCGATCCCGACGCCGAACGCGCGGGCGATCTGGAAGGCCAGCTCGAGCGACGGGGAGTACTTCTCCTGCTCGATCGCGATGAGCGTCTGCCGGGTCACGCCGATACGTCCGGCGAGCTCTGCCTGAGTGAGACCCGCTCCCTCACGATGGGCGCGGATGCGGTTGGAGACGAGGGTGGGCTTGACCATCAGACGAGCCCCCGGCGGTAGGCGACGACTCGCGCGATGCTGCCGACCATGGCAGAGACGGCGAATCCGGCGAACATCGTGTTCGCGATCCAGAAGACATCGGCGCCCACAGCGCACAGAGCGATCACCCCGAGCCCCGCGATCACGACGAAGGACTGCTCGACGCGGCTGCCCATGCGACTGATGTCGCGGTCGCGCACGTCGGATCTGCCCACCCCGTCGGGATCGTTCGCCCCGGCGACGATCCCCCAGACGATGCTGATCGCGATCGTGGCCACGATGCCGATTCCGATCGTCCACAGCATCGGCGGGAGCCAGTCGACCTCGGTGACCGGTCGCTCGGAGGCACGCTGCAGCACGATGATGACGTAAGCGGTGATCACGACCGCACCGACGAGCAGACCAGACCAGGCGTTGCGCTCTTCGTAGACCATGATGCCTCCCATGTAAAAGATTCTTGACATGAGAGTATGCCCGCGGCATCCGTCGTGTCAATAATTCTTTACATGGGTCGATCTGCGTCGCGCAGGCGGGGTCGAATCAGCATCCGCGCACGCAGGCGGGGTCACAAGTGCATCCGCGCACGCAGGCGGGGTCACAAGTGCATCCCCAATGCCGCGCTCAGGTGCGTTACTGACCCCGCACAGCACCCCGGTGCGTTCCCGACCCCGCACAGCACCCCCGTGCGTTACTGACCCCGCACAGCACCCCGGTGCGTTACTGACCCCGCACAGCACCACAGCGGAGGGATGGCGGGGTGCGGGACGAGGATGCCGAAGCGCGCGCAGCTCAGATGACCGAAGCGCTCCAGTCGTCGGGGTTGCCATAGCGGTGCGCGGTGATCGCGATCGCCTGCTCGTGCACGAACGGAAGCAGCTCGATGCGTCCCGCCGAGGTGACCTCGCCGTCGTACACCGCGAGATCGGGGTCGCCGCCGACAGCCACGGCCAACGCGCGATGCAGCGCCGCGACCGCGCCACGCGAGCCGACGAGTCGCACCCGACTCGGCCGGGGAGAGTCGTCGGATGACGCGATCACGTCGCCCGATGCGCCCTCGCGGCGTCGCATCCGCTCGATCCATTCGTCGTCGCTCTCCATGTGCACGTCCGCCCCGAGGGTGCCGAGCGCGCGGCGCACCTCGGACGGCAGCCCGACGGGCGTCGACAGCACGAAGCCGGCGCCGGCGCGCACCGCGGCGACCACGACCCGCAGCAGCTCCTGCCACCCGGCATCCGCCGTGGCCCTGATCGCGACGGGCACCGGACGATACCGGAACAGGTTGCGCTCGATGCCCAGGCGCGAGACGTCGCGCACCTGCCCGAACTCGCGGTCCCAGGCGAGCGCGTCCGACAGCGCCGAGCGGCGCAGCCATTCGAACGCCTCGTAGTCGAGAGAGGGCTGCGCCGACTCGATGAGCTCGGTGATGCGGGAGTCGAGGCCGCGCAGATGCAGCGTGCTCGACACGGGACCGGATCCGCTCGAGCGCCACGATCCGAGCCCGATCAGGTAGTTCGGCCCCCCGGCCTTGGTGCCGGGTCCGACCGACGATCGCTTCCAGCCGCCGAACGGCTGACGCTGCACGATCGCGCCGGTAATGCCCCGATTGACGTAGAGGTTGCCGGCCTGCACGCGGTCGAGCCACAGCTCGAGCTCGCCCGGGTCCTGCGTGTGCAGCCCCGCCGTCAACCCGTAGGCGACGGCGTTCTGCATCTCGATCGCGCTCTCGAGCGTCGGCGCGTGCATGATCCCGAGCACCGGCCCGAAGAATTCCTCGGTGTGGAACCGAGAGCCCGGCTGCACGCCGACGCGGATGCCGGGGCGCCATAGCCGACCGGACTGATCGTCGGACGACACCGCGGGTTCGATGAGCCACTGCTCCTCGCCCTCGAGCTCGGTGAGCGCCCAGGCGAGCTTGCCCTGAGGCCGCTCGATCACCGGCCCCACCTCAGCGAGCGGGTCGGTGGGCCAGCCGACATGCAGCGAGCGCGTGGCGTCGGCGAGCTGACGGGCGAAGCGCTTGGAGCGACCGACCGGGCCGACGAGGATCGCCAAGGATGCGGCGGAGCACTTCTGCCCCGCGTGACCGAACGCGCTGCGCACCAGATCCGCGACGGCCAGATCGAGATCCGCGGATGCAGTGATGATCATCGCGTTCTTGCCGCTGGTCTCGGCGAGCAGCGGCAGGTCGGGCCGCCACGAGCGGAAGAGCGCCGCGGTCTCCCAGGCGCCGGTGAGGATGACGCGGTCGACCGACTCGTGCGCGATCAGAGCCCGGCCGAGGTCGCTCTCTTCGATGTCGACGAGCGCGAGCACATCACGCGGCACGCCGACCTCCCACAGCGTCTCGGCGATCACCGCGGCGCAGCGCCGAGCCTGAGGGGCCGGCTTGAACACGACGCCGGATCCCGCAGCGAGCGCCGCGAGCACTCCCCCGGCGGGAATCGCGAGGGGGAAGTTCCACGGCGGGGCGACGACGGTCACGCGTGCCGGTTCGAAGGAGGCTCCTGCGACGGCATCGAGCTCACGTGCCTTGGCTGCGTAGTAGCGCGCGAAGTCGACGGCTTCACTGACCTCGATGTCGGCCTCGGCGAAGACCTTGCCCGTCTCGGCCGCGGCGACCTCGATCAGCTCTCCTCGTCGACCTTCGAGAGCGGCGGCGGCTCGCAGCAGCACCTCGGCGCGTTCCGCGGCAGGGCGTGATCCCCAGTGGGCTCCGGCATCCCTCACTCCGGCGATCGTTCTCTCGAGTGTCGCCGGGTCATCGATGCGGGCGGTCTCGATCGTGGCCGCGCCCAGGGGCGAGTCCGCGATCCGCGCATGGATCTCGCGCGCCCAGTCGCGGTTGACCGGAAGCGACGGATCGCTGTCGGGGGTGTTGGTGAACCCGGGGGCGCCACCCGTGCCCTCGTCGAGCTCGCGCGGGGCGTAGACCGCGGTCTCGAGGAACGGCCCACCCGAATCGTCCGATCCTCGCGAGATTCCGAGCACGGCCTGGGTGAGGCCTTGCTCCGGAGCGATGTCGACGGACGCCGGGCGCACCGATTCGTGCACCGGGGCGAGGCGATCCTGGGTGCGGAGCGCACCGACCTGCAGGGTCGGCGAGGTCGAGCGGTCGAGCGCGTCGAGGAAGCGGTCGCGCTCGCGCACGAACAGCGACTCGTCGTCACCGAGCCGGAACGCCGCGGAGAGGAAGTTGTCGTGCGACGCGTTCTCTTCGAGGCGGCGAACCAGGTAGCTGATCGCCACGTCGAACTCGTCGGGCTTCACGACGGGCACATAGAGCAGCACCTCACCGACCTCGCGCGAGACCGCCTGCACCTGCCCCTGCGCCATGCCGAGCAGCATCTCGAACTCGAGCGGCGGCTGTCCGGCACCTGCCGCGTGGAGTCCGCGCAGACCGCGCTCCCCCGCGAGCAGCCACGCATACGCGATGCCGAACAGGTTGTGCCCGGCGATGCCCAGGTGCACGGCCGTGACGTTCTCGGGACGCAGCGCCCAGTCGAGACAGCGCAGGTAGTTCGCGTCTGTGTCGAGTTTGGTGTCGTAGGTCGCCTGCTCCCACCCGTGCATCCGCGCCTCGACGCGTTCCATCGCGAGGTTCGCGCCCTTGACGAGACGCACCTTGATGGGGGCGCCGCCATGGTCGACGCGCTCTCGCGCCCACGCGGTGAGCTGCTGCAGCGCGGGAAGGGCATCGGGCAGGTACGCCTGCAGCACGATCCCGGCTTCGAGGCCCTGCAATCGCGGATCTTCGAGGATGCGGATGAAGACCGCGATGGTCAGGTCGAGGTCGCGGTACTCCTCCATGTCGAGGTTGATGAAGGTGCGGTCCGACGTCGCGGTCAGATACAGCGGCAGCAACCGCTCGACCACGGCATCGACGACCTCGTCGAACGCCCACATCGAGATGTGGCTGATGATGGCCGACACCTTGACCGACACGTAGTCGACGTCGGGTCGGCGGATCAGATCGTGGATGCCGTCGAGCCGCCGCTGCGCCTCGGCTTCGCCGAGCACGGCCTCGCCGAGCAGATTGAGGTTGAGCCGTGCGCCGGATTCGCGGATCTTCGCGATGGCCGGCCCGAGCTTCGCGGGGCGGGCGTCGACGACCAGGTGACCGACCATGTCGCGCAGCACGCGGCGCGCGATCGGGACCACGGGGCTCGGCAGGATCTGCGCGACGCCGCCACCGACACGCACGGCCGAGCGCAGGTACCAGGGCAGGAAGTCGGGAACGATCGGCGCGATGCGATGCAGTTGGGCGGCCGCCGCCCCCAGGCTCTCCGGACGCATGACGCCGTCGACGAATCCCAGAGTGAACGGCAGTCCGTTGGCATCCTGCAGCACTCCGGCCAGCCGCTCGGCGGCAGGGTCGACATCGGCAGCGGCGGCCTCGATCACCCAGCGGCGGGCGAGCTCGACCGCACGGTCCGCGAGAGAGGCGGATTCGGGATCCGTGGAGGGCGTCGGGTCGGCCATGATCTCAGCCTAGGACTGAGAGGAGCGTGCGCCGTTGAGCGACGGGCGCTCAGCGCGCGGCGATCACTCAGCGCGCGGCGATCACTCAGCGCGCGGCGATCGCTACGGTCGGCGATCACTATGGTCGGTCGCTCCGGTCGCACTTCGTGCCGTCGGACGCGCGGACGAGCGGCACCAAGTGCGCCCGGAGCCGAAACAACCGCGGACGACCGGCACCAAGTGCGACCGGAGCCGAGAAGCGCAAGCCTCAGCGCGCGGCGATCATCTCGTCGTACCCCCTGCGGAAGGTCGGGTACTCCAGTTCGCCCAGGAACTCCCTCAGCAGGCGTCCGTCGAGAACCGTCCCGCCGCCGACCTCCGGTTCGGCGTGCGGCGGCGCCTCGACCCCGAGCTTCGCGGCGATGAACGCGGCCACGTCTCCGAGCAGCACCGGCTCGGTATCGACGGCGTGGATCAGCGGCGGTGCCGAGTCTGCGCGCAGCATCGCCTCGAGCAGGCGCACCAGGTCGGTCTCGTGGATGCGGTTCGTGCGGCGGGTGTGATCGACCGGTGCACCCTCGAGCACCCGGCGGATCAGGAAGTCGCGCCCCGGCCCGTAGATACCGGCCGGTCGCACGATCCGTGCACCGAACAGCTCCATCGCCAGGTGCTCCCCCTCGAGCAGGTCGCCGCCCCGTTCGCTCGACACCTCCGGCGTATCGCGCTCGGTCAGCGGTGTTTCGCCGGGGCGCCCCTCGAACACCCTGGTCGACGACACGAAGACGACCCGCGACGGCATCGCCGGCAGCGCATCCGCGAGGCCGCGAAGGGCGGGCGGGTAGATCGAGTCGCCCTCGGTGCTGGGGGGCAGCGTGATGACGACGGAGTCGAAGGCCGGCAGCGCTCGCTCGAGCGGATGCGACAGATCGGCCTCGATGGTGGGGAACGGCAGGTCGCCCGCATGGCGACGCATGGCCGTCACGGCCGCGCCCTGATCGACCAGGCGCGTGCCCAGCCGCACCCCGAGCTTGCCGCATCCGACGAGCAGCACAGCTCCTGGTGCCCGTGTCTCGAGACCCCACGGATCGTTCACGGTGTCAGCTCCACACGCTCGGCGCCGAGCTGCGCACAGGAGGCAGGGCGGATGCCGCGGCCCAGTCGTGCACCCACGGGTCGATCTCGGGCACCCCCTCCGGCTTTCCGACGGCGGCGAACAGCTCTTCGTTGCTGACCGTGCCGCCGGTGCGGCGCAGCATCCGCGAGCGCACGATCACCCGTGCGTAGATCTCGCCGCCGACGACGGCGCGGTGCTCGAGGAACACGGCCTTGTCGTCGTGTCCGATGAACCGCGACTGCACCTCGAACCGCTGCCAGAGCTGCAGGGACTTGCGGAATGTCACGGTCTCGCTCGACACCACGGCGTACCAGCCGCGCTCGTTCATCGCATCGAACAGGCCCGTGCGAATCAGCAGATCCCAGCGGCCGAGATCGAACAGCGACAGGTATCGACCGTTGTTCATGTGGCGCAGGATGTCGATGTCGGTGGGGAGCGTCGTCAGTCTGATGCTGCTCACCGAGCCGGCGTCGAGGGTCTTGCCTCGACGCACTCGGCGTCGGGCGGAGAGGATCACGAGGAGAGTGCGCCAGATCACGTTCACGAGGACTGATCGTAGCCATCGACGAACGAATCGCGAACATCGTTGTGCGAACCCTCCACCGGCATATCGGCGCCGTGGGAACGCTTCCTCTCGATTTCCTGATACCGGAACCCGCGCGTAGAGTCGCGATATGAGCGCCGAAGCCCAGCCTGAAGTCATTGTCCGTCCGGTCCGTGATGTGGATGCGGAAGCCCTGGGTCGCGTGCACGCACAGTGCTGGCACGAGACCTACGACCACCTGATCAGCAAGGCCGCGCTCGAGAAGGTCTCGCCCCGGCGCATGGCCGAGCTGTGGACGCACTGGGCCTCTCAGGGCCCCGAGTTCACGATGCGCGCCGCGCTCGTCGACGGAGAGATCGTCGGCTTCGTCGGCTCCGGCCCCGCCCGCGACAAGGATGCTCCCGCGTTCCGCGAGCTGTACTTCATCTACCTGCTCGACGCGTACCACTCGACCGGCATCGGCCAGAAGCTGTTCGACGCCGCGGTCGAGAAGGACGAGTCCCTCTACCTCTGGGTCGCGGAGGACAACCCCCGCGCGCACCGCTTCTACACGCGCAACGGCTTCACGCTCGATGGCGCCAGCCACACCGAGCCGTTCCTCGGCGAGACGCTGACCGAGGTCCGCTTCGTCCGCTGATCCGGCGCCTCGTGAGCCTCGCGTTCACGATTCAGCATGAAAAGCCCCCTGCCACCGGCAGGGGGCTTTTCTGTGCGTCAGCGCACAGCCTGTGCTGAATCGTGAACGAGGTCAGCGCCCGGAGACGGTGCCGAACAGCTTGGCGATCGGGGCGATCACGAGCGGACGCGCCGCCACCCAGCCGATCGCGATGACGACAAGCGATGCCACGAACACCCAGAACCCCGTCCAGCCGACGGCGTCGGAGGCGGCGTACATGTGGTTGAGGTTGCGCAGGAAGCCGGTGAGGAACACCAGGGCGACGTGCCCGATGATGAACACCACGAAGTAGATCATGACCGGGAAGTGCAGTGCGCGGGCCCATTCGATCGGGTACGCCTTCGAGAGGCGCTCGGCCTTCTTCGGCCACATTCCCGACATCCGGAAGCCCGTCACGGCCGCGAGCGGTGCCGCGATGAACACGGTCACGAAGTAGGCGAGCTGCTGCAGGCTGTTGTAGTTCACCCAGCCGTGCTCGGTCGGCCAATCGAACGAGACGTATTGGAGCGCGGCCGACAGTGCGTTGGGGATGACCTCCCAGCTCGTCGGCACGATGCGCACCCAGTGCCCGGTGACGAACAGCAGCACCACGAAGATCACGCCGTTCACGAGCCACAGGATGTCGAGCGCCTGGTGGAACCAGATCGTCAGGCTGACCTTGCCCTTGGGGTCGCCTCGCGGAGTCCAGAAGGCGGCGGGGCGCTTCTCGCTGCGGATGCGGAGCCCCGACCGGATGATCAGCACCATCAGGAACACGTTGAAGAAGTGTGCCCAGTTGGTCCACGGTGCGAATCCGGGTTCGACCGCGACGGCGGGCGTGTACTCGCCGGGGAACGCGGCGAGGAAGTCCTGCATGAACGGGAAGCTCAGCAGCGCCCGCACGAACGCCACGGCTGCCGCAGCCAGGATGCCGAGGGCCGCTGCCCCGAGCAATCCGGCGATCGCCTGCGTCCACGGCGGACGAGCACGAGCGGATGCCGGAGCGGCCGCGGTGATGTGCCGAGGCGCACTGCCGTTCCAGACGGTCTGCGGGGCGGGTAGCGGGATCGAGGGATCACCGAGGGCGAAGGACGCAGGGGCCGGCGCCACGGCTGTGGAGGGCGCAGAAGCGGCGAGATCGGCGTCCGCAGCGTCCTCCCGGTCGTCGAGCGCCGACGGCGACGCCGACCGAGACGAAATGCGCTCTACGATTTCGGTGCCGGCGGGCGGCCAGGGCTCGCCTCCCGGTGTGCGCGGGAGGCCGCGACGCACGGACGCCGCACTCGAGACGTGGGGCGTTTCGTCTCGTCGCTCTGGCGCTCGCTCGACGACCGGGGAGGCGACAGCCGCAGCGACGACTGCGGATGCCTTCTCCTGCCCGCTGTGCGAGGACGGCGAAGCACTCTCGTGTCCATCGAGCGAGGGCGACGAAGCCGATCGAGACGAAACGCTCTCCGCACCCGCAGGCGTCACGCCCGCGGGAGGCCAGGGCTCTCCTCCCGACGTGCGCGGGAGACCGCGCCGCACGGATGCCGCCGTGACGGCCGCGCTCGCAGCGTGGCGCGTTTCGTCTCGTCGCTCCGCTCCTCGCTCAACGACCGGGGAGGCGACAGCCGACTCGACGACCGGAGACGCAGCCTCACGATCGTTGAGCGAAGACGGCGGTGCCGACGGAGACGACACCGCCTCCGGCTCATCGACCGCAGCCCCGGGGGGCCAGGGCTCGCCGCCGGGCACGCGCGGCAGGCCGCGCCTCAGCATCCGCGTCGCCATGTCTACTTCTTCCGCGCCTCGAGAGCCGCGATCACCTGGGGGACGACCGTGAACAGGTCTCCCACGATGCCGAAGTCGGCGACATCGAAGATCGGTGCCTCGGCGTCCTTGTTGATCGCGACGATGTTCTTCGCCGTCTGCATGCCGGCGCGGTGCTGGATCGCTCCCGAGATGCCGAGCGCGATGTACAGCTGCGGCGACACCGAGACACCGGTCTGCCCGACCTGGTGGGACTGCGGGATGTAGCCGGCGTCGACCGCAGCGCGCGATGCGCCGACGGCGGCACCGAGAGCATCCGCCAGCTCCTCGACGAGCACGAACTTCTCTTTCGAGGCGAGGCCTCGTCCGCCCGAGACCACCCGGGTCGCTCCGCGCAGCTCGGGTCGCGACGAGGTCGCCTCGACGGCTTCGACCGCACCGACGGTCGCGCTCGGTGCACCGGACGCTGCGACGTCCAGCGCTTCGACGGTCGGCGAGGCCACAGCCTCCGCGCGCGCGTCGACGGCTCCCTGACGCACCGTGATGACCGCGGTGCCGTAGGTGGGTGCCGAGTCGACGAGGTAGGCGCCGCCGTAGACCGAGTGGTGCGCGACGACGCCCTCGTCATCGCGGGAGACGCCCACGGCGTCGACCGACAGGGCGAGCTTCGCGCGCACGGCGAAACGGCCGGCGACATCGCGGCCGGAGATGGAGTTCGAGATCAGCACGGCATCGGGGCGCACCTTCTCGAACGCGGCCTGCAGCGCGTCGACGATCGGCACCGTGAGGGTCGTCGCATCGGCGTCGGCCGTGAGCACCACGGATGCTCCGGCTTGGGCGACCTTCGCGGCAGCATCCGCGGATCCGCCGACGACCAGCGCCACGGGTGCGCCGATGGTCGACGCGGCGCCGATGAGAGCCGCGGTGCTGCCGGCGGGATCGCCGGCAGGGTCGAGGTCGATCAGGACGAGGATCGGGTTCTCGGGATAGGTCATGTCACACCAGCCTGTTCTGCACGAGGTACTCCACCAGCTTCTCGGCGGCATCGCCCTCATCGACGATCTTCACGCCCGCCGCACGCGGTGGCTTCTCGGCCACGGCGGTCATGATCGTGCGCGGTGCGGCCGCAGGATCGGCCGAGACGCCCAGGTCATCGAGGCCGAGCACTTCGAGCGGCTTCTTCTTGGCGGCCATGATGCCTTTGAAGTTCGGGAAGCGGGCGTCCGGCAGCGCCTCCGTGATCGAGATGACGGCGGGGAGGGATGCCGAGACCGGCTGCGCGCCCGCGTCAGCCCCTCGCGTTCCCGAGATGCCCTCCGGTGTGATCTCGACGCTCGTGAGCGCGGTCGCGTGCGCCCAGCCGAGGTACTCGGCGAGCATGGCGGCCATGACGCCGCCCGAGCCGTCGGTCGACAGGTTGCCGGTGATGACGAGGTCGGGCTCTGCGCGGCGGATCGCCGCGGCCAGGGTCTCGGCGGTGAGCCCGAGGTCGGCTCCGGCGAGCTGCTCGTCGGCGATGTGCACGGCGGAGCCCGCCCCGATCGCGAGCGCCCGTCGCACCGATGCCGTCGAGCCGCCGGGGGCCATCGCGAGGGCGACCACCTCGGTGCCCTCGTTCTTGTCGGCGTGGCTCAGCGCGACCTCGAGGGCCCGCTCGGTGATCTCATCGAGAACCACGTCGCCGGCGTCGCGGTCGGCGAGTCCGGTCTCGAGGTCCAGCTTGCGATCGCCATAGGTGTCCGGCACCTCTTTGACCAGGACGAAGATCTTCATCGATTGCTCCTCACGACTGCGTCGATTCTAGCGTGTTGATACTGAGTCCCATCCGTAGAGCGACTGAGGTCCAGGCAGGGCGTCCCGCACCGCCTCCCCGCTCGCAGGAGCGGATGCCCTACCGTAGAACCGTGGTCCGACCCCGCCCTCTGCCCGTGGATCCGCTCGCCGAGGCGAAGCGGCAATGGCTCGCGCACGGGTGGACCGATGCCGCCGACGGCATGACCGTGGTCACCTCGGTCATGAGGGCGCAGCAGCTGCTGCTCGCGAGAGTGGATGCCGCGCTGAAGCCCTTCGCGCTCAGCTTCGCCCGGTACGAGATGCTGCGCCTGCTGGCGTTCAGCCGGTCCGGACGCCTGCCGCTGTCGAGCGTCGTCGCCCGACTGCAGGTGCACGCGACGACCGTCACGAGCACCGCCGAGCGACTGGTGCGCGACGGGCTGATCGTGCGCGAACCGCACCCGCACGACGGACGCGCAGCCCTGCTCGCGCTCACCGAGGCCGGTCGCGAACTCGTCGACCGCGCGACCGTCGCCCTCAACGACGACGTCTTCGCCGACCCGGGCATCAGCAAGGCCGACGCCGCCGAGCTCGTCGCCATCGTGGCGCGGATGCGCAAGGCCGCCGGTGACTTCAGCGACCCGAGGCCGCAGCCGGACGCCCTCTGACATGGTCGAGTTCGTACTCGAGAGAGTGATCGCCGCCTCCCCCGAGCGCGTCTTCGCCGTCGCCCTCGACCCCGGCCTGCACCTGAGGTCGATGCAGCGGTACGGAGAGACGATGGTCGAGGCCCCGGCCGGCGGCACGTTCAGCGAGGGCACGACCGTGACGTGGAGGGCGCGGCACTTCGGCATCCCGTTCCGTCTGCGGTCGGTCGTGTACGACGTCGACCCTGCGCGCGGGTTCCGCGACCGGCAGATCTCGGGGCCCTTCGCCTCGTTCTGGCACGAGCACGTGTTCGAGGAGCATCCGCAGGGCACGCTGATGCGCGACACGATCCGATTCCGGTCGCCGTTCGGTCCGATCGGCCGACTGGTCGACCGCCTCATCCTGGGCGCGTACATGCGGCGGCTGATCGACGAACGCAACGACCAGCTGGCGATCGAGGCCGAGGACCGCGGGCGTACACTGCCCGCATGAGCGAACTGCGCCTGCACGCCACCCTCGAGGGCCGGGGTCCCGCCGCCGCCCTCATCCTCACCGACGACCAGGTCGCCTCGTTCGGTGCCGGAAAGGCGTTCCCCGTCGTCGTCACGATCGACGGACGCACCTCCCGGCTGCGCCTGGCGCGCATGGGCGGCCAGAACATGATCGGCTTCAGCAAGGCCGTGCGGGCCGAGCTGGGGGTCGACATCGGCCAGGAAGTCGACGCGGTCATCCGGGTGGATGCCGCCGAGCGCGAGGTCGAGATCCCGCCCGCCCTCGCGACGGCCCTCGATGCGGAACCCGGTCTGCGCGCCGCCTTCGACGCACTGTCGTACTCGGCGCGCAAGGAGCATGCGCGCACCGTCGCCGAGGCCAAGCAGGACGCGACCCGCGGCCGCCGCCTCGAGAAGGTCGTCGAGGCGCTGCGCCCCTGAGGTGTCGGCGCTCCGCGGTTCACGATTCAGCATGAACCGGGGCGCTGCACTCCGTATCGGTGCCGAGGAGACGGTTCGGCGCCTTCTGTGCTGAATCGTGAACCGCGGTCGGGCGTGCTCAGCGGTTCCGGAAGTCGGGTGCACGCTTCTCCCGGAAGGCCGACATGCCCTCCTTCTGGTCTTCGGTGTCGAACAGCGCGGCGAACGCCTTCTTCTCATGAGCCAGACCGTCGGCGAGCGTCGTCTCCATCGCGGCATCGAGCGCGGCCTTGGCGGCGAACACCGACGGCAGCGACTTCGAGGCGATCGTCTCGGCGAGGGTCGACGCCTCGGCGAGCAGGTCGGATTCCGGAACGACCCGCGATACGAGCCCTGAGCGCTCGGCCTCCTCGGCGCCCATGAAACGGCCCGACAGCACGAGCTCGGCGGCCTTGTAGTAGCCGACCGCACGGATCAGACGCTGCGTGCCGCCCATGCCGGGGATCACACCGAGGTTGATCTCAGGCTGCCCGAACTTCGCGGTGTCGGCGGCGAGGATGATGTCGCACATCATCGCGAGCTCGCATCCTCCGCCGAGCGCGAAGCCTGAGACGGCGGCGATCACCGGCGTCCGCACCGCAGCGAACTCGTGCCACACGCCGAAGTGGTCGGTCTCGAGCATCTCGGAGGCCGACATGCCCTCCATCTCCTTGATGTCGGCACCGGCGGCGAACGCCTTCTCCGACCCGGTGACGACGATCGCTCCGACGCCGTCGTCGAGGTCGAAGGCCACCGCGGCAGCCGTGACCTCTTCGGCGAGACGACTGTTCAGAGCGTTCAGAGCTTCGGGGCGATTGAGGGTGATCCACCCGACTCGTCCGCGCTGCTCGACCAGGATCGTCTCGTACTCGGTCATCGTGAAGCCCTCTCCGTCGTGGTCATCTCAGTATGTCGCGCGCCGGTCACACGGCGTCGTCGCGGATGTCGGTGATGATGCCCGAGAAGTCCCTGTTCGCCCCGTCGCCCGCGGCGAACGCGGCGTAGAGCTGCTGTGCGAGTCGCCCCATCTTGGCGTCGGTCGACGTCTGCTCGATCGCCTGCAGCGCGAGACCGAGGTCCTTCGCCATCAGGGCACCCGCGAAGCCCGGCTGGTAGTCGCGGTTCGCCGGGCTCGTCGGCACCGGGCCCGGCACCGGGCAGTTCGTCGTGATCGACCAGCACTGACCGGATGCCTGCGACACGACGTCGAACAGCGCCTGATGCTCGAGTCCGAGCCGCTCTCCGAGCACGAACGCCTCGGCGACGGCGATCTGCGAGACCGCCAGCACCATGTTGTTGCAGACCTTCGCCGCCTGCCCGAGACCTGACCCGCCGCAGTGCACGATGCGCTTGCCCATGACCTCGAGCACCGGCAGAGCCGCCGCGAAGTCCTCGTCCGAGCCGCCGACCATGAAGGCGAGCGTGCCGTTCTCGGCACCGACGACTCCCCCCGAGACCGGAGCATCGATGTTGCGGTGCCCTGCCGCGATGGCGAGGGCGTGGGCCGCGCGAGCCTCGTCGACCGCGATCGTCGACGACTCGATGAACAGGGTGTCCGGACGGGCGGCGGCGAGCAGCTCGGTGCGGTACGCCTCGATCACGTGCCGTCCGGCGGGGAACATCGTGATGACGATGTCGGCGTCGGCGACGGCATCCGCCCCGCTCTCGGCGATCGGGATGCCGGCGGCGAGCGCCGCCTCGATCGCCGCCGGCACCAGATCGAATCCGTGCACCTCGTGACCGGCCGCGACCAGATTCCTCGCCATCGGCAGCCCCATGTGACCGAGGCCGAGGAACGCGATCCGCGCGTTCGACGTCTCGGTCATGACGCGCTCCGCATCCGGTCCCCGCCGCTCCGCATCCGGTCCCCGCCGCTCCGCTGGAGGGAGGCGGAGCCTGCCGGCCGCAGCATCTCCCGACCGACGATCAGGCGCATGATCTCGTTCGTGCCCTCGAGGATCTGGTGCACGCGGAGGTCACGGACGACCCGCTCGATGCCGTAGTCCTGCAGGTATCCGTAGCCACCGTGCAGCTGCAGCGCCCGGTTGGCGACGTCGAATCCGGCATCCGTCGCGAAGCGTTTGGCCATCGCGCATCGCATCGTGGCATCCGGGGCGTGCTCGTCGACCGCCAGCGCGCCGTCGGTCACCATGAGGCGAGCGGCCTGCAGGTCTGTGCGCATGTCGGCGATCGCGAACAGGATCGACTGCTTCTCGGCCAGCGGCTCGCCGAACGCCACGCGCTCGTGCACGTACTGCACGGCACGGTCGAGCGCCCACTGGGCGCCGCCGAGAGAGCAGGCGGCGATATTGAGGCGGCCGCCGTTGAGCGCCGACATCGCGATCGCGAAGCCGCGGCCCTCATCGCCGAGCATGCCGGATGCGGGGATGCGCACCCCGTCGAGGATCACCTGGCGGGTGGGCTGGGCGTGCCAGCCCATCTTCTTCTCGGGGGCGCCGAAGCTGAGCCCCTCGGCGTCGCCCGGGACGAGGAAGGCGCTGATGCCCCGCGCCCCCGGCTCGCCGGTGCGTGCCATCACCACGTAGACGGCGGCCTCACCCGCACCCGAGATGAACTGCTTGACCCCGGTGAGCAGGTAGTCGTCTCCGTCGCGCACCGCGCTCGTGGCGACGTTCGCGGCATCGGATCCGACTCCCGGTTCGGTGAGGCAGTAGCCGCCGAACTCCTGCATCGCGGTGAGCTCGGGCAGCCAGCGGCTGCGCTGCGCGTCGGATCCGTAGGTGTCGATCATCCAGACGACCATGTTGTGGATCGAGATGTACGCGGCGACCGCAGGGTCGCCCTTGGCGAGCTCCTCGAAGATCGCGACCGTGTCGGAGCGGCTGAGGCCCGTGCCGCCGAATTCCTCGCTCACGTAGATGCCGCCGAGTCCGAGCTGCCCCGCCTTGCCGAGCGACTCACGCGGGAAGATGTGCTTCTCGTCGCGCTCGGCGGCGAACGGAGCGAGCTCGGTGTCGGCGAACTCGCGGACGGCGTCGAGGATGGCCTCGCGCTCTTCGGCGGTGGTGGTGACGGTGGTCATGGTCATCGTGGTTCCTCGTGTGACGTCGGCGGGAAGGTCAGTGCATGGTGGGGATCACGAAGCTGGCACCGTCGCGGATCCCGGCAGACGGCCAGCGGCTCGTGACCGTCTTGGTCTTCGTGTAGAAGCGGAACGCGTCTGCACCGTGCTGGTTCAGGTCGCCGAAGCCGCTGCGCTTCCAGCCGCCGAACGTGTAATACGCGATCGGCACGGGGATCGGCACGTTCACGCCGACCATCCCGACCTCGACCCGGGCGGCGAAGTCGCGGGCGGCATCGCCGTCGCGCGTGAAGATCGCCACACCGTTGCCGTATTCGTGCTCGGACGCCATGCGCAGAGCCTCTTCGTAGTCGGCGGCGCGGGCGATCACGAGCACCGGGCCGAAGATCTCTTCGCGGTAGATCGCCATGTCGGTCGTGACGTGGTCGAACAGCGTCGGTCCGAGGTAGAAGCCCTGCTCATGCCCCGGCACCGAGAAACCGCGCCCGTCGGCGAGGAGGGTCGCTCCCTCGTCGATGCCCTGCTGGATGTAGCCCTCGACGCGCTCCACCGCCGCGCGCGTGACGAGCGGCCCGTAGTCGACGTCGGCGGCGAGCGAGGGGCCGACCCGCAGCTGCGCGACGCGTTCGGTGAGCTTGGCGGCGAGCGCATCCGCCGTCTCCTGCCCCACCGGCACCGCGACCGAGATCGCCATGCACCGCTCGCCCGCCGAGCCGTAGCCCGAGCCGATGAGGGCGTCGACGGCCTGATCGAGGTCGGCATCGGGCATGACGATCATGTGGTTCTTCGCGCCGCCGAAGCACTGCGCCCGCTTGCCATGGGCGGCGGCCGTGGAGTAGATGTACTCGGCGATCGGGGTGGACCCGACGAAGCCCACGGCGCGGATCCGGTCATCGGTCAGCAGGGCGTCGACCGCCTCTTTGTCTCCGTGCACGACGTTGAGGACGCCGGCGGGCAGGCCCGCCTCGAGGAACAGCTCGGCGATGCGCACCGGGACCGAGGGATCGCGCTCACTGGGCTTGAGCACCACGGCGTTGCCCGCCGCGAGAGCGGGGCCAGCCTTCCACAGCGGGATCATGGCGGGGAAGTTGAACGGGGTGATCGCGGCGACCACTCCGAGCGGCTGACGCATCGAGTAGACGTCGATACCCGCTCCGGCGCCGGTCGAGTACTCCCCCTTGAGCAGGTGCGGAGCACCGGCGGAGAACTCGATCACCTCGAGGCCGCGCTGGATGTCGCCCTTCGCGTCATCGACGGTCTTGCCGTGCTCGCTCGCGAGGAGCTCGGCGAGTGAGGTCATCTCGCGCTGCACCAGATCGAGGAACCGCAACAGCACCCGAGCGCGCTTCTGCGGATTGGTCGCCGCCCATCCGACCTGCGCGACCTCGGCGTTCGCGATCACATCGGCCACCTGCGCCGCAGAGGCCAGCGGAACGCGGGCCTGCACGGATCCGGTGCTCGGATCGAACACGTCGGTGAAGCGGCCCTCGTCGGGAGCGAGATGCGATCCGCCTACGAAATGAGGAATGGTACGAGTCATTGTGCGATGTCCCTTCGCGCCGTCGTTGGCACTATGACGATGATACTTCGGCCTCCTGAGATTTACTAGGACGTCCTTGCATGTGGGCGCGACCGCACGAACACGCGCATGCATTCGCGTCACGTACGGCTCGTCCGGCGATTCGACCATGCGTCGGGCCGAAAAAGTCCTTGCCGGAGAATGAGATCGCGTTGTAGAGTCTGAAACGTTTTACGCACCTGAAACGTTTAAAGTAACGCTTCGGCCCTTCGACAATGAGGTTGATCATGGCACTCGCTGCTGACCAGGATCTGGTCCTTCACGCTCGCAACATCTCGCGCCGGTACGGTGCGGTCACCGCTCTCGCCGACGCCTCGCTCACCCTGCGCCGCGGCGAGGTCATGGGCCTCGTGGGCGACAACGGCGCCGGCAAGTCGACCCTGTTGAAGGTGCTCTCCGGCGCCGTGATCCCCGATGGCGGCACGATCGAGGTCGAGGGCGCCCCCGTCGACTTCCGTCGCCCCACCGATGCCCTCGCCGCGGGAATCGAGACCGTCTACCAGGACCTCGCTCTCGTCGACACGATGTCGGCCGTGCAGAACGTCTACCTCGGCCGTGAGGAGCTGTCGACGAACCCGATCCTCAAGGCGCTGAACATCGTGAACGACCGAGGCATGCGCGCACGATCCCGCGAGGTGCTCGCCGAACTCGGCGTCGGCATCCAGTCCGTCAACGTCTCGGTCAAGGGCATGTCGGGCGGACAGCGCCAGTGCCTCGCGATCGCCCGCGCCCTGCTCTGGGGCCGCAGCATCGTGATCCTCGACGAGCCCACTGCCGCTCTCGGCGTGCGCGAGTCGCAGCAGGTGCTCGATCTGATCGGCCGCCTGCGCGAGCACGGCGTCAGCGTGATCCTCGTCAGCCACAACATGCAGCAGCTGCACACGGTCGCGGACCGTGTCACCGTGATGCGCCTCGGGCGTTCGGTCGCCGTGCGCGACATCGCCGACGTCACCGCACAGGACATCGTGGGCCTCATCACCGGCGCGATCCCCGCCGATGTGCCCACCCCGGAAGACACCGAGACGCTCGTCAGCTGACGCCGACCAGACTTCACCGCCCGCACCACCCGAACACCGCACCACCCGAACACATCCATTCAAGAGGAGCACTGCAATGACGCATCACTCATCCCGCACCGCCCTGCGCCTTCTCGGCGCCGGTGTGGCACTCGTCGCCGGCATCGCGATGGTCGGCTGCGCCGACCAGGCATCCGGCGGCTCGGCCTCAGGCGAAGACGACGGCACCTTCACCCTCGGATTCGCCGTCGGCGGCCAGGCCGACGCCGACTGGCAGGACTACCAGGGCGACGTCGCCCAGGCGCTCGCCGAGCAGCGCGGCTGGAAGTACGTCGAGCTGAGCAACGACGGCGACGAGGCGACAGCCGTGAAGAACGCCGACCTCTTCGTGCAGCAGGGCGTCGACGCCGTCATGATGTTCAACGGTCGCCCCGAGGCCAACCCCGTCATCGCGAAGAAGTACAAGGACGCGGACATCCCTGTGATCACGTTCGACATCGCCCAGGAGGGCTGGTACTTCGTCGGCATCGACAACGCCGCGGCGGGCACCGAGGGCGGCACGGCTCTCGGTGAACTCGCGAAGAGCGAGTGGGACTGCGACGTCGACCTTGTCATCTCGGCTCAAGGCACTGCCGCCGGGCAGATCGACACCTGGCGCACCGGCAACGCGGCGACCGCCATCGGCGAGGTCTGCCCCGACATCCCCGAAGACGCCTACGTCGCATACGAAGCGGACGGCAACCTCACCACCTCGCTGCAGAATGCCCCCGGTGTCTTCGCCGCGCACCCGGACGCCGAGAACATCCTCGTCGTCGGACTCAACGACCAGGCGGTCGTCGGCGCCCTGCAGGCGGCGACGCAGCTCGGCCGCGACGCGAACATCATGGGCTGGGGCCAGGACGGCGGCCTGATCACGGGCGACAACGTCGACCCGAACCTCGCCGGCAGCGTCATGTACTTCCTGGAGGGCTACGCGGCCTACGCGTTCGAGATCCTCGACGCGATCGCCGCCGGCGACGCGCCCGCCGTCAAGGACACCGGTGACGATGCGGCCGTCAGCGTGCAGCCCTGCGCCGTGACGCAGGAAGAGGCCGCAGCGATCCCCGGTATCGAGGAGCGTGTCGCCGAGATCTCCCAGGCCGACGAGGGCACGACCCTCTACGACCTCTACTGCAAGAACTAACCGTTCCTCCCGGATCGGTCTCGAGAAGAACGAGACTCTCATGACGACTCCCACCCTCACGGCCGATCCGGCCGCCCCGCGTCCGAGCGCACGCACCGCGCGCTCGGACGCGGGGAGCCGCACCACGGTGCGCGATGCGCTGAGCATCGCCGCCGTCTGGTTCCTGCTCGCGGCGGCGACCACCATCGTCCGCCCCGACTTCCTGTCCAGCCAGTCCCTGCTCGCCATCACATTCACGATGGCGATCTCGGGCGTCCTCTCGGTCGCGCAGGGCATCGTCGTCATCGGCGGCGGCCTGCTCGACCTCAGCCTCCCCGTCGCACTCGTGGTCAGCGCCTGGGCCACGGTCACGCTGCTCGGCGCGGGCATCCCCGATCTCATCGCGGTGCTCTGCGGCATCGTGTCCGGAGGCGTATGGGGCCTGATGAACGGGCTCATCATCGTCTACGGCAAGCTCAACCCGATCATCGTGACCCTCGCGACCGGCTTCGGCGGCCTCGCGATCATGATGATCGGCTTCAAGTCGGCGCAGATCCCCTCGGGTTCGGCTCTGCGCGCCTTCGGCCTCGGACAGTTCCTCGGACTTCCGAACATCTTCTGGCCGATGCTCATGATCGTCGGCCTCGCCGGGCTCGCCATCGCCTGGACCCGCTGGGGCCGTCGACTCACCGCGGTCGGCGGCAACCCGCAGGCCGCCCGCGCTCGCGGTGTCTCACTGCGTCGGGTGCGGCTGGCCACGTTCTCGGGGGCGGGCGCGGTCGCCGGCATCGCCGGAGTGCTGTTCGCCTCGGTGACGCCGAGCTTCACCCCCAACGCCGGAGCGAGCTATCAGCTCATCGTGATCGCCGCGGTGATCCTCGCGGGCATCAGCCTCTCGGGAGGCAAGGGCAACTTCCTCGTGCTGCTGCTCAGCGTCGGCTTCCTCTCCACCATCCCGGTGTCGATCGCGTTCTTCGGACTCCCCCCGGCATTCGCGCTGATCTTCCAGGGCGCGCTGCTCATCATCGCCGTCGGCATCGACGGCTTCCGCATCAAGAGAGGTGCACGATGACCACGGCACTCGCCCCGGCATCCGACATCGAGTCACCCCGGGCCCTCCCCCAGCTGCTCACATATCTCAGGGGCCCCGTCGGCAGCATCGCGCTGATGCTCGCCGCCGTCGTCGTCATCGGCGCCATCTCTGTCGGCCCCGCGTTCTTCTCGGCCTCGAACGTGCGCATCGTCGGCGTCGCCGTCGCGATCCCCCTCATCGTGGGCGTGCTCGCCTCGTTCGCGCTGCTCGCCGGCGTGGTCGATCTGTCGATCGGCTCGATGGTGGGCTTCGGAGCCGTCGCCTTCAACCAGATCGTCGCCTCGGGCGTGAACCCGTGGATCGCCGCGGGGATCACCGTCGTACTCGGCGTCGTCGTCGGCTCGATCAACGCGTTCGTGATCGTGGGGCTCGGCGCAGAACCGCTCGCGGTCACCCTGGGGATGCTGACGCTGCTGCGCGGCGTCTGCCAGGCGATCGTCGTGCAGGCACCGCCGACCACGCTGATCGAGCCGCTCTACGACGTCACGCAGGGCACCACCTTCGGCATGCCGACCCTGTTGCTCATCGGCATCGGCCTGACCCTGGTCGCAGCCGGGGTGGTCTCGAAGACCCGCGTCGGACGCAAGATCCAGGCCGTCGGCGGCGACCCGCGGGCAGCCCAGCGTGCGGGCATCTCCGTCGTCAAGGTGCGCACCGTGGCGCTCATCGTGAGCGCGGTCGGTGCGGCGATCGGCGGCATCTTCTACGTGGGGCAGCTCGGCTCGGCATCCAACATCCTCGGCACCGGGCTCGAGTTCCAGATCTACGCGGCGCTGATGATCGGCGGATACTCGATCACCCGGGGTGGTGTCGGCAACCCGATAGGCGCACTTCTGGGACTGCTGGTCGTGGCGGGCATCACGAACATCCTGAACGTCAGCTTCATCGACCCCGACTACCTCGACCTCATCGTCGCGGTGATCCTGCTGGCCGCCGTTCTCGTCGACCGCTTCCGCGGTGGGGACGCCTTCGAATGAGCGCGCATCCATCGACGGCCCTCGCGACGCGGACGCTCGGCCGCACCGGCCTGTCCGTCTCGCCGATCTGCATCGGCACCGCCGCCTGGGGCGTCTCCTCTCCCGTGCACGGCCTGACCGTGCCGGAGGAGGATGCGGTGCAGCTCACCCTCGCCGCCTTCGAGAGCCCCGTCACCTTCATCGACACATCGAACAACTACGGCGACGGCGAGAGCGAGCGCCGCATCGGCCTGGCGGTTCGCCGGGCGGGCGGCCTGCCCGACGGCTTCGTGATCCAGACGAAGCTCGACCGCGACCCCGAGACCGATTCGTTCGACCCGGACCGCATGCGCCGGTCGCTCGACGAGAGCCTCGAACGACTCGGCATCGACCGGGTGCCCGTGCTGCACCTGCACGACCCCGAGCACATCGGCTTCGAGGCCGCGATGGCACCGGGCGGCCCCGTCGAGGTGCTGCAGTCGCTGCGTGACGAGGGCTACGCCGACTTCATCGGCATCTCGGGAGGGCCGGCACGGATGCTCACGCAGTTCGTCGAGACCGGCGTCTTCGACGTGCTGATCACGCACAACCGCGCGACGCTCGTCGACCGCACCGCCGACGCCCTGCTCGACGCGGCGGCTGCCGCCGACATCGGCGTCGTGAACGCCGCGGTCTACGGCGGGGGAATCCTGGCGAGCTGGCCGCGCACCTCCGACCGCTATCACTACGCCACGGCATCGACCGAGATGCTCGCGGCGATCGATGCCATGGGTGCGGCGTGCGAGCGCCATGGCGTTCCCCTGATCGTCGCCGCTCTGCAGAGCTCGCTGCGCGATCCCCGCATCCATTCGACGGTGTGCGGACTGGTCACCCCGGCACAGCTCGACCAGACTGTCGGCATGGCCGAGACCGTCGTGCCCGACGCGCTCTGGGAAGAGCTCGAGGCCCTGCGCCCGTCGAAGGAGACCTGGATCGATGACTGACCGCCCGGCCCTGATCGTCACCGGAGTCGGCGCGCACGCCGATCCCTGGCACGACCTCCCCTCGACCAGCACCGCCCTCGCCGAGGTGCTCGCCGAGCGGATGCCGGTGCACCACCTCGACACGGACGAGATCACGGACGAGATCACGGACGGTGGGACGCTGAAGGAGGCCGCACTGATCGTCGTGAACATCAGCGCGGATCTCGCTACGCAGCCCGCGGCGGCGAGCGCGGTGCTCGATCCTCTGCTCGACGCCGTTGCCGCCGGCATCCCGCTGCTCGCTGTGCACTCCTCATCCCTCGCCTTCCGTGACGACCCCCGCTGGGCGGAGGTGCTCGGCGGGCGTTGGGTGCCCGGGGTGACGATGCATCCGCAGATCGGATGGAGCCTGGTGCAGCCGACCGCTCCGCTGTCGCCGTTCCGGGTGTACGACGAGCGCTACTCGCATCTCGAGGTCGGCGACGGCTCGGCACTGCGCGCGATCCACACCGACGACGGCATCGCCCACGCTCTGGCCTGGTCGCGTCGCGGAGTCGACGGGCACGGCGCCGTGGCGTACGCGGCGCTCGGCCACGGGGTCGAGGCGTATCGCTCGGCGGGGATGCGCGCCCTCCTGCATGCGCTGACCGACGAGCTGCTCGGAACCGCGCACACTGCGATCGAGACACCCGACGACTCCGCGGCCTCGCGGGACCTCGAGGCCTCCGCACTCGACTACGAACTCATCGCGCTCGCACCGCGTGGCTCAGACGTCGCCACCACGGGGTTCGCCGATCGCTTCGACGACGGCGAGCTGCTGGCATCGGGCTACCTGACGGTCGAGCGTCTGCCGACCGGCGGCGTCGCCCTGCGCAGCCACGGTCGCGAGATCGGTCGTGTCGCTCCCGTCGACGGCGGGCTGCGCGCCGACCTGCCCGGTGCCGAGATCGACGGACGGATGCTGCGCGCAGCCGAGGCGGGGGTCGTGCTGGTCGCCGAATCGGGCGACTGGCGGAGCGACGGGGCGGGATCCGCTTTCGTGCTCGCAGAGGACTGGCGTGTCGTCGTGGTGCATGGCCCGGCCTCCGTCAAGCTCGACAACCGCGTCCGCCTGCTCGACGACCTGCGAGCCGTGCGAGAGACGCAGAGGGAGCAGCATGCCTGACATCGGCTTGCGAGACGTCGCCGAACGCGCCGGGGTCTCGATCGGCACCGTCTCGAACGCTTTGAACCGCCCGGAGCTCGTCTCGGAGTCCGCGGCCGCCCGCGTCGCCCAGGCCGTCGACGAACTGGGCTACGTGCCCAACATCGCCGCGCGCCAGCTCAAAGCGGGTCGCAGCGATGCGATCGGCTTCTCGGTGATCAACATCACCAACCCGTTCTTCGCCGACCTGGCTTTCGGCGCCGAGGAGCAGGCGCTGACCGCCGGGTACTCGGTCATCGTCGGCAACGGCTTCGACTCGGCCGAGCGCGAGTCGCGCTACCTCGACCTCTTCGAGCGACAGCGTGTCGACGGTGTGCTCATCGCCCCGGTCGAGTATCACGAGGAGTACCTCGAGCGCTTCCGACGCCGAGGCGTGCCCGTCGTCCTCGTCGACCAGCGGCATCCGCGAGGGGAGTTCTCGTCGGTCTCGGTCGACAACCGCCTCGGCGGTCGGATCGCTGCGCAGGCCCTGCTCGACGGCGGATGCCGGCACCTGGCCTTCGTCGGCGGGCCCCGGTCACGAGAGCAGATGAACGAGCGTCTCGCCGGGTTGCACGAGGTGACCGACGCCGCGGGCGTGCGCACCACGTTGATCGAGACGACCACCCTGAACACGGGCCTCGGCCGTGAGATCGGCGAGCAGATCGCCGATCTGCCCGCGGCCGAGCGCCCCGACGGCATCTTCGCCGGTAACGACCACCTCGCCCTCGGGCTGCTGCAGGGCCTCGTCGGACGCGGCCTCAGGGTGCCCGAAGACATCTCGCTCGTCGGCTACGACGATATCGAGTTCGCCGGTGCCGCCGTCGTGCCTCTGACCTCGGTGCGCCAGCCCGCCCGCGAGATGGGCGCGCGGGCCGTCGAGCTGCTGATGCACCACCTCGCCGGCTCCGACGATCCGATCGAGGCCCGCTTCATGCCCGAGCTCGTCGTTCGGGCCTCGACCCGCTCTCTCTGACCTTTCCCACCCACCGGTCATCACGACCACCGACCCAGGAGATCCATGCATTACGGCGCCGACTACAACCCCGAGCAGTGGCCACGAGAGGTATGGCCCGAAGACGTGCGGCTCATGCGCGAAGCGGGTGTGACGCTCGTGAGCCTCGGGATCTTCTCGTGGTCGCGGATCCAGCCCGCCGAGGGCGAGTTCGACTGGGAGTGGCTCGACGAGATCATCGGGCTTCTGCACGAGGGCGGCATCCAGGTCGACCTCGCTACGGCAACCGCATCCCCTCCCCCGTGGGCCTCCGCCGCGTACCCCGAGATGCTGCCGCAGGATGCCGACGGCTCGACCTTCTGGCCGGGCAGCCGCCAGGCGTACGCGCCCGCATCGCCCGTCTACCGTCGCCTCGCGTCGGAGCTCGTCACGGCCCTCGCGGAGCGCTATGGGCAGCATCCGGCCGTCGTGCTCTGGCATGTCAACAACGAGTACGGATGCCACCTGCACTACGACTACTCCGACGCGGCGCGCGACGCGTTCCGCGTGTGGCTCGAGCGCAAGTACGAGACGATCGACGCCCTCAACCACGCGTGGGGCACCGACTTCTGGTCGCAGCGATACACCGCGTTCGACCAGATCGTGCCGCCCCGCAAGGCGCCCTACAGCATCAACCCGACCAGCGTGCTCGACTTCAAGCGGTTCACCTCCGACACCCTGCTCGAGCTGTACGTGATGGAGCGCGACATCATCCGTGCCTCGGGTGCGACGCAGCCGATCACCACCAACTTCATGGGCGCATTCCCCCCGGCCGACTACTGGAAGTGGGCGGACGAGGTCGACGTGATCTGCGACGACAACTACCCCGACCCCAACGACCCCGAGTCGTTCCGCGGCGCGGCGTTCGCACGCGAGCTCATGCGGGGACTCAAGCCGGGCGTGCCGTGGATCCTCACCGAGCAGTCGACGAACGCGCTGAACTGGCGCCCGACCAATGCGCCGAAGGCGCCGGGGCAGATGGCCGCGATCAGCGCCCAGGCTGTCGGGCGAGGCGCCGACGGCATCATGTTCTTCCAATGGCGGCAGTCCCGCCGCGGCAGCGAGAAGTTCCACTCGGCGATGGTGCCGCAGGCAGGGCTCGACACCCGCACCTGGCGGGAGGTCACAGAGCTCGGCGGCCAGCTCGCCCAGCTGCCCGATCTGCCGGACGTGACCTCGGGAGCGAAGATCGCGCTCGTGTTCGACTGGGAGAACTGGTGGGCCATCGACGGGCGCGACCACCCGATCGTGCTCGACTACCTCACGCTCTCGCACCGCTGGCACGCGGCACTGCACCGCCAGAATCTCGCTGTCGACATCGTGAACACGACCAGCGACCTGAGCGGGTACTCGCTCGTCGTGGCACCGCAGCAGTACCTGCTCGGCGACGAGGGCGCGGCCAACCTCACGTCTTATGTGCGCCAGGGCGGCACCCTCTTCGTCTCGGCGTTCAGCGACGTCGTCGACCAGGACGACGCGTTCCGCGACGGCGGGTTCATCGTCTCGCTGCGCGATGCTCTCGGCGTCGCCCTCGAGGACTTCGGGGCGCTCGTTCCCCCCGAGTCCGTGCGCTCGGCCGACTCCGCCGGCGAGATCGCGAGCCATGCGGTGCCCGACGGCCCCGGTCAGTCGGAGGCCCCGCTCGACGGACCCGCCGGCCGGGTCGTCGGACAGTACTTCGCCGAGGAGCTGCTGGTGCAGGATGCCGAGGTGCTCGGCCGCTTCACCGAGGGCCGCACCGAGGGTCGAGCCGCTTTCACGCGCAAGGACTTCGGCGCCGGTCACGGCTACTACCTCGCGACCATTCCCGATGACGCGGGCATGACCGCGGTGCTGGGCTGGCTCGCGGCCGAGGCCGGGGTGACGGCCGAGATCGACGGGCTTCCCGAGCATGTCGAGATCGCCCGCCGCGGCAGCATCCTCACCGTCATCAACCACAGCCCCGAGCCGTTCACCGTCGATGTGGCCGGTACCGATGTGCTCACGGGATCGACGGATGCGCGCCGAGAGCTCGGCGCCTACGGATGGGCGTTCGTCGACACGAGCGACTCGCAGAACTCGCAGAAGGAGAACAGCTGATGCAGTACACCCGTCTCGGACGAGCCGGTGCCCGAGTGAGCCGCTTGGCTCTCGGCACCATGAACTTCGGTCCCGTGATCGATGAGGAGGCCTCGCGCGCCATCCTGGATCGCGCGATCGAAGCCGGAATCGACTTCATCGACACCGCCGACGTCTACGGCGGCGGCCGCTGGGGCGACCACCCCGGGCAGTCGGAGGAGATCCTCGGGCGCTGGATGAAGGACCGCGGCAATCGCGACGACCTGATCGTCGCGACCAAGGTGTTCGGCGTGATGGGGCCTCGATCGAACGATCGCGGGCTGTCGGCCGTGCACATCCGTGCATCGGTCGATGCCTCGCTCCGTCGCCTCGGAACCGACCACATCGATCTGTACCAGATGCATCACATCGACCGCGAGGTGCCGCTCGACGAGACGCTCAGCGCTTTCGAGACGCTGCGCGAGCAGGGCAAGATCACCTATCTCGGCAGCTCGAACTTCGCCGGGTGGCACCTCGCGCGCGTGCACGAGATCGCCGCGGCATCCGGATATCCGGCCCCGGTGACCGAGCAGTCGCTGTACAACCTCACCGAGCGCACGGTCGAGCTCGAGGTCGTGCCGGCCGCGGAGCAGTACGGCATGGGTCTGCTGCCCTGGTCGCCGCTCGCCAGCGGGCAGCTCGGCGGCGTCCTGCAGAAGACCGACCGCTCGCGGTCGAGCATCGACGCCCTCGGCGCGCGGCGCCCCGCGATCGAGCGCTACGAGGAGTTCTGCGGCGAGCTCGGCATCCGACCCGGTGTCGTCGCGATCGCCTGGCTGCTGCACCAGCCGACGGTGACGGCCCCGGTGATCGGCCCGCGCACGATCGACCAGCTCGACTCGGCGGTCGACGCTCTCGACGTGGTGCTCGATGCCGACACTCTCACCGAGCTCGACCGCATCTGGCCGGGCCCGGGCGGCACAGCTCCCGAAGCGTACGCCTGGTAGGTCCAGTGGTGCAGACGCGTGTTCGCCGCTCGTTCACCGTCCGGACAT
>Ga0308166_1001058_pt1 | contig 31395 bp, 22 predicted proteins | sample PhyCR2_2_FD_202137 | JGI IMG/M metagenome (GOLD analysis project Ga0308166, IMG submission 202137) | Phyllosphere microbial communities from UC Gill Tract Community Farm, Albany, California, United States - DLSLCC.R2 | ecosystem: Host-associated > Plants > Phyllosphere > Unclassified | place... | reverse complement strand
GGCAGCGGACGCACGCCCGCGATCTTGACCTCCTGGCGGTAGCTGTTGCCGTTGGCCGGGGTCAAGCCCACGGCCATCGCCTGGGACTCGAGATAGGTGACGGTCAGCTCGCCGCCGCGCTGGCCGGTGCCGCGGCCTTCCATGGCGTCGGACGCAAGGAAGGCCAGGTGGCCGCGCAGCGGCGCTTCCTGGACGGTGGCGGCTTGCGCCTTGTTGGCCGCGTGGGCGGGGAAGGCGAGCGCCAGGCTGCTGGCGAGGGCGGTAACGACAACGGAGGAGACGATCTTGTGCATGGAATCCTGCTGCGATGGTTAGTGGAGGCGCACCGTCGAGTGCGCGCCACATTGTAGAGCACAAGCTAGTAAAACCACAGCATCTCCGCCGCCACCGAGGTGCCGCTCAGCGGGATCAGGGGCGTGCCGTTGGCGGGACGCGGCGGCAGCAGGTGCTCGGGCAGCCCGGGCACGATCTCCTTCACCTTGACGCCGAAGATCGGATCGCCCTTCACGTCGATCCGGAAGTGCAGCGTGTCGTCCTCCATGCCGTACGCGATGATCTTCAGGGTCTTGGCTTCGGTATCGAGCAGCGTGCGTCCGTTCACGGTGGCGCGCAGCGCACGGGCGTTGATCACCTCCAGCTGGATCTCGGGTGCGCGGTTAACCGAGGATAGCGTGAAGTCGGCATGCCGCTGCGGCGCCTTGCCGTTCCTGAGCACGCGGATGAACGGGAATTCGAGCCCCTTGCGCGGCGCCCAGGCGTACCACTGTTCCGGTTCGCTCCAGCCGAACACGCTGACGAAATAATGCGGCCGCGTCAGGTTGGCGAACAGCGCCCGCTCCCAGTCGTCGAGCGGGCCGGCGGGCTTGAGCCAGTAGGCGTCCCAGCTCGGCATGTCCTTGTAGTACACGAGTTGGTCGGCGCGCAGCGCGGGCGTCTCCACCGCTTCGTCGGCGCTGCCGGCCAGCGCCAGCCCGCCCAGCCCGGCCAGCAGCAGGGCGCGCGCCACATAGCGCCGCGCATGCGCCGCCAGCAGCAGGGTCGACACGCCCAGCAGCAGCGCCAGCATCGCCACCGGCAGGTTCATGCGCTGGGGCGAGAGCACCAGGAAGCTGTCGCGCAGGGCCGGCGGCACCAGCACCACGGCAGGCGCCACGCCCAGCACCAGCAGGGCCAGGCGCGCGGCCGGCGGCCAGGCGGCGACGCGCCGCGCATGCAGGCCGGCGCAGCAGGCCAGCGCCGCCAGCAGAGGCCACGCCACCAGGTGGCTGGCGCCGGGTGCGAGCCAGCTTGCCAGCAGCAGCACCAGGGCCAGGGCGCCGAGCGCGGCCAGCGCCGCCGCCATGGCGCCGGTATGGCGCTGCAGCCAGCGCTGGGCGACGATGAAGATGGCCGCCGCCAGCGCGCATACCCCCAGCAGGTAGGGCAGGGCATGGTGCGGCGCGGCCGGGTTCCAGGCGCGGTGCAGCGCCGGCACGTGCATCCACAGCTGCCAGGCGCCGATGCCCAGCGCCACCGCAAGCGCGGGCACCACGAATATCGCCTGCAGGAAGGGCGCGTAGCGCATGCCGCTGCGCTGCCAGGCAAGGCGGCCTACGCCGGCCAGCAGCGCGCAGCTAAAAAAAGCCAGCGGCCAGACCAGCGCGGCGCTGTAGTGGACGCTGGCGCCGAAGGGCAGCTCGAAGTACACCTGGCCGCCGCCGGTGCGCGGGTCGAGCGGCACCTGCCCGAAATGCCGTACCAGCCGCAGCATCGTACTGCCCATGTGCTGCAGCGTTGCCGGCTGCAGGCGCGCGAGCGTATCCAGTTCGCCCGCGCGGTCCAGCGGCAAGCCGGTGTTCGCGAACTGCAGCACCGGCACCCCGAGCTTGTCGAGCGCGCCGATGCGCAGCGCGCCCGGCGCCAGCTGGTGGATCTCGTGCATCAGGGTAGAGCCGCGCACGTCGGGCACGGCGCGGCGCCAGCCGGCTATGGCCGCGCCGTTGGCGCCGCGCGTGTTGTACAGGATCAGCGGCCCGCCGCTGCCGCCGCCATCGAAGCGCAGCGCGAGACCCACCTCGCGCGCCCAGGGATGCTGTTCGGCAAAGGCCTGCATGCCCAGGCTGCCTACCCGCTCGCCGTCCGCGAACAGCACGATCACATCGTTTGCCGGCGCCGGCCCGTGGCGCAGCGCGCGCAGCATTTCCAGGGCGGCCGCCACCGGCATGCCGTCGCGCGCCACGCCCAGGCTGGCGCGGTCGCTGTCGTAGTACACCGCCAGCAGCAGGGCAGGGCGGCGCGGCTGGCCGCTGCCTGCAGTGTCCGTCACAGTGCCAGGCGCAGTGCCAGGAACCCGCACCAGCACGTTATGCACCACGCCGACGATGGCCTCGTAGTTGGCGTTGTAGTCGACGTAGTTCTTCTGCACGATGGCGCGCTGCACCTGCGGCGCATAGCCGAGCGCCCGCAACTGTCCCACGATGTGCTCGCGCGCGCGACGGTTGGCGTCGCTGGCGATCGGCCGCGGCGTCTGCGCGATGGCCGCCAGCTGGTCGAGGGCGCGGCCGGCCGAGAAGCGGGCCGCCGGCGCGTCGCGCGCAAGCGGCTGCTGCTGGCGCTCGCGCTGCGGCGCGCCGTGGTCGCGCAGCGCCAGCCAGGCCAGCAGCGCAAGGAACAGGAAGGCGGCCAGGCCGGCCAGGGCGCCGGGCCCGGCGCGCTCGTGTTCGTGGATCATGTGGCGTTGTCCAAATTGGCGTAAAAAAAGCCCGCCAGGCTGAGGAATGGCGGGCAAAGAGGGGAGAACGGAGCTAGTCGTCGAGCGTCCAGACAAAGGCCAGCTGCCCCCATCCGGCCTCGAGTACGCCGTTATTCGTGGCGGGCTTGAACTGGCACTGGCTGAGGGCATTCAGGGCCGCCTTGTCGAGGTCGCGCGAGCCGCTGGTCTTCTGCACGCGGGCATCCGCCACCCGTCCGTCGGTACCGATCAGCAGGGCCAGCACCACGGTGCCGCTGTCGCCGTTGCGGGCGGCGCGCGCCGGATACGCGGGCGTCGCGCAACCGCTGGCTTCGGCCAGGGCGATGGTGCGCACCGCACCGCTCGTGCCGCTGCCCGTGCCCGAGGACGCAGCCGGAGGCTGGGCCGTGGCCTGGGTCTGCGCGGGCGGCTGCGGCACCGGGTCGGCCTCGAAGGTGGTGCGCACCGGATTCTCGACCGGCGGCGTCGCGATCTCGACCTCGATCTTCGGCACCACGATGTCGGGCGGCGCGATGCGTTCCACCGGTTGCGGCGGGTCGGGCGGCAGCGGCGGCGGATCGGCAGGCTTGGGCGTGGTGAAGACCGTGAAGTCGGCGGGCAGCTTGGGGAGCGGCAGCGCCTTGGTGTTCATCATGTCGACGATGCCGAGGGCCACCAGGGCATGCAGGCCGGCGACGAGGGCGAACTTGCCGGCCTTGCTGTCCCTGCGGTTGCCGTTGCCGTTGCCGTTGCCATGATAGGCGTGAGAGAAATGCATGGCGATCTCCTTGTCGTTGGGGCGCGGAGCATTGCTGCACCGGGCTTTGAATCTGGAAAGAACATCAAGCTTCCAGTTTGTGGAATTAATATATTCCATGTTCGAGTAATAAGCAAAGCGTTTTCTTGGCAATCGTGCATCGCGGCCCGGAACCGCGCATCCAGGGCGAGAGGAGGCGGCGGCATTCCTCGCCTCGCCCTCGCTTGTGTGAAATAATCAAGCCGCAGAGCACCGCCATACTGTTTATTGGCATGCGCCGCTACCACTGTCTGGCAAGCGGGCGGCCTTTGAGATCTAGGGAGAAACCAGGTGAAAACCAAAGCAATCCGCGTCATGCTGGCCGACGACCACCCGATCGTGATGACCGGCTTCGCCATGTCGCTGGCGGCCGAAGGCATGGAAGTGGTGGGGCAGGCGCGCACGCCGGACGAAGCGGTGGCGCTGTACGCCGAGTGCAAGCCGGACGTCGTGATCCTCGACATCCGCTTCGGCACCGAGCTCACCGGCCTGGATGCGGCCCAGCAGATCCTGAAAGGCGACCCGCGCGCCAAGGTCGTCTTCCTCAGCCAGTTCGACCAGGACAGCCTGATCAAGGAAACCTACCGCATCGGCGCGCACGCCTTTGTCACCAAGGACTGTGACCCGGCCGACCTGGCCGCCGCCGTGCGCCAGGCGCATGCGGGCAAGCTCTACTTCCCGCCGCAGATCGCCGAGCGCCTGGCCAGCATCGCCGTGCGCGGCGACGTGTCGCCGCAGTCGCAGCTCGACGAACGCGGCCTCGAGATCTTCAAGATGATGGCCGAGGGCCTGACCAACGCCGAGATCGCCGAGCGCCTCAATCTGTCGACCAAGACCATCAGCAATACCAGCCAGTCGATCAAGGAAAAGCTGGGCGTGGAGCGGCAAGCCCACATCACCCGCCTGGCCGTGAAGTACGGCCTGATCGAGCCGTAAGCCGCGATGCGCCGCGTCGCGCACTCCCTGCGCCGGCTGGCGGCGGGCCTGGCCTTTGGCGGCGCGGCCTGCCTGGCCATGGCCGCGCCGCCGGACCGGAGCCAGGGCTACCGCTTCGAGATCGTCACCGGCGACGACAGCGCCGTCACCACGCGCATCGCCGAGGACCTGTATAAACGCCTGGTGCCGACCTTTGCCGCCTTCCGCACCGAGCTGGCGCAGAAGCGGCGCCTGGTCACCATCGCCATCGGCCCGGATGCGCTGCGCCGGGCCGTGGCGCGGCGCTGCGACTGCGTGGTGATCGCCGCGTTCACCTCGAGCCAGGTGTGGCGCTCGGTCATGGCCACGCTGCCGCCGGCGCGTGCGGCATCGAATACCGCGGTGTATGCCGAGCCGGCGCCGCTCGACCAGCTGCAGCTGGCCAGTTTGCTGTACCGGCGTCCGGTGCGCGTGGCCGCCATCGTCGGCCAGGATGCGGACGTGTTCGTCCACACCCTGCAGGGCAAGGCCGAGCTGGTGCGCGCCGCGCCGGGCGACGACATCGGCGAACTGCTGGGGCGGATCGGGCGCAGCGAAGCGCTGCTGGCCCTGCCCGACAGCGCTGTCTACAACCCCGAGAACGTGCGCAGCATTCTGCTCGCCACCTACCGCCGCAAGCAGGCGGTGATCGGCTTTTCCAGCGACATGGTGAAGGTGGGAGCGCTGGCCACCACCTATTCCGACATCGAGGACATCAACGCCCAGGTGGCGGAGGTGGCCGCCGCCTTTGTCGCCAGCGGCGAGTTGCCCGCGCCAGGGTTCCCGCGCTACTTCCGCACCACGATCAACGAGGGCGTGGCGCGCTCGCTCGACATCGTGGTCGGCAAGGACGCCCGCGATTTCGCCAGGCCGCGGCCATGAGCATCCGCTTCTGGCGAAGCTGGGGCATCGGCCTGCGCATGGCCTTCATCACCATGCTGCCGGTCGCCTTTCTGTTCACGTCCTTCGTCTGGTATTCCTGGTACGCGCACCGTGCCCAGGTGGCCGAGGAACTGGCCGAGCGCGGCCGCATCCTGGCGCGCGCGCTGGCCGAGACCAGCGAATACAACGTCATCTCCGGCAACCTCACCGACCTGCGCCTGACCATCAACGGCCTGGTGCAGTCCGACAAGAGCATCTACCGCATCGACGTGGTCGACGCCCAGGGAAAACGCGCGGTGCGCGTGACCTCCGACAGCGCGCTGGACGCCGAACCGCATTACTACGACGCGCCGATCCGCAAGCAGGTGGTGTGGATCAACCTGTTCACCGACAACGGCATTCCGCACGTCTCGGCCTCGAGCGACACGCGCCCGCCGACGCTGACCACCGAAGTGGTGGGCGCGGTGCGCGTGACCATGTCGCCGGCGAACATGCTGGCCAAGCAGGCGCGCCGCTTCCGGGTGGAGGTGGCGATGGCGGCGCTGGCGCTGGCCGCGAGCGGCGTGCTGGCCTGGGTGCTGGCGCGCTCGCTGATCCTGCCGCTGCGCGACGCGATCGGCGCGCTGCGCGAAATCCGCGGCGGCCACTACCGCATCGACCTGCCGGTGACCACCGGCGGCGAGGTCGGCGAGCTGCAGGCCTCGATCGGCGAAATGTCGGTGGCGCTCGACCAGTCCAAGCAGGACCTGGAGAACAAGGTGGCGGCGCGCACGCAAGACCTGCTCGAATCGCGCAACGAGGCGCTGCGCGCCGATGCCGACAAGCGTAAACTCATCCAGAAAGTAAACAGCATCATCGAGGACGAGCGCAAGAGCATCGCGGTGGAGATCCACGACGAGCTGAACGCGTCGCTGATCGCGGTGCGGCTGGAGGCGCAGAGCATCGCCACGCTGGCGGGCAGGGCTCCTGCCGGCCCCGAGGTCGAGGACATCCGCAACAAGGCGCAGGCCATCACCAAGCTGGCGCTCGACTTGTACGCCAACGGCCGGCGCCTGGTGCGGCGCCTGCGCCCCGAGGTGCTCGACATGCTGGGCCTGCACGGCGCGGTGGAAGAGATGCTGCGCCATTACGACAGCGGCTCCGGCTGCCGTTTCGCCTTCCACTCCGAGGGCGACTTCTCGCGCCTGGGCAACGAGCTGGCGATTTCCGCCTACCGCATCGTGCAGGAAGCGCTGTCGAACGTGATGAAGCACGCCGGCGCCAGCTTCGCCCAGGTGAGCCTGGTGCTCGACGAGGACGAGAAGGTGCTGCGCATCGCCGTCGAGGACGATGGCCAGGGCTTCGAGCCGGCCGTCAATTCGGAAGGCATCGGCATCATCGGCATGCGCGAACGCGTGTATGCGCTGCGCGGTTCGATCGAGGTACGCTCGGCGCCGCAACGCGGCACCACGGTGGCGATCACGCTGCCACTATCCGGCCCAACTGCTGTATCGTAGCGGCTCGGTCAAATCTCCCTGTCGGATCCCCATGTCGAACGAACTCAAGACGCCCTACGAGCTGGGCAACCAGAACCAGACCACCACCTGGAGCGACTGCGTCGCCTGGTACGAAGCGCTGGCGCGCCGCTACCCGAGCGTGCTGCGCTTCGGCGTGATCGGCACGTCGGATGCCGGCCTGCCGATCCACGCCGGCGTGGTGAGCGCCGACGGCGTGTTCGGGCGCGAGCAGATCAAGGCCAGCGGCCGTCCGGTCTTCTTCAACAACAACGGCATCCACCCGGGCGAACCGGAAGGCGTGGACGGCTGCATGGCGCTGGTACGCGACTTCTGCACCCAGCCGGCGCGCCTGGCGGCATTGGGCGAGACGGTGTTCATCTTCATCCCGCTGTACAACGTCGACGGCAGCATCAACCGCGCCGACACCTCGCGCGTGAACCAGGACGGGCCCGAGCAGTTCGGCTTCCGCGGCAACAGCCGCCACCTCGACCTGAACCGCGACTTCGTCAAGTGCGACACCCTGGCCGCCCAGGTCTTCAATAAATTCTTCACGTCCTGGGACCCGGACGTGATGGTCGACACCCATACCTCGAACGGCGCCGACTACAGCTACACCATGACCCTGATCCACACCCAGCCCGACAAGCTGGGCGGAGAACTCGGCGGCTTCCTGCGCGACACCATGCTGCCGGCGCTGTACGAACAGATGGCAGCGCGCGGCTGGCCGACCTGCCCCTACGTGAATCCGGTCAAGGACAGCCCGGACCACGGCATCGCCGACTTTTTGGAGACCGCGCGCTTCTCGACCGGCTACGCGGCCCTGCACCACACCATCGGTTTCATGCCCGAGACCCACATGCTCAAGCCTTTCCGCGACCGCTACGATTCGATGCGCGCCCTGGTGGAAACCGCGCTCGAGTTCACGGTGCAGAACGCCGCCCGGATCCAGCAATTGCGCCGTGCCGCCAGGGCGGCAGGCCGCACCCGCGCCGAGTGGCCGATCCACTGGGCCATGGACGAAGCCAACCCGGGCAGCTTCCGCTTCAAGGGCTACGAGGCGAAGTACAAGCCTAGCGTGCTGGGCGGCTACACGCGCCTGCACTACGACCGCAACAGCCCCTGGGAACGCGACATCGCCTGGTACAACCGCTTCGAGGCCGACATCACCGTGCCGGCGCCGACAGCCTACGTGATCCCGCAAGCCTGGCGCGAAGCGATCGAGCGCCTGCAGTTGAACGGCGTGCAGCTGGAACGCGTGGACGCCGACCGCATGCAAACGGTGGACTACTACCACATCGTGTCGGTCTCCTCGCGCCCGAACGCCTACGAAGGCCACATGTTCCACGACGACGTCCAGCTGGAAAGGCGCCGCGCCGACGTCCTGCTGCGCGCCGGCGACTATCTCGTCCCGCTAGCCCAGGACGCGGCCCGCTACGTCGTCGAGACCCTGGAACCGCTGGCCCACGACAGCTTCTTCCGCTGGGGCTTCTTCAACAGCGTGCTGGAAAAGAAGGAAGCCTATTCCGACTACGTGTTCGAAGACGAAGCCGAACAGCTGCTGTTGGCCGAACCCGAGCTGGCCGCGAAGTTCGCCGAGTGGAAAGCCGCGAACCCGGCCCTGCTGTCGAACCAGGAAGCCGTCCTCGACTTCATCTTCGCCAACTGCGCCAGGTACCGCGAACCCGAATGGCGCCGCTACCCGGTCTTCATGATCGCCTAAGCTCGACATGCCGCGGATGGATACGCGGCGTATCCCGTAGGGTGGGCCGGGCCGCGCTAGGCACTCCGTGCCCACGCGGATCAAACACACCAATAACAGTGCAGGCAACAGCCCCAATACCGCTTGCACACCGTTCCCCACCCAAACAACAACACCAATGAGACACCTCACCATCGCCGCCTTTGGCCTGACCGTGGCCACCCTGGCCCAAGCCGCCCCATCCCCCGGTCAAACCTACTTCACCCAGAACTGCGCCAGCTGCCACACCGTCGACAACAAGCTCTCCGCGCTGGCCGGCCCCGGTCTGTACAACGTCGTCGGCCGCAAGGCCGGCGCCGTCCCCAACTTCAACTACACCGACGCCTTGGCCAAGGCCGGCGCCGCCGGTAAAACCTGGACCCGCGAAGAACTCGACGTCTTCCTGCGCGACCCGAACAAGGATGTCCCCGGCACCGCGATGCCGATCGGCGTCGCCGATGCCAGGCAGCGCGCCGCCGTGATCGCCTACCTCGCCACCCGGAGCGGCAAGGCCGCCACGCCAGCCGCCGCCGCGAGCGCCAAACCGGCCGACAAGGCCGGCGCCTGGCATGACGACAAACCCGGCGACCTGCACCACATCAAGCCGACTGAACTGATCAAACCCTACGCCAGCGACAGCGCCGGCAATGGCCCGAAACTCGCCGCCAGGCCAAGCGGCGCCATGCCCGCCGTCCCGCCCGGTTTCAAGGTGAGCATCTACGCCGACAAGCTCGGCAAGCCGCGCCTGCCGCTGCGCGCGCCGAACGGCGACATCTTCCTGTCCGAAGCCGCCAAGGGCCAGGTCACGGTCCTGCGCTCGAAGGATGGCGCCACGGCCGACACGGTCAGCGTCTACGCCACCGGCCTGTCGCGTCCCTACGGCATGGCCCTGTGGCCGGCCGACAAACCGCAGTACCTGTACGTCGCCAACGTCAATTCGGTGGTGCGCTACCCCTACAGCGTGGGCGACCTGAAGGCGAAGGGCGAACCGGAAACCGTGATCGAGAAGATCAGCGACACCAGCGGCGGCCACGTCACGCGCAGCATCGCCTTCTCGAAGGACGGCAAGACCCTGTTCCTGTCGGTCGGCTCGGCCACCAACGTCGCCGCAAGCATCGGCGCCCAGCCGCCGCAGCCGCTGGCGCAATGGGAAGCCAAGTATGGCGTCGGCGCCGCCTGGGGCGAGGAGACCGAGCGCGCCGCCGTGCTGGCCTTCGATGCCGACGGCAAGAACCGCCGCGCCTACGCGAACGGCCTGCGCAACTGCGTCGGCATGCTTGTGCACCCGGGCACCGGCGAGCTGTTCTGCAGCGTGAACGAGCGCGACGAACTGGGCGACAACCTGCCGCCCGACTACATCACGCGCGTCAAGGCGGGCGGCTTCTATGGCTGGCCGTGGTACTACATCGGCGCCAACGAAGACCCGCGCCTGAAGGGCATCCGCCCCGACCTGAAGAACAAGACCATCGTGCCCGACACCCTGATCCAGTCGCACTCGGCGCCGCTGGGCATGGTCGTCTATCAGGCGCCGCAGGGCGCGAAGTATGCCTTCCCGAAGGAGTACGAGGGCGACATCTTCCTGGCCCTGCACGGCTCCTGGAACCGCGGCATCCGCACCGGCTACAAGGTGGTGCGCGTGTTCATGAAGAACGGCGTGCCGACCGGGCAGTACCAGGACTTCATGACCGGCATGGTGCTGAGCGACCGCGACGTCTGGGGCCGTCCGGCGGGGGTGGAAGTGGCGGCGGATGGGGCGCTGCTGGTGGTCGACGATGGCGGCGGCGTCGTGTGGCGGATCGCGCCGCGACAGGTCGACTGAGTGGTCCGGGATACAGACTAGGCAACACCGCTGCAGGCAAGTGTTAAGTTTCCGTGTGGAAATGATAAAATGGTGCGAACCACATTGCATCGTCGAGATGGCGCGCAGCAGCCCATGTCGCGCGCATGTCGGCTTGCGTCATCGCATCCATTGGCATTCGCTTGTCATCCGATTTACCTGGAACGTCACATGTCTGTATCCCAAGGCGATTCTGCCAAATCGCGCTCTAACTTCATTCTTTGCATCGACATCGTCGTATTAGTGTCCATCCTCGTCATCGCCGGCCGTCCTGAAGCGCTGGCGATCACGGTCAGCGCGATCATCATCTGCGTGGCCGCCCTGATCTACCGTGCCACCCTGGGCGTCAAGTCGTACGTGGCGAATGCGGCAGCCAAGGCACAATCGGCGCGCAACGCCGCCCAGCAGGCCCGGCGCATGCCCGCTGCCGCCCCGGCCGTGCCGGCCAAGCCAGGCAGCAGGTCCTGGCTACGCGACTCCGAGTAACGCGAGTCGGTGGCGCGCCAGCGGCTGGCCATACACTTCCCGGTACAGCGCATGCATTTCCTCCGCCAGTTCCGGGTCGCAGGTCTCGGCGTCGCACACACAGCGTCCCTCGCCATATTCGCAGGCGCCCGGCTCGTGCAGCCGCACGGGCAGCAGGCGCGCCGTGCCCACGCGCTGCACGTGGGCGAGCAGCGACGCATCCTTGCCCGTTTCTTCATCGCCTGCGGCGCAGACCGCGACGAACAGGATGCGCACGTCCGGGTTGACCGCCCGCGCCGCGTTCAGGCGCCTGGCCAGCGTGTACTGGCCCACCAGGTCGATCTCTCCACCGCGCACCGGCACCACGATCACGCGCGCCGCGGCCAGCACGGAGCAGCATTCCTCGGTATCGCGCGCACCCGCATCGACCACGATGTCGTTGAAGAACCGGCGCAGTCCGGCCAGCTTGCCGGCCACGCCGCGCGTGCCCAGGCTGCGCACGTCGAGCCAGGGCCGGATGCGCGCCGCGCTGCGCGCCTCGCCCCATAGGTAGCCGCCGTGCCAGAGCCCGGTCATGGCCAGGCATACCCGGCGTCCGCTGCGCGCGCGCAGCACCGCGAGATTGCGCGCCACGATGCTGCGGTCGGCATTGGCGTGCTGGTTGGCGATGGCGATGATCATGTCTGCCTCTTCGGGAATCGGGATGCAGGCCAGCTTAGCGAGCGGGCGGTAAAAAGACTGAAAAAGACAGGGGCGGAGGTGTAAAAGCCGGGTTAACAAAAGGCGAGCAAGAGGCGAGCGCAGGGTTTGTCACGGCTGCGATGACCGAGGTTCATGCAGGGAGAATGACCGAATTCATGCAGGGTAGGTAGTGCTTGACATGCATCAATGGCGATGCGATGTTTCCCTTGCTGTTGAGTTAAATAATGTCACATTTTGACCCGGGATCGCGTTGCCGTTCCGGCGCATCCCGCGCATTCGACCGTTGAATCTTTTGGAGAAGTGTATGAACAAGAAGTTGGCAACCCTGTTGTTTGCAATCGGTATCGGACTCTCGGGCGGCTCCGCCCTGGCTTTCGGCCCGGACGCGCCTTCGTGCTCCCAGCAATGCTTCACCGTGTACAAGGCCTGCAAGGCAGCCGGCGTGCCCGAAGGCGAATGCCAGATGGACTTCTCGGCCTGCCGCGACCGCTGCGGTATCTGAGCGATCGGCCGCTTCTGCCGACGCAGCAGCGGCATCACTGTCACCGCCAGTAAGCCTGCTGCGGTGACAATGTGAGAGTTTTCCAGACGGCATCTCAGGCATAATGCGCAATCTTGCGCATGTTGCATTGCGGGACCGACGAAAACGCACCGCTTCATACGGTGTTCTCCGGCATCCCGTGCCTTCTATCGGAGACCACCATCAAGCCGCCCATTCTTTTCGCACACTTGCCTCGCGCCCTGGTCCTGGCCGGCGCCCTGCTTGCGGCCGGCTGCGCCGTGCAACCGAACAACCAGGGCGGGGTGCTGATCGGCGTCGATACGGCCGAGCTCTTCGGCAAGCAGCTGGGCGGCTTCCGCCTGGCCGACGGCACGCCCGGGACGCTGCGCCACGATCCGTCCACCGGCGCCTTTTCGGTCAAGATCGGCAGCTACCGCGTGGTGCCGCTCCCGAACGCGGTGGGCGCGCGCATCGCCATGGTGGCCCAGGTGGAGTCGCGCCTGGTGGTGATCGTCGAGACCCAGGAGCGCAACTGCAACTACAAGTACACGCTGATGGCCATCCAGGGTACCGACGTGCTGCAATGGGGCTTCGGGAATTGCCAGGACCGGCCCCAGGCCACCCTCGACGAGGATGGCCGCGCGCTCTACATCGACTTCCCCGAGTACAACAGCCTGAAGCGCTACAGCTACATGGACCAGCGCCTGTACACGGGCCGCGCGCCGGCGCCGGCCGGCGTGAACCTGGCGGCGCGACCCTTCGCCGACGAGAACCTGCGTCCCGCTTTTCCGATGCCACCGGCACGCGGCGACGGTCGCGCTCCCGGCGCCGCGCCGGGCCGTCCGAACCTGGCCGGCAGCGGCGGGCGTATGATCCCGGCGCCGCCGCAGCGCGCCGCCGTGGCGGGCAAGGCACCGTCCGCGCCGCGCGACAACCCGGCCCCACGCGACAGCGCACGCGACAGCGCGGTGGCGCGCGACACCACACCGCAGCGCAAGCGCAACGACGAACTGCCGCGCGGGCGCCTGACCATTCCGGACGAGGAAATCAAGCCGGTCCGCATCGACCTGAGGAAGTAAGCGGCAATGCGTGCACAACAACTCAAGCAGCTGGTCTTCCTGATCCTGCTGACCCTGGTCTACCTGTGTTTCGAGCTCGGCTTTAATGCTCGCCTGCTCGACGTGGTGGGCGGGGACGCCGGCCCGCACGACGTCGAGCGCCTGGAAGTGTATGGCCGCAGCCTGTCCGGCGTGGCCGCCGCGCTGGTGCTGCTGCAGGTGCTGCTGCGGCGGCGCCTGCGCAGCCAGTCACGGCGGCCTTCTCTGCTGCGCATCGCGGTCGGTTGCCTGCTGGTGGCCGGCGCCGTCTTCTTTTCGATCAAGATCTTCGTCGACGTGCTGGTGGCCACCCGCAACGCCGAGTTCCGCCGCGTCGCCTACAACACCATCCTGCTCCAGCGCTCGCTGGTCAACGGCCAGGCCGAACTCGATGGCCTGGTGGACGACAAGCTGCTCTTTGCCCAGCCCGAGGGCAAGGCCTTCCTGGCGCTGTTTCCCTTCCTGGCGCTGTCCAACCAGACGCTCGACGAGCGCATGAAGGGCACCAAGGACCAGGTGATCGGCAACATCGTGCGCACCTCGAAGACCGGCCAGCAGTACTACGACGACTACCTCGAGGCGATCAAGCGCACCCACACCAGCTGGCAGAAGTATGCGCGCATCCCCTCGGCCACCAACGACGACCTGCAGCGCGAGCAGGACAAGGCGTGGAACGACTACGTCGACTCGCTGCGCAAGCATAACTGGACGCCATACACGGTGCCCGGCTACCGCCGCGCGGCGGTGGTGAGGAAGGTGCGGCAGAAGGTGCCGGTGAGTGCGCGCTGGGACCCGTCCGACGAAGTCGCCTTCCGCGAGGCCGTCGAGCAGCGCTACCGCAAGTCGACCAGCGGCATCGTGGTCGGGCGCGACCGCATTCCGCCGGGGCTGTCGTTCGCGCAGTTCGTGGCGCGTGCGGGCGTGCAGGGCGAGCTGCGCGAGGCGCTGGCGCTTCCTTCCGGCGTGACGGTGGCGCACGACTACGGCAGCGCGGCCGACTTCAAGCGCCTGTACGAGGCCATGGTCGGCAAGGCGGTGCGCGACAGGCGCGCCAGCTACGACTCGGACGCCGCGCAGTTCGAATACGGCGCGCGCCTGTTCAAGGACGGCAACGAAGCGGCGCGCGCGGCCATCGTGCCGCCGGTGGCGCTGGCGTTTTCGCTGCTGGGCGCGATCGGCCACTTCTCCAAGCTGCTGTACCTGGTCGCCACGCTGGTGCTGCTGTTGCGTGCGCCCGGCCAGGATACCCTCGGCCGCCGTGCCGGCTGGATGGCGATGTCGGTGCTGCTGGCCGCGTTTGCCGGCGTCTGGAGCGTGCTGTCGCTGGTCGACAACCGCGTCACGCGCAGCCCGCTGTTTACCCAGATGCTGGAACAATCGCGCGCGGCGGAAGAGGGCGATACCGGCTGGACCCGCGCGCGCAAGGCCGTCGTCGCCAACGTCACCCACGTGGTGGCGGTGGGGCAGGGCTACAGCTATCCGGTCAACGAAGCGATCCGCGTCAATCTTTTGCAGGACCTGAACTATGGCTATGAACCACAACCCTAAGTCCGTGCTCGGCGCGGCGCTGCTGGCGGCGCTGCTGGCCGGCGCTCCCGTGCAGGCGGCCTGCCTCGGCATGCAGATCCACTCGCACCGCGGCAATGGCCAGGCGCCGGAGAATTCGCTGGGCGCCCTGCGCGCGGCCTACCAGGGCGGCTTCGACGGCGTCGAGACCGATCTGCAGATGCTGGGCGACCGCGAATGGGTGGTGCACCACGACCAGACCACCGGCCGCGTGGTGCGCACGGCGGCGCCGGTGCCGGTGAACAGCCTGCGCAGCGCAGACTGGCGCGCCGCGCGCATGACGCTGCGCGGCGCGCCGACGGGAGAAGCACCGCCCTTCGCCGGCGACCTGGCGCAACTGGCCTCGGGCTACCCGCAGGGCACGCTGAACGCCGAGATCAAGACGGTGGCCGCCTGCCAGGACGTGGGCGCGCTGGTGCAGCAGCTGCGCGGAGAGGTAGGACACGGCAACTGGTTCCTGACCTCGCCGGTAGAGGGCAATTTGCGCTGCGCGCGCCAGGCCGATCGCGAAGGGTATCTCGGATTGATCGTGCTCGATCCGCGCAACGCCCAGGCGCTGGGCAATTCGCGTGCCACGCGCTTCGTGGCCAGCCGCGCCCAGGCGCCGCGCCTGGACCGCAACTGGCTGGGCAATCTGCAGGGCCGGGTGGGGGCGCCGGTGGGCGTGCACGTCGACGCGCGCACGCTGGAGGCCAACCGCAATTTGCTGCCGGATGCGGCCGCCCTGTCGATGCCGGTGTTCGTGTATGCGGTGGACGGGGATAGCGCGCTGGCTTCCGCCTTGCAGAAGGCGCGCCGTGCCACGGGGATGTGGCCGAGCGGGGCGATCATCGATGGGAGCGCAGAGGCGTTCTGCGCGAAGCTGCGGTAGGGTGGACGGCATAGCCGCCTTGCGCGGCCCGGCCCACCCTACCGACTACCGACATTACATTTCAGCCAGCACCGTCCCGCGCGCATCCAGCAGGCGCACCTTCATCACCTGCAGCTTGATGCGGCGGTTGCTCGGATCGGCGTCCTGGGCAAACGCATAGGTCTCCAGGCGCAGCGGTTTATAGGAGCTCAGGTAGCCCTCGATCTCGCGCGCCTTGGCTTCGTCGCTCACCTTGAAGGCCGCGAAGTCGGCCGCGTTGGTGGTGGCCAGCGTGTACTGGCTGTTGTCGTTGAAGAAGGTGTAGCGGTCGTCCGAGAAGTCGTTGAGGGCAAAGGATTTCTTCTCGAAGTCGTAGCGCTGCAGCAGGCGGCTGTCCTGCTGGTCGACCACGACATAGCGGCCGTTCTTCGCGCCGGCGATTTCCCCGTCGATGCGCGGCTGCAGCGCCTTCAGGATGTCGCGCTGCTTGAAGCTGTCGCTGGTGCGGCGGTATTCGTCGGAATAGGTCTTGGCGATCTCGTCGTAGGGCGCCGGCATGTTCGACAGCGCGTAGTACATGAACATGACCTGGTGGCCGCTGTCGATCTTGCGGTAGGCGCTCAGGGGCGTGGCCGGGTCGCCCTTGGGCAGGGTGGCGGACACCGCCTTGTTGACGGCTTGCGGGTCCTGCAGGTCGGCCAGGCTGGGCGTGGCCGCCGCGGCTGCAGGAGCGGCGGCCGGGGCTTCGTCAGGCTTCTTCGAGCAGGCGGCGAGGCTGAAGACGAGGGCGATCTGGACGGCGAGGATGGTGGTGTTTTTCATGGGTGTGCTCACGAGGTTGAGGGTGGATTAACGTTGACGGAGTGCGCGCAGGCCGATCCAGGCCAGGTAGAGGGCGGCGGCCAGCGACACATAGATGCCGAAGCCGACCGAGACGGCCTGCATCACTTGCTTCATCATGGCGCCGACGATGTCGCCCATTCCGCTGCCGCCGAGGCCGCGCATCTGTTCGGTGGCGGCGCTGGCCATGGCGTTCATCTTCATGTAGATGACGAGGGCGACGGCTGCCAGGAAAGCAAGCGGAGCGAAGTAGCCGAACGGCGCCAGGCGGTGCTTCCACAGGGCCGGCAGGGCGGGCGCCGCCATGGCCAGGATGCACAGCAGGCCGTAGATGCCGGCGCTGCCGCCGCGGCCGAAGTCCTGCAGGCTGGCGCCGGCGTTCACCATGCGCAGCACGTCGAACATGGTGGCGCTTTGCGCCATGCCGGCCATGATCTGCACGGTCACGGCCGGCAGCCAGATCCAGCTGATGGCGACGATGGCCATGGCCACCAGCACGGGCGTGCCGATCTTCCGCACCGAGTCGCGGACGATCGGCGCCCCCTTGCCGAGGGCCTGGCGCGCCAGCTCGCCGGCGATCTCGAGTTCTTCCTTGCCGACGCCGACCGGGTGCACGGTGCGCAGCTGGCCGCCTTCGTCGAAGCCGATGTCGACGCTGCCGCCGGTCTGGGGCGGCGTCGTGCCGGCCCAGTGGTCTTCGAGCGTGAAGGGGATCTTGTTGCCGTCGACCGCCAGCAGGCCGGGGCCGGCCTGGGTATCGCGCAGGATCTTGCCGCGCACGGTGCGGGTGGACGTGGTCAGGGTATTCATGGGTGGTGGCTCCTCGGGTCAGGGTGGGTCGGTGTTAGCATCTGTGCCCGTGTATCGCTGCCGGGTTAGAACCGGTTCAATCTTTTTTCAGATTTTTTTTGACGAACAATGCGAAACCTTCCCCGCCATGAAGTGCGGATGCTGTTGAACCAGATCGCGCGTGGCGACGATACAGCGACGGCCAGGCTGTACGCGGCCTACCAGCCCCTCGTGTATGGCTATGTGCGCGCGCAGGTGTGGGACGACCCGCACGCGGTCGAGGAGATCGTCGGCGATACCCTGCTGGTGGCCTTCCGCAAGGCGGACGCCTACACGGGGGTATCGGAGTTCTCGACCTGGCTGTGCGGCATCGCCAAGAACAAGGTGGCCGACTGGTGGCGCAAGAAGAGACGGCGCGAGCAAGTACTGGTGGAGGATCCCGACGCCGTCGACGGCGCCGCCGCGCCGGGTTGGGGCGTGCTGGAACTGATCGAGGAGCGCGAGCGCGGCGCGGCGCTGGTCGAGTGCATCGACCGCCTGCCGGACAGCCAGCGCGAAGCGCTGTACTGGAGCGCGGTGGAAGAGTGCGGCCTGGAGGAGGTGGCGGCCCGGACCGGCGTGCCGGAAGGGACCGTGAAATCGCGCCTGTTCCATGCGCGGCGCCGCGTGCGCGAATGCCTGGAACGGGCCTTTGGTGGCGACTTCGGAGGAGAACGGAATGGATGACAAGGCACAGGCACGCGCCGGCTTCCGGGCGGCGCTGCCCTTTTATATCAACGGCACGCTGCCGGCCGGCGAGCGGGCCGAGGTCGAGGCGTTTCTTGCGACGGACGCCGAAGCGCGCGATGAACTGGCGTTCGCACAGGCGCTCGCCGGTGCGGCGCGCGGGCATGTGGAAGCGCGCGACCCGATGGCCGGCTTCGACCGGTTCCAGCAGCGCCTGGCCGCCGCGCGCGCCGGGGAGCACAAGCCAGCCAGGCGAGGCTGGCGCGACTGGGCCGCAAGCTGGGGCTTCTCGCCGGCGCTGGGCTTCGTCATCGCGCTGCTCGGGCTGCAGACGGTGATGAACCTCGGCGTGCTGCCACGCGCGGTCGATGAACCCGTGACCCGCTCGCTGGCCACCGCGCAGCGCGCAGCCAACCTGAAGATCGTGGTGCGTCCGGGCGCGAACATGGCGCAGTTGGTGGAACTGCTGCAGGCGCAGCGCTGCCAGGTCGTCTGGGGGCCGGGCAGCGGCGGCGAGTTCTGGCTGGTGGTCGACGACCGCAAGCGCATCGAGGCCGTGCGCGATGCGCTGCTGCGCTCGAACCTGGTCGACGACGTGCTCGTGCTGGAGCAGGAATGATGCCGCGCCTGTTTGCGGCCTGGCTGTTGCTGGTGCTGGCGTGGGGGCCGGCGCAGGCGCAATTGAAGACGCAGGCGCCGGCCTCGATCACGAACCGCCATGCGCTGGTGATCGGGAACGGCGACTACGGCAGCAACAGTTTGCCGAACACCCGCAACGACGCCAGGCTGATCGCCGACAGCCTGCGCCAGGCCGGCTTCGACGTCACCCTCAAGACCGACCTGACGCGCAGCGGCATGTTCGACGCCACCCGCAGCTTCGCCGAGCGGCTGCCGGCCGGCGCCTCGGCCGTCGTCTACTACGCCGGCCACGGCATGCAGATCAAGGGCGAAAACTACCTGCTGCCGGTCGACATGGTCGTCACCGGGGAAGAGGGCGTGAAACAGCGCGCCTTCCCTTTGCAGGCCCTGCACGAAAGGCTGGCGCTGTCGAAGTCGTCGGTCAACGTGATGATCCTCGACGCCTGCCGCAACAATCCCTTCCAGCCGGTGAAGCCGGTCAGGCTGCGCAGCTACGAGAACCTGGGCCTGGCGCCGTCCAGCGCGGCGCGCGGCACCCTGGTGGCCTACTCCACGGCGCCCGGCCAGTTGGCCGAGGACGGCACCGGGCGCCGCCACAGCATCTATACCGAGACCCTGGCCAGGCTGCTGGCCCAGCGCGGATTGCCGGCCGAGACCCTGTTCCGCACGCTATCGGACCAGGTGCGGCGCCAGACCCGCGAAGACCAGCAGCCCTGGTTCGAGTCCTCGCTGGCCGGCGATTTTTACTTCCTGCCGCCGCCGGGCTGGCGTCCGGGTGCGGCGCCGCTGCCTGCGCGTACTGCGTCGGGCACCGGCCGCTCGCGCGGCATCGGCTCGATCGGCAGCACCGGCAACGACGCCTGGTACCGCGACATGGACGAGTCGGACTGGACCGCGCTCGACCACGAGCTGGAAGCGCGCGCGCATGCGGCGGACAGCAAGGAGATGGCGCTGCTGCGGCGCCAGGCCGCCAAGGGCAATGTGGTGGCGATGACCACGCTGGGGCTGGCCGCCTTGCAGGACGGCGGCCAGGGTGGGCCGGCGCGGCGCCAGGCCAGGGCGCAGGCGAAACAATGGTTCCTGAAAGCGGCGCGCCTCGGCTTCCCGGTGGCGCAGACCGAGCTGGGCGAGATGCTGTATGCCGACCGCACGGCGCAGGCGCGCGAGGAAGCGGTAGGCTGGCTGGAAAAGGCGGCGCAGGCGCGCTATCCGCGCGCGCGCATCGACCTGGCACAGTTGCGCATGCAGCAGAATCCGACGCCGGAATCGGTCAAGGCGCTGTGGGGAACGATCATGGACAGCAATGCGACCATGATGAAGCAGGGGAAGATGACGCCGCAGACAGGGCGCTGACCCCCGCTTTGACTTACTTCGACTCGGCGATCCAGCGATCCACCTTCGCCTCCAGCAGCGACAGCGGCAAGGTCCCTTCACCCAGTACGATGTCGTGGAAAGTGCGGATGTCGAACCTGTCGCCCAAGGCGCTTTCCGCGCGGCGGCGCAGTTCGACGATCTTCAGCGATCCGATCTTGTAGCCCAGCGCCTGGCCCGGCCACACCATGTAGCGCTCGATCTGGGCGCGCGAATCCGCTTCGCTGTAGCCCAGCGTCTCCGAGAAGTACTTGATGCCCTGTTCGCGCGACCAGCCCTCCGTGTGCATGCCGGTGTCGACCACCAGCCGCGCCGCGCGCAGCATCTCGTCGTTCAGGTGACCGAAGTAATCTTCCGGCTTGTCGAACAGGCCCATGTCCTTGCCCAGGGTCTCGGCATACAGCGCCCAGCCTTCGGTGAACGCGTTGTTGCCGCCGAACTTGCGGAAGTTCGGCAGGCCCAGTTCCTGCACCAGCGCGATGTGGAAGTGGTGGCCCGGCTGGCCTTCATGCAGGAAGAGCGTGACCATGCCGGTGCTGCCGTACTGGGTCGGGTCGTTCACCACCGACCAGAACACGCCCGGACGCGAGCCGTCCACCGCCGGCGGCGTGTAGTGGTCCGAGGCCGTGGCGCGGCTCAGTTCCGGCTCCAGGCGCAAATCGAGCGGGGATTTGGGCATCAGGTTGAACATGGCCGGCAGCTTGGTGCGCAGCTGGGCGTCGAGCTTGCGGTAGACGTCGATGACTTCCTGGTCGGTCTTGAAGGGCTTGTACTTCGCCTGCTGCGACACCCAGGCCGGCAGGCCGGCGGCCGGGCCGTCGTAGCCCATCTTCGGGCCGGTGCGGCCGTACTCTCCCTGGATGCGCGCCACTTCCTTCAGGCCGATCTCGTGGATCTGCTCGGGCGTGAGGCTGGTCGTGGTCTGGCTCGCCACGCGCACCTTGTACCACGCGGCGCCGTTCGGCAGCGCGTCCCAGCCGGTGCTGGTGCGCGCGGCGGGCAGGTATTCCTTTTCCAGGAAGGCCGAGAGGCGGGCCAGCGCCGGATTGAGCTTGTTGCCGATGGTGTCGCCGTACAGTTTGGTGAGCTGGCGCTTGTCGGCGTCGGAGAACGAGGCCGGGAAGTTCTTCACCGGCGAATAATAGATGCTGTCCTCGGGCGAGGCCGCCACCAGCTGCCGGAACTGGGGCAGGGCCGAGCTCATGACCGATTTCGGATTGGTGATGCCGCGCTTGATCCCTTCGCGCATGTTGGCGATCGCCTGGTCGATCCACGGCCCGAGCTGGGCCAGGCGGCTGGCGTAGGCGCGGTAGTCCCGCACACTGGCAAGGGGCTGGGCGCCCTGGCCGCTGGCGTAGTTGGCCAGGGTCACCGGCATGCTGTCCATCTGGTTGATCGGCAGCAGGTGCTCAGGGAAAGGCTCGAAGCGCAGCGCGGTGGCCAGCTCGTAGTCGAGGATGTCGTAGCTGGTCTGGTCGCGCCGGCCCAGGGCTTCGCGCTTGATCGCGTGCAGGCGCTTCTGGAACGCTTTATACCGCGCAAACTGTTTAGCCCGTTCCTGCGGCGAGATGGTCATGCCGATCTGGTCGATGAAGCGGTTGTCGCCGCTTTCGCTGGCCGCCACCGGGTCGAAGCGCGCGATGGCGTCGTAGTATTCGTCGGCGAGCTTGTTGAGCGCCTTGCCGGCTTGCGGGTTGGTGGCCGCCTGCTTGGTTGCGGGTGCCGACTGCTCTGCTGCCAGGGCCGGCGCGCAGGCGATGAAAGCTGCCGCGGCCAGTGCGCCGAGCTTGAACAACTGGGTCATGTGATTGAATCCTTAATAGCTTGCCAGCGGCGCCAGGGCGCCGTTCTTGAAGGTGTAGACGGTGACGGTGGTCTTCTTCAGGTTGCCCTTGTCGTCGTAGCCGTAGGTGCCGACCACGCCCGGGTAGCTCTGGCTGCGCAGTTGCTGGGCCACCGCGGCCGGATCGACCGAATTCGCGCTCTTCATCGCCTGGGCGATGAACATGGTCTGGTCGTAGAAGGAGGGCGCGTACACGTCCGGCTCGCGCTTGAAGCGCGCCTTGTATTTGTCGAGGAAGGCCGGGCCGCCGGGCTGCTTGGCGATGATGGCGCCGGCCTGGGCGCAGCGCACGTTCTCGCCGACCGCCGGGCCGCCGAGCTTGGCCATCTCGGGGCTGCACAGGGTGTCGCCGCCGAGCAGCGGCACGTTCAGGCCGAGCGCCTTCATCTGGCGCGCCATCGGCGCGGCCTGCGGCGCATAGCCGCCGAAGAAGATGGCGTCGACCTTCTTCGCGCGCAGCGAGGTGAGGATCGCGGCGAAATCGCTCGCCTTGTCGTTGGTGAATTCGTGGCCCGCGATCTTCATGCCGGCCGCCTGCGCCTGGCGCTTGAATTCGGCGGCGATGCCGGTGCCGAAGGCCGTGCGGTCGTCGATCACGCCGACGTTCTTCACCTTCAGTTCCTTGGCCGCGTAGCTGGCCATCGAGCCGCCCACCTGGGCGTCGCTGGCGACGGTGCGGAACACGGTTTTATAACCGCCCTGGGTGATCTTGGGATTGGTGCCGACCGTGGACATCAGCGCGCCGGCTTCGTTGTAGACGCGCGAAGCGGGAATCGCGACGCCCGAATTGTAGGGCCCGAGCACGAACTTCACGCCGCCGTCGACCAGCTTCTGGGCCACCGTCACGCCCTGCTTCGGGTCGCCGGCGTCGTCTTCGGACTGCAGCACGAAGCGCAGGGTCTTGCCGGCCACCTTGATCTTCTGCGCGTTCAGGTCCTCGACCGCCAAGCGCACACCGTTTTCGTTGTCCTTGCCGGCAAAGGCGTTGGCGCCCGAGAGCGGGCCGGTCACGCCGATCTTGACGACCTGTTCCTGCGCCAAAGCGCTGCTGGACATACCCGAGAGCGCGCACAACAGCGCGGCCAGCGCCAGCGGCGCCATGTTCATTTTCGATGGCATCAGCCTGTCTCCGTTAATTGCGAACGGGCGTCATCATCGCACAAATCCGGACGCCGGTAACGGCAGCGGGACAGGGCCGCCCGGATGAGGAATCAGGCCGGCAGGCCGTGCGCGATCAGCTCCAGCGGCAGCGCGGTCGTGCTCTTGATCTGCTCCATCGAGAAGGCCGAGGAGACGCCGGTCAGCTGGGCGGTCTTGATCAGCTTCTTGTAGAAGCGGTCGTAGCCCTCGATGTCGGTGGTGACCACTTTCAGCAGGTAGTCGACGTCGCCGCTCATGCGGTGGAATTCCAGCACTTCGGGCAGGGCGGTGACGGCGGCGGCAAAGCGCTCGAGCCACTTCTCGTCGTGCTCGCGGGTGCGCACGCTCACAAATACGGTGACCGGCAGCCCGACCTTCTGGCGGTTGACGATGGTGACCCGGCTTTCGATGTAGCCCTCTTCCTCGAGGCGCTTGACGCGCTTCCAGCAGGGCGTGCTCGACAAGCCCACTTTTTCGCTCAGGCCCGAGATCGACAGCGTTGCATCCGCCTGCAACGCTGCAAGGATGGCACAATCAAATTTGTCTAGTGAATTCATTCTATTTATATGTCACTATCAGAACAAACATGCTTAGTTTTGGCGATATGGAGTCGATTTTGGCACAAACACTTCTATACAAATCCGTACCATATTTCTGAACAATAACACGATCCTTGCCGACTATTTCAGTTTTATTATGGACCCCGAACTCTACCTCGACGCCAATGCCACCTCGCCCGTGCTGACCGCCGCCATCGCCGCCGCCCACGCCGCCCTCGAGATCGATTTCGGCAACCCGAGCAGCAGCCATGCGGCCGGCCTGCGCGCCCGCGCCATCCTCGACGATGCGCGGGCGCGGGCGCGCCGCGTGCTGGGGGCGGCGAAGGGGCGGGTCATGTTCACCAGCGGCGCCACCGAGGGCATCCAGACCGCCGTGCTGTCGGCGCTGTGCGCGCTGCGCGAACGGCGCGCCGCCGGTGCCGATTGTCCCGACCTGCTGCTGTACGGCGCCACCGAACACAAGGCGGTGCCGGAAAGCCTGGCGCACTGGAACCGCATCCTCGGCACCGGCCTCACGCTGCAGGCGCTGCCGGTCGATGGCGAAGGCCGCCACCGCCTCGACCTGCTGCGCGAGCTGGCGCCGCGCACCGCCTTCCTGTGCACGATGGCCGCCAACAACGAAAGCGGCGTGGTGTCCGACCTGGACGGCATCGCCGCCGTGCTGGCCGAGACGCGCAGCCCGGCGCTGTGGATGGTCGACTGCGTGCAGGCGCTCGGCAAGCTGCCCCTGGCGCTGGAGCGCAGCCGCATCGACTACGCGCCGTTCTCCGGTCATAAACTGTATGCGCCGAAGGGCGTCGGCATGCTCTACGTGCGCGACGGCGCGCCCTTCACGCCGCTGATGTGCGGCGGCGGCCAGGAGGCCGGGCAGCGCTCGGGTACCGAGAACATGGCCGGCATTGCCGCCCTCGGCGCCGTCCTGCGCGCGCTGGAAGAGGGCCGCACCTTCCGCACCCACGCCCAGCTGCTCGCCGTGCGCGAACGCCTGGCGGCCGCCCTGCGCGCCGCCTTCCCGGCGATCGAGTTCAACACGCCTTTCGAACACGCGCTGCCGACCACGCTGAATTTCGCCGTGCCCGGCCTCACCGGCAAGGAGCTGCTCGACCTGTTCGACGCCGCCGGCATCCGCGTCAGCGCCGGTTCCGCCTGTTCGGCGGCCAAGGCGGCGCCGAGCTACGTGCTGGAGGCGATGGGCTTGCCGGCCTGGCGCTGCGCCAACGCGGTGCGCCTGTCGGTCGGGCCGCTGCTGGACGAGGCCTTTGTCGACGCGGCCTGCGCGCGCATCGCGCGCTGCGGCGAGGCGCTGCGCCGGCTGCCGCTGGCGGCCTCGCCTTCCGGCGCCGGGCGCGCCGGCGTGTACCACTGCGGCCCTGACGGCGGCTGGCTGGTGTTCGATCCCGACGGCGGCGATTGCGTCGCGATCGATGTGCCGGTGGCGCTGGCCGAGCGCGTCGCGGCGCTGCTGCGCCAGCATGGCTACCGGCTGCGCGCGGTGCTCGCCACGGTGGAAAACGGCTGCGCCGCGCTGCGCGACCGGCTCGCCGCACATGGCTGGCCGGCCTCGTGCGAAACGGTGCGCCTGGCCGACGGCGCCCTGGCGCAAGGCATGCGCCTCGGGCGCGAGGTGCTGGCACGGCGGCCCGGTGTGCCGGGCTTCGTGCTCGGGACGGTGGAGCAGGGCGTGCTGGACAAGGTGCGCCTGGTGTTCGGCGGCGCCGCTGCAACCGCGGGCGACATCGTCTGCCTGCCCGCGGGTATCGCGGCACGGCCGCAGCCGAAGCGCCAGCCGGCCGAGCTGGCGCGCCATCAACTGGAGCACTTCTTTGCCGACCACCCGGATGCGCTCCTGATCGACGTGCGCGAAGCCTGCGAACATGCGGCCGGCGCGCCGATGCTGCAGGGCCGCGCCGCCTATAGCCTGCCGCTGTCGCGCCTGGCCGAATATGCAAGCTGGCTGCGTGACGAACCGCGCCCGCTGCTGTTCTTTTGCCGCAGCGGCAACCGCAGCCTGAAGGCGCTGCAGTGCCTGCAGGGGCTGGGACGCGAGCGCGTCTGGCACCTGGCCGGCGGGCTGGCGCTGCTGCGCGACTGAACGCTTGATTGATCTTCGTCAGGCGGCGGGGACACCTGCGTACGTTAGCGCACGGTTTCTCATCCGATGATCTTCTAGCATGCCTTGACGCGTGTGCCGCACAGGCGGATCGCACGCCCATCATCGAGGCCCCTGTTGAACGAAGAACTGCATCTCCTGCCCGGCGCCGAGCGTACGGAGCGCAAGCCTGTCCGCGCGCATGCCCAGCCCGGCGCGGACGAGGCGCCCCTGCGCGCGGAGTTGTTCAGCGCGGCGCAGATGGCGGTGCACGGGCGCCAGCTGGCGGCGCGCCACGAACTCTCGCAGGAAGATACGCCCGACCGCCTGCTGGTGCGCCTGGCCGCGAATGCCGAGGTGCTCGAACAGGCCTGCGCCGCCCTGGCGCGCGCGGCGAAGAACGGCCATGCCCTGGCGCCGGCGGCCGAAGCGCTGCTCGACCACCACCACCTGGTCGCCGAGCACGTGCGCATCGCGCGCCACCAGCTGCCGCCGGCCTGCAGCCGCGCGCTGCCGCGCCTGGCGGGCGGCGCGCCGCGCGTCTACCAGCTGGCCCTCGAAGTCGTCACCCATGGCGACGGCCGCCTCGAGCAGGAAAGCCTGGCGCGCTTCGTCGCCGCCTACCAGGAAGGCGCGCCCCTGAAACTGGTCGAGCTGCGGACCATCCCGGTCATGCTGCGCCTGGCCCTGGTCGACAATTTGCGCCGCGTCGCCGCGCGCCTCGATGCGCGCCGTGTCCAGCACGAACTCGCCGCGGGCTGGGCCGAGCGCATGATCGCCACCTTCGAGAACCGTCCCGGCGACCTGGTGCTGCTGGTGGCCGACATGGCGCGCGCCGTGCAGCCGCTGGGCGCCGGCTTTGTCGCCGACCTGGCGCAGCGCCTGCGCGAAGGAGGCGCCGCGCTGGCGCAGGTGCTGGAGTGGATCGGCGCGCGCCTGGCCGACGAGGGCTCGACCATCGAGGCCCAGGTACAGCTCGACAGCGCCAGCCAGGCCGCCGACGGCGAATCGGTCGCCAACAGCATCGCCAGCCTGCGCCTGATCGCCGCCACCGACTGGCATGGCTTCGTCGAGACCATGAGCGCGGTCGACGCCGCGCTGCGCCAGGATCCCGCGGGCGCCTATGCGCACATGGACTTCGCCACGCGCGAGCATTACCGCCTCGCCGTCGAGCGCCTGGCGCAGCAGTCGCGGCACGGCGAGGCGGAAGTGGCGGGCGAGGCGCTGGCGCTGGCGCATGCGCATCCGGCGCTGGAGAGCGCGGCCGAGGCGGGCGCAGATACGGTCGCGGACGCCCGCATGCGCCACGTCGGTTACTACCTGGTCGGCGAGGGCTTGCCGGAATTGCGCGCCAGGCTGCGCATGCGCCCGGGCGTCCTCGCTGGCCTGCGCCGTGCGGCGCGGGGCAAGCCCCTGCTGGCCTGGCTCGGCGCCGTCGGCGGCTTCACGCTGCTGTTCGTGTCGGCGCTGCTGGTGCACGCCTGGGCCGATGGCGCCGGCATGCCGCTGCTGCTGGCGCTGGCCCTGCTGTCGGCATTCGGCGCCAGCCAGCTGGCCCTGTCCCTGGTCAACGCCATGACGGCGCGCCTGGTGCGGCCGCGGCCGCTGGCGCGCATGGATTTCGGCGCCGGCATCCCGCCCGATGCGCACACCCTGGTCGTGGTGTCGGGACTGCTCGACAGCGCGGACCGCGCCGCCGCCCTGTGCGCGGGCCTGGAGGTGCGCTACCTGGCCAACCGCGACCCGCGGCTGCGCTTTTGCCTGCTGAGCGATTTCGCCGACGCGCCGCAAGAAACCATGGCCGGCGATGCCGACTTGCTGGAAGGGGCGCGCAGCGCCATCGCCGTCCTGAATGCGCGCCACGGCGACGGCCAGGCCGGCCCCTTCCTGCTGCTGCACCGCGCGCGTACCTGGAGCGGCACCGAAGGCGCCTGGATCGGCGGTGAACGCAAGCGCGGCAAGCTGGCCGACCTGAACGCCTTCCTGCGCGGCGGCGCGCGCGAACGCTTCGCCCTGGCCGATGGCAACCTCGAAGGCCTGGCCGGCGTGCGCTATGTGATCACGCTGGATGCCGATACCCAGCTGCCGCGCGACGCCGCGCGCCAGCTGGTGGCGGCCATGGCGCACCCGCTGAACCGGCCCCTGCTCGACGCCTCGGGCAGCCGCGTGATCGCCGGCCACGGCCTGCTGCAGCCGCGCGTGACCACCTCGCTGCCGGTCGACGACGCCTCGCGCTACGAGCGCCTGTGCGGCGGCGAGCCGGGCATCGACCTGTACGCACGTACCGTGCCCGACGTCTACCAGGACCTGTTCGGCCAGGGCGCCTGGCTGGGCAAGGGCATCTACGAGGTCGATACCTTCGCGCGCGTGCTGGACGCGCGCCTGCCGGCGGAGCGGGTGCTGGCGCACGAGCCGCTGGAAGACGTCTACCTGCGCTCCGGCCTGGCCAGCGACGTGCAGGTGTACGAAGCCTACCCGGCGCGCTACAGCGACGACGTCGGCCGCCGCCACCGCCGCATCCGCGGCGCCTGGCAGCTGGCCGGCTGGCTGCGCGCCCGCGTGCCGGCTGCGGGCGGCAGGCGCGAAGCGAATCCGCTGCCGCCACTGGCGCGCTGGAAGCTGTTCGACGGCTTGCGCCGCAGCCTGGTGGCGCCGACCCTGGTGGCGACCCTGCTGCTGTGCTGGTCGCTGCTGCCCGAACCGGCGTTCTGGAGCGCGGCGGCGCTGGCCGTGTTCTTCCTGCCGGCCTTCCTCGGCATGTTCGTCGCGCTCGGCGACAAGCCGCACGACATGCTGTGGCGCCAGCACCTGGGCAACTGGTGGCGCGGGGCGCGCAGCGCGCTCGGGCATGCGGTGACGAGCATGTCCTTCCTGCCGCACGAAGCCTGGTACAGCGTGGACGCGATCGCGCGCAGCAGCTGGCGCCTGCTGGTATCGAAGCGCAAGCTGCTCGAGTGGACGTCGCCCAGCCTGGCGCGCTCCAGCCTCGAGCTGGAAGCGAACTGGCGCAACATGTGGTTTGCGCCGGCGCTGGCCGTGGGCACGGCGCTGCTGCTGACCTTTGCCCATCCGTTCGCGCTGTTCGCCGCCGCGCCCCTGCTGCTGCTGTGGTTCCTGTCGCCGGTCCTGGCCTGGTGGCTCAGCCTGCCTTTCGTGCCGCGCGTGCCGCAGCTGACCGCCGGGCAGAACCTGTTCCTGGTCCGGCTGGCGCGCCGCACCTGGCATTTCTTCGAAACCCACGCCGGCCCGCAGCACAACTGGCTCCCGCCCGACACGCTGCAGGAACACCCCCGCGCCGGCATCTCGCCGCGCACCTCGCCCACGAGCATCGGTCTGGGGCTGCTGGCCAACCTGACGGCCCGGGACTTCGGCTTCATCGTGCAAGCCGAGGTGCTGGCGCGGGTGCGCGCGGCGTTCGACAGCATGGCGCTGCTCGAGCGCTACCGCGGCCACTTCTACAGCGGCTACGACACGCACACCCTGGCGCCGCTCGAACCGAAACATGTGTCCACCGTCGAGAGCGGCAACCTTGCCGGCTCCCTGCTGACCCTGGCCGCCGGGCTGGAACAACTGGCCGACGAACCGGTCGCCAGCGTCGGGGCGCTGGCCGGGGCCCGCGCCACGCTGGGGCTGATCGAGGAATATGCGCCGCCGCCGGATGCGCTGGCGCGCTGCCGCACGGCCCTCGGCGCGGACAATTACCGCAACCCCGACACCCTGCCGGGCCTGGCCGACAGCCTGCATGCGGCCGTCGCCGCCGCCGCGGCGCTGCTGGCGGCCCTGCCGGGCGACGCCGACCCGCGCCTGCGCGCCTGGTGCGAATGCCTGGACAGCCAGTGCCGCGCGGCCCAGGCCGACCTGCTCGAGCTGGCGCCCTGGATGCGCGCGGTGCACGAATACGTGCTCGATGCCAGCCTGACCCGCATCCCGACGCTGCGCGAACTGGCCGCTTTCGTTGCGCCCGCCGGCGCCGACGCTTCCTCGCGCTCGCTGGCGGTGCTGGTGGAAGAGGGCGTGGCCACGGCCAAGGCACGCATGGCCGCGATCGCCGCCCTGTCCGGCGAGGCGCGCGCGTACGGCGCCATGGACTTCGGCTGCCTCTACCGGCGCGACCTCGGCCTGCTGGCCACCGGCTGCCGCGTGGCCGACGAACGCCTGGACAGCGACGTCCACGACCTGCTGGCGTCCAAGGCGCGCCTGGCCAGCTTCATCGGCATCGCCCGCGGCCAGCTGCCGCAGGAGCACTGGTTCGCCCTCGGGCGCCAGCTCGGCATCGTGGACGGCGAGCAGGTGCTGCTGTCGCGCAGCGGCGCGCTGGCCGCCTACCTGGCGCCGCTGCTGCTGATGCCGACCTGGCGCAACACGCTGCTCGACCGCAGCTGCCACGCGGCGGTGCGCATCCAGATCGACCACGCGCGCCGCCACGACATCCCCTGGGGCATGTCCGATTCCAGCTACCACGCGGTGGACGCGGCGCTGCACTATGCCTACGGCGCATTCGGCGTGCCGCGCATGGGCTTGCGGTGCGGCCGCGGCGACGAGCTCGTGGTCGCCCCGTATGCCAGCATGCTGGCCCTGATGGTGGAACCCGAAGCGGCCTGCGCCAACCTGGAGCGCCTGGCGCAGCTGGGCTGCCTGGGCGAATACGGTTTCCATGACGCGATCGACCATACCGCCGCGCACCTGCCGCGCGGGCGCCGGCATGCGGTGGTGCGCACCTTCATGGCCCGGCACCAGGGCATGGGCCTGCTGGCGCTGTCGTATCTGCTGCACGACAAGCCGATGCAGGCGCGCTTCGCCGCCGATCCGCAGTGCCGCGCCGCTTCCCTGCTGTTGCAGGAGCGGGTGCCGAAGTCCGGCGCCTTCGAGACGCAAGCCGCCGAGGCCGGGGCGCCGCGTTCCGCGCCGCCGCAGGCGCGTGTGCCGGCGCGTCCCGGCGCGGCCCAGCCTGAAGTGCAGCTGTTGTCGAACGGGCGGTACCACGTGATGGTGACGGGCGATGGCGGCGGCTACAGCCGCTGGGGCGAGCTGGCCCTGACGCGCTGGAGCGGCGATGCGGCGGGCTTCGATGGCGGGCTGGCCTGCTACCTGCGCGACGTGGACAGCGGCGCCGTCTGGTCGAGCGCCTGGCAGCCGGACATCGCCGAACCCGAGGCCTACGAGGCGCTGTTCCTGGAAGAGCGCGTGGAATTGCGCCGGCGCGACCATGGCATCGAACTGGCGACCGAGATCATGGTGTCGCCCGACGACGACGTCGAACTGCGCCGCATGCGCATCCGGAACGTTTCCGGCCGCGCGCGCAGCATCGAGCTGACGAGTCATGCGGACGTGGCCCTGGCGCCGCCGGCGCTGGACGACGCGCACCCGGCCTTCAGCAAACTGTTCGTGCACAGCGAGATCCTGGCCGCGCACGAGGCCATCCTCTGCACGCGCCGCCCGCAGGAGCAGGGCGGGGCGGCGCCCTGGCTGCTGCACCTGATGACGGTCCATGGCGCCGGCGCCGGGGCGGCGTCCTTCGAGACCAGCCGCGCGCACTTCATCGGGCGCGGACATGGCCAGGCCTTGCCGGCAGCGCTGCGCCAGGCAGGGCCGCTCGGCGGCCATGACGGCGCCGTGCTCGACCCGGCGATCGCCATCCGCCGCGTGCTTGCGCTGGCGCCCGGCGCAGAAGCCACGGTCGACCTGGTGCTGGGCGCGGCCGGCAGCCGCGCGTCGGCCCTGGACCTGATCGAACGCTACCGCGACCAGGGCCGCGCCGACCGCCTTCCCGACCTGGCCTGGATCCATGGCCAGGCCCTCCTGC
>Ga0308166_1001056_pt1 | contig 31438 bp, 29 predicted proteins | sample PhyCR2_2_FD_202137 | JGI IMG/M metagenome (GOLD analysis project Ga0308166, IMG submission 202137) | Phyllosphere microbial communities from UC Gill Tract Community Farm, Albany, California, United States - DLSLCC.R2 | ecosystem: Host-associated > Plants > Phyllosphere > Unclassified | place... | reverse complement strand
CTGCTCAATCCGATCTCGCGCGGCGAATGGGGCGTCGACAACGTGCTGGCCGTCGACGAAAAAGCCGGCAAGGTCTACGTCTCGTCGAACCGCGATGCCGTGATCGACAAGCAGACCTATGCGCTGGCCCTGAACGGCAGCACTGCCGACAAGCCGGCCCGCATCAGCAAGGGCGACGGCTGGCACGAGGCTGCCTTCGCGGGCAACGGCAAGATTTTCGTCGACACCTACTCGAGCCCGACCACGCCGCCGCAAGTGTCGATCCGCCGCGCCGACGGCGCCATGGTCGAGTGGCTGCAGCACAATGAGCTGAACGCCAACCACCCGTTCGCGAAGTACCTGCCGGATTTGCTGCCGACCGAGTTCGGCACCATCAAGGCGCACGATGGCCAGACCCTGCACTACTCGATGATCAAGCCGGCCAATTTCGACGCCACGAAAAAATACCCGGTTTTCCTGTTCACCTACGGCGGCCCGCACTCGCAGCGCGTGACCCGTACCTGGGGCAACTATTTTGACCAATACATGGCCCAGCAAGGTTTCGTGGTGTTCCGCCTGGACAACCGCGGATCGAGCCGCCGCGAGCGCCAGTTCACCGACGTCATCTATAACAACCTCGGCAAGAACGAAGTCGAAGACCAGGTGACCGGCATCGATTGGCTGGCCCAGCAGAGCTTTGTCGATCCCAAGCGCGTGGGCGTGTTCGGCTGGAGCTATGGCGGCTTCATGACCCTGCGCCTGCTGGCGGCGGCGTCGGACAAGATCGCAATGGGCGTGTCGGTGGCGCCGGTCACCGACTGGTCGCTGTACGACACCCACTACACCGAGCAGTTCGTCGGCGCCACGCCGAAGTCGGACCCGGACGCCTACGCCCGCAGCGGCGTGTTCGCCCACCTGGATGGCCTGAAGTCGCCGCTGCTGCTGATCCACGGCATGGCCGACGACAACGTGCTGTTCACGAACAGCACCCGCCTGATCGACGAACTCGTCAAGCGCAACGTCCAGTTCGACCTGATGACCTACCCGGGCGCCAAGCACGGCATCTCGGGCCGCACCAGCCAGCGCCACGTGTATGGCTTGATCGAAGCCTTCTTCAAGAAGAACCTGGGCGGTACCGCACCTCAGTAAGTTTTCAGCTTGTCATCGGCAAGGCTGCAAACCTTGCCAAAAGAGCGACAAAAAGGCCGGAATGCCATGTAAACCGTGGTTATTCCGGCCTTTATTTTTTCCTAGTGGAAAAAAAGTCTTTCCGAAGAGGAATTAATTAGTTCGTAATTACGATAAAAGTCAACATAAATTGTGGCTTTTACGCGACGTTGTTCAAGATTTTTCTGTACCCGATATGCATGGGTAAACAAACGTTCTTTCCTATGGGAATGTGAGAAATTGAACTCGGCTGTTTAGGTTTCCTGTAACAAATTATGTCCCCACGGAATTAATTCCCCACGGTATTCTGAGTGTTCCTGATCTCACAGACGCTCTTTTCGGAGCGCGCACTACACGAGGAATTACCATGCAATCGATTCGTTTCAGCACCACCCGCATCGCTTTCGCCGCCTCCGCGCTCGTGCTTGGCGCCGCCATCGCAGCTCCGGCCTCGGCTGCCACCCTGAGCGTTGGCGCAGGCAAGACCTACGCCACCCCATGCAAGGCTTTCGCCGCCGCCAAGGCTGGCGACGTCGTCGAAATCCAGGCCGCCACTTACTCGGGCGATGTCTGCGCCATTAGCGCCAGCAAGCTCACCATCCGCGGCGTGAACGGCCGTCCGCATATCAAGGCCGGCGGCAAGCATTCCGGCGGCAAGGCGATCTGGGTCGTGCGCGGCAATGACATCACGGTCGACAACGTCGAAATGTCGGGCGCTGCCGTGCCGGACAAGAACGGCGCCGCCCTGCGCCTCGAAGGCACCAACTTCACGCTGCGTAACTCCTTCTTGCACGACAATGAAAACGGTGTCCTGAGCGGCGTGAACGAAGCCAGCACCGTCACCATGGAGTACAACGAGTTCGGCCACAACGGCCGCGGCGACGGCTACACCCACAACGTCTACATCGGCAAGGTTGCCAAGCTCTACTTCCGCTACAACTTCTCGCACGACGCCAACGTCGGCCACAACCTGAAGACCCGCGGCCTGTACAACATGATCGCGTACAACCGCTTCTCGAGCCTGCGCTCGGGCGAGACCGGCAGCACCGCGGCCGGCAAGCCCAGCTATGAAGTGAACGTGCCGAACGGCGGCACCACTTACATCATCGGCAACGTGATCCAGCAGCCGGCTTCGAACAACAATCCGGCCATGGTGTCGTACGGCGAAGAAGGCGTGGGTACCCGCAAGACCGACCTGTACGTGATCAACAATACCTTCGTGAACGACGAAAGTTCGCGTGGTACCTTCGTCACGGTCCGCAACGCGGCAACGCCGGCCAAGCTGATCAACAACATCTTCGCCGGCGGCGGCACCGTGACCGCCCAGGCCACGGCGATCCAGAAGACCAACTACCGCTCGGTGGCCGGCAACTTCGTCAACAAGGCGGCCTACGACCTGCGTCCGGCATCCGACGCCCAGATCGTCAACGCCGGCTCGAACCCGGGCAACTCGTCCGGTGGCCTGGCCCTGAAGCCGACCGCGAGCTACAAGCACACGGCCGCCTACTCGAGCCGTGCAACCAGGGGCAGCGCGATCGACATCGGCGCCTACGAAGTCCAGTAATGCACGCGGTGTAAGGCACAGAAACGCGTAACGCGCAGCAAACAGAACGGCCCCCGGTGTCATCGACGCCGGGGGCCGTTATTCGTTCAGGCCGGAAGGCCCGTTTGCTTTAGACGCGGTCGATGCCGTCTTTCAGCGTTTCCTTGGCATCGCCGTATTTTTCCTGGGTCTTGCCTTCGACCTGGTTCTTCAGGCCCTTGGCCTGGGTTTCAGGGCTGTCGACCAGCTTGCCGGCTTCTTCCTGGATTTTGCCGCCGATGTCTTTCAGTTTGCCTTTGACTTGATCTTCATTCATGGTCATTCTCCTTGCGTGATAAGCGCGGTCGATGTGCCGCGTGATGGGTCCAGAATACGCGCCTGCCCCCTGCCCATCTGTACGGCCACGCACACAGCTCGTCCATATCGCCGTGGCGTACATTGATGCGCATCCATGCGCCGGTTGCCCTGGCGTGGTGATACTGTTCAGTTATCCTTTTGATAATCGAGCACAAGCATGAGCGAACAGCATTCCACCTCACCCGACACCACGAACACTGCCCACGAACCCGAAGGCACGCCCAAGCGCAAGCTGATGAAACGCGTCGCCATCATCGACGGCGTCGGCGTCCTCTTCCTCCTCGGCCTGGCCGCCGTCTGGTTCGCGGCCGACGCCCTGCTCCTGCTGTTCGCCTGCATCCTGTTTTCAGTGCTGCTGTATAAACTGAGCGCCCTGCTGGCGCAGCGTACCGGCATGAAGCGGCAGATCGCCCTGGCGGTCGTGGTGCTGCTGCTGTTTGCCATCATCGGCCTCGGCGGCTGGGCCATGGCGCCGCAGATCTCCGAGCAATCGACCAAGCTGGCCGAGGCGGTGCCGAAGTCGATCGAGAAACTGCAGGAATTCGTCAAGGATCATCCCATCCTGCAACGCGTCGCCGCCGAACTGCCTTCGCCCGAGGAAGCGGTGAAGCAGATGTCCTCGGTGATGCCGAATGCGGGCCTCTTCTTTACCGGCATTTTCGGCGCCATCGGCAACGTCGTGATCATCATGGTCGTCGGCATCTATTTCGCTGCCTCGCCGCATCTGTACACGGGCGGCTTCATCAAGCTGATTCCGCAGCCGAAACGGCCGCGTGCGCGCCAGGTCTTGCAGAAGATGGGCGGCAACCTGTCGAGCTGGCTGCTGGGCACCTCGGTCTCGATGCTGATCGTCGGTGTCGTCACCTCGGTCGGCCTGAGCCTGCTCGGCGTCCCGCTGGCCCTGATCCTCGGCATCATTGCCGGGCTGCTGGATTTCGTTCCCTACGTGGGCCCGATCATGGCGGGCGTGCCGGCCGTGCTGATCGCGTTCTCGATCAGTCCCGACATGGCGCTGTACGTGGTGCTGCTGTTCGCCGCCATCCAGTTGGTACAGGGCTATATCCTGCAGCCGATGATCGAATCGCGCGCGGTCGACCTGCCGCCGGCCCTGATCATCGCCATGCAGCTGGTGTTCGGCACCCTGTTCGGCTTTGCCGGCGTGGCGCTGGCCACGCCCATGACGGCGGCGCTCAAGGTGTTGGTGCAGATGTTGTATGTGGAAGATGCGCTGGGGGACAAGGTCGAGGACGACGACAAGTCCTGATGGCGGGGGGCGCGGGATGCGCCCTCGATAAAGCAAAACAGCCGCGATGCATCGCGGCTGTTGTTCATCCGAAGGCCCTGGTCAGCGGTTGCCTTTGACGATGTCCTTGGCGTCGCCTACCTTTTCCTGGACCTTGCCCTCGGCCTGGTTCGACAAGCCTTCGGATTGCTGCTGGCGGCTGCCGACGGCTTCGCCGACCTTTTCCTGGATCTTGCCGCCGATGTCCTTGGCCTTGCCCTTGATTTGGTCTTCGTTCATGACTTTACCTCTTCGGTGTAGTGAAACGAAGTCACACCTTAAGCCTGATTGTCGGGCCCTTCTGTACGTTCGTTAACATTAGGCTTGCGCCATACACTGGCCAGCCAGGGCTGCTGTTCGCGCGGCAAGCCTTCGGGCCGGTAGTAATGATGCAAGGGCAGGAAACCCGCCGCCACCAGGTAGCGCTCCCAGGCCGGATAGTCGTGGTAGCTGCCATAGCGCGGCCCGTTCCAGCCCTCCTCGTTCTGCCCGCGCGGGTTCGAACTGAACAGTACGCCGCCCGGCTTCAGGGTGCCATGCAGCGCCGCCAGCACGGCGGGCAAGACCGCCGCCGGCACGTGGAACAGCGAGGCATTCGCAAACACGCCGTCGAAGGTCGCGGGCGGCAGGTCCAGGTGCAGGAAATCCTGGTGCCAGACCTCGCAGCCGCTGTAGGCGCGCGCCATGCCGACGAACTCGGCCGATCCGTCGAGCCCAATGGCACGGTGCCCGAGCGCGCTGAAGGTCTTCAAATCGCGCCCCGGCCCGCAGCCGAGGTCGAGCAGCGTGAACGGCGCCGGCGCCTCGATCGCGTCGAGCAGCGCGGCGATGTTCTGGCTGACGTCGTGGTCGACGGTGCCGGCAAAGAATTGTTGCGCGTTGCGCTCGTAATGGTCGAGCGTGCGGCGCGAGATGGTATCGAACCGCGGGTCCACTTGTTCGTTCGCCATCACCAGATGCGCACCCGGTCTTGCGGCGCCAGGTAGAGCGACTGGCCCGGCTTGACGTCGAAGGCCCGGTACCAGCCGTCCAGGTTGCGCACGATATAGGTGCGGTACTGGGCCGGCGCATGGCCATCGGTCAGCACGGCGCGGCGCAGCGAGGCTTCGCGCATCTTGGTACGCCAGCCCTGGGCAAAGCCGGTAAAGAACTGGCGCTCGCCGTCGGCACCGGCCGCCTTGCCCGCCGGCGAGGCTTTGTAGGCATCGAACGCCGCCTGCAGACCGGCCAGGTCGGCCAGGTTCTCGCTCAGGGTCAGCTGGCCATTGACCGCCAGGTCGGGGAAAGGCTTGTAGGTGTCGTACTGCGCCACCAGCTTGGCCGATGCCGCCTTGAAGTGGGCCAGGTCTTCCTTCGTCCACCAGTCGCGCAGGCGGCCCTGCGCATCGAACTGGGCGCCCTGGTCGTCGAAGCTGTGGCTGATCTCGTGGCCGATGATGGCGCCGATCGCGCCATAGTTGACGGCGTCGGATGCCTTCGGATCGAAGAACGGCGGCTGCAGGATCGCGGCCGGGAAGTTCAAGGCGTTCTGCAGCGGCAGGTTGACGGCATTCACCAGCTGCGGCGGCATGGCCCAGTCGGTCCGCTGCGGCTTCTTGCCGAGCTTGGCCAGCTCTTGCTGGTAGTGGAATTCCTCGGCGCGCACGGCATTGCCGAAGGCGTCGTCGCGCTTGACCGCCAGGCCGTCGTAGGATTTCCACTGGTCGGGGTAACCCACGCCCACGTACAGCGATTTCACTTTCGCCTGGGCCTGGGCGCGGGTGGCCGGCGCCATCCATTCGAGCTTGTCGATGCGCTGGCTAAAGGCCTCGATGATGTTGGCGACCATCTTTTGTACGCGGGCTTTGTCTGCGGCCGGGAAGTAGCGCCCGACATAGATCTTGCCGACGGCCTCGTCCATGGCCTCGTTGGTGGCGGCCAGGGCGCGCTTCCAGCGCACCGATTGCTGCGGGGTGCCGGTCAGGGCCTTGCCGTTGAATTCGAAACGCTGGTCGGCAAAGGCCTTCGGCAACAGGCTGGCGTAGCCGTTCAGCTTGTGGAAGGCGAGATAGTCGCGCCAGGTGGCAATGTCGGCGTTGGCCAGCAGGCGCGCCGCGCCCGTGACCGCGCTCGGGTGGTAGACCTGGAAGCGTTCCTGGCCCGACAACCGCGCCGCCTTGAAGAAGGCGTTCCAGTCGACGCCCGGCGCCCTGGCCGAGAAATCCTCCAGGGTCCAGACATGGTTCGACTTCTGGATGTCGCTCGATTCCTCGCGGGTGGCGTGGGTCTGCGCCAGCGCCAGCTCGAGTTCGAACACGCGGGCGGCGCGTTCGTCGGTCTTGTCGAAGCCGGCCAGCTTCAGCATGGCGGCGATGTGCTGCTGGTATTTGGTGCGCAGCTCGGCCATGCGCGCGTTGTTCTCGAGGTAGTAGGCGCGGTCGGGCATGCCCAGGCCGCCCTGCAGCAGATACGGCAGGTTGCGCGACGAGTCGGTCAGGCCCTGCGCGATCCAGACGCCGAACAGGTTCTCGGTGAAGAAATCGGTGGCGTTCAGCGGGTCGACGTCGGCGCGCACCGAGGCGCCCAGCGCGCGTATCAATGCCGCCTTGTCCTTGATCGCGGCAATCTCGGCCAGCATCGGCTTGATGGGTGCCAGGCCGCGCTTCTCGATCGCGGCCTCGTCCATGTAGGCCGCGTAGAAGTCGGCCACCTTGCGCGCTTCGCCGGTGCTGCCCTTGGCCGCGCCCAGCTCCTCGATCATTTTCGCGATGCGGGTATTCGTGTCTTCGGCCAGGGCGCCCATCGCGCTCCAGGAACCGCGGTCGGCCGGGATCTCGGTCTTTGCCAGCCAGTCGCCGTTGGCGTAGGCGAAGAAGTCGTCGCCGGGGAGCACGGTCATGGCGGCGGGCTTGTCGGCCTTGGCGGCGGGTTTGTCAGCCTTGACGGCGGGCGCGGCGGCCTGGGCGGCGCAGGCCGGTGCGGCGCAGGCGGCGCCAGCGAGGGCCAGGGCGACGGCGGTCCTGGCCAGGGTCCAGCGAGTATGCATGGTGTTCCTTGTCTTGTTCGATGGGGGTTGCGGCGACGGCGCGAATGCGTCTGTCACGCCCTCGACTTCGACCCGGCCTTCCGGGTTGAAGTTCTTGACCGCATATTGCCCATCATATCGCCATGATGCAAATCAGGGAGCCTCAGCCAGCGCCGGCGCATATTGACAAAAGATTTATCAAAAATAGGTAGCAAAAGGCCTAAAGTTTCCAAAAACGCTGCCGTAAAAGGAGGACAACCGGTAATCCGGCCGGAAAATTGCTGCGGTGCCAAGATGAACCAGAACGACGTCCTCGCTATGTACGAAAATGTTGCCGGCCTGACGGGCAAGATGGCCGCCGCCGCGCAATCGGGTGATTGGAACGGTTTCGACACCCTGCAGGGCCAGGTTGCCAGCCAGGCCGGCGCCGCGGCCACCGGCGTCCCTGCCCTCGACGGCGCCCGCCGCCTGCGCAAGATCGACCTGCTGAAGCAGATCATGGCCAACGACCGCGCGATCCGCGACATCACCGAACCCTGGATGGGCCAGCTCGACCGCGCGATGTGCGCGCACTGAGCGCTGCCTGACCGGACGAACGAGGCGCCTGCGGGCGCCTTTTTTGTTGGGCGCGAGGATGGCCGCGGCAGGCAGGCCGCCATCGGCGAAGCAAGCGGGCGGATAACCGGGCATATAGCCGGCCATGCAGCCGGGCACGTATAAAACAAAAAAGGCGCCCGCAGGCGCCTTGGCTTTGCTGCGCGCGGAGCGGTCCGCGTGCATGAATTCGGAGAGCGAACACCAGGCTAGTCCCGGTGTCGCCTCTTTGCCGGTTGCATCCGGCGTTGCCTGCCGCTGTTGGCAGCCAACCGCTTCCGTACACAGGCGTCTTGCGACGTACATCCGGTTTCCCGCGCCTCGCTATCGGTGGTGGCTGCGCCGGACCCTGGGGCCGTTTTTTTGTGGTTTTATTAACCAGCGAATCCAGTATAACCGAATTTTCCAGCTTGTGTAGACGAATTCGTGCGCCGCTTTCCAGCTCCTGGCGCCGGCTTATTCCGGCTGGGTAAGCGGCTGGTTTTCGACGGCTTCCGGCTCGACACGTGCCCCTCCAGCCGGACGCTTCCCAAGCCGCAACGCCGCCAGGCGCGCCTTTACGATCGATACCAGGCTCGGCTTCGCCGCGGCACCATCCTGGGGCAGCACCACCACTTCCGGTTCGCGCGCAGTCTTCAATTCCTTGCCGCCGGCCGCACGGCGCCGGCGCAATGCCAGCAACAGGCCAGCCAGCGCCAGCAGGGCAGCCAGCGCGCCGCCGATGGCCAGCCAGGGCAGCGGCTCTTCCGGCGGCGCGGCCGGCTTCGGCTTGCGGTGAATGCGCGGCGGCCCCTTCGGCCCGGCATCCGGCTTGACCTGTGCGCCCGCATCCAGGCTGGCATTCGCCCGGGCGACGGTCTCGGCATCGGCTTCGGAAGCCGACTTCACGCCGGTCGCCACCTGCAGCACCTTGACCTTGTCCTCGAGCTGGCCGAGTTGCTGGCGCAGCGCCGCGTTTTTCGCTCCCAGTACCGCGCAGGCGTCGAGTTCGGTAGCGGCGGGCGCCGGCGCGCAGGCGGCGGGTGCGGGCGATGCGGCCGGCTTGGCTTCGGCGGCAAGGGCCCTGGACGCCACCGCATGCGCGGTGTCCGTCGCGGCGTGCTCATCGCCGCCTGCCTGGACCGGTGCCGGGCGGCGTTTCGGCGGAGCCGGCTTGCGTAGCGGCGCCGCAGCCCTGCCGGCCTTGGCCGGGTCCGTCTTTGCAGCGGCCGGAGCGGCCGGCGCCACACTGGCAGGAACTGGCGCGGCAACCGGGGTGGAAGCGACCACGGGTGCGGGTGCGGGTGCGGCGGGCGCCGGCGGCGGTGCCGGATGCGGATCGGGGGTCAGCCACAGCGTCACCAGGCGCACCGAGCGCTGGCCGCCATCGACCAGTTCCAGGTAGACGTGCAAGTGCCTGCTTTCAACCGGTTTGACCGAAGCCAGACGCAGGAACTGTCTGCCCCCCTGGCGGATCACAGCAATGTCGAGGCCGGAGAGCACCGGCGGCATGGCGACGTTCGCGCCGCGGTACACGTCCGGGCGCGCGAGGTGGGCCTGCACCGGTTTCGACCCATCCTCGACCAGGGTCAGCTCGACCTCGGCCGAGAGCGGTTGGCCGATGTACGACAGCACGCGCGCATCGCCGAGTTCGGCAGCGTGGGCAGGGCCGGGCGCCGCACAGGCGAGCAGCAGGCAGGACAGCAGGTAGGAAGGGCGAATCGCCATATGCAGGGATGAATTTGTAGCCTCAGCGTAATTAACGGGTGTTGCGCTACACTCTTTAGCTCCCGCCTTCGAAATAACAGGACCCGCCAATGGAAAACCGCATCGAAAAAGACAGCTTTGGCCCGATCGAAGTACCCTCAGGCCATTTATGGGGCGCCCAGACCCAGCGCTCCCTGCACCACTTCCACATCTCCACCGAAAAGATGGCGCCGGAACTGGTGGCTGCGCTGGCCCAGGTCAAGCGCGCCGCCGCCGCCGTCAACCGCTCGCTCGGCAAGCTGCCCAAGGACAAGGCCGACGCCATCATGGCCGCCGCCGACGAAGTCCTCGAGGGCAAGCATCCCGCCGAATTCCCGCTCGCCGTGTGGCAAACCGGGTCCGGTACCCAGAGCAACATGAACATGAACGAAGTGCTGGCCAACCGCGGCTCCGAGCTGATGGGCGGCGAGCGCGGCGAGGCGCGCCTGCTGCACCCGAACGACCACGTCAACATGGGCCAGTCCTCGAACGACATCTTCCCTACCGCCATGCACGTGGCCGCGGCGATCGCCGTGTCGAAGGAAGTGCTGCCGGCGCTGGCGCGCCTGCGCGGCACCCTGACCGTGAAGTCGCGCGACTTCGCCGACATCGTCAAGATCGGCCGTACCCACCTGCAGGACGCCACGCCGCTGACGCTGGGCCAGGAATTCTCGGGCTACGTGGCCCAGCTCGAATTCTCCGAAAGCGCGATCCGCGCCGCCCTGCCCGGCCTGCTGGCCCTGGCCGCCGGCGGCACCGCGGTCGGCACCGGCCTGAATGCCCACCCCGAGTTCGCCCCGCGCATCGCGGCCGAGCTCGGCTCTCGCACCGGTTTGTCGTTCAAGAGCGCGCCGAACAAATTCGCGGCCCTGGCCGGGCACGACGCGCTGGTCGCGGCGCACGGCGCCTTCAAGACCCTGGCCGCCGCCCTCATGAAGATCGCCAACGACATCCGCTGGATGGCGTCCGGCCCGCGCTCGGGCCTGGGCGAGATCACCATCCCGGAAAACGAGCCGGGCAGTTCCATCATGCCGGGCAAGGTCAATCCGACCCAGTGCGAGGCGATGACGATGTTGTGCTGCCAGGTGTTCGGCAACGACGTGGCCATTACCATCGGCGGCTCGCAGGGCAACTTCGAGCTGAACGTGTTCAAGCCCATGATCGCGCACAACTTCCTCCAAAGCGCGCGCCTGCTGGCCGACGGCATGCGCTCCTTCGACGAGCACTGCGCCCAGGGCATCGAGCCGAACCGCCAGCGCATCGGCGAACTCATGGAGCAGTCGCTGATGCTGGTGACCGCACTGGCGCCCCACATCGGGTATGATCGCGCCGCGCAAATCGCCAAGCACGCGCAGCACGAAGGCATCACGCTGCGCGAGGCGGCCCTGCAATCGGGTCATGTCAGCGCGGAACAATTCTCCGAATGGATTGTTCCGATCGACATGACGCGGCCGGAACCGGCCTGAGGACGGTGGGGCATGCGCGACAACCGAAGTGGCGTCCTCAACCGTACGCCCCACAATTTTTCCCGAGGATAGAATGCAAAAGACAACTTTCGAACTGACATCCGAGTTCGTCGAACTCAACCAGCTGCTGAAACTGGTGGGCTTGTGCGACAGCGGCGGCGCCGGCAAGAACATCGTGGCCAGCGGCGTGGTGTCGGTCGATGGCAAGCAGGAATTGCGCAAGACCGCCAAGATCCGCGCCGGCCAGCGCGTGACGGTGGGCGACGTGCAAATTACTGTGGAGTAAATCGGGCTGCCGGACTGAGCTTCGTGCGTTTGAGATCAGACAAACGCGACCGGTAGTCCTTGCTTATATTTTAAGAGCGGCTGGCAAAACGCTCGGGGCGAGACACTGCGACTGGCCCTGGGGATGGTGCCAGGCACTCCAGGATGTGACTAACCGGTTGAGGTGAACGCGATGAATACCCCGGAAGAAAACCACCCCCAAACGCAGGAGCGGCTGATCGGCGACCTGCGCCTCGTGATCGAAAACGCGGAAGAACTGCTGAAGAACACCGACCAGTACACGAGCGTGCTCTATCAGAATGCACGTGAGAAGCTGGCCATGGCGCTGAATGCCGCCAACGAAGAGCTCGAACGTTTCGAGGACGCCCAGCTGACACGCATGATGGAAGCCACGCGCCTTGCCAACGAACGTTACGCCGACAGCTCCGGCGAAGCGCGCATCCTGCGCGCCTTCCACTGAGCGGACGCACTGAGCGCGTTCACTGCGCGGGTTCACTGAGTGCACTCCACAGAGCGCGCATCGAGCAACGCCGCATCCACGACGCGACGTTGTTCGATGGGCAGCGTTTTACATCAAGCGGTGGTGTTGATGGTATTGCCCAGGTGAGCCGGCAGGTTCTGCGCCGGTTGCGGCGGCTGGATCCCTTCCAGCAGCTGGGCGGCGTGGTCGCGCTGCATGTCCTGCTGTTTCTTCAGCATGGTCATCGCAACTTCTTGCTTGTTACCGGTTTCGGCCATGGTAGTGGACAGCTTGGCGATGGCGAGGACGTCCATATCGGTCTCCTGGTGAGGGTTATCCTTTCTTAACGGCTTAGCTCCGAGAAACTTTAGGGTGCGCAGCCATCCAGTTGCCGAGCCAGGCCAGGACGCTTTCGCGCGCATTCAGGTCCAGCCATGCCGTCCCGGGCGCAAGCGCATCGGGCGCGGGCGCATCCGAGGCCACGGCCACCACCAGCGGATCGTCGACGTGCAGCGCCGGCTTCCCCAGTGCCGGCCGGAACACTTCCAGCTTGGGCAGCGCTTCCCATTTATAGCCTTCGACCAGGGTCAGGTCGGCCGGCCCCAGGCGCGCCAGCTGCTCGCCCAGGCTCGGTTCCTCCTCGCCGCGCAGCTCGCGCATGATGGCGTAGCGGTAGGGTGAGGCGATCATCACCTCGGCCGCGCCGGCCATGCGCAGGCGCGCGCTGTCCTTCTGCGGCGGCTCGAGCACGATGTCGTGGTGGCTGTGCTTGACGATGTTCACGCGCAGGCCGCGCCGCGCCAGGGCGCCGACCAGGAATTCGAGCAGGGTCGTCTTGCCGCTGCCGGACCAGCCGACCACGGCCAGCACCGGGCCGCGCGCAGGTCCTTCGTCAATATGCGACACGATAGCGGGTACCCCGGTAATTCATCACCGCATACTTCGGCATCAGGCGCTCCAGCACCAGGCCGGGCGCCAGCTCCTCGCCCTCGCGGCGCAGCATCTTGTCGACCAGCAGCAGCCGGTCGGCGGGATTCGGCGAATAGATGTAACCGCCGACACTGACCCTCGGCACCTCGCGCTGTATCGCCTCCGGCAATTGCTGCAGGGTGCGCAGGTTTTCCTCGACCGGCTCGGGCGCGCGCGCAAGCGGCGCCGGATCGGGAGCACGGGCAGGCGCGGGCGCCGGCAGGTAGACGGCTTGCGCACCGGTATCGGCAGGCGTTGCCGGCGCCGCCGCGCCGCGGGCGGCAGGCGCCGGCGCGCCGTCCCGCTGCGCGGACGCACGTGGGCGGGCTGCCTCGCCGGCGCCGGGCGCCGCCGCGCTGGCGGGCCGCGCCGGCGGCGTCGCGTCGGCGACGGCATTCCCCGCCTGGCGCGGGGCGGGGGCTTGCGCCGGCAATTCGCGCGGCGCCACCGGAATGGCCGAAACCGGCGCCGTCGTCACAGGCGCCGGCAGGGCCGCCCCGGGCGACGCCATCGGCGCCGGCACAGCCGACCCGGCCCGTGCAGCCGCCCCGGCCGGCCCGGCCGACGTCGCCACTTCGCCCGTCTCCTGCGCAGGAGACGCCAGCACGGCCACCTGCGGCGCGGGTGCCTGGGCGCGCCAGGCCAGCACGCCGGCTATACCGGCAATCACGATCCCAGCCGACAGTCCGAGCAGCAGCGGCTTGCGGCTGGCGCCGGCGGCCGGCGTGGGGACATGGCTGGGCGCCGGGGCGTGGATATCCGGGGCGCTGCCGAGCTGGCGTTCGGCCTGCGCCTTCTTGAGTGCTTCGAGAATGTACGACATCTTATTGTCCCGTCCTGGCGGCGGCGAGCAGGCGCGGCTCGCTCACGCCGCCGAGCTGATTCAGGCGCATGAAGGTGCGCGGCCCGGCCACGCCGTCCGCCTTCAGGTTCTGTTTGGCCTGGAATGCGCGCAGCAATTCCTGGGTATGGGTGCCGAAGGCCTGGCGCGCGGGCGGCGGCGCGCCGCCGTCCAGGCGCGCCAGCTGGGCGGCGAGCCAGTCGACGTCCGGCCCCTCGTCGCCGACCGCGAGCTGGTCGCGGAAGCTGCGCGGCACTTTCCAGAAGGTGGTGAATTCGCCGGTGAAACGCAGCGCCAGCGCCGCCAGGTCGACGCGCTCGCGCTTGCCGCCGGCCTCGAAGGTGGCGCTTCCCTCGTCCATGCCGGTAAGCACCGCGTAGCGCGTCGTGGCGCCATCGCGCAGGGTCAGCACGGCCGGACGGTCCAGCTGGCGCAGCTCGAACAAACCACCCTTGCCCTGGTGGCAACGCAGGTTCAGGCGCAAGGCCGCCTGGCAGGGCTCGCCCGCAGGCAGGGCCTCGCCCCACAGCCCGGCCAGCGCGCGCAGCGCCGCGGCTTCCTGCGCATGCCCGGCCGGCAAGTCCGGACTGGCCGCGGATGCCGCAACGGCTGCGGCCCCGGCCGGCTTGATCGTGTGCACCGGCGCGGCCGGCGCGCTCGCCACCCGGGCCGGTGCGGCGCCATGCGGCAATACCTGCCAGGCCGCCGCGGCGCTCAGCACGGCGCCGGCCAGCACCCCGCCCGCGACCAGCGGCCAGCGCGGCGCACGGGCTGGCGCCGCGGCTTCGCCGGCAAAGACTTCGGCGGCGGCGGTGCGCAGGATCTTGCGCGTTACTTCACGGCTGTTTTCGACATAGGCGCCAAGGAGCGCGCGGTCGCACAGCAGGTTGATGCGGCGCGGCACGCCGTGGGTGATCCGGTGCACGGCCGGCACGACCGACTGCGGGAACACGGGCGCACCCTGGAAGCCGGCCACCGCCATGCGGTGCGCGATGTAGGCGCCGGTCTCGGGCTCGGAAAGCGGCGCCAGGTGGTAGCGCGCGATCACGCGCTGGGCCAGCTGCTCCAGTTCCGGACGCGCCAGCATGGTGCGCAGTTCCGGCTGGCCGATCAGGATGATCTGCAGCAGCTTGCGCTCGCTGGTTTCCAGGTTGGTCAGAAGGCGCAATTGCTCCAGCACCTCGGCCGACAGATTCTGCGCCTCGTCGATGACGAGCACGTTGTTGCGCCCCTGGGCGTGCGAGGCCAGCAGATAGTCGTTGATGGCGTCGACATAGGCCTTCACGCCGCCCTGCCCTGCCGGCACGGCGATGCGGAATTCCTCGCAGACCGATTGCAGCAGCTCGCCCACGGTCAGCTTGGGGTTGAAGATATAGGCCAGGCGGCAGTTGTCCGGCACCTGTTCGATGAAACAGCGGCAGACCGTGGTCTTGCCGGCGCCGATCTCGCCGGTCAGCAGCACGAAGCCGCCGCCGCTGCCGATCCCGTACAGCAGATGGGCCAGCGCCTCGCGGTGGCGCTCGCTCATGAACAGGTAGCGCGGGTCGGGCGCGATCGAGAACGGCGCTCCCTTCAGGCTGAAGTAATGGTTGTACATGAAAAGCTAGGGTGCCGGCGGCAAGGGTTTGTATCTTGCGCAGTATATTTTGGATTTATTGTTCTGATAAGCGATGACGCTGCCGGGGTTTGATACGCGCAAGGGAAAGGCGGAGGCGTCGACCGCGCGGTGGCGGATGCCGGCGCTGCTGCGGATCGCTTCGGCCAGCTCCTCCGGCTTGCTGTCGGCAACGGCCGCCACGAACACCAGCGCGCTGCTGTCGTCGCTGACCATGACTTCCTGCACCGGCTTGCCCCACAGCGTGGCGTCGAGCTTGAACCAGTAAGCCCCCTGCTCGTGCTTGTAGGGCGGGCCGAAGGCGGTGCTCAGGTAGGCGTGGACATAGGCGTTGTCGAGCTGGCTGCGGCAGAGCAAGGCGCCGCCGACGGTCGGCTCGAAGGTCGAGGGCAACGCCGATGCAGCGGCGCAGGCGCAGGCCAGCACGGCGCCGGCGGCGGCCTGGGCGACGCGCGCCATGCGAGGCAACATCACGCCTTCGACAGCCAGCTGCGGTTGGCGGCGATCTTCGCCTTGGCCGTGGCCGGCAAGGCTTCGTAGCAGCCAGGGTGCTGCTTCAGGGCGTGCTCGCGCACCTCTTTCTCGAGGCCGTTCACGATAAAGACGTAGACAGTGGCGCCGGTGTCGTTCTTGCGCGTGCCCATGTAACGAATCACTTGTTTTTCCTCTCTCGCCCCTTTGCGGAAGGCACATTATGACATCTCGCCGCCCTGCCCGGCAGGACGGCGACCGCCTCATGCGCTCTTGGCCCGCACCGGGCGCCAGGACGCGCTGTTGTTTGCCAGCCAATCGTCGATCAGCTTGCGGTTATCGTGCCGCCACGGATGGAAACGCGGCGACAAATAGTCGAGCACCGGTTTCGCCAGGTGCCAGGCCAGTCCGCTGCGCCCGAACCAGGTATGGATGGCACTGCCCCAGGTGCGCAGGCGGAACAATTGTCCATCATTGCGCAGGTTATGCACGGTCTGCATGAAGCTGTCGTACGCAAACACCATGCTGGCATGCAGGTACCACGCCACCCGGCGCCGGTAGCCGCCGCCGGCCGCCACATAGGCATCGAAGGCCACGCCCTTGTGCTCGGTTTCCTCGACGGCATGCCAGTACCACAGGGTCTTCATGTGCGGCTCTGCACCCTCGAGCCAGTCGGGGTGGCGCAGCACGCCGTCGGCCAGCACCGCCGTGTAGTGTTCCAGCGCGCAAGTGATCGCCAGGCGGTCGAGCACTCCCAGCTTATCGACACGGGCAAGGCGTTTCTTGAGTTTTTCTTCGCGCGTGTAGGGCAAGCCATGGTCTTCGAGCTGCTTGTTGTATTGCGCGTGCAGGTAGCGGTGGGTGGCTTCCTGGCCGATGAAGTCCCTGACCTCGGCGCGCAGCACCGGATCGTCCAGGCAGGCCTCGGGCACGTCGCGCACCGCGTCGATGAACAATTGCTCGCCGCGAGGAAAGCTCATCGACAAGGCGTTGAACAATTGTGTACGGTAAGCATCGCCCCCGTTCCAGTGGCGCCCGAAACCTCGGGACAAATCGACATCGATCTTGCGGACAGTCAGCGTGGACATGCGAACTCCTCGAAATGGCATGCATCTCAGATGCGAACGACAGGACGGGAAGACAAGTGCGGTTCAGCTCCCCTGTTCGACCGTTGAACCCCGCCATTCGTTCATTCATCGGCTGAACGGCGTATCTTCGTTCAATTTCACTTATCGTGGGATGTGTGTTCATCACAAAAACAACAAGGAAACCATGAATAGCCAACGCAAGCACATCGTCCTCGCCGCCGCCGCCCTGTGCGCCGGCTTCGCCCTCTTCCACCCCGCCGGCGCCCAGGACCAGCGCGGCGCCCCCGTCACGGAAAAACGCAGCGTGCCGGCCTTCGACGCCATCGAACTGGACGGGCCTTTCCGCGTCATCGTCAGCGACGGGCCGCCGGGCCTGGAACTGTCGGGCGACCCGGCGCGCCTGGCCGATATCGAGACCACGGTCCGCAACGGCAAGCTGGTCGTGCGGCAAAAGTCACGCTGGAATATCCAGTTCGGCTTCGGCAAGCACCAGGACCGCAGCCCCGTGGTGCGCATCGGCGCCGCCGGGCTGCGCAGCCTGGATACGGGCGGCAGCGGCGACGTCGAACTCGACCATCTGTCCGGCCCGCGCTTTGCCCTCAACGCAAGCGGCCCCGGCGACGTGCGCGCCCGCGGCGAGGTGCGCGACCTGGCCGTTACCAGCAGCGGCAGCGGCGACCTCGATCTGCGCCGGCTGCATGCGGACAAGCTCGAACTCGCCATGTCCGGCCCCGGCGACGTGCGGGTGGCGGGCATCGGCCGGGAACTGTCGGCGCGCGTCAGCGGTCCGGGCGACCTCGAGGGCGAAGACCTGCGCCTGGAACGGGCCGTGGCGCGCCTGAGCGGCCCCGGCGACGTCAACCTGCGCGGCAGCACGCGCGAACTGCGGGTCGAGGTTAGGGGGCCGGGCGACTTCGACGGCTGCGGCCTGGAAGCCGAACGCGTCGATACCGTCCAGAACGGGCCGGGCGACGCCTGCGTGGCCGGCAACATCCGCCAGTTCGAGGCCGAGGTGCAGGGCTCGGGCGACCTCGAGGCGCGCGGCCTGCGGGCCGGGCGCGCCGTGCTGCGCATGGGCGGGCCGGGCAATGCCACCCTGAGCGGCAGCGCCGACGAGCTGCGCGCCGAGCTGAGCGGATCGGGAAGCCTGGAGGGGCGCCGGCTGACGGTGCGACGGAGCGATATCAGCGTGCGCGGGCCGGGGAATGCCAAGGTGAGCCAGGTGCGGGATGGGCGGAGCGAGCTGGTGGTGGTGGAGCGGAATGGGCGCAGGAATGGGGGGTGATGGGGTGTTTGGGTGCTAAGGAAGTTACGTGGATGCTGTTTGTACGGCTAACTCTGTGCATCGTTCCGCGTGGGCACGGGGTGCCCACCCTACCCGCGCGGGCTGTCTCGAACAATACCAATTTTCATACCAGTCCAGGCATCGCCACATTCGTATCGATCACCTGCCTATGGCCTGCGCACGGGAGAAACCAATACCAGTTAAATACCTGTTGACAAGCCGAACCCGCCTCCCTATAGTGCCCTGACCTTCTCCGGCACTCTCATTCTCATGATCGAATACCTCATCGGCGTCGATGGCGGCGGCACCGGCACCCGGGTTCGCCTGGCCAGCCTGGACGGCACCGAACTGGCCCAGGCCACGGGCGGGCCTTCCGCTCTTTCGCAGGGCATCGCCAAGGCCTGGACCACCATTCTTTCCGCCGTCGGCGAAGCCTGCGCGGCGGCCGACATCGGCGACCCGCCCCTGGCCAAGATCGGGATCGGCCTCGGCCTGGCGGGCGTGCACAACCGGGAATGGGCAGCGCAATTTACTGCCGCCAATCCGGGCTTTGCCGCCCTGGTGCTCGATACCGACGGCTTCTCGACCCTGATGGGCGCCCACGGCGGCAAGCCGGGCGCCATCGTCGCCATCGGCACCGGCAGCGTCGGCGAAGCCATGCTGGGAGACGGCACCAAGGTCGAGGTCGGCGGCTGGGGCTTCCCGGCCGGCGACGAAGCCAGCGGCGCCTGGATGGGCCTGCGCGCCCTGAACCACATCGAGCAGGTGCTCGACGGCCGCGTCGCCGGCGCCGCCTTTGCGCGCGAGCTCATCGACCATTGCGGCGGCACGCGCAACGCCGTGCAGATCTGGCTCGGGCGCGCCAACCAGACCGCCTACGCCAGCCTGGCCCGCTTCGTCGTGGCCCACGGCGACACCGACCCGGTGGCGCGCGCCATCCTGGAACATGCCGGGCGCGAAGTGGCCGGCATCGCACGCGCACTCGACCCCAGCGGCACGCTGCCGCTCGCCCTGTGCGGCGGCCTGGGCGAGGTCCTGCTGGCCTGGTTGCCCGAGGACACGCGCGTACGCTGCACCCCGCCCCAGGGCGATTCGGCCAAGGGCGCGCTGCGCATGATCGATTTGTACGTGCAAGCGCACGGCCAGGGAGCGCTGCAATGAAAGGCAATATCCTTACACCAAACGGCTGGGTGCACGGCGAGCTGCGCCTCGACAATACCGGCGCCGCCATCGAGGCCATCGACGGCGTTCCCGCCGACCCGCAAGCCAACGGCGACGACTACATCCTGCCCGGCTTCATCGACGTGCACGTGCACGGCGGCGCCGGGCGCGACATGATGGAAGGCGGCGACGCCCCGCACGTGATCGCCGCCCTGCACGCGAAGCACGGCACCACCAGTTTGCTGGCCACCACCATGACCGCCCCGCCCGAGGACATCGAGCGCGCCCTGGGCGCCATCGGCGCCGCCTGCCGCGCGCGCGGCAAGGGCGAGGCGCGCATCCTCGGCGTGCACCTGGAAGGCCCGTACATCAATTCCGCCAAGCTCGGCGCCCAGCCACCTTTTGCCAAGGAAGCCTCGCTGGCCGAGGTCGAGGCCTATGGCCGCCAGGCGCCGATGCGCCTGATCACGGTAGCGCCGGAGATCCATGGCCACCTGGAACTGGTGCGCCTGCTGGCCGACGCCGGCATCCGCGTCCAGATCGGCCACACCAGCGGTTCGTATGAAGACGGCGTGGCCGCCCTCGAACACGGCGCGGCCGGCTTTACCCACCTGTTCAATGCCATGCCCGGCCTGCACCACCGCGAACCAGGCATGGTCGGCGCCGCCCTGGCCCATGCGCAATATGCCGAGATCATTCCCGACCTGCTGCACGTGCACCCGGGCGCGATCAAGGTGGCGCTGCGCGCGATCCCGCATTTGTTCTGCGTGACCGATTCCACCGCCGCCGCCGGCATGCCCGATGGCGAATACATGCTGGGGCGCCAGGTCGTCCATAAATGCATGGGCGGCGTGCGCCTGGCGGACGGCACCCTGGCCGGCTCGACGCTGACCATGGACGGGGCGCTGCGCAACTTGGTGCAGATCGGCCTGCCGCTGGCCGAGGCCTCGCGCCGCGTCTCCACCAATGCCGCCGCCTACCTCAACGAGACCCGCCGCGGCCGCCTGGCGCCCGGCTGCCACGCCGACATCGTGGTGCTGAACCGCGACCTGCACATCAAAGCCGTTTATATCGAAGGAGAACAAGTATGACCACGACCTCGTTGATGCTGCAGGAAGCCCTGTCGGCCGGGGATTGCGTTGCCCTGCAGCTGAGCCAGGACGTGGAGCGCTACGCCGAACTCGGCCGCACCCTGCGCGCCACCGACTTCCATAGCGCCGTCACGGTGGCGCGCGGCAGCTCGGACCATGCGTCGGGCTACGTCGCCTACCTGATCATGTCGCGCCTGGGCCGCCTGGTGACCTCGCTGCCGATGTCGCTGGTCACCCTGTACAAGTCGCCGCTGGTGACGCGCGACACGCTGGCGATCTCGATCTCGCAATCGGGCCAGAGCCCGGACGTGGTCGAGCCGATCCGCTACTTCCGCGACGGCGGCGCCACCACCGTGGCCCTGGTCAACGATGCCGAGTCGCCGCTGGCGCAGAGCGCCGCCTGGACCATGCCCCTGCACGCCGGCAAGGAGCAAAGCGTGGCCGCGACCAAGAGCTTCATCACCAGCCTGGTGGCCGGCGCGCGCCTGGTGGCCGAATGGCAGGACGACGCCGAACTGAAGGCCGGCCTGGCCGCCCTCCCGGACGACTTGCGCCGTGCGGGCCGGGCCGACTGGTCGACCGCCATCGAGGTATTGGCCCCGGCCCGCAACATCATGGTGGTCGGGCGCGGCATCAGCTTCCCGATCGCGCTGGAAGCGGCCCTGAAGTTCAAGGAAACCTCGGCCCTGCAGGCCGAAGCCTTCTCCGGCGCCGAGATCAAGCACGGCCCGATGGCGCTGATCGAGGAAGGCTACCCGCTCCTGATCTTCGCCACCCGCGGCCCGGCCCAGGCCGGCCTGCTGGCCCTGGCGGGCGAAATGCGCGGCCGCGGTGCGCGCGTGCTGCTGGCGGCCCCGGAAGACGTGGCCGAACGCGACCTGACGCTGCCGGTGGCGGCCACGCCCGACCTCGACCCGATCGTCGCGATCCAGGCCTTTTATGTGATGGCGGCCCAGCTGTCCAAGGCGCGCGGCCTCGACCCGGACCGCCCGCGCCACCTGAGCAAAGTCACCAAGACCAATTAAGCAGGCCAAGCAGACATGGACGACCTGAACACATTGCGGCGCATCGCCGGCCAACTGATCATGGTGCGCCTGTTCGGCACCGGACTCGACGACGACACGGCCGCCTTCCTGCGCGCCAACCGCATCCGCGGCGCCTGCCTGTTCCGCCAGAACATGGTCGACGCCGGCCAATTGACGCGCTTCACCGGCGCCCTGCGCGCGGTCATGGGCGAACAGGCCCTGGTCGCCCTCGACCAGGAAGGCGGCGCCGTGGTGCGCTCGACCTGGGTGCCGGCCCCGCCCTCGGCGATGGCGCTGGGCGCGGCCAACGACCCGCAGCTGGCCTTCGAGGTCGGCGCGGCGGTGGCGCGCGCGGTGCGCGGGCTGGGCTTCAACTGGAACTTCGCCCCGGTGCTGGACCTGAACAACAACCCGCACAACCCGGTCATCGCCGAACGCTCCTTCGGCGCCGACCCGGAAACCGCCACCCGCATCGCCCTGGCCTGGATGGCGGGCAGCGAATCCGAGGGCGTGGCCTGCTGCGTCAAGCACTTCCCCGGCCACGGCGACACCCACGTCGATTCGCACCGGGCGCTGCCGACGGTCGACAAGTCGCTGGCCGAACTGGAGCGCTTCGAGTTCGCGCCGTTCAGGATGGCGGCGCGCAGCGCAGCGGGAAGCACGGCGGCGCCGGCCATGATGACCGCCCACATCGTCTACCCGGCGCTCGACCCCGCCTACCCGGCCACGATGTCGCACACCATCCTCACGGGAATTTTGCGCGAACAATGGGATTACCAGGGCGTGGTGATCACCGACGGCATGGACATGCATGCGATCGCCCACCGCTACGGCGCCGGCCAGGCCGCCGTGCGCGCCCTGGTGGCGGGCGCCGACATGGTGATGGCGATCGGCTCGCGCGAGACCCAGGAAGAAACCGTGGCCGCGATTGCCGCCGCGATCGGCTCCGGCGAGCTGCCGATGGCGCAGGTCGAGCAGAAGCTGGCGCGCCTGGCCGCGCTGGCGGCCGCGCATCCGGCTGGCCAGGCGAACACACGCGCCCTGCAGGACACCGACGCCGCCGACCGCGCCCTGATGGCGCGCGCCTGGGCCCGCGGCCTGAGCGCGCGCGGCCCGGTGCGCCGCCCCGCTCCCGGCAGCAAGGTACGCCTGGTGGCGCGCCAGGACGTGGTCAGCGACGGGGTGTCGGAAGCCGGCGTGCCGGCGGCCGGCATCGCCGCCTCGCTCGGGCAACTCTTCGACGTCGAACTGATCACCTTCGGCGACGCCGAGTCCTTCGACTGGAGCGCGCTGCCCGAGGATGGCCGCTTCACCATCCTGGCCTCGACCTCGCGCCGCCGCTACGGCCCGCGCGCGCGCCAGGGCTGGCGCCCCGACCTGCACCTGGCGCTGTGGAACCCCTACCAGGCGCTCGATTTCGAGGCCCCGGCCCTGATGACCTATGGCTTCGCGGCGCCGGCGCTGGAAGCCGTGAACGCCTGGCTGGCTGGCCGCATCGAGGCCGAAGGACACTGTCCGGTACCTGGTTTCTGAGCTGGAGGGTGCCGTCTGGCAGCGACGGTAACGCAATGTAACGTCGCCACCGGGCGCCACCACCCTGCGGCACAATAGCGCCGCAGGGTCCCTGTCCGTTTTATGGGACAATGCGCGTTTGCTCAAGCTTGGCAAAAACGCCATCTTGCCGCGGATTTGTACCGCTCATCTTTTTAGAAGGATCATTCATGTCCCATTTCCGCCTCGCTCGCCTCTGCCTGCTGCTGGCTGCCGTCGGCCTGAACACCGCGCCTGCCCTGATGACGAGCGCCCATGCCCAGAAAGCCGATGCCCCGGCGGCGGCCCAGGCCAACACGGTGCGCCCCGAACTGTACAAACTGATCGATTCGGCCCAGGTCCAGCAACTGGTAGCGGCCAAGAACGTCACCGAGCTGAAGAACCGCGTCGCCCAGGCCGAGGCGCTCCCGAACAAGACGCCTTACGAAACCTACGCCGTGAACCGCGTCAAGATGGTAACCGCCTCGGTCGCCGGCGACAACGCCACCCTGGCCACCGCCATCGAGGACGTCCTCAAGTCCGGCTTCGAGCCGAAGGATTCGCAGGCCAAGATGGTGCTGGCGATCGCCGACGTCCGCTACAAGGAACAGAACTATCCTGCCGCCGTCGAACAGCTCAAGCGCTACGAAGCGCTGGGCGGCGACATGACCGCCGCGCGTCCGCTGCTGGTACGCGCCATGTACCTGGGCAAGGACTACGCCGGCGCCAAGACCCAGCTGCAGCAGATCGTCGCCGACAACGAAAAGGCCGGCAAGACCCCGACCCAGGAAGACCTGAAGCTGCTGCTGAGCGCGGCCCACGAGTCGAAGGACACGGCTACCTATAACACCGCGGTCGAGAAGATGGTCGCCTACTACCCGACCGACGAGTACTGGAGCGAACTGATCCGCGTGGGCGTGATCAAGAAGCCGGGCTTCAGCCAGGACAACTTCATGACCGTGCTGCGCCTCGAGTTCGCCGCCCTGAAGACCCTGCGCGAGGAAGACTACATCGACCTGGCCGAGACCGCCCTGCGCGACGGCTTCCCGACCGAAGCGAAGAACGTGCTGGATGCGGGCTATGCCGCCGGCGTGCTGGGCAAGGGCGCGAATGCCAAGGCCCACGGCCAGCTGCGCGACCGCGCCAACAAGGGCGCCGCCGACGACGCCAAGAACATCGCCTCGGGCGAAGCCTCGGCCGCCAAGGCCAAGACCGGCGCCGGCCTGGTCAACCTGGGCTGGGCCTACAGCACCATGGGCCAGCACGACAAGGGCATCGGCTTCATCCAGCAGGGCATCGCCAAGGGCGGTCTGAAGCAGCCCGACGAAGCCAAGCTGCGCCTGGGCGCGGCGCAGGCCAAGGCCGGCCGCAAGGACGAAGCCATCAAGACCTTCGAGAGCGTGAAAGCCGGCGGCGGCCTGTCGGATGCGGCGCGCCTGTGGATCACGCTGCTGAACAAGCCTGCCGGTGCGGGCGCGCAAGCGACCGCCGCGGCGGCGCCGGCTGCCCAGTAAGCGCCGGATGTTCCGCAAGAGCGGGCGAGCGCCTCTGGCGCCGCCCGCTTTTTTTCTGCGGCGCTGTCACCGTTGGGTGTGGAAGAAGCCCAGCGCCGCTCGCAGGAAGCGCTCGGCCGTGTCGATGCGCTGGCCGTCGAGTGCCCAGCGCCAGCCCAGGTAGTTCGGCAGGTAGCGCGAGGCAATGCCGTGGAACCGCGACAGCCAATCGCGAAAGCGCCGGTGGTAAGCGTTGACGTTCTGCACGTGGACCGCGCCGCGTATCCGCTCGCCTGCCCGCAGGTTGACGAAGGCATGCGCAATGCCGGCCTCCTGTGCAAACCTTCGGTAGGCCGCGTGGCCGTCGCTGACCAGCAGTACGTCGCGCGCAAGTACCGGTAACAAATCCCGGTGCAGCTGCACCTTCGTCAGCATGCCCCGGCCCGTGACGAAATCGAAGGTGGCGCCGGTGCGGTCGCGCGCTACCAGGATGCAATCGTGGTCGCGGTTGATGCCGCGCTGGCGCGCCACGCCGCCCCGCTTGCGCGCTGGGCGGTCCAGCTTGCGCGATCCCTTTTGCGATTCCAGCAGGAACAGTTCATCTGCCTCGGCAATACCGGCAAGGACGTCGGGCCGATCGTGCTTCGTCCACGCCAGAAAACGGTGGCGCCAGCGGAAGCTGGTATTCCGATGCACGCCGAGCGCGGCGGCCGCCTTGCGTACGGACTGGGTCTCGAGCATGCCCTCCAGGTAATCGAGCCACAGCGCCCGGTGCCGCAAGCGTGCCAGCGGCGTCCCGCTCAGGGCACTGAAAGTTTTGCCGCAGGCGCAGCAACGATAACGCTGCAAGCCGCGATCGCAGCCGTGGCGGTGATGGCGCTCGCCCTGGCAGCGCGGGCAATGCAGCCGGGCTGGCGTGGCCGATTCGATGGCGGCGCAGACCCGGTCTAGTCCGAGTGCCGCATGCAGGCGCTCCAGCACATCCTTGCGCTGGAGCCTGCTCAGCTTTTTCAATCCTGCAAGCCATTTCCTGAAGCTGCCCGCCTTCATCGATGCCTCCGCCATGGTCTGGATACTGCTCAGACCGCGGATTCATTCGACAGTTCAGCCGACCCAACAGGGAACGGTGACAGCGCCTTTTCTGCCCGCAAGCGTGCGGCAACGAACATCCACCCCGGCGAGCGCGGCCGATAATGCCATATCGACAACGGAGGCGGCATGACAACGGTGCGCAAGGGCCAGGCACCCGCAAGGCTGGAGCGGGACGAATTCCATCGCAAGTTCATCGGACAATTCTTCGACCCTGCCTACGAGGCCGTGGCGGGCGAACTGGCGAAAGTAGAGGAAGTAGCCTGGCAGGCCTACCAGGACAAGCGCAAGGCGCCGCGCACGGTCAAGGCCGGCCCCGGTTTCGCCGATCCCGACTACGATCTCTCGATCGAATGGAAGGCCGCCCGCGACCGCCTGCTGGCCGCCGAGGCGAAGCAGAAGGACCCGCGCACGCCCAGCCGCGTGCTGCTCATCAACGCCTCGGCGCGCAACGACGGCACCTGCCCCAGCGAGATGTCGAAAACCTGGCGCATGACCAACATGGCCAAGGAAACCCTGGCTGCCCAGGGCATCGAGACCGACCTGCTCGACCTGAGCCGCCTGACCTCCGACTACGACCGCCACATCCACCCTTGCAAGGCCTGCGTCTCGACCGCGATGCCGCTCTGCCACTGGCCGTGCAGCTGCTACCCGAACCATGCCGAACGCCAGACCGGCGACTGGATGAACGAGATCTACGAACGCTGGGTGGCAGCGCACGGGATCATCATCATGACCCCGGTCTACTGGTACCAGACCCCCTCCACCCTGAAGCTGATGATCGACCGCCTGGTCTGCGCCGACGGCGGCAACCCCGACCCCAGCGCCACCCAGGGCAAGGACCCGGAGATCGCCAAGCGCATCGAACTCGACGGCTGGGATTATCCGAAGCACCTGGCCGGGCGCGCCTTCGGCCTGGTGGTGCACGGCGACGTCGCCGGCATCGAAGGCACGCGCCGTTCGCTGTCGGACTGGCTCAACTGGATGGGCCTGGTCGACTCGGGCAGCTTCGGCCAGCTCGACCGCTTCATCGGCTACTACGAATCCTATGCCGAGAGCCACGCGGTGCTGGACCGCGACACGGCCTTCCAGGAAGAAGTGCGCAACGTCGCGCGCGCCGTGGCGCTGGCGGTGCAGGACATCCGCTCCGGACGCGTGATCCCGCCGGATGCGCGCCTGCGCGATCCGCGTCCGAAGTAAGGGCCGGGCGGGATCGGCTCCCTGCCGATACTTGACGGATCGTCATGATCTTGAACACATGCGTGCCGGACATGGTAGTATTGTTGCAAAACAAAAACTACTTTTTCCTGACATGAATACATCGAACCGCAGGTCCACCATCCGTCCGCTGTATCCGGACGAATGGGCAATCTACCGCGAACTGCGCCTGCGCTCGCTGGCCGATGCGCCGGATGCCTTCTACAGCACCTTCGAGTCCGAAAACGCGCGCAGCGCCGAGGACTGGGCCGCGCGCCTGGCGGCCGCGGCCGTGTCGGGCAAGGATTGTCCGCTGCTCGCCGAGCTGGACGGCCAGCCCGCCGGCCTGGTCTGGGCGAAGATGGACAGCGTGAATCCGGCCCTGGTGCACCTGTTCCAGATGTGGGTGGCGCCGGAATGCCGCGGCAGGGGCGTCGGCCGGGGCCTGCTCGATGCCGCACTGGACTGGGCGCGCGAGCGCGAGGTGCGGTTCGCCGAGCTCGACGTCACGCTGAGCAATTCCTCTGCCCTGCGCCTGTACGAGCGTGCCGGCTTCAAGGCGGTGAATGCGCCGGTGCCGATGCGCGCCGGCTCGGACCTGATGCTGCAGCAGATGCGGCTGGTACTGGATGGGGTGGCGGCGCAGGAAGCCTAACCGCGCCGGATCAGATGGCGGTGAAGCCGCCGTCGGCAGTCAGCTGGTGGCCGGTGACAAAGGAGGATTGCTCGGAGCACAGCCACAAGATGGCGTTGGCAATCTCCTGCGGCTCGGCGAAACGGTCCATCGGGTGGGCCGCGCGCAATTTCTTTTCCAGCGAGGTCGCGCCTTCCAGCACCCGCGCCAGCATCGGCGTACGCACCGCGCTCGGGCACAGGGCGTTGACCCGGATTCCTTCCTTGGCATACTCGGCCGCGGCGCTGCGCGTCAGGCCGGCCACCGCATGCTTGCTGGCCGCATACGCGGCCTGCGACGGCGCGCCCACCAGGCCGAAGCTCGACGACAGGTTGACGATGGCGCCGCCGCCCTGCTCGCGCATGCGGCGCAGCTGGTACTTCATCGACAGCCACACGCCCTTGACGTTAACCGACATCAGGCGATCGAAGTCTTCTTCCTCGATCTCGTCCAGGCGTACGGCGGCGGCCTGCTGGCCGGCGCAATTCACGGCGCAGTCCAGGCGGCCATAATGGTAGATGGTCTTGTCGAGCAGGATTTCGACGTCCTGGGCGCGACTGACGTTGGCCTGCACGAACAGCGCCTTGCCGCCGTTCTCGACGATCATCGCCGCCGTCGCATGGCCGCCCTCGATGGAGACGTCGGCGATCACGACCGATGCGCCGGCCCGGCCGAATGCCATTGCCGCCGCGCGCCCGATGCCGCTCGCGCCGCCGGTCACCAGCGCCACCTTGCCGGCGAACGAGATGGGTGGCGCTTCCGCCTTGTTGTTGCTCTTCATGTACAGCGACTCCCGGTCATACAAATGATGCCACAAGGCAACATGATAACCGGAAGGCGATGTTTCTTCAATCGAACGTCTGTCCGGCACAACAGGCTCAGGGCGCCGCCTGCGCCGCTGGGGCCGGTTTTGCGGCTTTCGCCTTTTTCTGGTCGCCGGCCATGACCACCGACAGCTTCGCCGGGTCGATCGCCTTGCGGAAGGCGGCGTTCAGCTGGGGCAGCGTGACCGCCATCAGCTTGTCCTCGAACTGTTTCGACCATTCATACGTCCGGTCGCGGAACAGGTAGGAGGTCCAGCCTGCGGCCAGGGCGCCGTCGTCGGCGCGGGTCTGGATACGCTGCTGCATCAGGCCGGACTTGGCGCCGCCCAGTTCGGCGGCCGTGAAGCCGTCCTTGACCACGCGCGCCAGTTCCTCGCGCACCGCGGCATCGAGCTTGGCCAGGTTCTGCGGCGCGGCGATCGCACTGATCGAGAAGCTGCCGGCGCGGTCCAGGTCGCCCGCATCGAGCTGGGACCCGCCGCCGTAGGACAGACCGTCCTTCTGGCGGATGCGGTCCATCAGGCGCGAGCGCAGGCCGCCTTCGCCGAAGATGTAGTTGGCCAGCATCAGCGCCGGATAATCCGGGTCGTCGATGTTCAGGTCCAGGTTCAGGCGCGCGATGTAGACGCCGTTTTCCTTGTCCGGCGTGTCCAGGGTCCTGGCCAGGGGCTGGATGTCCGCGTGGCGGCGCAGCACCGGCGCCACGTTTTCCTGCGCCTTCCAGGCGCCGAACAGCTCGTCGACCAGCGGCACCACGGTGCTGGCGTCGAAGTCGCCGACGATCGCCAGCTCGGCCGGCACGCTGCCGTAGTAGCGGCGGTGGAAGTCCACCAGGTTTTCGAGACGCGCCGCCTTGAGCTCGGACATGTCCTCGTCGAAGGTGTTGGCGTGGCGCACGTCGCCCTTCGGCCAGGTGTCGAAGTGTTCGGCCAGGGCGCGCGCGGCCACGGTCTGCGGCTCGCCGCGGCTCGCTTCCAGCCCGACCACGGCCTGGCCCTGCAGCTGCTCGAATTCGGCCTTCGGGAAGGCCGGCTCCTTCAGTACGTGGACGACCAGGCGCAGAGCCTCGTGCAGGTGCTCGCGCGTGGTCTGGAAATGGGTCAGGCTGCCGGAAATCTTGAGACGGTCGAATTCGTCCGCCAGCGCCTCGCGCGAGTAGCGGGTGGTGCCGCGCATCAGCATGGCGCCGGTCAGCTCGGGGATCGCCCCGGTGCCGAACAGGTTCTTTTCGTCGCCGATGTGCTGGCGCAGGTCGACCGTGACGGTCTCGCCGCGGTTCTTCTTCGCCAGCAGGGCCAGCTTGACCCCGCCCGCGGTCGTGAGCCGGGTGCGCTTCATGATATTCGCCTGGGTCGGATCGAAGTCTTCCGACACCAGGGTCGAGGCGCGCGGCTTGAATTGCGCGAGGATGCTGGCCACGCTCGGCGCCGGCGGAATGGTCGCGCGCTGCGGCGCATCCTCGGGCAGGAAGGTGCCGGTGACGCGGTTGTCGCGCCGGAAGTAGCGCTGCGCCACGTCCGCCACTTCCTGGGCGCTGATGGTCTTGATGCGTTCGCGCCCGGTGAAGAACAGGCGCCAGTCGCCCAGCGCGATCGTTTCCGACAGCGCCACCCCGACCTGCTGCGGGTCGTTCAGGCTGCGCTCCATCTGGTTTTCGTAGAGGCGGCGCACGCGCGCCATTTCCTCTTCGGTCGGCGGCCTGGCGGCGAAGGTCTCGACCGCCTCGGTCAGCGCCGCGCGCACCGGCTCGATCGGCTCGCCCTTCTTGACCACGGCGCCGATCATCTGCAAGCCCGGCGCGTAGCCGGTCTGGCCATAGCTGAACACCTGGCTCGCCTTGCCGGTCTCGACCAGCTGCTTGTGCAGGCGGCCGGTCGGCACGTCGCCCAGGATCGAGGAGGCAAAGGCCATCACGTCGCTGTCGTCGTGCAGGGCCGAAGGCACCTTGTAGCCCAGCATCACGAGCTGCACGTCGCCCTGGCGCCGCACGGCGAAGCTGCGCTCGCCGTCCTGCTGGGGTTCGACGGTCCAGAAGGCGGGCAGCGTGCGCTTCGGTTTCGGGATCGCGCCGAACAGGCGGCCGATCTTCGCCAGGGTGGCCTCGGGATCGAACTTGCCGGCCACCAGCAGCACGGCATTGTCGGGCTGGTAATAGGTGCGGTAGAAGGCCTGCAGGTTGGCGATGCGCACGTTCTCGATGTCGCTGCGGTTGCCGATGGTCGAGCGGCCATAGCTGTGCCAGTCGTAGGCCACGCTCTCCATGCGCTTGACCAATACGCTCGAAGGCGAGTTCTCGCCGCTCTCGTACTCGTTGCGCACCACCGTCATTTCCGAATCCAGGTCCTTCTGGGCGATGAAGGAGCCGGTCATGCGGTCGGCTTCCATCTGCAGCGCCCAGTCCAGGTTATCGTTCGAAGCCTGGAACACCTCGTAGTAATTGGTGCGGTCGAGCGAGGTGGTGCCGTTGAAATCCATGCCGCGGTCGGCGAACTGGCGCGTGATGTCGCGGTTCTTGCGCGCGCCCTTGAACATCAGGTGTTCGAGCAGGTGGGCCATGCCGGTTTCGCCATAGTTCTCGTGGCGCGAACCGACCAGGTAAGTGACGTTGACGGTGACGGTCGGGCGCGAGGCGTCCGGGAACAGCAGGACTTTCAGGCCATTGGCCAGCCGGTATTCGGTGATGCCCTCGACCGAGGGGCCGAGGGTGACGCCGCCCGGCAGCGGCCTGGCGGGAGCGGCGGACGCACAGGGGGCCGCGGCGGCGGCGAGGAAGGCAAAGGCGCCTGCGCTCAGGTGCGCGAACAAGCTGCGCTGGTAACTCGTCAAATTCATGGGGTCCCGTCAAATGGGTGCGTCTTCGCGAACGCGCATGCGCCGCCAACGCGGCGCGCCAGCGGCGATGGTAACAGATGGACGGGTGAATAGATGCTTGCACGCACTATCGCAGTGCAGGCGAAGGCAGCAGGCAGCAGGCGGAGAACGGCGGCGGCGCCCGACCCGCCGCCGCGCCGATCAGTGCCGGTCCCGCTTCTCGTGGGCCTGGCCGCTGGCGCTGATGCGCGACAGATCGCCCATCTCCTCGGCCAGGAATTCGAGCAGGTCGTCGGCGCTGACGATACCCGTCAAGCCGCCCGCACTGTTGACCACGGGCACGCGACGAATGCCGCGCAGGCGCATGTGCTCGATGGTTTCGTAGACGTCGTCGGCCTCGCGGCAGGTGAGCA
>Ga0308166_1001054_pt1 | contig 31466 bp, 34 predicted proteins | sample PhyCR2_2_FD_202137 | JGI IMG/M metagenome (GOLD analysis project Ga0308166, IMG submission 202137) | Phyllosphere microbial communities from UC Gill Tract Community Farm, Albany, California, United States - DLSLCC.R2 | ecosystem: Host-associated > Plants > Phyllosphere > Unclassified | place... | reverse complement strand
CTGATGGATCTCTTCTCCGTCAAATGGAGCACGATGGTGCTGCATGCGCTCTACCACTGGCCCGGCGAGCGCGCCCGCACCGGAGAGCTACAGCGCAGCCTGGAGGGCATCTCCAAGAAGATGCTGTTTCTAACCCTGAAGGAGCTGGAGCAACGCGGTCTTATTACCCGGCATGTCTATGACGTTATTCCGCCGAAGGTAGATTACCGCCTGACGGCGCTGGGCAAGACCTTCGCCGAGCTGATAGAGCAGATGTACCAGTGGGGGCTGGAAAATCAGGCGGCGCTGGATGAGATGGAGCAGAAGTATAGAATGGTAGATAAGAGGGTTGATTAGACGGTATTGGCTTACGTGAAGTTGATTGTGAAGCAGTGGGTTGGGTAGAGCGGGTATTTAACTAATGATACGAAGTGTTATTCATTTATTTTCACATTTTCAATAACAGACAGGTAGTCTGTATAAACATTTCTCAATGAATGTAATAACACCTCCCAAATTGAAACTGCTTTATTTTCAGGTGGTTAAGTGATACTTATCACTATTAAGTGTTTTTTTAAAAGAAATAATTACAAGTGATCTGCATCTAGAATAAGCATTTAATGTAAAGAATTCACGCGTCTTTCTAATCACAATCAATCCTCTTTCTGAACGGAATTAATATGACTTGCAGTAATTTTTTTATTAAAGGAAAGCATAATGGCTCTCAATGGTACATTTATTCTCAATGATGCGGATTACTCCCCGTTAATATTTCCTGGAATAGGAGATTTTATGGCTTTCTCCGGCGAAGGCGCTTATCGTAACCGAGGAGGATGCGGGAATATAGCTAAGAGTGGCCCGCTTCCACCTGGACGATACTGGATTGTGGCAAGAGGAGAAGGCGGTTTTTTCTCCAAAGAACTAGCTTGGGTAAAAGATATGTATAATAAATACCATAACGGAGCGGTGTTTAAACACTCGGAATGGTTTGCATTGTACCCTGACGGTTGGGCTATTAGTGATTATATGTGGATAGAAGGAGTCAAACGTGAGCATTTTCGTCTGCACCCCGGCACACGATCGGAAGGCTGTATAACAATGAAGCATAACTCAGACTTTGCCATGTTACGTAACGTACTATTAAGAACCCCTTTGATTCGCGTTCCGTGTATGAAAAACTTGATGGCCTTTGGTGCAGTTGAGGTTATAGCAAATGATAATACTTGTCCGTAGCATTGCAAAAATAGGGCTTTTCATAGTGCTTTTTTGCTTAGGCGCCAGGTTGATCGATCCCGCAACGTTTATTAGCCTTGACGCTACATCAGCTTTTGCACAGTGGATTTATGGCAACGTGAATCAGGAGAATTTTGATGATCTCTGGGTCCTCTCTTGGATAGTGTTTTCTTTTATATTTGCCATCGTTTTCTATAAAGTAATGATGCTTATTTTAAAAAAAGTACGTCAGTAAATCCTAGTATTTCAACCTATGCGTACGAGAACAATTTACTACAACCTTACAGCCTCCATATTTGTAAGAGATGTATATTGGATGTATGGTAATAAACTGATTAGAAATGCATCAAATTATGGCGATGACCAAACCGCTCAAATGTGGGTTGCGCCTGATGATCCTTCTCTATGATATGGAGGCTTATATTCAATCTGGAAGTTAGTAGGGTGAGGCATCAAGATAGATTCCGACACTATCATTCACGTTCTGGAATGAGTAAACCTTGCCATGAACGTGCAGGTAAAGCTGTCCATCTTTTACCTCTGCACTGGCTTTGTCATCATTAGTTACCATAAACGCAGTTTCACTTTTTACATGATCCATGAAATCGGTGTCGCTCTTGTTGGCATCATAAAGATAATAATGATATGCAAATGATGTCATAGCACCCGCGCTAGCTTGGGTAATGTAAAGATTTACTGAGTTGCTAATTTTAATTTTCTTGTATAAATCGTGCTCTACCGGGAAAGTCATGAAAAAGGCAATCCATCCTAACCATATGAGGAATAATAGAATAGGTACAAGAATATAACGTTTTTTAAAAACCCGTTGTTTTAGCATATTCAATTCCGGCCTTTATCCATGCCTGATCATTTGGGTCATCCCCATAAGGTGAAGAGTCATACCAGTGTCCGTTACTTGCTTCACCGTTGCCAGATCTTGATTGTGCCCAGCCAGCCGCTCTTAGTAAAACTTGTTCTGGTATGCCTGCTGCCGTACCAACCGCACCATAATTAAAATTACCAAAATCAGCATAGTCGCGGCCGATTCTGGTTTTGTAATCCCACGGATCATGTAGCCTTACCTGTTGATAAAACCAAGCATATGTCAATGCAGATGGTCCTCCATGCAGACGGGATAACATCATGTTGTTAACAATTGACACACCTGGAGGAACAAACAGATTGTCAGGATAGGGCATTTGCGAGGGGTTAGCAGGAGTTGTTAAATATCGCATGGTTAACGTTCTGCCCAGCTATCAGCAAACTGCAAATTTCCGTCGCAGTATTTCCAGGTGATTTTTTTGTAGCGCAGCTCTACAAGTTCAAGATGATTATGTTTTTCTTTGGCAGGATCCTTGATGTCATGCATTAAAGGAGAGACGGAAACTATTTTAACATCCTCTAACAACATATTCTTGCACACCAATTGTTTAAAAATCTGTAAATAGAAAATAGTAATTTACGGCGTGGTCAAAAAAATTTCTAAGCAAAAAAAGCTCCTTTTTGAGACAGATATAACAGTTGCAATAAGGAGAGGGATGGTTTAAGTAAAATGAAAATCATATTAAGTTACGTTGTCGGGCAGGATAGGGAAAAGTCTTCATCATGCCGATTGTTGTATGGGCTATCTTAAGAATGTAAAGGAATGAGCGAATTAACGTATTAAAAGGCATGAAAGATAGATAGCCTTGCGTATATGTAGACTCTTATGAGTACTTTGTGAATTTATTAGTAATAATAATTTTTCGGAATGGGTACCCTTGTTAAGGGTAAGTTAACAAAATATTAATACCACCGACTATATTTGATATAGAAAAACGAAACGATAACAACCCATAAAAAGGTAAGCATTCCAAAATAATTAGGTATGAAGCGTGCGAATAAGTATGCTCCCGCCACAATAAGTGCGATAGGAACTAAGTAAAAATACGACTGTAATAACCATAAAATTGTTTTTTTTATCATGGTAGCGCCTCAATATACCAAATTTTCCAAGCCCCACCTATGCTAAGGCAAAGACCAATTTAACATCTGAGTATTATCTACCGCAACCGTTTTTACTGCAAGCTTAGGGGCATTGCTACCCTGTAGCGTATAATTATATTGATGGAGCAATACAGCCTGGGCTGGGTAGATCAACTGCAAATTATCAACTTTATAACGCCCTGCATAGGCATAAAGCTGATACATGTCGCTACTGGAAATGCCTGGTTTTCGATCTGCTTCATTCAGTAGTTTCCACTTTGCATCTGCTATCATTTGCGGGACACCGCAGTCATCAATAAATGTAATATCAGGCCGCAATTGAAACTGCTGTGACTCATCGTCGCGCGTTGCCAGATATTTTCGTGATCCCTGAGTGCGAAGCTGCCAGCCCTTCTGGTGTGCCCAAGGCTTTAGCTTTTCTGCTACTCTGGCCGCTTGATTTCAGGCGGCAAAGGGAAGGGCTCTCCACCATGCATGGGTATTCCGCGGCTCAAGTCGATATCCCAGTCCGCAAGGAAATAGGGTAATTTTCCTTGTCTTACCTCACCGAGTAGCTTTGTCAGCCAACCTGCATAGGCCCAGTCATCCCCTTTGCCAGCACGAGCCAGTTCCGGGAACTGGCGTAAAAACTGCTGCGCCATCTCCAGTGCCGAGAGTGACTTAACACTCTGCCATTCAAAGGGTTGCCAGCCAGCACCGCTTGTGTAACGTGCACTCTCATGCTCATTCGAGTGTTCGGGGGGCATGACTGCAGAAGGAACGCTGTAATCTGGCACCCATTCCAGCCGCCAATGACAACCCGATGGTGCTATAGAAGGAAATATGCGGATTTTTTGGTAACCCAGCACATGCAACTCATGGGTCATTTCCATCATGCGGATACAGGGCAGAATACTTTTATCAATGCTCGGCTGCCAACCGCTTTGCTTATCGACCTCATTGCGCCAGTTTTGCATGTGCTGAACCAGGTAAAGTATTTCATTCAATACATCAAGCCGGCGTATCCATGCCTGAGGAATGTCGTTCAGACCGTGTTTAGCTCCCCAAAGCTGCCCTGCAATCGATGCCGTTGAATCGCTATCTCCGTCGTGATTGGCTGCGCGTATCAGCGTATCACGGAAACTACGGGCTGAAAGAAAGGCATACAGACCAATCGCCAGCGCTTCGTCACCCACCCAGCCTTGTCCCAGTTGCCGGATGGCTTCAAGTGGATTGAAACGCATTTCACGGGCAAGTTTTTGGGCTAACAGATAAGGCTCGGTATTGGCTGCTTTTCCATAGATGTGCCCCCATTCACTGCCGTCACTATAGCCATTACGCACGGCGAGGAATTCCTCTTCCCCTTTGATTAAGCGAGCAACAATTCTGGGCAAAACACCCGAAGAAGCCCAGCCATCAACGTGCCCATGCGTTAATGCCGCCGCACGGGCAGCAAGATCAAATAGATCTATATCCTGTAAGAAGCCAATGGGGGCGGTACGCATCACACCACCACAGCCCTTTGAGTCATTTATCGGTTTTTCGATACTGCCTGTCCCGCCCGCTTTTAGCGCTGACAGGCACGTATTACCGGGAGCACGTCTTGTCCGCATGTTTGCTCGTGAAGCCAGCCAACCAAAATGCGATCCTGATTTGCTTTGCTGGGTATCGTACCAGTCGAGATAAGCACGACGTATCTCTTCCAGCGCACGGGATAAGTTAATAACACCATGCTCATTGGTAGCGCGCAAAATACCTTCAAGGGTAAACAGGGTCATTTGGGTATCATCACTAACCACCAATTTACCCTGTTGCAGGATGGGCCTGGTCAGCCCTTCACTGCCAAACGTCTGGTGAATTTTCTCAAGTGAATCAAATTCAACGGTATAGCCAAAAGCATCACCGACAGCCCCACCCAGCAAGCAACCTAAAACGCGATCTAACAAGACATCGTTAAGTGGTAGTGATAGTGCATTGAGATATTGCTTCTGAACAGTTGATTCCAGACTACCCGGTCTGGCCTGATTAACCGCAGCGATAGACTCTTCAGCCGGCATGCCGAGTTCGATCAATAATCTTGCTGAAATGAGTCCAGTGCGCCCGAGCCCACTACGGCAATGCACAAGAATGCGTTTTCCTTCACGAAGAAGCGTACGTAAGCGTAGGCCAGCATAAACCCAGCGCCGTTCAAACGTTTCGTCCGGCATTGTCCCGTCAGTAATAGGTAACTGAAACCAATCCATGTCTCTGGCTTCAACTTCAGTACCAAGGGCTCCGACGTGTAAACTGGTAAGTTCCTCATCCGTCATCAGGCTCACTACGGCAGAGGCTCCCCAGGATTTTATAAAATCCAGGTCAAGCGCGAGGTCTCGCTGAAACTGTCCTGACAAAGCATTTTGCTGATGTTTTCCCGGACAAATTGTCATGCCAATATGCCCTTGACCATCAGGTACTTCCACCGAGGCAATGATTAAGGGGTTGTTGAGACTGGTTAGGGACATACGAGCTCCATGGGTAGCGATGGTCATCAGGATCGGGAACACTTGACCGGGTAAAGATCATTTTAGGGGATAACCGGAAGTGAAACTTGCAAAAATGTTAATATCCCACGCACTTAAGGAAGCCGTTACCTTTCTGGCTGTCATTTTTGCTGTAGGCTCTTTTATCTGGTTCGAAAGTACGTGGATGAAATTAGCTGGATGCCTTGGGGCATTCGTTGTCAGTTACGTACTTTCATACGGCGCAGCAAAATTAAGAGGTAAGTGAACATGTCTGGTATTATTTATCCGTAAATAATTGATCCTCACCATCAGAAGTAGCATGGAAGACAATGAAGAAAAGCGGTAGGATAACAATATATGTTTTAGTAGTGATTATTTCTTTTCTAACCATTCCAGAAGTGGTTATTCGTGTACTGACGCCAGAGCAGTTTGCGCGGCTGAGTGACTTTACAAGCCTTGGAGGGCTCTTCAGTCATCTTCTCTCGCTGCTCATTTTTCTTGGTTTGACCTCCATTTTTTTCGGGATACTTATCATTTTCTTAAAGAAAAAAATTTACCGGTACTTAACCCGATCACGCAGCTAATCAAGGTCAATCATTGAGCATTGGGAGCGAACGAAGCGTGCGAGAAGACAGGCACAATAAAGGTAGCTACATTTAAAAGTCATGCTGCCTTGAGGCTTTGGTTAGGGAGGCTGACTGCACTATCATGCATTTTCAGTACATGTCGTAAAGGGGGAGTGATGATAGATATCACAAGTGGTACCAGACATCTTAAATTAATGCCCTATGAAAGACTGACTGAGTCCGAGGAGCTAGCCTATAGCCGTATTATGGTATGGGTTGAATTCTCAATTCCTGCCTTAAAAACTGAGTTTGCAGCAGAATTTTTTGTCGGGCAGTTGCAGCAGTCCAGGAATGATATGTATGGTTTCCATCAGGCCATAAAAAATGGGATGAAATTTAAGGATATTAATTTAACCTCGGCATTCGATGAGGTAGCCCTTAATTTTCACCAGGCACATTTTGCCGGTACTGTTGGCGTCAGCATGGTTCTGAAGCCTGAGAACCATGCTGACAGTATTACGCTTGAGGATTCCTTCAATATTGATGAGAGCTATTTTCCTGGCCTGCTCTCAGGTCTGGGCGACATCATTTCATGGCAGAATTAATTATGATCAGTTGGCCTTCATGAATCTCTCTTAATGCCCTTGTTACAGCTATCGCCATATTTCTGTCTGTTTCTGATTTCCACTTAAGACACTTTTGTGCCATTTCGAGATGCCTTGTTGTAACATTGTTGGCTAATGATTGAGCATGCTCGCTCACATGAGCAAGGTTAAAGATGAAAAAAAGTCGAAAAATACTCATTTATGTTACAGTGGCAATTATTTCATTCCTAATAATTCCTGAAATTATATTAAGGAAGGTTCCCAATGATACTCTTGCCAGGCTTAGCGATTTTACGAGCCTTGGCGGTTTGTTCAGTCCTTTCCTTTCGGCGATGGTTTTTTTTGCGGTTTCATCGATATTATTCGGGATTCTGACCGTGTATGTAGTGGGTAAAATTTATCGTGCTATAACGCGTGAGAAGCACCAATAAACGCGCTTCTATAATACGGACTCCCCTTTAGTTACTGATCGTTTTGCATGCGTTACGTAATTTTCGTGATGCTGAGCGGGGCTAGTGCTGGCAATGATCTGGTGACCCAGATGCAACTGTATTCATGGGTGGGTATGATTATCACTGCATACGACTTGATTATGATCACCCGGAACAGCATATGGCGTTTTAATCTCATCGTAAAACCGGAGCATCGGGTATAAGTGGCGATAAAGAATCAGAAATTTTGCAGTTTGTTAGGGATGAACTTTCGGCCAACAGCCTTGGTATTGATGACTCCCTGGCATCCGGGAATTCGATGACTGTTTTCGAAGATGTTTTTGCAATGATGGAGCGCTTTTCTGGCGTTATGGAGTGGATTGCAGCAGTATTGACTGGTTGAAGTATTATCCTCTGGTCGGTATTCCTTTTCTAACTAATTTTGTTTTGCTGGCAAAGATGAAAACAGATCGCACCCCACCAGATCCGCTGACCGTAAGAATGCTTATTGAGTCAGAGAGAGCTGGACGATGGCTTTACGATTAGCTGTTGGGAGTATCCCAAAAAAGCAAAAGGACTGGAGATTTCTCTCCAGCCCGTGCTGTATTTGGTGGCCCCTGCTGGGTTTGAACCAGCGACCAAGCGATTATGAGTCATAGAATACCTGTTTTCTCAAACTTTCTGATTTGTTCTGTTTTGTACTTTAAATTGCTTTAAATCATGGTGTTGTGGCTTTGTCGTCGTTTTGATTTGTTCCTAAATGTTCGCGGCAGTAATATCGTAACCTGACCCATTACCTGACCCAAAATATGATGGGGTCAGGTAAGCGAAAATGAACAGGTGATGACGTGGCAACGCATTTAACGGATACGGCAATACGCGGACTCAAGCCTAAAAGCACGTCCTACTATGAGTGGAGCAATAGTGGCCAACGTGGTGCAGGGCGGCTTGGTGTAAAAGTGCAACCTTCGGGTAGCAAAGTTTTTTATTTCCGTTATTACGTTGATAAAGGAAAGAAAGAGAAGTTTATCCAGTTGGGTATCTGGCCTGAGATGAAACTGGTGACGGCCAATGAGCTGGCGAAAAAGTATGGCGCATGGCTTATTGAGGGCAAAGAGCCGCAACAAGAGCTTGAGCAACAACGTCTGGCCGAGCAGCACATCATGCAGCTACATCGTTCACAGGGATCGTTCGAAGAACTGGTGCAGGGCTATGTTAACAAGATGAAGCTCGACAATAAGCGGACCTGGGCTGATGTGTTGAAACGGCTAGAGAAAGAGTGCTACTCAATTATCCCTCGAGAAATGAAAGCAAAAGATGTCACGTCCTCCCAGGTTAAAGAAATTCTGGCTGGCATCATTCAACGCGATGCAGTTGTCCACGCGAACCGTATCCGTTCGTATCTGATGGCCGCGTTTAATTACGGTCTGAAAGCAGATAATGATCCGATGAACATCAGTGTAGGCATTACGTTCGGACTGCAGATTAACCCTGTTTCGGTTATACCAAAACAATCTGCAGCGGAGAAAGTCGGCGATACATGGCTAACGCTTGAAGAACTGCGCTTTGTCATGGAGCAGTTCTCACAGGCCACAAACGTTGGGCCACTGATGCAACACCTGATTCGCTTCTGCGTATATGCTGGTGGGCAGCGTCCATTCGAAATGATTGCCAGCCAATGGAGTGCGATCGACTGGCAGCAAAAAACACTCCTGGTCATTGCAGATGTATCGAAAAATAAGCGTGAGCATCTGATCCCGCTGACTGAATCGGCATTACAGGAATTAGCATCGGTGAAAGAACTGACTAAGGAAAGCAACAGTCCCTATATTTTTCCTCTGTCGACCAACGGCGAGCGGCCGGTACGTACTGATAGCCTGGCACGGTCCATCATGTATTTCCGCGCGTTTAACCCTGAGTTTAAGGTCTTCACCGCTCGCGATTTGCGCCGCACCTGTAAGACTTTGATGGGGGAAGCGGGAATCAGCAAAGAGATCCGTGACCGTATCCAGAATCACGCTTTGAACGATGTCAGCTCAAAACACTATGACCGTTATGATTATCTGTCTGAGAAACGCAGGGCGCTTGAGGCTTGGGAAGGCCGGGTCAACAACTATCAACGACAGCAGGAACACAATGTAGTGAACTTGTTCGGACGGAGGTAATGCTTGTCAAAATATGAGCTTAATTCAGCAGAAGAACGTTATCAGCCCGGTTCAGGTGATTTAGTTCTAGCGAACAAGCTGGAGATTATCGATGCCGCTGAAATGGATGCGTTGGAGTCAGGGCTACTGCTCATGTTGTATGAGCAGCTATTCATCAGCCATCAGTTACCTGCAACGTTGAGTTTTGAGTATATACGCGAGTGGCACCGAAAATGGTTAGGTAATGTCTACGACTGGGCCGGAAAGCTCCGTAACGCTAACCTTGCAAAAGATGGATTTCAGTTTGCTGCAGCGGACAGGATCCCATTGCTGATCGCAGGCTTTGAAAAACAATACCTTTCCCGCTTCACGGAATTGAACGCACTGTCTCGCGCCGAGCTGGCTGGTTTTTTGGCTGAATGCCATGTGGAATTTATTTTGATCCATCCCTTTCGGGAAGGTAACGGGCGTTTATCGCGCTTACTTTTTGATGTACTGGCGGTTCAGGCGGGTGTTGGGGTGCTGGATTACAGCTTATGGGATGAGCATAAAGCATTTTACTTCAAGGCGATTCAGGCTGGTGTGTCAGGTAACTTTGCACCCATGATCCGGCTCGTTAACGATATTCTTCCTGATTAGCGAGCCAAACCAACAGCTTTAGCCTGTGCCTGAAAGCGCTTGAGCTGCTGCTCGATTTTCTCCACAGAAACGCCGGTTTCAATTGCTGTCGAGCTGGCAACGGTGCGGAAAAGCTGCGTCTTCGTGACGATTGGATGTGCCGTTTTCTTTGTCATGGGTAGCGTCTCATAGTTGATGCCTACATTCTAGTTCGACCTGATAATGCTCACAAGAGGGGCTCGATATTGTACCATTTACGCATAGTAGGTGCGTGGCGCGCGCGGCTAGTTGGCAATCGTTTAGCAACGAGCAGATTGATTTAAGGACGTTGAGGCATTTCCGCCCACGTTTGTTAACGCTGTGTCGATTTTGAAACAACTTTTCAAAGCACGAATAGCTAAAGGGTTTTGCTTTCTCAGGGTTCCGTACTTTTTTCTCAATGAGTATCTTTTTTCAGTTGCTGCTGGGCAAAAGCAGCCGTAAATTTGCGCAGCTTTGTTGTACGAAACTACTCTGCAAGGCAGATAAATGTCATTCTCCGCAGTGCCGGAGAATCTCCTAAAAAATGAGATAGCGATAAATGAAAAAAATTATCCTGATTACCGTTCTGGCGGTTGCTGCATTCACTGGAGCGGCGAATGCTTGCCCTGCTGGCACCCATCCACATGGCGGAACGGGCAGCCACCATGCTGGCGGCACCTGCTACTAAAACTAATTTCCTGATTAATTTTATTGCCAGCCTACGTTCTTGATTGGGCCTTTTATCGATGAATTCTCAATAGCAGAAATTCAATACCAAAAAGATTAAACCAGATAACAGACTCGTTATTCCATCATCCAGCTGAAATCGCAAAACTCAGATATTCGAGATAACACATGACTACAGCTAAAGCCGGAAAGCTGCTGGCAAAAGCCCTCAATAATACCTCGCGTGAGGAATCGTTAACGGCCTTTGGAATGGCTTTTACCTATGCCCAGCGCGGTGGCTTTGCGCTGTCGTCGTTGCATCGTATTGAGTTTGTGGAAAACGCGCAATGAAGGTATTAATCCCCCTCGCACTTGCCTGCGTGATGCTGGCTGGCTGTTCAACGAATGGCAATAACGTCTCCCGCGCCGAATCTATGAAAGTGACTACTGCCAACAATCAGAACCAGCATTGGGTTGAAGGCTTTCAGCAGGCCGTAAAAGGCGCGTTCTCTGGCATGTACAGCTTCAAAGGCAAGACGTGCTCCCTGCGCCTCAATCTTGACCGTAACGCTCGTTTCGTTAGCGCCTGGCCTGAATCCGGTGATAAAGATTTGTGCGAAGCTGCGATCACCGCGCTGGCATATACGCAATATCCTTTTTTCGTTAACGACGAACAATACCGCCTTTTCCGAAGCGTGCCGATCGATATCAATCTTTAACCATTTTTTAAGCGATGGGGCGCATCCCCAAATAGAGCCACGTATAGAGCGTCGTTAGTGATCTAGTTAAGTGGATGTGAACGAAATGACTTTAGAATATGGCGTTATATATAGCACTCCAGGCAGCGAAAAAAAGATAGCTTATCGCGTACTGGGTGAATTCTTTGCAGCTCATCCGGGCTTCCCAACAACTCGTGCTTTGCGCACCCAAACTGTTAAAGGGATGAGCGTCGGTGAAGCTCGTAACATCACCAAAACCCTCGACGATGGCAGTAAACATAATTTCCGTTTCATTGCGCGTGAAAGCACTTACGACATTCCCGATAGCATGGCTATTGAGCGCATCGCGTTGATGATTGCTGGCAACCCCGAAAAACCCGCGTATGGTGCTTATTTCGCATTTCCTGGCGGAAATGAGGTTCGCTCGTACATGATCGCCAGAAAGAACCAAAAATCAGAGGGTGGAAAGAAAAAGATTAAGGTTGTCGATATTGCCCGTGAGCTGGTTATGGGTTGCCGCGAATTTGATTTGCCGCTTGTTGTCGATCGGCAGATAGAAGGACGCATTCAGCTCATTTTGCCTAAGAACGCAAAGGTGAATATTGTTTATCCTGGATTGGAAAACATGCTGTCTATTACGGCAAAAGGGCTGGCTAACAAGCCTGAATTTGCCCTCTATAACCGTAATTTTAACCAGCCAAACGGCGATATCCTTCGCACCTATTTAACTCGTCTCGTCGGCAGAAACTTCAAACATGAGCGCACCCGCATTGCGATGGCTTTGCTCTCTGGTCAGACGAAATTTAGTGTTCTGGCAACCTACATGGAAGGGCTGATGCCGGTTGTAAAAGCTGAGCCAAAAGCCGAAGTTGTAAAACCGATCATCGAAAAAGTTAAGCCTGAGCCGGAAAACATCATTCTTAAGCCCGAAATCGTTACGCCGGAGCAGGTTGTAGTTGAGCTCACAGAAGAAGAACTCCGTGCCAAAGAGCAGATGGCCAGAACGGAATGGTTAGCGCTTATCCGTAATTCCAATAGTCTGCACAACCGTAGCGCTGAAAATGAATCTTTACGCCCGGATGTTGAGGCGATGGAGCGTCGTAAACGCGTAGAAGCGATAAGCCAGCTTCCTGCCGTCATGATGCACATTCCTGCTGAGCTGATTGAGATTTTCAAAGACTTTTTGGACGAACGCCTGCGCCAGAATCCGCACATGCCAAAGCTACCTGTTGATGAGTTTTTGGCGATGCGCCAGGATAAGAAGGAAACGCGCCCGCAGGCCGCACAAACGCCATCAGAAACGACTATCCCAACAAAACCGACCGTAACTACCCCTAAGCTTTTACCGCTTCTTACAGCGGCTGATATCGAGCTGGTGGGCAAAAGCAAACAGATTACGACCACACAGCGCGACCCGCGTGTTCAAAAACAATTCAGAGCCTTTGTTTTCCATAATTTTGGCGACCGTTGCGCCATAACCGACAAAAAGCTGAATGGGCATCTTCATGCTGCGCATATTGAGGACGCTATTCATGGTTGCTACAACGCCAGTAATGGGATCCTGATGTCGCCAACGTTCCATACGTTGTTTGACCGTAAGCAGATGGGCATCAATCCCGAAACTATGACAGTGCACTTTGCGCCGGGCATTGAGTGGGAAGAATACGAAGGGAAGGTGATCACGCCGCTGGTGTGGGAGCTGGATAAAGAGCGCCTGGCGGTTCGCTGGCAGGAATTCATTAATATTTTTGGAGTGTAACCATGCACCTGATCCCCTGGCGCGTCATTTTCTTTTTTGTTTTGCCTGCTGTTCTAATCCTTTGGAAGGTGCTGCCGTGGGCGCACGGTAAAGGGTGGGGCTTCATCACAAAAAACGGCATTAGCACAGTGATCATGGGTTGCTGCTTCACGGCTGCGCCTTTCAGCCTGGTAGCTATGGATAAGCTGGCTATCTGGTTGCTTTCAGATAGCACAGAGTCAGGCGATACGCAGAAGGTTGCATATATGCAGCGGCTTATCCCCCGTGATACCGACTACGCGATGAGCCTGAACTATGCCTATGTGTGGCAAATGGCACTGCTGGTTGGTGTGGTGCTTGTGCTGGTCTACATGGCACACCTGGCGCTAAAAAAACGTGGCAAGTCCTGGACGAATCTCTGAGAGGCAGTGAAATATGAAAGATCTGATGTATAGCGAGCTCGTGGAGACACTCAGAAGCAGTAACGAACCGGTGATTGTCGTTATTGATGAGCTTTATCAGAACAAAAAGAAGGTTGCCGCAAGCCTTGCCGCTGATGCTGGTATCTCACCTGTATTCCCTCGCCTACAATTCAGTCCGTCGTCTGAAAAGCTGGAAATGCGCCGTGAAAGTTTACGCCGTATGGGCGGAAAGCCTGTCATGTTTATCAATGATTACCCGCTTGCTTGCCACTGGGAACCTGGGTTTAAGGGATACCGTTTAGTAGACGCAGAGCAATTAGCCATCTTTGCCCGGATTGAAAAAGAGAACGAATGGATCCGAAGCGCTCCGACGAAAGAAGAACAGCGCGAACGAGCTGATCAGGCTATGGAAAAGGCCACAAGTAGTTTCAACAATACGATGTCCGGCATGCTAAAAGAAAGTCAGGCTATCAGCGCAGAACTGGATGAAAAAGCCGCCAGAATCATCGCTGAGCACGACGAGGAAGGGTTTAAAGCTCTCCAGGAAGAATACAGCAAAGAAAGTATCTTCAAACGCCTGCAGCGGCGCATGTTTGGGAAATAAAAGGGATATCGAAATGGAGATAGCAGCAATGAAACAGAACCAGGAGCATTTAGATTTGATCCGTGCCAGCATCAAACACCACGTTGACGCTGGGCATGATTTCTCTATCGCGCAATCTGCTACCAATGTGCTGTTGCGCCTGCATACCCAGGACGGCACACGGGAAAGCTCGCTGTACTCTGGCTCCGGCATCGCAGAAATGTATGCGTTTGCGTGCGATCAGCGCGATATCTACCGGGCAGAGAAGCAAGCCCGCGATTTCCCGACCGTTGAGCTGGTATTACCGAAAGAACATATGATGGCTCTGGCGCAGCTCGTTAACCGGATCCCATTCTCTGATGTGCGTAACAGCACAGTCGATGATCGTGAATGTTATTTGATGATGGATGCCTTGGAATTGCTACGTAAAGCGCTGGCTGACAAGGGGTATGCACCGCGATGAAACGTTTATCGATAGCGCTGGTGGCGCTACTGACCGGCTGCGCGACGCAATATGATTATCCAACTGTTGATAGCACCAAAGCGAAAAATGAGATCAGCCGCCTGGAGGCTTCGCTTCCTGCAAAATCGCGCCTGGCAGGCACCTGTAAAGAGGCTCGTGATAACATTTTCCGGACACCCAACGCATTTAACAGCCCGTATTATTCCCGTGGGGATATAGTGCAGCTCGCATGCCTGTATGGCGCTGTTGATGGTGTGAACCGTGATGCCGCTAAGGCTGATGCCCGCAAAGCAAAAGTAGCCACCCTGCAGCAGCAAATGGGCGCTAACGAATTTACCCGCTTAGGTTATGCCGAAATGCAGCAGCAATATGAAAACGGCTATGAAGCGGGTAAAGCTGTTCCTACAGCGGCAGAACTAGCCGTAATGGAAGAAGATTACCGCGAACGAGATAAATCCCGCCAGAAGGCCGCTGAGCGCGTTAAACCGAAGCCTAAGCCTGTAAAAACTACACCAGCAATACCAATGCCGGAGTGTGAAGGCATTGCCCGCACGTTGACTGAGAACGCGATCCCTCGTGGTGTAACCGTCACTATGCAGGAATTCAACAAAACAGCAGGCGAGCTCTATATGACGTGCGCTATTGGCGGTAACGACGGCCACCAGCATAAAAAGACCATGCCGGACTGGATTCAGTACAACGGTGGGGCGTACCTGGACGCATACCAGCAGGGTTATGCGATCGGAGAACAGCGTTGAGTACAAAATGAGTTATAACCCTCAAACTGACGCAATGAACCCGCGTCAGCTCTACAAACAACTTATCTGGTGGGCACAAGTTCATCCTGTTGCATCAAATTGCTACGGCGAAGACCATCACATAATCCAGCGAGCTATTTTCCGCCGTCATAACCGGCTTTATCTGGAGGCTTTAACTGTTCGCCTGACTGCCTGGCACCATTATACCGCTCATCGTCTCTATGCTCGCTGGAAAGAGGCAGCACCCGCCTGGCAGGCTGTCTATGCCATGATGTTGGATAAACGCGGTAAAAAGGGGAGTGGTCGGCAGGATATAACTGATGGCGTAACATCTGAAATGTATAACCATGCCAAAGAGCAAGCCATGATGCTGCGAAGTATTGATCCCACATGGATAGAGCGTAATCAGGCTGGTTTGGTGAAGCGGCAGGCTAATGGCCATGCAGATAAGCTGGCGGCAGCTCAAGCACTCCGCTGGCAGCGTGAAGATGAACGCGAGCGTATGGGTGAAACACTACAGTCTTCAATGACTGCCGCAGTATTAGCCCGGCGCGAAGCTACGATGCGTGATAAATATCATTCTGATCCGGAATGGGCGGCGAATCGTATGGCGAAAGTGAATGAGGCCTGGGGCAGGCCGCTAATCACTATCCGGCTCAGTGACGGGTATCAACAATACTGGCCTTTAGTGGCTGATGCTAACCGCGCTTTAGGCGTATCAAATGGCAAGTTCACAATGGTGGCCAATGGTAAAAGGCGCTCTGCTGGTGGGTATGGTGCGCGTTACGCCACGCCAGAAGAAATTGCTGCAGGGAAAGCGCTGGTGGCCGTCGAAGTTCGAAAAGTAAAAACAAAGAGTAGACCGGTAATCCGGATAGACCATGATGGTACGGAAATCCTGTTTGATACCGTGCCAATTGCGGCAGCGGCAACACCAGGCGCATCTGCTTCTAAAATTTGCCTTGTCTGCAAAGGTAAACGGGAAACCAATGCCGGTTATCGCTGGCGATATAGCGCAGAACAATAATGAGTTGAGGATTGAAGATGAAACGCAAACTAAAACGCCGCAGTAAGCAACGTGGCATGTTCTACGTGAAAAACCCAACCATCCTAATCCGGCTCTATCCGGAGGACTGCGCAGAGGGTGTGAGCCGCCGCACGTTCGACCTGATGAAGAAGGAATTGGGCTTGCGCAATGATAGCGACGCGATTAACTACGCGGTAGCCATGCTCGGCAAGAAGATGTTTTCCGGTTTCCCTGGTGGCGAATTGAAGCGCCGCCCGACGTTAGCGGAAATGCTGGAAGGCATGACACCTGAAATGTTCGATGATCCGGAAGTTCGTGAATGGCTGGAGGCTCCCCGCGTAGGGCGTGAGCTGATTTAGTGCGATTGAAACCCCGCATGTGCGGGGTATACTACCAACATGAAAACCCAATTAGCAGGAGGACATATGAGATAACACTTTCAACGGAGTCTTATATGTCTGAGTTTAACACTCGCAAAGACCGCGATCAGCGCGGCAAAGCAAAACCCCATTACCGCTTGGGCTACCGCACCAAAAAGGGAATCAAGCTCATTGCATTTGTTATGCACTATAACGATGAGCCTCTACCTCGTTGCAACCATTCGAAAAGTCCTGGTTGGTGGAATCGTTTGTTTTCTACAGCACCACGCCGCACCGCCGATCGCAAAAACATCCAGGCAATAATGCATGGCATGGAGCCGGATGGAATAAGCTGGCATACGCACAAAAAACCCGTGTCGTATTATTTGTGATTAGCGACCTTTTCGCTTAAACAACAAAGCCTCGCTTCGGCGGGGCTTTTTCACATCTAAAACTCATTATTCTGTTAGCTATCAAACCTGCTCAATCATCCCCTGAACATTTTGCACTGAGGTTTGAACATGAATTGAAGCGGAATGGTACCAGAGCAAGTAAACCACCTTACGCGAGGCTGCGGTATTGACGCGCCCTTTGGCGCATTTATGACAATTTCGCGCTCGCATAGCGCGCAAATCTGCGTTGATAAACAATCCGCGAAAATATTGCGCAAATTGGTCACAAAAGCGCGCATGTACGCCAGAATTGACGCTGCTAGTGAGCAATGGTGACAAATGCGCGGTTATTCGCGCAATGCGCGCGGATGTACGTAATATAAACGCGCAAACGGCGCCTAAAACAGCGGTGCTTCATCAAGCATGTACAGATCATTATGCGAGCATAGGTAATTACCCAGAACGGCTCCGCATGGCAGGGTTTGGCTTCAGTGGCTAAGAACACACCTACTGATTCGGTAGGGTTCATTATCGCGGCCTTAGCTAGTTGTTTTGCTAGCACACTCGCCAGATCATCTGCAAAAAAACGCTTCCGGTCGCGTATTTCACACCCGGTGAAACGTGATCACTACAGCTAGAGCCAGTCATTGCAAGGGCTGGCTGGTGGGGATCATTTTTTATATTGGTTTTATCTCTAGGGTTTGATGATCATTTTGAAAATGATCCGCATGTTCCCACTCAATAATTACACTTCAACTGTATGATTTATTGGGCTTAAACATAGTTACAGCCAAGTGTGATAGTGAGCGTTTATCCACTTTGATCTGCCGTAATTCGTATTCATTTTGCATTCTTAGCCATTGCTCGGGCGTTCCGCCTAATACATAACTGATCCGAACGGCAGTTTCTGGCGTGATCCGCGAGCTGCCGTACACCAGATAATGGCAGGCCGAAAGGCTCATGTTCATTGCCTTGGCGAAAGTGGTCAGCGTGATATCATTCAGGGCAAGAATCCCTCTGATTCTTTCAGCCGGAACAGGGCTTTGCAGATATTCATACCCTTGCATCCAGCGAGAGCAGGAGCGTAGTGCTCTGCGCTTCGCCTGGCGGGCACGTTCGTAAGCATAATCAATTGGCATGATGATGGTTCCATTTACAAGCGTGTTCTGGTGCCCAGTCTGGTCATCAGAAATGGGGTTTTGAGCCATTCTAACCTGTAATCGAGGAGTATAGGCCGTGGGTAATACGCTCATTCTGGCCACCGTTCATTTCTTTGTCCTGTATCGTTTGCGATAGTCTTCGTAGCGGGTATTATTTTGCGCACTGCATTCCAAAATTGAATTTTGCCTGAGCATTTTGCTCGATGGCTGCAATCTCTTCCGAGGGCTTCATGACTAACACAAACTTCTCTCAAACGGCTGCGTTTATCTGGTCCGTCGCTGATCTGCTGCGCGGTGATTTTAAACAGTCTCAGTACGGTCGCGTGATCCTACCCTTTACGCTTTTGCGCCGCCTGGAGTGTGTGTTAGCGGAGACCAAAGATGCGGTGGTGGCGAAGTATGATGAATTAAAAACCAGCCCACTGCCGGAAGAGGCTAAAGAGAAGTTTCTGCTGCGCGCCAGCACATTTTCCTTCTTTAACACCTCGAAGATGGATCTGGGCAAGATGGGCCAGAACGACATCAAAGCCAACCTGGAAAGCTACGTGCAGGCGTTCTCCCCGGACGCGCGCGAAATCTTCGAACACTTCAAATTCAGCGAGTTTGTCGGCCTGCTGGAAGATGCCAACCTGCTGTTCAAAGTGGTGAAGATTTTCGCCACCACCGATCTCAGCCCGAAAGCGATTTCCAACTATGAAATGGGCCTGGTGTTTGAAGAACTTATCCGCCGTTTCGCGGAAAGCTCTAACGAGACTGCTGGTGAGCACTTCACCCCACGCGATATCGTGCGTCTGACCACCTCGCTGGTGTTTATGGAAGATGATGAAGCCCTGACGCAGGACGGTATCATCCGCACCATTTACGACCCGACGGCCGGGACTGGCGGCTTCCTCTCTTCAGGCATGGAATATGTTCACGAGCTGAACCCTAAAGCAGTCATGCGTGCCTTTGGTCAGGAGCTGAACCCGGAATCCTACGCAATCTGTAAAGCCGACATGCTGATCAAAGGTCAGGACGTCAGCCGTATTAAGCTGGGCAACACCCTCTCTAACGACCAGCTGCCGCTGGATCAGTTCGACTACATGCTCTCTAACCCACCGTTTGGTGTGGACTGGAAGAAGATTGAGGGCGAAATTAACGACGAACATACGCAGAAAGGTTTTAACGGTCGCTTTGGCCCGGGACTGCCGCGTGTTTCCGACGGCTCGCTGCTGTTCCTGATGCACCTGATCAGCAAAATGCGCGACAACCACAATGTGGATGGCACCGTGAGCAATGGTGGGCGGATCGGGATTATCCTTAACGGTTCCCCACTGTTTACCGGTGGTGCGGGCAGCGGTGAGAGCGAAATTCGACGCTACATTTTGGAAGCCGACTTGCTGGAAGGCATTGTCGCGCTGCCAACGGACATGTTCTACAACACCGGCATTGCCACCTACGTCTGGATACTTTCCAATAAGAAAGCGCCTGAGCGTAAGGGTAAAGTGCAGCTGATTGATGGCACTAACCTGTGCGGCAAAATGCGTAAATCGCTGGGTTCCAAGCGTAACCTGATGGGCGAAGACGATATCAAGCTGATCACGCAGACCTTCGGTGATTTTGAGGTGGTGGATGCCACAACACTGGAAGAGCTTGGTCTGGAGAAAGCCGCCGAGCAAAAATCCAACCGTGGTCGCCAGCCTGCCACCGCCAAAATCGAAGCGCCGAAAACCTTCGCCAGCAAAATCTTTAACAGCACCGACTTTGGCTATCGCCGCCTGACCATTGAACGCCCGCTGCGTTTATCTGCTCAGGTGACGGATGAGGCGATTGCGACTCTGCGCTTTGCACCGAAGCCGTTTAACGCACCAATGGAACGTCTGTATGAAGAGTTCGCAGCCCAATGGCAGGAAGAGACCTATGGTGATTTCTCCGAACTGGAAGCTGATGCGCGCGCCATCATCAAAGCTGAATTTGCCGAGCTGAAAGAGAAGCAGATTAAAGATCTGCTCGACAGTAAACTGTGGCTGGCGCAGCGCGCCTTGATGGAAAAAGCGCGGCAGATTCAGACGGCTCTGGGTACGCAGGCGGGTGGCGAGACGCTGGTAAGCAATGACTTCAACCAGTTCCAGCTGACCCTGAAAGGGGCCATCAAAACGGCTGGCGTGAAGCTGGATGCGAAAGAGAATAAGCAGTTTATCGATGCCATCACCACCAAAAATTCGGATGCCGAGCCGGTGGTGAAGAAGGCACTGAAAGAAGCCGCTCAGCCGCTTTATGGCGCGTTTGAATACAAAGGCAAAGTGGTCGAGTTTGAACAAGACGGCGAGCTACGTGATAACGAGAACGTGCCGCTGAACCCGGCAGTGTCTACCAGCGACCTGATTGAAAAGTACTTCAAAGCAGAAGTGCTGCCCCACGTGGCTGACGCGTGGATCAACGCCGATAAGCGTGATGCGAAAGATGGTGAAGTGGGGATTGTCGGTTATGAGATCCCGTTTAACCGCCATTTCTATGTCTATCAGCCACCGCGACCGCTATCCGAGATTGATGCCGACCTGGACGCGGTCAGCGCCGAGATTATGAAGCTGCTGCAGGAGGTTCATTCCTGATGGCTAAATATAAGGCGTATCCGGAGTATAAGGATTCTGGGGTTGAGTCTTTAGACACTATCCCTAAGATGTGGTCTATAAAAAAACTCAAATATATTTTTGAGATTAAGAAAAGAATTGCAGGAAAGATAGGCTTTGATGTCTTATCTGTAACCCAAAAAGGGATAAAGATAAAAGATATTGAAAGTGGTGAAGGCCAGCTTTCTATGGATTACTCAAAATATCAAAGGGTATATCCTGGTGAGTTTGCAATGAACCATATGGATTTATTAACAGGTTATGTTGATATTTCAAACTATGATGGTGTTACTAGTCCAGACTATCGTGTCTTTGCTGTACGAGACAAACATAGTTTTTATAGTCGCTACTATCTTTATTTACTACAAGATGGGTATAAGCAGCGTCGCTTCTTTCATCTTGGACAAGGAAGTGCTCATTTAGGTCGGTGGCGTTTGCCGACCGAAGCTTTCAATGAAATTGTCTACCCATGTCCCTCGCTGACAGAACAAATTCATATCGCCTCTTTCCTCGATCACGAAACCGCAAAAATCGACGATCTGATCGAGAAGCAACAGCAACTGATTGAACTGCTGAAAGAAAAACGTCAGGCGGTAATTAGTCATGCCGTCACCAAAGGGCTAAATCCTGATGTGCCGATGAAAGATTCTGGTGTCGAGTGGTTGGGGGACGTGCCGGAGCATTGGGATGTAAGTTACTTAAAGTACGTCATTGCAAATGAAAAAAATGCAATGGTTGATGGCCCATTTGGTTCAAGTGTCAATACAGAAACTGATTATGTTGAGCAAGGTATTCCTGTAATTAGAACAGTAAATATCACAAATCTAGGTTTTTCATCTGAAAATCTAAAGTTTATGCGTTATGAAAAATACATTCAGTTAAAGCGTCATTCAGTTAGACCAAATGATGTTTTGTTCTCTAAAGTTGGGACAATAGGGAATGCTTGCATTTTGCCTGACAGTATACCTGAGGCTATACTGTCAACGACGGGTAGTTGCAAAATAACCTTGGAACAGGGCTCTGTCATACCTGAGTATTTGGTCTATGTTATTCAGTCAATGAATGAACACCTTATGCAAATAGCCAATTCGAATGTTCAACCATTTCTTAATATGAGCAATATTCGAGGGTTAAATATACCTTTACCTAAACTCGATGAGCAAAAAGATATTTTACAAGCAATAAATATTAATTTGCTGAAAATTGACGATCTTATTGATAAGGCAAGTAAATTTGAGTTATTGCTTCAAGAACGCCGCACCGCCCTTATCTCAGCCGCCGTTACCGGAAAAATCGACGTCCGCGATTGGGTTGCCACGGACACGCAAGATGTTGAGGAGCCACAGGAGGCTACCGCATGAACATGGACAGCACCAAAGAGCTGATTTTCCAGAATGAGATGATCGCTCAGATGGAGGAAAAAGGCTGGATTTGTGGGAAAACGGACGGCTACGATCGCGAACGTGCGCTGTACTCGCAGGATGCACTGACCTTTGTGCAGACCACACAGCCACAGGAGTGGGAGAAATTTGCCAAAATTTACCCCACCGATACCGAACGTCATTTCCTTGATGCGCTGGTGGCTCAGCTAAAAAAAGCGGATATCAACGCCACTGATGTTTTGTCTCGCACCTACGGTACGCTCGGCGTGCTGCGTCACGGCATCAAAAGCCATAATGCGCGTTTTTCCCTGTGCCAGTTTAAGCCGGAACATAACCTCAACCCGGAAACCCTGACGCGCTACAAACAGAATATCTGCCGCATCGTGCCGGAGCTGGTTTACAGCCCGCATGCGTCGAACGCCGCATTTGAAGAAACGGGTGTTAAGGCGAAGAAATGGCGTATCGACCTGGTATTGTTCGTTAATGGCCTGCCGATCGCGACGCTGGAGCTGAAGTCTGAATTTAAGCAGACGGTGCAAAACGCCATTACGCAATATAAGAAAACGCGTTTGCCAAAAGATCCTGGCACCAATAAACCCGAGCCGCTGCTGACCTTTAAACGCGGCGCGCTGGTGCACTTTGCTGTCAGCCAGTACGAAGTGTTTATGGCGACCAAGCTCGAGGGCGATAAAACCTTCTTCCTGCCGTTTAACAAAGGCACCCATGACGGTGGTGCGGGAAATGACATCCCGGAAGATGCCAACGACTACGCCACCAGCTACCTGTGGAATGAGGTGCTGCTGCCGGACAACCTGCTGAAAATTCTTGCGAGCTTCGTGCATCTGCAAATCGTCGAAAAAGAAAATGCCATTGGCCTGAAGTACAAAAGCGAGAGCCTGATTTTCCCGCGCTATCACCAGTGGGATGTGGTGAACAAGCTGATTACGGCCGCAACAGCAGAAGGGACTGGCAATAAATACCTGATTCAGCACAGTGCGGGGTCGGGCAAATCGAACTCTATCGCCTGGACGGCCCACCAGCTTTCCCGCCTGTACGACGAAAATGGCGAGAAGCAGTTCCACTCGGTGATTGTGGTGACGGACCGCACCGTGCTGGACGATCAGCTGCAGGACACCATCTATCAGTTCGAGCACCAGGAAGGCGTGGTCGGGCGTATCAATAACAAAGAGGGCGACGGCTCTAAATCGGAGAAGCTGGCGAGTGCGCTGGAAAACTCGCAGCCGATTATCATCGTCACCATCCAGACTTTTCCGTTTGTCCTGAAGGCGATTGAAAACAGCGTCAGCCTCAAGCAGCGTAAATATGCGGTGATTGCCGATGAAGCGCACTCCTCGCAGAGCGGTTCTACGGCGCGTCAGCTGAAAGAAGTGCTGATGACCGAAGTGGCGGATGACGATGTGGAGATGTCTTCAGAAGATATTCTGGATGCTACCGTCGCGGCGCGTAAAGGCAGCAGCAATCTCAACTATTACGCCTTCACCGCCACGCCGAAAGCCAAAACCCTGGAGCTGTTTGGCCGCCGCCCTAATCCGCAGGAACCGGCTTCAAAAATCAACAAGCCGGAGGCGTTCCACGTTTACTCTATGCGTCAGGCCATCGAAGAGGGCTTTATCCTCGATGTGCTGAAGAACTACACCAACTACAAGGTGGCGTACAAGCTGCTGCAAAAGCTGGACGATCCTGATCGGGAAGTGGACAGCAAGAAAGCGAAGATCAAACTGAACCAGTGGGTGTCGCTGCACGATCATAACGTGTCGCAGAAAGTGAAGGTGATTGTTGAGCACTTCCGCAAGCATGTTATGCACTTACTGGCCGGCCAGGCAAAAGCGATGGTGGTGACCAGTTCGCGTAAAGCAGCGGTGCGCTACAAGCTGGCATTTGATAAATACATCGCCGAGCAAAAATACGACAAGATAAGCGCAATGGTGGCGTTCTCCGGGGAAGTGGAATTCCATGAAGATGACCACAACAGCCTTGCGCTGCTCAACCAGAAATTCACCGAGATCAATATGAACCCAGGCCTGAAAGGCAGGGATATGCGTAAAGCGTTTGATACCGATGACTACCAGGTGATGCTGGTGGCCAACAAATTCCAGACCGGTTTTGACCAGCCTAAGCTGTGTGCCATGTATGTGGATAAAAAGCTGGGCGGCGTTGAGTGCGTACAGACGCTGTCGCGCCTGAACCGTACCTATCCTGGGAAGGCGCAGTCCGGCACCTTTGTGCTCGATTTCTACAACGAACCCGACGAGGTTTTGGGCGCTTTCCAGCCGTACTACCAGACAGCAGAGCTGATGGACGTTAGCGATCCGCAGTTGGTCTTTGAGCTTTATGAAAAGCTGCGTACCAGCGGTATTTTCCTGTGGAACGAAGTGGAGCAGTTCTGCGAGGCGTTCTTCAGCAAAAACAAATCCAATGCGGCGATTAGCAATATCTGCAAACCTGCGGTGGAGCGCTGGAAGCATCGCTACACTTCGGCAATTGATGCCTATGTGCTGGCCAAAGAGATGTTTGAACGCACTAAGAAGACCGGCGATGTTGTGCTGATCACCAATGCGGAAAACACCTTTAAAGAGTGCGAGAAAGAAAAAAGTAAGCTGGATATTTTCAAGAAAGATCTTGGTAGCTTTGTCCGCTTTTACGAGTTTATGTCGCAAATCGTCGATTACGACGACAAGAATCTGGAAAAGTTGAGCCTGTTTGCCCGCCATCTGCGTCCGTTGCTGCATGAACAACGAATCGAAGAAGATGAGATTGATTTAAGCAACGTGGAGATGAGCCATTATCGCCTGTCGAAGCTTCACGAACAGCATCTGAAGCTGCAGGAAGATGCGGCGGAATACAAAATCAAACCGGGTAATGATGTCGGTACGGCGAAGCCGAAAGACAAGAAAGAAGAGTTTCTGTCGAATATCCTGGCGCGCCTGAACGAGCTGTTCGTCACCGATAATCTCACCGATAAAGACATGATTAATTATGCCTTTGCGGTGCGCGACAAACTGTCAGAAAACCAGGCGGTGATGACCCAGATTGCCAACAATACGCGCGAACAGGCGATGCTGGGCGATTTCCCGAAAGCCATTGATGATGCCGTGATGGACAGTAACGACGCCCAGCAGGAGATGATGGTGCAATACCTCTCTAACCCTGAACTGGCGAAGGGCTTTGCCCGCGTGGTGTTTGATATGTTGAAAGGGGCTTAACGCTTTTTCATCAAGGAGTGGTGTAAGAAATGCTGAATTCGCTCGAGATATACCAGGCGTTGAATGAATTGGGGTACCGGCTTGAGGCTGGAAAATTCGAGCCAAGCTATGCATCCGAGCACGTACTCGGGAATGGAAAGTATCTGTACGTCAAACGTAGCCGGGACGGCGTGGTTAAAAAGAGCCCATTGGTTCTTGCACCAGAAACTTATGCCCTAAAGGCGGAAATTGATCGCATCGAGGGTATCCACTGCCTTTGGGAAAAAGTAAAAAGCACCAGCTACCGCCGTTACCAGAAAGATAATGGTACGTCCCAATATGGTTTTGCGGCAGATGTTGAATCCGTTGAAGCGTTACAGGCGCTGGTGGCTTTGCTGGGCGGCCAACCATCTTTTACCACCCAACCCGAAATAAAAAGAGATAACCAAAACAAGGAACAATCGCTAATGTATCCATTAAATCAGATTCTCTTTGGGCCACCAGGCACGGGTAAAACCTACAGTACCACCGAGATGGCGGTCAAAATTGCCGATAATGCATGGTACCAACAGGCTACGCTCGAGCATCATGGCAATGACTTACGGGAGTTGGTAAAAGAGCGCTATAAGGCATTGGTAGAAAAGCAGCGCATTATGTTTACCACCTTCCACCAGAGCTTTTCCTATGAAGATTTTATCGAAGGGATTCGCGCAACTACTGATGAAAAATCGGGTGCGCTTCGCTACGAAGTTGTGGATGGTATTTTTAAACAGCTGTGCCTGAATGCCAGGGTTAAAGTTCAGGGGAGTGCAACACAATCTATCTCACTCAAAGGTCGGCGGATCTGGAAGATGTCTCTGGGTAATACCATGGGCGGAGAAGAGGATGTGTATGAGGACTGCCTGGCAAACAATTATGTCCTGCTAGGTTGGGGAGAAGATATCGATTTTAGTAACTGCTCTACCTATGAGTCAGTTAAAGCTCGGATTGCATCAGAAAAACAGTCATTGGAAGGCACCAGTAATTATATGGCTGTTGCCGTGAATACCTTTAAAAATATTATTAAGAATGGCGATTTAGTCGTCGTCTCTGATGGAAATCATAAGTTCCGTGCAATAGCTGAGATTACAGGTGAGTATAGTTATTTACCCAATGATGAACGTGAGTATTACCATCAAATGCGTTCAGTTAAATGGCTAAGGACATACACCCCAAGTCTTCCTAAAGAGCAAATTTTCATCAAGTCACTATCTCAGATGACCCTTTATGAGTTGCAGGATACGACGATTGACCGTGAAAAATTAACCCAGTTGCTGGCTCCTGTTGAGAATGTCGATAGTCAGGATCTATCACATGTACTGATAATAGATGAAATCAACCGCGGTAATATAGCACGTATCTTTGGTGAGCTTATTACTCTTCTTGAGCCGGACAAACGTCAAGGGGCCGATGATGAGCGGTCGCTGATGCTTCCCTATTCAAAGCAAGCATTCTCAGTACCGCAAAATGTTTATGTCATTGGGACGATGAATACTGCGGATAAATCACTTATCCAAATGGACCTGGCGCTAAGACGACGCTTTAGCTTTACCGAAATGCCCGCACGACCGGAGCTGTTAGCTGGGGTCACTGCGTTCGGTGTTGATGTCGAAACGTTGTTAACGCGTATTAATCAGCGTATCGAAGCGCTGCTGGATAGTGAGCATATGATTGGCCATGCTTACTTTATGCTGCTAAAAAAATTAGAAAATAATGCCGACCGCGAAGCCTGTCTTGCCAATATTTTCCAGAACAAAATCATTCCATTGCTGAGAGAGTATTTCTTTGATGATTATGAACGCATTGGTTGGGTGTTGAATGATTCGGGGAAAGCGAAAGAAAACCGTTTTATTCTATTGCAGCAGTCAGCACAACTACCGGCATTTTCTGCACTATTCCCGAAAGCTATTGCGGATAGTTTGTCTGACAGGCGCTTCCGTATCAATGAAGATGCTTTCGCGTCGGCAGAAGCTTATCAGGGTATTGTCGCATGATGATCCAGGTCCGGGAATATGCTCTGCTTACCTGTGATAACTCTCAACCAGCCAGTATGGATTTGGGAATTGTCTCTGAGGCAACCTTTTCCTGGCTTGAGCAATTGCAACAAACGTGGAGTGGGACCTCTCAAATTCTCAGCCGAGAAGGGAAGCGGTTTTTGCGTTTGGGAAGCTATGTCGGTTATCTACAATCCCCGAATGGCGAGTCAATTGAAATTCTGCCAAAAACCACATTTGAAGCGCCAACTGAGGTAGACCCTCTACGTCAGCTTTTACGCCGAATGCTAAGCGCCTCTTTAGGTATTACGCCCCGTGAGGCGAACCAGGCGGCATTGCAACGTAGTGAGCAGCCTTTACATGAATGGATAATCAGTGAGTTTTTGCGGCATCTTGCTGATTTAGTACGCAAGGGATTGCGTTTCGATTATCACCTCATCGAGGATGAACATAGCGCGTTCATCCGCGGTCAATTGAATGTCACTGCGCAAATGAGAATGCCTCCGGGCAGAGGCACTCAGTTTCATGTGCGCTATGCGGAGTTCTCCCCTCAGCGTATCGAAAACCGTCTGTTACGGACGGCTTTGGATTGGGCGCTTAAAATGACCAGACAAGGGCAGAGCTGGAGACAAGCAAATTCACTTAGCCACCAACTGGATGGAATTGAGCCTATTTGTGGCAGTACAACACAATCCTTGAGGCAATGGAGTGACGGCAAGTATCTCCTTGGCTATCGTGCCATAAAGCCTTGGTGCCAGCTCATTCTTGAGCAGATGAATCCAGATTTTCAACATGGACCTCATCAGGGAATTTCCCTGTTGTTCCCGATGGAGAGGTTATATGAAGGCTGGGTAGGATACGGCCTGGCTGGAGCGTTGCATCATGATTACAAACTTATAGAACAGACTAAGAGTCAGTACTTGTTAGAGCATGTCCCTGTTGGTGAAGAGTCATCTCAACGATGGTTTATGCTTAAACCGGACTTTCTTATCAACGGTGAGCAGACGGTGGTTCTGGATGCCAAATGGAAGCTATTAGATAGGAGATCCGGTGACAGTCTGAAGAAGTATGAAATGAGCCAGGCTGACCTGTATCAGATGTTCGCCTATGGGCAAAAGTACCTTCATGGGCAAGGCAATATGATGCTGATTTATCCGTGTCATCAGTACTTTGCTACACCGTTGCCGGTGTTCCGTTTCGACGAAGATTTATCTCTATGGTGTGTGCCCTTTGACCTTGAATCTGCCGAGTTGGTAAAAGGTGAGTGGCAGGATTCGTTCCGTTGTTTCCCCGGTGATGATCCTTCAACGGTTTATGACGAACAACAAAATAGCCACGAATTACTTGTGGGTTAGAGAGATGAGGGAGGAGTAATAATGGCCTATAAGGATTTCTACCATTTACTGTTGGAATCTTTTTCCCAACCTGTTGAGCTGTTCACAGGGTCAAGGAATGTACCTTTTACTCTTTATGTTGAAGGAACAAAGCTGTTTGTTCGAAATGGAAAAGATAATATCAGCCGTATCGATCATAAAGAAGTTGCCGCGTTTGTTGAGCGATTTGAAGAAAGGGAAAGCTTGTTAGCGAAAGACTATCAGGATGTGACTTTCAAAGCCTCCTATTTGCTAGCTGCGATGAAATATATTACTGGGCAACATGCTTCCATTGTACGATTTCACAGCGAGGAGCTTTATAACAGCGAAGCGCAATATAAAGGCTGGCTTAATTCAAACCCTGAAGGCTATGTTTTAAATTTGCTAAAAAGGAGTGAGGAAAGCCGTGGACTGGATCCTACAAATTCAACTTGCCTGCATTCAGCTAGTTGTTCTTCGGTGAATAATGAGCGCAGCTATTCTCATTCTGAGCCATTCACTGGCAATGATTACTTTAAAATTTGCTCAGTAAACCTCGGTGAACTTGAGCAAGCGGCCATCAAAATAACGAAGCTTGGCATCGTGAAAAAACATTCTTGTTTAAAAGATAAGGTGCGTTAATTAATTCCACTTTAACGTTTTATATTGGCTAATCTCTATGAGCCTAACAGTACACTCAACGCTTGTGTGGGAAGTTGGCTGCTGGCAGAGAGACAACGATTGCCGTAACGTCTGGTTTTGATGTTAAAACGTTTTTTAGTGATGTTTTTCGCCAGATAGCTAAGCCGATAAATAATCAGTCCGAGCAAATGGCTATCGCCACGTTTCCAAAAGTAATAACAGTTAGATGGCAGGCTTAAACTACCCCCGGAGGAGGTCTGCCAGCACTCGTCTATCATTGGGATGAGTTTCGCCGGATGCTGTATCTTTTGACCGTTAGCCATTAACACACAGTGATAATGCTGTTTCGGGCTGCGACCATGCTCACGAACCCACATCAGATGAAACCAGGTACCAGGATATTGTTTATTCAGTGTGCTTGCCAGTGTCTGACTGAACTGGCTGATGACCTGATTAGACTCGCTGTGTTCTTTGACATGCAAGTCGAAACGTAGCACCAGCACTTTAGTCGATTGGCTGAATATCTCAGTAAGGCAGTCCATCATCGCACGCATGATTTTAGGTTCAGGATATACCGCACGCTGAGACCATTCATACACGGGTAAGGCATAACCTTGATAGATAAAGACACCAAGCTTTTTTCTTGATATCTGAAACGGATTCATGGGTGTGCTGGTGGACATATATTATAAATAATCCTGAGTTAGTTTTGGAAATATGGCCATGAAGCCTGTAGCTCTGATGGCTTATTGTCTGTAAAAATTACGCAATTCAGGTTCATGCTTGTGATAAATAAAACCCGCAGGCTCGGGGAACCTGCTGATTTTCGTTATATCCTTTAGCGTTTAACTATTTCTGGCGGCCAGCCCACAATGCACTGACCAATTTTATGAGGTGGGGGGAAATTACCATTGCGTATCCAGCGGTTAAGCGTCGGTAAGCTGATACGAAGAAAAAGGCACACTTCAACTTTGTTGAGGTAACGGCGAAAAGACACCGGTGCCATATTATTGTGAGAGAAAATATCCATATCGGACTCCCTAACGCTGGTGGCTCCAGATTAACAAATCAGAAAGCAGCCATGCGCAACTGTGAGAGCCCAGTTTTTTGCGAGGGGGAAATTTGCCCTGATTTTCTAGCTCCCATGCACGAGAACGAGAGATGCTAGTAATCGATTTGCGCTCATCTTCACGTACCAATCTGTCGACAGTCAGACCATAGGTTTTGAGAATGCTAAGGCGTTGTTCTGGTGAAACCTCAAACATTGATAATGCCTCTTTTGGTTTTAATTGACAGGAGGCATTCTGGTTCGTACGACAGGGGACGTATACCGAACCACTTACTGGTTCGGTGTTGATGGCTCAAAAAATGGTCTAAGCCGACCTTCTTTTCTGAGCAAACGTAGTTTGTCTTCGATAGCACGCGTGGCGTCAGGTCCGTCCTTAGGCGAGTTATCGGGATTTAAGAGGATTTTTTTGCTCTGGGGTAACTCAGGATTTTCTTTGAAGAAATTGATGACATCTTCATGTATGGCAGCATTTACTTCTTTTAACGTAAATGAAGTATCTGAAGGTCTGGGAGAGTGAACGTCCAAAAAGGCCATTGCAAGATTATGAATATGATTCTTGACTGTCTCCATGCGTTCATGGCTCTTTTGACCACCATTTTTCCGTTTTTTAGTTTCTCGCTGGTTTTCATCTTTTCTCATGCTGTTTACAACATGGCCTGACTCTACAAGCGCGATTTTGTTGAATCGCTCAGAAAGGTAACGCTTTACGTTATCGAGGTATAAAATGTTCAGGAAGTTTAAGATCTGACCTCCAGCCAATATCTGGTAATTAGCCTTTAAATCTGTTGTTGAATCAGGCCCCATTCCTGCGTTTTGCTGCTTTAAC